>ENA-OSEO01000189-OSEO01000189.1-sediment-metagenome-genome-assembly--contig:-NODE-189-length-175385-cov-15.138385_pt1 | contig 175385 bp, 145 predicted proteins | sample MGYA00237883_ERZ534232 | MGnify/ENA metagenome assembly ERZ534232
GCACGCGCAGCGTGTAAAGAAAAATCCTCATTTCCGGATTGGAAACTGAGTTCTACCGCGAAATCATTTCCGGATGGTTACTAGATATTGACAAAAAATCCTCATTCCCGGATTGGAAACCGGGTTTTGCCTGGAAATCATTTCTGGATGGATCTAAGTGAGGGATCACGCCATTTCAAAGGATGCAAGCCGATGGAACGAAGAGCGAAAAAAGCGGAGGCGCAGACCAGGAAGGGGAACCTTTCCGATGTCACATTTTACAGCTTCGTGATGGACAGCCTGCCGGTCGGCATCCTTACGGTCGACCGGGATATGAGGATCACGAGCTTCAACCCGTGGGCGCAGACCCTGACGGGCTACACCGAGGAGGAGGTGCTCGGCCGCCAGTGCGGGGAGGTGCTTCGGGGGGGGCGGTGCGGTAGTGACTGCCCCCTGAAAAAGTCGATTCACGAGCGCGCGCCCATCGTGTGGATCGAGACCACGATCCGGAAGAAGACGGGCGAGACGATCCCTGTCAGGATCCACACCTCGGCGCTGACGGACCAGGACGGCAAGCTGATGGGAGGTGTGGAGGCCTTCCAGGACATGACTGTGGTGAGGGCCATGGAGCGCGAGAAGGACAACATCATCTCCATGTTCGCCCACGACATGAAGTCGTCCCTGACGATCATCGGCGGCTTTGTGCTGCGGCTGCTCAAAAAGGCCGTGGATCTTGACGACGAGACGAAGGCGAAATACCTCGAAATCATCCAGAAGGAGACCGGGAAGCTCGATTTCCTGATCAACGACTTCCTCGAGTTCGCGCGCCTGCAGACCGGCAAACTGAAGCTGAGCCTGCAGGCCGTCTCGCTCGACAAGGAGCTCATGGAGCTTTTCGAGGCGTATCAGTCGAGGGCCATGCAATCCGGGATCGAGCTCGAGTTCCGGAGCGACATCATCCTGCCGGTGATCCTGGCCGACCCCAACCGCCTGCGCCGTGCCTTCACCAACATCCTGGACAATGCCTTCAAGTTCTCGAAAAAGGGGGATGTCATCCGCATTGTGCCGGATCTGGGGGAGAAGGAGATCTCCGTCCGGATCGAGGACCAGGGCCCCGGGATCGCGGCGGAGGATCTCCCGTTCATCTTCGAGGCCTTCTACCGCGGGAAGAAGGTCGAGGGGAAGCAGGAGGGGGTCGGGCTGGGGCTGGCGAGCGCCAAATCGATCGTCGAGGCGCACGGCGGCCGCGTGAAGGCCGAAAGCAAACTCGGGAAGGGCTCGGCCTTCACCATCATCCTCCCGAGGACCGAGCGGCTCGAGAAGCGGTGAGAGCGGGAACGATCAGCGGATCAGCAAAGTGGTCTTCCCGACCTGCCTGGCCCCGGTGAGCAGAAGGACCGGAAGTTGTGAGTGACATTCAGTTCAGGACTTCACGGATCTTGCTGGAAAGCTCGCGCATCCGGAAGGGCTTCTGGATGAAACCGTTGCAGCCGCGCTCCATGATCCGGCCGGCCTCTCCGTCCAGGCTGTAGCCGCTCGAAAGCAGGACGCGCACGTCCGGATAGCGCTCTTTCAGTTGGTCGAAGATCTCACCGCCGCTCATGCCTGGCATGATCATATCGAGAAGGACGAGGTCGATTTCGGCACGGCGCTCGGCGAAGAGTTCGAGGGCTTCATCCCCGCTTCCGGCCGTAAGGACCCGGTATCCGAGCGCCTCCAGCAGCTCCCGCCCCACATCGCGGATCCGCTCCTCGTCGTCGATCAGCAGGATGCCTTCCCGGCCGCTGAAATCCCCTGCCTGGGCGATGTGAGACGCTTCTTCTTCCGCCTCCTCGAGCGCTTCGTTCCGGGGTTTGCCTGCCGGCAGGTGGATGGTGAAGACGCTTCCACGGCCGAGTTCCGATTGAACCTCGATGTGTCCGGCATGCCCTTTGACAATCCCGTAAACGGAGGTCAGACCGAGGCCGGTTCCCTTTCCGGCCTCCTTGGTGGTGAAGAAGGGTTCGAAGACCCGCTCGATGGTTTCCGGGGTCATCCCGCAGCCGTTGTCCCGCACGGACACCGTGACGTAGCGTTCCTCGGGGGCGTCGAATGTTGGGCTCATGACCTCGGCCCGCATAGTGTTGCGGGTCTGAACCAGGAGCTCACCCCCCTGGGGCATGGCATCGGCCGCGTTGACAAAGAGGTTCAGGAAAAGCTGCTGCATCTGGCTTTGATCCGCCTCCACCTGGAGAAGATCCGCGGCGAACTCGCCCCTGAAGGTGAGCTGTTTGCGCGTCTTGACGAGGGTGTCGGCGGATTCACGGATCAACGGGTTCAGGTCGGTCGGGCGGACATCGTAGCGACCTTTCCGGGCATAGCCCAAGAGCTGGGAGGTGAGCCGGGAGCCGTTCCGGACCTGCTTTTCGATCTTCCTCAACCGCTCGTAATGGGGATGGTCCTCCGAAAGCGCCCAGAGCATCAGGGAGACGTTGCCCTGGATATTCATCAGAAGATTGTTGAAGTCGTGCGCGATGCCGGCCGCGAGGGTGCCGACGGCTTCCATCCGCTGCGCGGACAGGAGCTGTGCCTGCAGTTCGACCTCATCTGTCACATCGTTCAGGATGGCCACCCACTTTTTGGCCGATCTCGGCAGAGGGGAAAAACTCAGAAGCGTTTTGTGCCGGTTGATGGAATAGGGGCCTGCCCGCTGGATGGGGATGCGGGAGGCGAGTGCGCTGTCGAGGAGTTTGCGGATGGCGCCCCGTTCACGCTGGACGAAGAGGTCCTCCATCCTCCCGCCGAGCAGGCGGTCCTCCGCGTTCCCGGATATGGACAGGGCGGCTGGATTGACATAGACGATCCGCCTGTCGGTCGTGACTTCGAAGACGGCCTCGGACATATTGGCCAGAATCTGTTCGAAATGCTCCTTGAAGGCGAGCAGTTCCCGGGTGACCCCCCGTGAGTAGATGCCGTCGATGCCGAGGACCCTCTCCGGGCAGCTCCGGCGGGGCTCGGAGAGGGCGGCATCCAGCACGGATGAGAGGCTGCGCGCCAGTTCGTCGAGGGGCGTCTTGGCGATCTGGGCGTCGATGTCGAGCTGCAGGGGATGGTCGCGCTGTTCGGCGGCGACATCGGAAAGGACGACCAGGTAGGCGTTTTCGAGGTGGGGCATTCCGCGGATGATCCGGCAGAGCGTCTCGCCCGAGATGTTCGGCATGACGAGGTCGGTGAAGATGATGTCCGGGCTTTGCCCCCGCAGCAGGTCGAGGGCCGACAGGCCGTCTTCGGCGGTCAGGACCTCATGGCCCTGTTTCTGCAGGAACTCCCTCATGAACGCCAGGAGGTGCTTGTCGTTATCCACCACCAGGATTGTGCGCATTTCCGTTTCTTCCGCCCCCTCTTCTACGCCGCCGAAAGGTTTTTTTCCAGGACGCCACGAAACTCCTTCAGGTTGAAGGGCTTCTGCAGGACGCCGTCGATGGGCGCTTTTTCGAGCTTTTCCATGTGGGAGGACGTGGCGTGGCCTGTGATTACGACGATCTTCGTTTCAGGGCTGGTCTCTTTGATCTTTCGGGCCAGTTGATGGCCGTCCATGTTCGGCATGACGATATCGAGCAGGACCAGGTCCGGCTTGGACGACCCGATGAACAGTGCGGCTTCGAGCGGATCGAGAAAGGTCTGCAGCGTCCAGTCGGGTTCCAGGGGGACTTCCGTGAAATAGCCCTTCAGAACCTCCAGAATCCTGGGGTCGTCATCGACTGCCACGACCGTCTTCTTCCTGCTCGGGCCGAGCGATGCGGGTATCGCCATGCCGCGCTCCGTCAGGAAGCGGCGAAGGGCATTGCGGCTGACGAGATAACGGCCCCCGGGGGTGCGTGCCGCTTCGAGCGCGCCCTGTTTGATCCACGAGGCAACCGTAACCCTGTGAATACCCAGGATGGCGGCCACTTCAATCGATGAGAACGATTCATCGAAAAGGCCCATAGCTTGTATATTCCTCTGCGTTGAGGTATGCTGGATGAACATCGCCCGGCCGCCGATAGGCATGGGCCTCATACAGCCGATATCGGCTACAAAACTAACGTAAACTAACACGAACTGCCTTGTCAATTTTTTTCTGAGCAACCTAATGAAATGACAGGGCGTTTCAGTGTCGAACGAGCTTTTGGCAGGAGATGGAAGTGAAACCGGGAGATATCGAGGCGCTTCGCGCAAGAGGCATGCAACCGGAGGAGGTCGAATCACAGATCGAGCGCTTTCGAAAGGGCGCGCCGTTTCTGGATCTCGTCCGCCCGTGCACGGTCGGCGACGGGATCGTGCGGCTGACGGAGGACCACCAGGAGCGCTGTTTGCAGATCTTCGAAGGCCGTGCGCGGGGGCGCAGACTCGTCAAGTTCGTCCCCGCCTCGGGGGCCGCGAGCCGCATGTTCCGGGATCTCTTGAAGATCCGCAAAGAGGTCGAGCCGGTTCGGATGGACCGGGTGCGGGTGCTGGCCGAAGAGGGGGACGGGGCGGCGCGGGCAGGCATCCAGTTCATGGAGGGGATCCGCCGCTTCGCGTTTTTCGCGGATCTCAGGGACCGGATGGCCGCCGGCGGACTGTCGATCGAGGAGGGGATCGAGGCCGGGGATTTCACCGACATCCTCGACTATCTCCTGACTGACCAGGGGCTGGACTACGCGTCGCTGCCGAAGGGCCTTCTGCTTTTTCACGCCTACCCCGAAGGGCCGCGGACCGCGTTCGAGGAGCACCTCGTGGAGGCGGAGGGTTACGACCGCTCGGGCGACGGGGTCTGCAGGCTGCATTTCACGGTCTCGGAGGAGCACCTTTCAGGATTCGAGCGGCGTTTCACCGAGGCGAAGCCCGCCTTCGAGTCCGCGTACGGGGCCTCCTACGCCGTGGAGTTCTCTTTTCAGGACCCCTCGACGGACACGATCGCCGTCGATCTGGAGAACGAGCCCTTCCGGACGGAGGAAGGAGACCTCCTTTTCAGGCCCGGAGGCCACGGCGCGCTCATCCGGAACCTCGGCGGCATCGACGCGGACCTGATCTTCGTCAAGAACATCGACAACGTGGCGGTCGACCGCTTGAAGCCGCCGGCCATCCGCTGGAAGAAGATCCTGGCCGGATTCCTGCTGGACCTCCAGGCGAAGGTCTTCTCACGCCTGGACGCCCTCGAAAGGAGTGCGCCGGATGAGCGTGCAGAGGAGGATGCGGCCGTCTTCCTGCGGGACGAGCTCGGGGTCGATGTCGAGGCCGAACGGAAGGGGGCTTCCGGCGAGGCCTGGCGCGGGCGGCTGGTCGAACTCCTGGAGCGCCCTCTGCGCGTCTGCGGCATGGTGGAGAACGCCGGAGAGCCCGGCGGCGGACCGTTCTGGGTGAAAGGAAAGAGCGGCAGGATCAGCCGGCAGATCGTCGAAAAGGCCCAGGTCGATCTCGAGGCCGCCTCCCAGCAGGAGCGATGGCGTTCGTCCACCCATTTCAATCCGGTCGACATCGTCTGCGCGACCAGGGGCCTCGACGGACGCCCCTTCGATCTCAGCCGCTTCGTGGACCCCGAGGCGGTGATCATCACGCGCAAATCGATGGGCGGGAGGGACTTGAAGGCCCTCGAGCTCCCGGGGCTCTGGAACGGCGGGATGGCCTGGTGGCACACGGTCTTCATAGAGGTCCCGCTTGTCACCTTCAACCCGGTCAAGACGGTGACGGACCTTCTGAGGGAGGCCCATCAGCCGTCCGAGTAGGGAACCTGCCGGTCTGGAAAGGCCTTTCGCCCAACCGCCCGGGCAGACGGTCATTGACTCCCATGGCGTTTTCTGAGATGCTCCCGAGCGGTGCGCCGAGCCGAGCCGGCAGCCGCCGGGCGCAGGCCGGAGGCCGTGCGCCTCGGGGAGATGAGCCTATCAAAGAGATCATCGTCGAGAATATCATCACCGGTCTTCCCGTAGGTCTGGTCGTCATCAGCGGAAAGGGCGAGATGACCATCGCCAATCCCGTGGCCGGCAGGCTCCTCGGGTATCCGGTGCAGGAGATGCTCGGGAAGGGCTGGGGGGAGCTCTTTTTCCAGAACCCGGCCAACGACGACTTCAACCAGGTCATGCTGGATGCGGTCGGGCAGGCGCGTGTGCATCTGCGCCGGACGGTCTATTATGTCCGGCCGGACGGGATGACCCTTCGGCTGCTCCTGACGACGTCCTATGTGAGCGAAGACGGCAACGTGGAAGGGGTCGTCGTTCTGCTGGAGGATCTGACCGAACTCCACGCGCTCTATGAACGGGAAAAGACCATCCTGGAAGACAAGAACCGCATCCAGGCCGAACGGGTGGAGAGCCTGCGCTATTTGGCCCTGGCCGTCGCGCATCAGATCCGCAATCCGGTCATGTCGATCGGCGGGTTCGCCCAGCGGCTGAAAAAGAAGGCGTCCGAGGACACGACGGAGGCCCGCTACCTGCAGTTCATCCTGGAGGGGGCGGCGCGACTCGAGAAGATCGTCGAAAGCGTCAAAGCATACGCGGATTCCTTCGAGCCGCGCCTGCAGACCGTCAGGCTCGACGAGGCGATCCGGGCCGCCGTCGAGGCCTTTCGGCTGGAGCAGCGCGGGTCGCTCGAGCGGGTGAAGTGGGAGATGGAACTCGATCCGGTGGAGGTGCGCCTGGATCCGTCGCTCTTCCGCGGCGGACTGAGGGAGTTGCTCCTGAACAGCCTGCAGGCGCTCAAGGGGGGCGAGGGCACGATCGGCCTCAGCCTTTCCGGGGCCGGCGCCGCAGGCGGATGGCGGCTCGAGGTGGCGGACAGCGGCGTCGGGATCCCTGAATCGGACCTGCCCTATGTGCTCGACCCCTTTTTCTCGACCCGCCCCGATGCCGTCGGCATGGGGCTCGCGAAGGTGTACCGGGTCGTGACCGACCACGGTGGGACGCTCGAACTGGAGAGCCATGAGGGGAAAGGCACGCGTGTGATCATCACCATGCCGGGGGGCGGGCCGGCGCAGGGGTCCGTTCGCGAACGGGGGCCGGCCAAGTGAAGGTAAAGGGGCATCCATGAAAAAACAGGTCCTCATCTGCGGGGGTGCAGGGCAGCTCGGGCGCGACTGCGCGGCGGTCCTGGAGGCGGCGTGGCGGGTGTCGGCGCCGGGATCGAAGACGCTCGACATCGCCGACCGTGAAGCGGTCCTGGAGGCGGTCGAGGCCCTTCGCCCGGACGTGATCCTCAATTGCGCCGCCTACACGAAGGTGGATCAGTGCGAGACCGACCGCGCGGAGGCCTGGCGGGTCAATGCCCTCGGGCCCCGGAACCTCGCCGAGGCGGGCGCGACACACGGGGCGCTGCTGGTCCATGTCTCGACGGACTACGTCTTCGACGGCCGGCGTGTTCCGCCCGAACCCTACACGGAGGACGATGCGCCCGGACCGCTCTCGGTCTACGGGCAGAGCAAACTCGCGGGGGAGATGGCGGTGCGTGAAATCGCCGAGCGGCACGCGATTCTTCGAACCGCCTGGCTCTACGGAGCGGGCGGCCACAACTTCCTGAAGACCATGCTGCGCCTGGCGGTCTCCGATCCGGAGCGCGTCATCCGGGTGGTGAACGACCAATACGGCTGCCCGACCTGGTCCCGGGACCTGGCCCGGCAGATCGCCCGCGTCATGGAGGCCGGGGCGCGGGGAACCTTTCACGCCTGCGGGGAGGGCTTCTGCACCTGGTACGACCTGGCGCGCCGCTTTCTCGAACTCATGGCCTTGCCGCACCGGCTGGCGCCCTGCAGCACGAGCGAGTATCCGACGGCGGCGGTGCGCCCCCGCAACTCCATCCTGGAAAACCGGCGCCTCAAGGAGGAGGGGCTCGATGTCATGCGCCCCTGGGAAGAGGCGCTCGAAGAATTCGTCGCCCTGAACGGCAGGGCTTTGCTGGAAGAGGTCAACGCATGAGGAATATGCTCGTCACGGGCGGCTGCGGCTTCATCGGCAGCAATTTCGTCCGTTATCTGCTGGAGGAATCGGACTTTACGGGGCGCATCGTCAACGTCGACAAGCTGACCTACGCCGGGAACCCGGAGAACCTCGCGGGCCTCGAGGAGCGCTTCCCCGGGCGCTACGTCTTCGAGCAGGGAGACATCTGCGACGGACCCTTCATCGAGTCGGTCTTTTCCGACCACGGGATCGACTGCGTCTGCCACTTCGCCGCGGAGTCCCATGTCGACCGGTCCATCGTGGCGCCGGACGCCTTCATCCGCACCAACATCGTGGGGACCTTCACCCTGCTCGAACAGGCCCGGGCCCACAGCGGGCAGGTGCGCCTGTTCCATCACATCAGCACCGACGAGGTCTACGGGAGCCTCGGCCGCGAGGGGGCCTTCACGGAGAGCACCCCCTACTGTCCGAGCAGCCCGTATTCGGCCTCGAAGGCGTCCTCCGATCACCTGGTGCGCGCCTACCACACGACCTACGGGCTGCCGGTGACCCTTTCGAACTGCTCGAACAACTACGGCCCCTACCAGTTTCCGGAGAAGCTCATCCCCCTGATGGTCCTGAACGCCTGCGAAGGGCGGCCGCTGCCCATCTACGGCGACGGCCGCCAGGTCCGCGACTGGCTCTACGTGCGCGACCACTGCCGGGCGATCTGGGCCATCATGAAGGAGGGGCGCCGCGGGGCCACCTACAACATCGGCGGCAACCAGGAGATGGAAAACCTCGCCCTGGTCGAGCGGATCTGCGACATCCTGGAGGAGGAGCGGCCGCCGGAAAACGGGGTCCCTTACCGGAGCCTGATCCGTTTCGTGAAGGACCGGCCCGGGCACGACCTCCGCTACGCCATGGACTTCACGCGGCTTCGGACCGAACTCGGCTGGGGACCCGAGGAGTCCCTCGATACGGGCCTCCGCAAGACCGTGCGCTGGTACCTCGAGCACAGCAACTGGATCCACTGCGTCCGGAGCGGGGAGTACCGACGGTGGGTCTCGGCCCAATACGGTTGATGCGGTCCCCGCCGAAGGGGCTGCAGCGGGTCGTCGGGCGCATCCCGGTTTCCCACCCGGAAAGGGTTTTTTGCCCGGCAGGAACCGCCTGTCCACCCGGCGACGGTCTTTCGGGCCAATCCCGGCGTCGCGCTGCGTTTTGGCCGGCGGCGCGGCTAAGGAGGCTGCCTCCGCCCACATGCTTGATCTCCTCGATGCGAAAGCAAGACCCTCGTACCCTGACGGAAGCGAACCAGGACCCTGATGTCGGCACATGCACCAGGGCTGCACATCTCAACAGGAGCATCCAATGAAAGGCATCATTCTGGCGGGCGGGTCCGGCACCAGGCTCTATCCGATCACCCGCGTGCTGAGCAAGCAGCTCATACCGGTCTACGACAAACCGATGATCTATTATCCCTTGTCGGTCCTCATGCTGGCGGGGATCCGCGAGATCCTGATCATCTCGACCCCTGAGGATCTGCCACGCTTCGAGCTTCTTCTGGGAGACGGATCGAACCTGAACATCTCGATTTCCTATGCGGAGCAGCCGCGCCCGGAGGGGCTGGCCCAGGCCTTCATCATCGGCCGGGAGTTCATCGGCGCGGACAGCGTGGCGCTCGTCCTCGGCGACAACATCTTCCACGGCCACGGGTTTTCACAGTTGCTGCAGCGCTGTACGGGGCTCGAGCGCGGGGGGATCATCTTCGGATACGCCGTGAAGGACCCGCGGCGCTACGGGGTGGTGGACTTCGATCAGGAGGGACGGGTGACCGGGATCCAGGAAAAGCCGGAATCGCCTCGCTCCCGCTATGCCGTCCCGGGGCTCTATTTCTACGACAACCGGGTGGTGGAGATCGCCGAAGGCCTGAAGCCGTCTGCGCGGGGCGAGCTCGAGATCACGGACGTGAACCTCGCCTACCTGGAGCGCGGGCAGCTGCGGGTGGAGCTTCTGGGCCGCGGGTATGCGTGGCTCGACACCGGCACACACGAATCCCTTCACCACGCCATCCACTTCGTGCGGGCCATCCAGGAGCGGCAGGGGCTGAAGATCGCCTGCATAGAGGAGATCGCCTACCGCCTCGGCTACATCGACCGGGAGCAGCTGCGGCGTCTCGCCGACGAGATGCACCAGGCCGAGTACGGGCGCTATCTGCTCGATATCCTCGAAGAGGGGGACGATCGTCATGCCCATGAACTTTATTGAGTCCGGGCTGCCGGGGGTCGTTTTCGTCGAGCCGCAGGCCTTCGAGGACGGGCGGGGCTATTTCATGGAGACCTACCACCAGAGGACCTTCCAGAAGGGCGGCATTCCGTGCACGTTCGTCCAGGACAACTTCTCCCATTCGCGGAAGGGGACCCTGCGCGGCCTCCACTATCAGCTGCGGCATCCGCAGGCGAAGCTGGTGTACGTCATCAGCGGGGAGGTCTTCGATGTGGCGGTCGATATCCGGCGCGGCTCCCCCACCTTCGGGAAATGGGTCTCCGCAGCCCTTTCAGGCGAAAACCACCGCCAGATCTTCATCCCGGCCGGGTTCGCCCACGGGTTCTGCGTGGTGAGCGAAACCGCCGATGTGGTCTATAAATGCACCGACTTCTATGCCCCCGGGGATGAATACGGCATCCACTGGTCCGACCCGGGCCTCGCCATCCCCTGGCCGGTCGCCGAGCCGCTCCTTTCCCCGAAGGACGCGGCCAATCCCCGCCTGGCCGACATCCCCGAGGAACTCCTCGGCTCGTAAGCGGGCGGCCCGTCGAGCTGAACCAAGGCGGCGGTTTTTCGAGCCACCCGTCCGGATCAGCGGGATGAGGCCTTGGGAGGAACCTGCCGCAGCGCGCGGTTGGGGCTTGCCGTCAGGGATTCAGCCTGAGTGAGCCGCCCGGCCGCGGATTCAGCGCCAGGATTCCATCAACGCCAGGCAGGTGCGGTTCAGCTCTTCTGCCCGCGCCGGGGTCCCGGCCTCGGTGTAGCAGCGGAACTCCGGTGCATTCCCGGAGGGCCGGAGGTGAACCACGTCGCCGCCCTCGAAGGTGACGCGGAGCCCGTCGATCCTGTCGCAGGCGGCCGGACGGCCGAAGGAGGGACCGAAGAGGGCGGCGAGCAGCTTCAAGTCCTGCTCGAAGTCGCCGGTCGAGAGTCCTTCCAGTATCCGGCGGCTTGTTTCGGACGGAAAGTCTTTGAGGCGGTCGCTGAAGGTGAAACGCCGGGGGAGCTTTTCGAGCAGCGCACTGAGCGGTGCGCCTTCTTCCCGGGCGGCCATCAGAAGGGCGAGATGCACGATGATGGCGTCCCGGGTGGGAAGGGGCGGCAGGACCCGGCCGTTCTTGGCGATCGGGGAGGCGGTCATGAACCCCCCGTTCGCCTCGTAGCCCACCACGCGGCGCGCGCCGTCGGCTGCGGCCTGCAGCATCCCCTCGATGACGTAGGGCGAGCCGATGCGGGTGCGGTGGACGCGCTCGAAAAAACCGCACCGCTCGACGGCCGAGTTGCATGAAACCGGAAGCACCACCGCATCGGCCTCGAGATAGGCGGCGCAGAGGATGCCGGCGATGTCCCCGCGGAGCCAGCGGCCGGCTTCGTCGGCGATGAGGGGCCGGTCCCCGTCGCCGTCGGTCGAGACGATGGCGTCGAAGCGGTCCTGCCGGGCCCACTGCGCGGCGGCCGCTACATCCTCTGGGCGCAGGGCCTCCGTGTCGACCGGGATGAAGCGCTCCGAAAACCCGAGCCGGGTCACGGCCGCGCCGAGCCGGCCGAGGACCGTCACCATCGTTTCCCGGCTGACCGATGAATGTCCGTAGACCCCGATCCGCGCCCCCTGCAGGCAGCCGGCCGGGAAGAAATCCAGGAAGCGCCGGATATAGCGCTCCCCGGCCGCCTCGCTGAGCGGGGGGAGCGCCGCCGGTTCGAGGAGCCTTCCCGCGCCGTCGAAGAGTTTGTCCGGGAGGTCCACCACCTGCCGGCGGATCCCCGCCTCGTCCGCCTTGAGGATCTCACCCGTTTTCTTGTTGTATTTGATCCCGTTTCGGTCCTCGGGGATGTGGCTGCCGGTGACCATGACGGTCGGGATGCCCTCCTCGATGCCGTGGAGCGCGAGGGCCGGGCTCGAGAGCCTGCCTGCGTGCTCGACCCGGTAGCCCTTGTCGGCGACCGCCCGGGCGGCGGCCTGCATGATGCGCCCGGTGCTCGGACGCAGGTCGCCTCCGAGGGCGACGGTCTCGCCGGGGCGGGAACCGCCGGACGCTTCGAGGTATTGGAGAAAGGCTGCCGTGTAGCAGTAGCAGACGCCGTCCGTCATGTCGGCGGCAAGGCCGCGGACCCCGCTGGTCCCGAACTGCACGCCGGTCTGGTTCATCAACTCCGCGATGGACTGCCGGATTCCCATGATCGCACTTTTCCTCTCAGCAAGAAGGGGGTGTTGTCCGCCGCCTCTGCACCTACAGGGCCTCTGCACCTTCAGGATGAAATGGCCGGACGGAGGCTCGGGCCGGCGCCTCAGGCGCCAACCTGTTCGAGCACAATACGGGGGAGACTGTTACCAGAAGAGCGTCCTCCGCGTCAAGCTCCTGCGCTTTTTTCCCGGCCGGCCATCCTCACGCACGGCCTCGATTCCGCAGCGCGGTCGGGCCTCCCCGGTCTGGAAGCCGGGGGCCGGCGTTCCGCCTCGGGGTGCGGGCGCGGCGGGTCGGCCTCCGGGGGCGCCGGCCGGCGGTTCTTCGACGGTTGGTTCAATACCGGCGCGTTCCATCCTGCCTCATCGACCGAAGACCTGCCGGTGCTGCGGTCGAGGGCGAGAAAAGGATTGACCCCGGGTGCAAACGCTTTATAAGGTGAGAGCATCAGAACCGGCCGGAGGCTGTTCTCCGGCTGCGAGCCACGCAATCGAACCTGTCAAGACAAGGAGGATATCATGGGCCACGAGGGACTCCACGAGCCTGCAGCTGAATTATCGCAGGAAACCAAAGACATGCATCGCGCGATCATCTCTCTGATCGAGGAACTGGAGGCTGTCGACTGGTACAACCAGCGCGTCGATGCCTGCAAGGACGAGGGCCTGAAGGCGATCCTGGCCCACAATCGGGACGAAGAGAAGGAGCACGCCGCCATGCTGATGGAATGGATCCGGCGGATCGACCCGGCCTTCGACAAGGAGCTGAAGGATTATCTCTTCACGGAAAAACCGATCGCCGAGATGGAGCACGAACATCATTAGAAGGGGATCGAACGAGAATGGACGAAGTCGAGAAGCTTTACGAGACGCTGCGAAAGGTGCAGGAGCCGAAAGGCTACTATTTCAACAAGGACAGGGAGCGGGTGATGGACCTCCTCGGCGCCCTGCTCGTCAACAAGGACCGCTACGGGTACATGTGCTGTCCGTGCAGGCTCGCTTCGGGCAGCCGGGAGAAGGACAAGGACATCCTCTGCCCCTGCGTCTACCGGGAGGCGGATGTGGCCGAGTACGGCAGTTGCTACTGCAACCTGTACGTGTCGGAGGATTGGAACGAGGAGCGCATGCCTCGCCGCTACGTCCCGGAGCGCAGGCCGCCTGAAAAGATGTTCGGGTGATCCCTTCTGGGCGCGAACCGGGCGTGTTTGACCCGGCCTGCGCCGGAGCGTTATCCGCAAAGATATTCGGGCGATTCCTTCAGGCATGGACCGGCCCGCCGCAGCCGCGGCCGGCTGGACCCGGGCGCCCCGGTTGGCGGGCTCCCGTCCGCTCGAAGTAAACAGCGGCGGGGCGGCCTGCAGGGCCGGCGCGAGGTGTCGAGCGGGGCGGAAATCCTTTCGACGGTGGAGGCACCATTCATGGATCTGCGCATCTTCGAGGAGATGGAGGCGGAGGATCTCCGGAAGTACATCGCCTTTCTGCTCTGGCATTACCGTGTCATCGACGCCTTCTGGTTCATTTATGCGGCCGAGCGGTTCGGGCAGCCGACGGCCGAGAGGCTGAACGAACAGGTGTGGGGCAGGGTGCCGGCCATGGCGGCCAAGGACCTGGTGCAGCGATTCGGCATCCGGGCGAAAGGCCTCGAGGGCTTCGTAGAGGCCCTCCGGTACTTTCCCTGGTGCATCCTGGTGGGGTACGAGATCGAGGCGGGGCCGGACGAGGTCCTGATCTCCGTTCCTTCGTGCCCGACGCAGGAGGCGCGCCTGAAGCGTGGACTCGGGGAGTACGTCTGCAAGGAGATGCACCGGGGCGAGTTCGAGAGCTTTGCGCACGCGGTGGATGACCGCATCCGGGTCGAATGCCTGTTTGCGCCGCCCGACCCGCATCCGGAAACGATGTTCTGCCAGTGGCGGTTCACGATGCAGTCCGCCTGAGGCGGTGTAGCGTCTATGGTTGAGAGTGGGAGGCGCGGATCGGAGAGTGCGGCCGCTGCGCTTGGCCTGAGACCACGAGAGCGCGGAGAACCAAGGCTGCAGGCTGGAGCCGGAGAGGCGTCCGCGCCGATGTGCTCAGGCTGAGGCCGCCGGGCCGCGGAGGCGCCGTGGCATGCCCCTGTGCCGAAAGGGCGGGCCGCGGCCGGAATGCGGATCGCTTGTCCGGCTTCGACATCAGCGGCCGGGCGCGGGGCAACCATCGAGAGGGTGGAGGTTGGGCATGGAGAAGACGGAGAAGAAGCTGCTGCAGGGACTGAAGACGGCGATGCAGGCGGAGCTCGCGGGGCATTATTTCTACAAGAATGCGGCCGAGGCGACGAGCGATCCGCAGGGGAAGGAGACCTTCAGGAGGATGGCCCAGGAGGAGATGGGGCACTTCAAGTATCTCCAGCACCAGTACAAGAACCTTGCGGAGAAGGGCGCCTACGACCTCGAGCGGGCGCTCGCGACCAACAGCTACCGGCATGCGGCGCACCCCATCTTCACCAGGGAGATTCGGAAGCGCATCAAAGACAGCCATTTCGAGATCAGCGCGCTCACCATCGGTCTGAAGCTCGAACTCGATGCGATGAGGTTCTACCGCGCACGCGCCGAGGAAGCCGAAGAACCGGAGGTCAAGGCCTTTTACCAGGAGCTGGCCGAGTGGGAAGAGGATCATTACCGGGCCTTCGAAAAGGAGCTGGAATCCCTCAAGGAAGAGTACTTCGAGGCGAACAACTTCGTCCCCATGTAGGCGCCGCCCTGAAGGCGGCCTCCCCCGGGACCTGCCGGATCCGGCTGCAGAGCGGCCGGAATCGCAGAATGGAGCACCATGGATGCAACGTGTGAAGAGTGCAGACTCCATCAGCCGGGCAGGTCTTCGGGTGGAAGAACCCATGCCGTCCCGGGGCCCTTCGCGGGACGGGCGTATGGGTGATCGGGAGGCAGGGCCCCCGAGCTGGGATTTGAGCGCCCTGTACGACAGTCCTTTGGACCCGGCCATCGAACGCGACCTGGGGGAGGCCCTGGTCGCGGCAGAGGTGTTCCGTCACTCGTGGGAGGGGCGGGTGCAGGAGCGTTGCGTCGAGCCGGCGGAGGCCGCCCGTGCTCTGGAGGCCTTCGAGGCCTGCCGGGAGAGGATCCTCCGGCCCCTGGGTTACGCGATGCTCCTGCTGGCCGCCGACACCCAGGGGGAGGCCTCGCGCGCCCTTTACGGACGTGCCTCCGGGATCCTCGGAGCGGTGAAGAAACTCCTGATTTTCTTCCCGCTGCAGCTGGCGCGGATGGGGCCCGGCACCCTGGCGGATCTTGCCGCGCATCCCGCCTGCCGTGGATACGGCCCCTACCTGCGGCGTATCATCCGGCAGGCCCCTGCTTTTCTGCCGGAGGCGGCCGAGCATCTGGCTCTCGACCGGGACCTGACGGCCCGGGAGGCCTGGCGCCTCTTCTACGACATGACGCTCGGCGCCCTGCGGATTCGGGAGCCCCGGCGCGGCGGCAGGCCGATCGGCCTGCCCGAGGCCCTCGGGCGTCTGGGCGCGGCGGATGCGCGTCGGCGGAAGGCGGCCTTCCACGGAATCTATCAGGCGCTCGATCCCTGCATCCCTCAGATGGCCTTCGCCCTCGACACCTTGACTCACCACGAGATCCTGGACACCTCTGCACGCGGATTCGGCTCCCCGCTCGATGCAGCCGCGCTTGCCGGCGGCTTCGAGGCAAAGAAGATTTCCGAACTCCTTGACCTGGTGGAACCCCGCTATTCCCTGGCGGCCCGGTATTTTCGCCTGAAGGCCGCAGCGTTCGGGTCCGCGCGGCTGGCGATGGAGGATCTCGCGGCCCCGTGGGGCCGAGGAGCCTGCAGTGCTTCCTTCGGGGCGGCGAGGAGGCGGCTTGAGCGGACGGCCGGCGCCGTCGCACCCGCCTGGCACGAAGCCGTGAGCCGGGTTTTTGCCGATGGCCGGATAGATGCCGCGCCCAAGGCCGGGAAGCAGGGAGGCGCCTTCTGCCATGCACCTCCGCCCCAGAGGGTGCCGTATGTCTTTCTCTCCTACACCGGTTCCTTTCGGGATTTTCTGACGCTCGCCCACGAAATCGGACATGCGGTCCACTATACCCTTGCCGCCCGGCAGAGCGGCCTCGTTTTCGACGGGTCGCGGGTGGTGGAGGAGGCCGCCGCGACGCTCTTCGAGCTGCTCGCCTGCCGGCAGTGGGCGGTGGAAGGCGCGCCGGCGGAGGTGGGCATGCAGCTTGCCGCCGCATGCATCGAGGGCTTCATTGCGACGGTTATGCGCCAAAGCGTGCTGACCCGTTTCGAACTGGCGCTGAACCGGCGGCGGAGGGTCAGCCCGCTCGATGCGGATTTCATCGGCGGGGCCTGGATGGAGGAAAACAGCCGGCTTTACGCGGACGGCATAGAGATGCCCGGCGCCTACCGGGACGGCTGGGTGCTCGTCCCGCACCTTTTCCATCGGCCGCTGACCTGCTGGGTCTATGTGTACGGGCAGCTGATATCGGCGGTTCTCTATCGGCGGTATCTGGATGAAGGGGCGCGGTTCGCCGCAAGGCTCAACCGGCTTTTCGAAGCGGGCGGGAGCGCGGAGCCCGCCGCGCTGCTCCGGGGTGTGGGGATCGACCTCGACGGCCTGGCCTTCGTGGGGGAGGCCTTCGAGGTCTTCGAGGGGTTCCTGGGGGAGTTCGAACGGATGGTGCAGGACTCGAGGATGGGGGATGCCGCTCCATGAGCGGACAATCGATGCCTATTCAACGTCGCGGCGGCCGTTCGGGCCGTTGACCCACCAGTCCGTCTGCTTGTCGAACCACCAGTCGGTCCAATCGGTTTCGAGCACGACATGCGCCAGCGCCCGCGCCTCGTCCGTCGAGAGCCGCTGCAGGGCGAACGAGAGCCAGTCCTCGGCGTGCGGGTTTCCCAGGTCCTTGTAGGCCTTCAATTCCAGGATGAGGTCCAGCTGATCGGCATCCTTCGCGAGCCGGGCCTCGATCGTCGCTCCCTCGTTGAATTCATTGAAGAGGGAGAGGATGTCGGCGCCGAACGGTAGGCCGCCGACCTGGTCCTGGAGCGCGCGCACCTCGTCGATCGTCACATAGCGTTTGTTGACGTAGTTGTGGTCGCCCGTGCGGGCCTCGGGCAGGTCGTGGAAGAGGCACAGCTGGATCACCCGGCTGAGGTCGACGCCGGGTGTGCGTGAGGCAAGCACGTAGCCGATCACCACCGTGCGGAAAGAGTGCGCCGCCACCGATTCCCTGCCGGAGCCGAGAAACTGGTAGCCGGTTCGGGGGGTCTTCTTGAGCATCCCCACTTCGAAAAGAAATTTCGCGATCTGATCCAACATAGCACTGTCCATCCGGTTCTTCACCGATGACAAACCGTTTCCCCTTTCGGAAAGGGTTGTTTCCTTCTCTGGGAGCTGCTTCTCCCCTGCGGAAATGGTTTCACCATCCAAAATGCGCTGTTACTCCATCCGGCAATGTTTTTTCACTCGGCAGGCCCCGTTTCCCCATCCGCAAAAGGCTCCTTACCAGGCACGAGCCGCTTCACCGGCCGGAAATGAGGATTTTTGGCCAATATCAAGGAAATCCAGCGTTTGTGCGGAGGCGACCTGTAGGTCGCCGCACAAACAAACGTGCAGATTGACGCCGAGATTGGCCAAAAAGACCATTTCCGGATGGAAACTCATTAGAGGGATGGCATAGAAAAGTCAAGCAGGTTTTGCGGCGTTTACCTTGATTTGTCTGCGAGTCTTGCTTAAAATAAAAAGGTTGAAACCCAAGCGAAAATGATTTTCCGAAACGAACCTGTCTTCGGCTCCGCATAAGGGTCTGCGTCCGGCTGTTTGGCGGCTTCCAGGATGGGGCCCGCGGGCCGGGCACAGCGAGCTCGATGCCGTCAGGGGCATCGAATGCCCCTCCGGGGTGAAGACGGACCAGGCCTCGATCGCAGGATGAGGGCAGACCCCCCGGCGCATGCAAAGGGGGAGGGATGCCCGGATTTTTTGAGGGAGGGGGCCTGTCAGCAGCAGGAGGGATGCCGGAGCGTGCTTGCCGCCGCTTCCCGGTGTCATGGAAAGTTATGGAACAGAAAGAAGGCATACTGGAGATCCTCACCTACCCCGATCCGATCCTGAAGACGGTGGCCGAGCCGGTGGAGGCCATCGACGGCGAGGTGCAGGACCTGATCGACCATATGATCGAGACGATGCATGCCGCACCGGGCATCGGTCTGGCAGCCAATCAGGTAGGCGAACTGAGGCGGGTCATCGTTTTCGAGCGGCATCCAGGAACGGACGAGAAGAACCCCTTCGCTCTGATCAACCCGGTCATCGCCTCTGGTGAAGGGCGTATCGTGTGGTCCGAGGCCTGTCTGAGCGTGCCGGACTACACGGCCGACGTCAACCGGACGGCCCACGTGCTGGTGCGGGGCATCGACCGCCTTGGAAAAACGCAGGAGATCGAGGCCGATGATCTGCTGGCGGTCTGTCTCCAACACGAGATCGATCACCTGGATGGGGTCCTCTACATCGATCACATCAGCAGCTTGAAGCGCAGTATGTACAAGCGCAGGCTGCAGAAGCGGCTCAAGAATCCGTGAGCGACATCGGCGGTTTGATGCGAAATTCCGACAGGCGGATCCTCGGTCCTCTGCCAGAAAACGCGCGCATCGTTTTTATGGGGACGCCCGAGTTCGCGGTGCCCGGGCTCGATGCCTGCCTGGAGGAGGGGCATCGGGTGGCGGCCGTTGTAACCCAGCCTGACCGGCGGAAGGGGCGCGGGCGGAGTGTGGTGTTTTCCGCGGTGAAGGAGGCGGCGCTCTCGGCGGGGATCGAGGTCCTCCAGCCGGAGAAGGTCTCCGATGAGGCGTTCCTCGAACGAATGCGCGCCCTGGATCCGGATCTGCTGATCGTCATCGCCTTCGGGCAGGTGCTGAAGCGCCCGCTTCTCGAACTGCCACGCTGCGGGGCCGTCAACATCCACGCCTCGCTCCTTCCCCGCTACCGGGGGGCCGCGCCTATCCAGTGGGCGATCCTCGACCGCGAGAAGGAGACCGGCCTGACGGCGATGCTCATGGAAGAGGGGCTCGACAGCGGCCCGGTCCTGCTGCAGAGCCGGGTCGCCATCGGTGAGGACGAGACCTTCGGGGGCCTTCACGACCGGCTGGCGCAGCTCTCTGGCCCCTTTCTCGCCGAGGTGCTCCGGCGGATTCAGGCCGGCACGCTGGAGGCGGTGCCGCAGGACGAAGACCGGATGACCTATGCCCCGAAGATCACCAAGGAGCATGCCGCCATCCGCTGGGAGGAGTCCGCAGCGGCGGTCTCGGCGCGCATCCGCGCCATGGACCCGTCTCCCGGGGCTTTCACCCTGTTCAAAGACCTGAGGCTCAAGCTCTTCGAACCGCGTGTCCTTCGGGAAGAAGCGGAAGAGGCCCCGCGCCCCGGGCGCGTCCTGGGCTATGCGGAAGGCCGCCTGTTGATCGAGGCGGGCGAAGGGGTCCTGGCGGTCGGCGCCCTGCAGATGCCGGGCAAACGCCGTATGCCGGCGGAGGATTTCCTGCGGGGCTTCCCGATTCCCCAAGGGGCGGTTTTGGATTCGCCGCTATGAGGAAACGCACGGCACAGGTTTACGCGGCGGGCTCCCAGGGCGCGCCCTCGGACGACCCGCTTTCTCACCGCGTGCTCTCCGGGGTCGACCCGGCGATGGCGCCGCGCAAGCGGATCTTCATCTTTCTGCTCCTGGTTCTGTGCCTGGTGCTGCTCGTCCTCGCCTTTCTCCTCTGGTATGTCCCCTATGTCGGCCTGAGCGCAATCCACCCGAGCATGCCCGTCGTCCTCGCCGTGGTCCTGGGGGCCGTGGTCTGCTTCATCCTCGGAGGGGCCCTGACCCTCGTCTTCACCATCATCCGCGGAAAGAACCTCTTTTTCAACCGGCGCATCCGCGGCGCGGTCATCCGTTTCCTCTTTCCGCTGCTGGTCGTCCTCGGGAAGTGTTTCCGGATCGGGAAGGACGAGATCCGGCGCTCTTTCGTCGCCATCAACAATCAGCTGGTCCTGGCCGAGTGCGGGCGGGTGCGCCCGCAGAAGCTGCTGATCCTCCTCCCGCACTGTCTGCAGTTCCACGAGTGCGCGGTCCGCATCACGGTCGACGTGGCCAGGTGCAAGCGCTGCGGGAAATGCCGGATCAAGGACCTCGTCGAACTCGCGGAAAGGCACGGCGTGTCGATGTCGGTCGCCACGGGGGGGACGCTGGCGCGGCGCATCGTCGTCGAAAAGAAGCCGGATCTGATCATCGGCGTGGCCTGTGAACGGGACCTGACCAGCGGCATCCAGGACAGCTACCCTATCCCGGTCTTCGGCATCTTCAACCGGCGCCCCAACGGGCCGTGCTTCGACACGGACGTGGACATCGCGATGGTCGAGCAGGGGGTCAAGCGTTTCCTGGCCGGGCGGGCCGATGGGACCGCGTGACGCCGCGCTCGAGGCCCTCTGCGCCCTGGAGGGGCCTTCGGAGCGGCTGGAAGGCGGGGCGCGGGACATCCTGGACTGGCCGTCCATGCCGGATGAACGGGACCGCGCCCTCGCGGTTCAGCTGGTCCAGGGGGTGATGCGCTGGCGGGCGCGGCTCGACTGGATCATTGCGCGGAATCTGCGTTTTCCCTTCGGCCGGATAGAGCCCCGCGTGCTCAACATCCTCCGCCTCGCGGTCTTTCAGATCACTCGCATGGACCGAATCCCCGCATCGGCGGCCGTCAACGAGGCGGTCAAACAGGCGCGGGCCTCCGCCAGGCCGCACATCGCCGGGTTCGTCAACGGACTGCTGCGCGGAATCTGCCGCGGGGGGGTGCCGACGGCCTTTCCGGACCGCAAGCGGGAGCTGCTTCGGCACCTGGCGGTCGTCCACTCGTACCCGGAATGGCTTGTGGACCGGTGGCTGAAGGAGTGGGGGATGTCCGCGGCCGAAGATCTGATGGCGGCCGGCAACCGGCTCCCGGACCTGACTGTGCGGGTCAACCGGATGAGGATCGGACGGAGCGCCCTGATCCGCGCCCTGGCCGACGAAGGGGTTGCAGCCGAAAGGACGGCCTATTCCCCCGAGGGGCTCGTCCTTCGCGGTGTGAAAGGAGGCGTCGAACGTCTGAAGACCTTCCGGGAAGGATGTTTTCAGGTTCAGGGCGAAGGGGCGCAGCTCTTTTCCCAGCTGCTGGGGCCGGAACCGGGGGAAAGGATCCTGGATTTGTGCGCCGGGGTCGGCGGGAAGACGACCCACCTGGCCGAACGATTGGAAGGGCGCGGGCTTGTCGCGGCGGTCGACCTCCAGCAGCGGCGCCTCCGTGCGCTCCAGGCGGCGGCGCGGCGCCTCGGCGTCGCCGGATGCATCCATCCGGTTGCGGCGGACGCCGTCGGCGGCCTCGCGAACGTCTTCCGGACCCGTTTCGACCGGATCCTCGTCGATGCGCCGTGCTCGGGGCTGGGCGTGATCAGCGGACACCCCGACATCAAGTGGCGCCGCCGCGCGGAGGACATCGGGCGCCTGGCGCGGCTTCAGCTGGGGATCCTGCAGGGCGCGGCCCCGCTCCTGAAGGAGGGCGGGGTGCTCTTCTACGGGACCTGCACGCTGACCCGGGAAGAGAACGAAGAGGTCGTCGCGGCGTTCCTGGCGACCCGGCCCGAGATGGTGCAGGAGGATCTTCGCGCCTGCGCGCCGAAAGGGGTTCAGCCCCTCATCGACGCGAACGGGTTCCTCGAGATCCTGCCGCATGTCCACGGGCTCGACGGGTTTTTCGGCGCGCTCCTGAGGCGCAGGGGCGGGGATCGAGCCGGAATGCCCGGCCGTTCGGGGTGAGGGTGCGCTGCGCCGGGCCGCAGGGGCGGGAGCCGGACCCCTGCGCGGGCATGGGCGGCGTGGCATCGAGCGGCATCAAGCGAGCGTTTCGGTCCATGGGCCCGTTCTAGAAACCTGATCAATCCATCACAGACAGGAGAAATACATTGGGAAAGATAGCCCCTTCCATCCTTTCGGCCGATTTCACGCGGCTTGGGGAAGAGATCCGCGCAGTGGAGGCCGCCGGGGCCGATATGATCCACATCGATGTCATGGACGGGCACTTCGTGCCCAACATCACCATCGGGCCCCTGATCGTCGAGGCGGCGCGGCGGGCGACCACGCTGCCGCTGGATGTCCACCTGATGATCTCCGACCCGGACCACTATGTGGGCGAGTTCGCCAAGGCCGGCGCGGACATCCTGACGGTCCACCCGGAGACCCTGCGCCACCTCCACCGGAGCATCCACGCCATCAAGGATCTCGGCGTGCAGGCCGCCGTCTCCCTCAATCCTGCGACCGGGCTCGAGGTCCTGGAATATGTTCTGGCCGACCTCGACATGGTCCTGTTGATGACGGTGAACCCGGGCTTCGGCGGCCAGCGGTTCATCCCGGGGGTCATCCCGAAGATCGAGCGGCTGCGGCGGATGATCGAGGAGAGGGGGCTTCGAACCGCCGTCGAGGTGGACGGCGGGATTGGACCGGATACGATCGGAAAGGTCGCGGCGGCCGGGGCGGATGTCTTCGTGGCGGGGTCCGCCATCTTCGGCACGGCCGACTATGCCGGAACGATCCGCCTGATGCGGGAGCGGATGCACGGGCCGATCCAAGCCTAGTTTCCGGCCGGAAATGGTCTTTTTGGCCAATCTCGGCGTCAATCTGCACGTTTGCTTGTGCGGCGACCTACAGGTCGCCTCCGCACAAACGCTTGATTGTCTTGATATTGGCCAAAAATCCTCATTTCCGGCCTGGAAACGGGGTCGTGTCAGAGACTGCGTTTCTAGTATTGCTCTTTTATTTTGAGTGTTTAGGCCGTATTGCTCATCTTGGACGGAAAGGATTGCCATGATTTCCATCAAGCATCTGTTCGGGCACGTCGATTCCCTGCCGCCGGAGGAGGTCAAGGCCTTCATGGCCGGGCACGAGGCGGGGACTTACACCTTCCTGGATGTCCGCCAGCCGGGCGAGTACGAGAAGGGGCATATCCCCGGGGCCCGGCTGATCCCCCTGCCCGAGCTCGAGGGCAGGGCGGAGGAGTTGAAGCGGGATCAACCGCTCTTCGTCTACTGAGCCATCGGGGGGCGCAGCCGTGTCGCTGCGCAGATGCTGAAGGGCAAAGGGTTTGAACAGGTCTACGATATGAAGGGCGGCATCAGGGCCTGGAAAGGGGTTAAGGCCCGGGGCCCGGTGGAATTGAACATGGACATGATCAGCGGCGAGGAGTCTGCAGCCGGCATGATCGGGATCGCGTACGGGATGGAGGAGGGGCTCGCCCGGTTCTACGGGCGGGCGGTCGAGCGGACACGGGATCCGGAGGCGGCGGCGCTCCTCGAGCGCCTCGCATCGTTCGAGGAGAAGCACAAACAGGCCCTTGTCGAGCTTTATGACGAGATCCTCCCTGAAAAGGGCGGCAAAGAGGCGCTGCGTGCGAATGCCGATTACCGGAGGGTGGAGGGGGGATTCCGCCTGGATGACTTTCTGAAAGAGAATGAGCGCGCCTTCGCGTCCCCGGGGGAGTGTTTGCAGCTTGCCATGATGGTCGAGGCCCAGGCCCTGGACCTCTATCTGCGCTTCACCAATAAGGTGAGCGACCAAAAGGCGCAAAAGGTGCTTTTCAAGACCGCGGAGGAGGAGAAAGGTCACCTGGCGGCCATCGGGGAGCTGCTCGACCGCATCGTGGGGGAGTAGGAGGGCTCCCAGGAAAGATGTTCGGCCCGGAGCGGGAATGCCCCGGGCCGCCGAGCCGACTGCTAGGGCTGTTCGGGCTCGGATTTGGGGCGGACCGACAGAACCGGGCACTGGGCCTGACGGATGACCCTGTCGGTGGTGGAGCCGATGAATAGTTTTTCTACGAGTCCCTGACCGCGCACGCCGAGGACGATCAGGTCCATCTTGTTCACGAGGGCGTATTTCGTGATCTCCTCATGGGCATGGCCCGCCAGGAGGCTCGTCTTCGGTTTGCACCAGGCGCGGGCGTCCTCCGGCACGAGGTTTTCCAGGGTGTCCCTGATCTGGAGCCGCAGGTCTTCAGTCAGACCTTCTTCCACGTCGGCCTCGGTCTTGGCGATATGTTCGTAGACCGGCGGTTCGATGACATGGACGAGATGCAGCTCGCTTTCGAACTCCTGGGCAAGGCTCAGGGCATACTCGAACGCGAGGTCGGAATAGGGCGAGAAATCACATCCCACCAGGATCCGCTTCAACGGTACGGAGGCCGCGGTGAGCACCTCGGCGCCCTTCTCCGGTCCGCGCACGGCCAGCAGCGGGCACGGCAGGGTGTGCATCAGGCGCTCCGTAACCGAACCGAGAAGCATGCGTTTGAGCCCGGAGCGTCCGTGTGTGGCCACCACGGCCAGGTCGGCCTCCTTTTCGGCGGCGAGGCGGGAGAGTTCATCGGCGGTGTGCCCGACGGTGACAAACGGCTCCCAGACGATGGGGGCGTCTCCGATCAACCGATTGAGATATTCATAGGCGTAGTCGGTGATCCGGCGCTCGTGCAGAAGGGGGTCGGCCATGCCCTCCCCGTACATGGTGGCCGCGGGCAGATCGATGACGTGGCAGACGTAGAGTTTGGCCTTGTACTCCTTGGCGAGCGCCATACTGTAAGCCAAGGCCTGGTTCGAGAAATCGGAGAAATCGATGCCGCACAGGATTTTCTTCAGGAGAATACGCATGCTCTTCCACCTCTTGAGTGTTGAATAAGAGAACGATCCATTTTCCGGTTTTCCCCGCGCGCCGGCGTAACACCGTTTGAGCGGGCCTTGGAGGGAGTTCCCCGGAGCTGCTGGGGCGCCCGATCCTCCCGATGGCGGGAGGAAGCCGGCTCAGAAGGGGGCCGGCTCCCTGCGGCATCATGTGTCACGGTTCGTGGTACACAGGTTTGCCCATCTCGGCAAAGGTGAAGTTATAGAAGACGTTGTAGCCGTTGTAGTCCAGCACCCGCAGGTCGTCGGTCTGCTTGAGGTCGCCCATCACGACGGTGTAATGGTTGCCGTATTTTTTCTTGACGGTTTCGAGCGGCAGTTCACACGCGATGAATTTGTTGATTCCTTTGGTTGCCAACTTTTTAACCAGTTTCTCGTCCTTGAATGAATCGTAAGTGGTGAGGATCAGAATGGGACCCGTGCCCGTAAAAATAAGCCCTGCCTTCATGGTGCACCTCCTTTCCGGTTGCGGGGGTCAGCCTGACTGAACCCGCCGATGATCCGCAACAGAAGGCAAACCCCCGGATGTCGAATGCCAGAGCAGGTGAAATCCTCTTATGGCGCCCCGGGCCTACGGGCCACGGCGCCCACAGGCAGACCTGCATTTTCCGGTTCGGCCGCCGCAGGCCGGGCCGGAGTCCATACGGAAACTCCATTTCCAATCATTCCAAGAAAGGCTTAAAAAAATTACAGCATAAGCACCGGTTCTTTTCAAGCTCTTTTTGGCGCCGGGAGAGGGCTCGACGCGGTGAGAATTCCGCCGGGTCCATTCGGCGATTCCTTGAAGCGGGGGCTTTTTTAGGTTAACCTGTGTCCATCCGGAAATGATTTCGCGGTACAACTCAGTTTCCATCCGGAAAGGGTTGCTTGGCCGGTCCGGGCATCGATTCGCACCATCGCCGGGCGGCGGTCTGCCGGTCGCCTTTGCGCAAGCGCTTCATATCCTTGAGTTTCATGAACCGGGACCCGCCCCGCAGGGGTGGGACTGAGCACCCGCAGGGTGTGAAGAAATCTCTTCGTTTCCGGGGGGTCGTCGACCCGCTGGGAGAAGGGTGGATGGACGTGCGCACGCCGGGCGTGCTGAAGGATATTTGGGAATGGACATTATGGAGCTTTTAAGGGGGCGAGGAGAGAGTCATGTTGAAAGACAAGGACAGGGATCTGGACGAGATGGAAGAGGAAACCACCGAGGCATTCGATTATGCGGACAGGAATGACCGGAGCGGAATGGGGCCGGCAGGATCCTCCCCGGGCGGGTCCCTGCTCAAGCCCATCCTGATCGCCGCAGTGGGGCTGATGCTGCTGATCATCGTGCTTCTATTCCTGAGCAGCCGCGGGCGCAATGACATCAAGCTCGAGGAAAAGGTGGCGGCCCTGGAGGCGAAGATCGTCCAGATGGAGGGGCAGACAGGCAAGTGGACCGAGCTTTCGGAGCGGCTTGCCGCGCTCGAGCAGGAGCAGGCCTCGGTGAAGGATTTTGTTTCGCAGCTGAACCGAAATCAGCAGGACATCGGTTCCCAGCTGCAGGGCCTTGCGCGCCAGGTCGATTCGGCCTCCCGTCAGGCTGCCCGGCCTGCAGCCCCGAAGGCGGCCGCCAAACCGGCCCCGGCCCCCAAGGCGGCTTCCAAGCCTGCCGCCACGGCGTCCTCCCGTGTCTATACGGTCCAGTCGGGGGACACCCTCTACCGCATCGGCTTGAAGCACAACCTGAGCGTCGACAAGCTGCGGCAGCTCAACGGTCTGACGGCGCAGGACGTTATCCAACCGGGGCAGAAGCTGAAGGTGTCTCCGTAGACCGGGTCCAGGCCGGCGGCGGGCTCGGTTGCTGCCGCCGGCGCCCGGAATCCCTATGGGTTCCCATCCGGAAAGGGCCGTTTTAGCCGACTTCCTTCGCTTTTGTGCGAAAGCGGCTTTTCCGGTCGAATTCGCCGCCGTTTCGTTTCAATCGAGGTGTTTGCTGAAACGGCCGACCGCCGCCGCGAAGACAGCTGTGCCCAGAAGCGCCAGGGCGGCGAATTGGGGCCAAAGCGTCTCGAAGCCGGTCCCCTTGAGGAAGATGCCGCGGATGATGACCAGGAAATACCTGAGCGGGTTGAGGTGGGTGAACCACTGCACGGGCAGGGGCATGTTGGAGATGGGGAAGACGAACCCGCTCAGCATGAAGAACGGGACCATGAAGAAGAAGGTGGTCATCATGGCCTGCTGCTGAGTGGTGGAGATGGTGGAGATGAAGAGCCCGATCCCGAGTGTGCTCAGGAGAAAGAGGCAGGTGGCGCCGAAGAGCAGGGGCGCGCTCCCGACCATGGGGACCTCGAACCACCAGACGGCGAAGATCGTGACCCCCAGCATCTGGGCCTGGGCGATCAGGATGTAGGGGATGGTCTTGCCGAGGATCCACTCGGAGGGGGTCAGCGGGGTGACGATCAACTGCTCCATCGTGCCGGCCTCCCGCTCGCGGATGATGGCCATCGAGGTGAAAAGCAGGGTCAAGAGCATGATCAGAAAGGCCACGATGCCGGGCACATAGAAGTATTGGCTGTCGAGGTTCGGGTTGTACCAGGTGCGGATGCGCCCGTCGATCCGGCCGTATTCGAGGTGCTGGGGGTAGAGCTCCCGGACGAAGCGGTCGTTCAGCCCCTGGAGGGCGGTGAGGGTGTGGGAGATGCGCACCGAGGCCATGTTGCTCATGCTGCCGTCGACGAGGATCTGCACATCGGCCGTCCGGCCCGAGCGGAGCGTCGCGCTGAAATCCGGCGGGATGACCACCGCCATGTCGACGCGCCGTTCGAGCAGGGCCTGCTCAAGTCCCCGGGTGTCCTCCGGGAAGAGGAGGATGCGGAAGGTCTCGTTGGCATCGTAGGCATCCTGCAGCATGCGGCTTTCGACGGTGCGGCTCTGGTCGACCAGGGCGAGGCGGATATCCCTGACGTCCGTGCTGACGACGTAGCCGAAGAGGATCAACTGCACGAGGGGCGTGATGATCAGCAGCGGCCGGTTCTTGCGGTCCCGAAACAGCTGGATGAATTCCTTCCTGACGAGTTCCCTGATCCGCAATCTCTTCATGTTCAGAGTCCTTCCCGTTTGAGCGCCAGAAGCGTGCCGATCCCGAGCGCGGCGAACATCCCGAGCAGCACGGCATAGCTGGTCCAGAGATGGGCCAACCCGAGTTCCCGGAGGTAGAGGCCGTTCATGATGTCGATGAAATAGGTCGCCGGCACGATGGCCGTGACCTTCTGGAGGAGCGGCGGCATGTTGACGACCGGGAAGACGAAGTCGGAGAGGAGGAGCGAAGGCAGGTAGGTCACGAGCACCGCCAACTGGTTGGCGACCAGTTGGGACTTCGTCAGGATGGAGATCAGGAAGCCCAGGCTGAGGGCGACGCAGAGGTAGACGGCCGAGGCCAGGATCATCAGCCAGAAGCTCGATTTCATGACGACGCCGAAGAGGACCTGGCCCATCAGGACCGCGATCAGGACATCGACGAGCGCGATGAAGAAATAGGGGACCGCCTTCCCTATGAGGAACTCCAGGGCGGTCACCGGAAGGGAGCGGATCGTCTCCATGGTGCCGTCTTCGTACTCCTTCGCGATCACCAGGCTCGTCAGCATGGCGCCCACGATCATGATGATGATGGCGATGATCCCCGGCACGATGAAGTTCCGGCTCTCCAAATCCTCGTTGAACCAGACGCGTACGCGGCCCTCGACCGGGATGTCGATGGGGCCCATGCCGCTGCGGTCGAGAAAGGCCTGAAGCCGGGCGAGGTTGTAGCCCTGGATGAAGGCCTCGGCGTAGCTTTTGGTGATGCCGGCGAAGTTGGGGTCGCTCCCGTCGATGAGGACCTGGAGCGGCGCCTGGCGATCGGCCCGGAGCTCCGCGCTCCAGCCGGGCGGGATCACGATTCCGAGGGTGGTCCGCCCTGCATCGAGTTCGGCCGCGAGGTCCTCGCTGCGAGGGAGGTGCGCCACGACGCGGAAGGCGACCGTGGCGTCGAGGCGCTGGATCAGGTCGCGGGAAAGCGGCGTCCGGTCGTAGTCGACGACCATCGTGCGCACGTTTTCGACGTCGAGGCTGAGGGCGTAGCCGAAGATCAGGATCAGGAGCAGGGGGATGGCGAAGGCCAGGTAGAGGCTGCGGAAGTCCCGTATCAGGTGATAGTATTCCTTGCGGGCGATGGCCCTGGCGGCGGCGGGCCTCATGGACGCCTCCTCCGCATCAGGGCCACGAAGGCCTCGTTCAGTCCTCCTCCGCCCTCCGGCAGGTGCTCGGCGATGATGGCGGCCGGGGAGCCCTCCGCGACGATCACCCCGTCGTGGATCATGACGATCCGCCCGCAGTGCTCGGCCTCGTCCATGTAGTGGGTCGTGACGAAGACCGTCACGCCGCCCTCCGCCAACTCCCGGATGAACTCCCAGAAGCGGCGGCGGGTGAGGGGGTCGACCCCGGAGGTCGGCTCGTCCAGGAACAGCACGGCGGGCTGGTGGAGGAGGGCGCATCCGAGGGCGAGGCGCTGCCGGAGGCCGGGGGGCAGGTCGCGGGTCAGGCGGTTTCGGGCGTCCTCCAGGCGGGTCATGGCGAGGGTCCGGTCGATCTTCTCGGGCCAGCTTTGCACCGGCACGTTGTAGATGCCGAGATAGAAGCGGATGTTCTCGAAGGGCGTCAGGTCCTCGTAGAGCGAGAACCGCTGGGACATGTACCCGATGTGCTCCTTGATCCGCTCGGACTCGGTGAAGAGGTCGTAGCCGGCGACATGTCCCTCCCCGGAGGTTGGCCGGATGATGCCGCAGAGCATGCGGATCGTCGTCGATTTGCCGGCGCCGTTCGGGCCGAGGAGTCCGAAGATCTCGCCCCGCCTGACGGAGAAGGATATGCCGGCGACGGCCGTGAAGGCCCCGAAGCGTTTGACGAGGTCCTTGACGCGGACCGCATCAGTGTTCGAACCGGCCATGTTCAGGACCCTCGTCGATATCCCGGATGCGGTGGATGATCGCGGATTCGAGGTCGGTAAAGCCTTCGTACAGGGTGTCCGGGGGGGCCTCGGCGAGGATGCGCGAGCGGTGCATGAGGAGGATGCGGTCGCACTTCCTCGCCTCGTCGAGGTAGGCGGTCGAGACCACGATGGTCATGCCCTGGGCCCGCCTTTCCGTGAGGATTTCCCAGAATTCCATCCGGGAGACCGGGTCGACCCCGTTGGTCGGCTCGTCCAGGATGAGGACCTCCGGCTCGTGGACGAGGACGCAGGCCAGTCCGAGCTTCTGTTTCATGCCGCCCGAAAGGTGCCGGGCCTGGCGTTCGACAAAGGGCAGAAGGTTGGAGAACCCGAGGAGGCTTTCGCGCTTCGAGGCGCGCAGGCGCCAGGGGATGCCGTAGATGTCCATGAAGAAGGCGAGGTTCTCCTCCACGGTGAGATCCTGATAGAGCCCGAAACGCTGCGGCATATAGCCGATCAGCCGCTTGACCCGGTTCCGCTCCCGGACGGTGTCGAATCCGCCGATGACGATCCGCCCTGTGTCGGGTTTGAGCATCGTGGCCATCATGCGCAGGAGCGTGGTCTTTCCGGCCCCGTCCGATCCGACGAGGCCGAAGACGATCCCCCGTTCGATCGTACAATCGGCCGCCGAGACCGCCTCCTCGGCGCCGTAGCGCTTCGACACGCCCTGGACCTCGATCATCGGCGCCGGCCGGGCGGGCCTGTCCTCACCGGCGGGGTGTTCACTCGAGCCAGGCATCGGCCGGCATCCCTGGTTTCAGTTCGAGGTCCGGGTTCGGGAGGGAGATCTTGACGAGGTAGACGAGTTTGACCCGTTCCTTGTGGGTCTGAATGATCTTGGGGGTGAACTCCGCCTCGGGCGAGATGTAGCTCACCGTCCCTCGATACTCCTTTTCCGGGAAGGTGTCCGTTTTGACGATGGCGTTCTGTCCGGGTTTGACGCGGCCGATCTCCGTCTCGCCGACGAAGATCTTGAGCCTGACCAGATGGAGGTCGGCGATCGACAGGACCTCCCGGGTCGGTGTGATCACCTCGCCCGGTTCGACGTTGCGGCTGGTGAGGATGGCGTCGAAGGGGGCCTCGAGGACGGTGTAGCCGCTTTCGGTTCGGGCGAGGCGGAGCGCCGCCTCCGCCGCCTGGACGCGGGCCTGTGCGACGTCGAGCGCCGCGCGGGCGGCATCGACCTTTTTCAGGTTGCCCCGCGCCTCTTCCAGGGCTGCGCGGCCCTCGGAAAGCCGGGCCTCGGCCGCCTTGATCGACTCCTTCCGGAACCCTTCGCGGGAGAGGTCGAAGGCCGCCCTGGCCCTTTCGTATTCGCGCAGAGCGGTCTCATGGCGCAGGGCGTAGGCCTCCATCTCGGCGGCCGAGACGACCTTCCGCTCGAAGAGCTTTTCGTAGCGATCCTTGTCCCTGCGCGCCTCTTCCAGGGTCGCCTGTGCGGCGAGAAGGGCCTGCTCGGACCGATGGACCTCCTGCTTGCGGTATCCGGCCGTCAGTTCCTCGAGGTTGGCCTCGAGCGACCGGACGGCCGCTTCGGCTCGGGCCACCGCCGCCGGCGCGGCGATCTCGACCGCCGCCAGTTGGACTTCGGCCTCGGCGGCGGCGTGGACGGCCTGCTCGAGGTCGGCGGCGGCCTTCTGGACCCGGGCTTCGTAGGTCGTAGGGTCGAGCCGGGCGAGGACCTGATCCTTCCGGACGGCCTGGCCCTCGTCGACCAGAACCTCCTGTACCCGGCCGCTGACCTGGAAGGCGATGTTGGATTCGATGCTCTCGATGGTCCCGGAGTAGTAATGCTCAGCCGTCTTCTCGCGCCGCTGTCCGAGGTAGACCAGCACGCCCACCCCGAGGAGCAGGATGACGAAACCCATCAATATGAGGCGTTTTTTCAATGTTTCGTCCGTCCTCCAGGCTGGCTGCCGGGTGTTCGTGCGGATGGTCCCCGCGCCGCTTGGGCATGGGGCCCGCTTTCTGCGTCCGGACAGGGTGCGCCCGATCCGGCATGAAAAGGGGCCTGCAGCCGTTTCAATCGCTCGAGGAAAACAGTGCTCTCAATGGGAAAAATCAAGACCGTAGCGCTTTATACCACCGGGAGGGCGAGCCGATCAAGCCGCAATCGCATCACACCTTCAAGCCTCTCATGGCTTACGGCATGATAATCTCCGGCCCCGAAAGAGGGTTTATTGCCTTTGCTCCTATTGTTTTAACAGCCTTGAGCAGAATATCATCGGCTGCCACGAACAGCATCTCTTCAATTGGTTCCCTCCTCCCGATGAAAAAATTTGACCAACGCCGAGGTATCAAAAAATAGAATCATATCCGGTCCTCACGCAGTAGCTCTCACACACCTTGCGAGCATCCACGGCCTGATCCAGGCTGACGAACAGGGTAGGCAGGGTCCTGCTCATGCGCTTTCCCAAGGCCGGTGCGATCCTTCTGATGTGCTCGAGTGGTAATCCGACCCTGGTGATTTTTAAACCGCTTATTATGTTCATTTTTTGAGCGACTCTCATAACGGCGAGCGGCGGTTGAAAGCTTCGCAGATCCTGATACAATGGGTATGAAGCCCGGGCTTCCGGAGGGCGCCGGCGCATTCGCCGGAGGGCCACCGGATGGGATGGCATGGGGGTCCGAGGCCGGCAGGGCCGAAGGTTTGAAGGAAAAAAGACGGCGGAGGCCCCATGGGCGCGGGGCCGCTTGGAATGGCCGGAGGCGGCGCCCTGGAAGGAGGGCCGGATGCAGATAGGGATGATCGGATTGGGGCGGATGGGGATGAACATGGCCCGGAGGCTCATCCGGGGCGGGCACGAGGTGGTGGCCTACAACCGGACCCGGGAGAAGTCGGAGCGATTGGCGGCCGAGGGGGCCGAGGCGGCGTTCAGTCTGGAAGAGCTTGTGAAGAAGCTCGCAGCGCCGCGTGCGGTCTGGCTCATGCTGCCTGCCGGCGCCACGGTGGACGAGCACCTGACGCGGCTGGCCGGGATCCTATCCCGCGGGGACATGGTCATCGACGGCGGGAATACCTATTATAAAGACGACGTGCGCCGCGCCGAACTCCTCGGCCCGAAGGGGATCCACTACGTGGACGTCGGGGTGAGCGGCGGGGTGTGGGGCCTCGAAGCCGGATACTGCCTGATGGTGGGGGGCGAGAAGCGCGTTTACGACTCCCTGGAGCCGGTTTTCAGGGGGCTCGCGCCGGCGGAGGGCGTCCTGTACTGCGGCGCGACGGGCGCGGGGCATTTTTTGAAGATGGTCCACAACGGGATCGAATACGGGATGATGCAGGCCTATGCCGAGGGGTTCGGGATCCTGGACGCCTCCGCCTACTCCGATGACCTGGATTACGCGAAGGTGGCGCACCTGTGGAACCAGGGGAGCGTCATCCGCTCCTGGCTGCTCGAACTCGCCGAGGGGATGTTCTCGAGGAGCGCGCGTCTAACCGACATCGGCGCCTTCGTCGAGGATTCGGGGGAGGGCCGGTGGACGGCGCTTCAGGCCGTCGAGAGCGGGGTGCCGGCCCCCGTGCTGACCTTGTCGCTGATGAGCCGCTTCCGCAGCCGCGTGGACGACAATTTTTCGGATAAGGTGGTGGCGGCGCTCCGGCGCGAGTTCGGGGGGCACGCCGTCCGGAAGACGACGGAGTCGGTTTGAGCTTTCCGGCTTCTTCTGCGGTTTACCCGTTGGAGGCCGGGTTGAAGAATCGGGAGGCCGGTGGAGTCGATGTGAGCTTTTCAGTCTTTGACCGGCTGTGCCTGTTCGGGTTCAACACCGGCGAGGCGGAAGAGGCCTGGGCCATGCGGCGCGGGTAGCGGCTCGATTCGCCGGAGGCCGGCCCTCGTCGAGCGGGCGCACCAGGTCGGGCTCCCCGTCGAGGATGCAGAGGAGGCTGGTTCGGAGGCGCGCCCCCCGGTTGATCGGCTTGCGCCGCCAAAGCAGCGGGTGTGTTTCCCAGGGCGGCTCGTCCGGGCGCTCGAGCGCGGCGGGGTCTTCGAGCCACCGAAAAGTATGATTCGGAAGGAGATGTCGCAAACGTCATGAAATCGTTTCTACAGGGTTTCACCTACCATGCAAAGGGGCTGAGCCTCGCCTTCAGGCGGCCGCGGCTCCTGTTCTGGGGCATTCTGCGGCTGGCGGTGGTGCTGCTCCTGACCGTGGCGGCCTCGGCGCTGATCCTCGTCTATCATCAGGAGATCCTCAACGCGGTGTGGACCCGGCCCGAAAGCCGCTGGATCCTCTGGCTCTGGGTGCTGCTCTCGTGGCTGATGTCTCTGTTCCTGATGGGGGTCGCCGCCGTGCTCTCCTATCTGGTGGCCCAGATCGTCTTTGCCGTGCTCGTCATGGACTACATGTCCCGCATCACCGAAAAGATCGTAACCGGCCATGTAGAGGAGCCGGGCGGGGGCCTTCTGAAGGTCCTTATCTATCTGATCGGGCAGGAGATCCCGCGGGCCGTGCTGCCGGTCGCGGGGTCGCTGATCCTGATGGTCTTCGGGTGGCTGCTGCCCTTCGGACCCTTGTGGGTGCTCCTTTCATCGGGCGCGGCGGTGTGCTTCCTGGCCTGGGACAACACCGATCTCGTCCCGGCGCGCCGGCTGCTGCCCTTCGGCGAGCGTTTCGGGCTCTTCAAGAAAAACCTGCTCTTTCACCTGGGTTTCGGGCTTCCTTTCCTGGTGCCCGCCGTGAACATCTTCCTCCTCTCCTTCGCCCCGGTGGGCGCCACCCTCTATGCCCTGGACCGGATGGGGAAGGCGCGGGGCACGGGGGATGGGGCGGCTTGATCCAATTTGTCCTTGACTAACCCCGGCGGGTCTGCTTTATACTTCGAACCTGGTCGATCAGCGGGGTCAACCGCCGCCGATGGATCGTCTCCGGTCCTCGATTGCGGGGGCAGGACCGGGATGAACGCCCCCCCACGACGTATACGCCTCCGGCCCCGGGAGGATCCACCGAACACCGGACGACCGCTGTGCCGCGGCCCGGTCCGGTTTCTCTGAACCCGATGCCGATCTCTTGCCGATCCCATGCAAACCTGGTCTGACGAACGGTGTTACTGGCTGGGGCTTTACTTGATACCCGGCCTGGGGAACAGGACCTTCAAACGCCTGATCGATACGTTCGGAGACCCTCGCGGGGTCTTCAATGCGGATCCGAAGAATCTCCTCAGGGTGGTGGGGATCAGGCAGGAGGCGGTCCGGTCGATCGCGCGCCGCGAGCCCGCGGTGGATCCCGTCAGGGAGTTGGAGGCCGCGGAGCGTTGCGGGGTCCGCATCCTGACCTACGGGGATCGGGATTATCCGCACGAACTACGGGAGATCCACGCACCGCCCATGGTGCTCTATGTCAGGGGGCGCGTGCCGCCTCAGAATGGGACGCCGGTGGCGGTGGTCGGCTCGCGCAACGCCACCCACTACGGGTTGAATGTGGCCGAACGGCTCGGCAGGGGCCTCGGCCGGGGCGGCGTGGCGGTGGTCAGCGGCATGGCTCGCGGGATCGATACCGCAGCGCACTGGGGCTGCCTCGGTGCGGGGGGGTACACCGTCGCGGTCTTGGGCACCGGGGTCGATCAGGTCTACCCCCGGTCGAACGGCCGGCTCATGGCGCGGATCCTCGAGACCGGGACGGTCCTGAGCGAATTCCCCATGGGTACGCTGCCGGAGCCCCGCAACTTCCCGATCCGCAACCGCCTGATCAGCGGTTTGAGCCGGGGGGTGGTCGTGGTGGAGGCCACCCGCAAAAGCGGATCCCTCATCACCGCCGCCCAGGCACTCGAACAGGGACGGGAAGTCTTTGCCGTGCCCGGGAGCGTCGATTCCATCAAGAGTGCGGGCACGCACTTTTTGCTGAAGCAGGGGGCGAGGCTCGTCGAGGGTACGGAAGACATCCTCGAGGAATTGGCGATTCGGCCGCGCGTGGAGCCGGGCGTCGGGAAGCCGGCTGCTTCGCCCGAGGCCCCGGATGGGGTGGAGGGGGTGGTCTTTCGAGCCTTGGATGTCTACCCGCTGCATATCGACGAGGTCGTCCGCAAGACCTGCCTGCCTGCGGGGGACGTCCTCGGGGCGTTGATGACCCTGGAACTGAAGGGCCTCGTGAGGGCCTTGCCCGGCAGATCGTATGTCCGGTCCGCTTGACAGGCGTCTAAAAACCGCCTGCGTACAAGGAATTCTTCAACACGCTTTCAAGCGGTGAGGAGGCGCGCCATCCGGACCACTCGAGTCCGTCGGCTGCGTCTTCCTTGCCCGAGCGGGGGAGATGGAGGGGTAAAGGGCCCGCGCGTGGTTCAATCTCCTTCCGGGCAGGACGTTGCCCCCGAACATGGCGCAATGCAACTACACACAAACGGCGGGATCCGTCCGGCCGTGATTTTTCTCAAGAACAGGTTATATTCAAGCTTATGCCGAAACATCTTCTGATCGTCGAATCGCCTGCAAAGGCCAAAACCATTCAAAAATATCTCGGGCCCGACTTCGAGATCAAGGCCTCGGTGGGGCACGTGAAGGATCTGCCCGTAAACCGGCTCGGGGTCGATGTCCAGCGGAACTTCAGGCCCGAGTACGTCACCATCAAAGGCAAAGAGCGGGTCCTGAAGGAGCTCAAGCAGGCCGGCCGGAAGGCCGATACGGTCTACCTTGCCCCCGACCCCGACCGCGAGGGGGAGGCGATCGCCTGGCACATCGCCGAGGAGCTGCGCAACGGCGGCCCGGCCATCGTGCGGGTGCTTTTCAACGAGTTGACGGCCGGTGCCATCCGCGAGGCGGTCGCATCGCCCCGGGAGCTCGACCGCCACAAGTTCGAATCGCAGCAGGCGCGGCGGGTTCTGGACCGTCTGGTCGGATACCAGATCTCCCCCATGCTCTGGACCAAGGTGAAGCGGGGCCTGAGCGCCGGCCGGGTGCAGTCGGTCGCCGTCCGGATGATCTGCGACCGGGAGCGTGAGATCTTCGCCTTCGAGCAACAGGAGTACTGGTCTCTGACCGCGCATCTGGATGCGGACCGGCCGCCGCGCTTCAAGGCGCGCCTGGTCGCTTTCGACGGCAGGAAGTCCGACCTGAAGACCGGGGCGGAAACTGATGCGGTCATCGAGGCGGTCCGGGACGAACCCTTCAAGGTGCGGAAGGTCACGAAAAAGAAGACGAAGAAGAGCCCTCCGCCGCCTTTCACGACGAGCCTCCTGCAGCAGGAGGCCAGCAAGAAGCTGGGTTTTTCGGCCAAGAGGACCATGTCCGTCGCGCAGAATCTCTACGAAGGTGTGGCGCTCGGCTCCGAGGGCCAGGTCGGTCTGATCACGTATATGCGGACCGACTCCTTCCGCCTCTCGAACGAGGCCCTGACGGCGGTGCGGGAGCGGATCCTCACGGACTTCGGTGCGGATTTCCTGCCGAAGAAGCCGAACCAGTACCGCAGCCCTAAAGGGGCGCAGGAGGCCCACGAGGCCGTCCGTCCGACGGACGTCCAACTGACGCCGGACCGGGTCGCATCCTTTCTCACGAAGGATCAGGCGGCCCTTTACGGGCTGATCTGGAAGCGTTTCCTGGCCTGTCAGATGAACCCGGCGGTGCTGGACCAGACCCAGATCGAGGTGGAGGCCGGAAAGGGACTTTTCCGGGCCTCCGGGGCGGTCATCGCCTTCAAGGGGTTCATGGCGGTCTATGACGAGCCGGCTTCAATGGGGACGGCAGCGGCCGAGAAGGAAACCAAGGGAAAGGAAGAGGAGGCGCTCCTGCCCGCACTGAAGGAGGGCGATCCGCTTTCGCTCGTCAAGCTCGAGCCCGCGCAGCACTTTACGCAGCCGCCGCCGCGGTTCACGGAGGCGACTCTGATCAAGGCGCTCGAGGAGAACGGGATCGGCCGCCCGTCGACCTATGCCTCCATCCTGGCCAACATCAGCGACCGCGAATACGTGGTCCTCGAAAAGAAGCGCTTCAAGCCGACGGAGCTGGGCTTTCTCGTGACGGATCTCCTGATGGCGAGTTTTCCTGACATCCTGGACCCCGCATTCACGGCGCAGATGGAGACGCGGCTCGACATGATCGAGCACGGGGAGGCGCAGTGGACGGAGGTCATCCGGGACTTCTACCGCGTCTTCAAGGAGGAGCTCGAGCGGGCGCAGTCGAGGCTCAAGGGCGAAGTCCCGACGGGGCTTTCCTGCCCGAAATGCGGCCGGCCGATGGTCTTGAAATCGGGGAAGAACGGCATCTTTCTGGCCTGTTCGGGCTACCCCGAGTGCCGCGAAACGGCCGATTTCACCCGGGACGAAAAGGGCCGCATCATCGTGTCGGCCGTCCCGGTGGTGCCGGAGGACCTGGGCCCCTGCGAGCTTTGCGGGCGCCCGATGGTGCTGAAGACCGGCCGCTACGGGCCGTTCCTCGCCTGCTCGGGTTATCCCGAATGCAAGAACACCGCCCCCTTGGGCGGCGAGGAGGACAAGTCGGCTGCTTCGCGGCCTGCGGGCATCCCCTGCAGTGAGTGCGGAGCGCGGATGTTCATCAAGATCAACCGCTCGGGGCAGCGTTTCCTGGGCTGCGAACGTTATCCCGAGTGCAAACACACCGAACCCTACCGGACGGGCGTCGTCTGCCCTGAAGAGGGCTGCGGCGGCACGCTGGTGGAGAAGTTCACGAAGAAGGGAAAGCCCTTCTACGCCTGCGACCGCTTTCCGGAGTGCCGCTTCGTGATGTGGGACGAGCCCTGCGACGGCGAGTGTCCGGAGTGCGGCACACGGGTCCTCGCCATCCGGCGCGGTAAGGGCGGCGAGGCCAAGCTCGTCTGCCGGAAGAGGGGCTGCAGATTTTCGAGGCCGCTCCAGCCAGGCGAAGACCCCGCTCTGACGGAAGAACCCCCGAAAATCTAGTTCATTTCCATCCGGAAATAGTCTTTTTGGCCAATCTCGGCGTCAATCTGCACGTTTGCTTGTGCGGCGACCTGCAGGTCGCCTCCGCGCAAACGCTTGATTTCCTTGATATTGGCCAAAAATCCTCATTTCCGGACTGGAAACTGAGTCCTACCGCGAAATCATTTCCGGATGGAAACGGGGTCCTAGGATGAAAGCCAGCTTACCGGTCCAGAGGGGCTGTCGTCCTCGGACGAGGGGAGCGCTCCCTCCACGGCCGCCCCGATCGGTTCCCTGCACTGTGGGAACGTGCGTGCGATTCACTTTCCCTGCCTGAACGCGGGTCCGCTCAGAATCCTATCCTCTTACCCGACAACCCCTGTTTCCCCTGCCAAAAAATATTGACTTTGCCATATGCCTATGTTACCTTCGCAAAAAAATGAATGATAGTTCATTCATCGTTTTGGAGGGGTTCAGGCATAACCTTTCAGAATATCCAGTTATTTTTGGCAGGGTAGAGCGTTTGGAATCGTTAGCGGACGTCTAAAGGAGGTCGTTTTATGGACAAGAGGATCAGGAAGGCCGGAGTGCTGGGGGCGGGTGTGATGGGCGCCACCATAGCCGCGCAGTTGGCCAACGTCGGTATCGAGACGATCCTGCTCGATATCGTGCCCCCGAAGCTGGGAGACGATGACCGGAAAAAGGGACTGACGGAACAAAGCAAGGCGTTTCGGAATAAATTCAGCAACAACGGCATTGCCACGGCCCTCAAAGCCAAACCGGCGTCCTTCTACATCTCTGAAAACGCCGCGCTGATCACGGCGGGGAATCTCGAAGACGATCTCGGAAAGCTCGCCGATGTCGACTGGATTATCGAAGTCGTGGTGGAGCGTTTGGACATCAAGCGCTCCGTCTTCGAAAAGCTGGAGACCATCCTGAAGCCCGGGATCCTGGTGACCTCCAACACCTCCGGGATCTCCGCCGCGGCGATGTGCGAGGGGCGCTCGGAGACCTTCAAACAGCACTTCGCGATCACCCACTTCTTCAATCCCCCCCGCTATATGAAGCTCCTCGAGATCGTGCCCGGGCCGGACACCCTGCCGGAAGTGGTGGATCAACTCGCCGAGGTCTGCGAGAAGCTGGTGGGCAAGGGTGTGGTCTACGCCAAGGATACCCCGAACTTCATCGCCAACCGGATCGGCGTCTACAGCATGCTCTACGGCATCAGGGCCATGGTGGACCTGGGGCTGAGCGTCGAAGCGGTCGATGCCCTGACGGGACCGGTCATCGGGCACCCGAAGAGCGCCTCCTTCCGGACCGCCGACCTGGTCGGGCTCGACACGCTCGTCCATGTGGCCGACAACGTTTACGACGGGGCGCCTGACGACGAGAAACGCGAGATGTTCAAGGCCCCCGAGTTCATCCTCCAGATGATCGAGAAGGGCCTGCTCGGCGAGAAGACCAAGCAGGGCTTCTATAAGAAGGGGAAAGACGGTGAGGGAAAGAAGGTCATCCTTTCGATCGACTACAAGACCCTCGATTACACCCCGCAGCAGAAGGTGAAGTTCGCCTCGCTCGAGGCCGCCAAGAACGCCGGCGGCACCGGGCAGAAGATCAAGGCCCTTTATTATGCGGACGACCCCGCCGGCCAGTACACCTTCCGGACCACCACCGAGACCCTGATCTACTCGGCCAACCGCATCCCCGAGATCGCGGATGACATCGTCAACGTCGACAATGCCATGAAGTGGGGCTTCGCCTGGAAGATGGGCCCCTTCGAGGCTTGGGACGCCCTCGGGCTCGAGAAATCCGTCGCGAAGATGAAGGCCGCCGGATACACCGTCCCCGGCTGGGTGCAGGAGATGCTCGACTCGGGCAAGACGTCCTTCTACAAGAGCGAAAACGGCAAACGCCTCTACTATGACAAGCTCTCGGGAGAATACCGCGAGATCCCCGTCAAGCCGGGGATTATTCTGCTGCCTTCGCTCAGGGAGCGGAACAAGGTCGTCGCGGAAAACAGCGGTGCGACCCTTTACGACATGGGCGACGGGGTGGCCTGCCTCGAGTTCCACACCAAGATGAACGCCATGGGCGACGACATCATCAGCATGGTGAACAAGTCCGCGGACATCGTCTCCGAGCAGTTCGAGGGCCTCGTGGTCGGGAACCACGGGGGTGCCTTCTCCGCCGGTGCCAATCTGCCACTGATCCTCTTCACCGCGCAGGAGGAGGAGTGGGATGACCTCGACTGGATGATCAACACCTTCCAGCAGTCCCTGATGAAGCTCAAATACCTCGACAAGCCCGTCGTCGCCGCCCCGGCCGGCCTGGCGCTAGGCGGCGGCTGCGAGATCTGCCTCGCCTCGGACCGCGTCCGGTTCGCTGCCGAGACCTACATGGGGCTGGTGGAGGTCGGGGTCGGGCTGGTCCCGGCCGGCGGCGGGACGAAGGAGCTGCTGATCCGCAACACCGACCACCTCTTCGAGGTGCCCCGGGGCGGGATCTATCCGAAGCAGATCGAGCTGATGCCGTTCATCGCCCGCGCCTTCGAAACCATCGCGACCGCGAAGGTGGCGACCTCCGGCCCCGAGGCGATCAAGCTCGGATACCTGAAGCCGACCGACAAGATGACCGTCAACCGGGATTACCTCCTCGAGGACGCCAAGAAGACGGTGCTCGCCATGAACATGGAAGGCTATCGAGCGCCGCGGCCCAGACAGGCGATCCGCGTGGCGGGCGAAAACACCTTCGCCATGATCAAGCTGGCGCTCTGGACGATGCACGAGTCCGGCTACATCACCGACCATGATGTGACGGTCTCCACGAAGGTCGGGTACATCCTGTGCGGCGGCGAGGTCCTGGCCGACACGCTGGTCAGCGAGCAGTATCTGCTGGATCTCGAACGGGAGGCCTTCCTGAGCCTGTGCGGAGATCCGAAGACCCAGGCGCGGATCCAGCACATGTTGACCACCGGCAAGCCGCTCCGGAATTGATCCTTGCAAGGAACCTTTCTGACCATCGTGATGAGGGAGGATGCAATATGATGATGAAAGAAGCTGTGATAGTAGCCGCCTGCAGGACTGCGGTTGGAAAAGCTCCCCGGGGGATCCTGAAGGACACCCGGCCCGAGTATATGGGGTGCACCGTGCTGGGCGATCTGCTGAAGCGGGCCGGCGGCCTCGATCCGAATCTGATCGACGACGTGGTGATCGGCTGCACCTTTCCGGAGGCCACCCAGGGGCTCAACCTGGGGCGCGTGCTGGTCATGTCCATGGGCTGGCCGGACCGCATCCCCGGGATGACGGTCAACCGGTTCTGCTCGTCGGGGCTCCAGGCCATCGCCATCGGCGCGGAGAAGATCATGTGCGGGTTTTCGGAGGTGGTCGTGGCCGGCGGCGTCGAGAGCATGAGCCAGATCCCGATGGGGGGCAGCATGATGTACCCCAATCCGGCCCTGGTCGAGATGCGTCCGGGGGCCTTCACCGGCATGGGCCTGACCGCTGAAAACGTGGCTGAACGCTACGGGATCGGCCGGGATGAACAGGACGCCTTCGGTGCCCTCAGCCAGCAGAAGGCCGAGGCGGCCATCAAGGCGGGGCGGTTCAAAAGCCAGATCGTGCCCCTGAATATCAAGAAGCAGGTGCGCCTGCCCAATGGGCGGTTCGGGTATGAGGAGTTCGTCTTCGACACGGACGAAGGCATGCGGCCGGGTACGACCAAGGAAAGCATCGCCAGTCTGAAGCCCGCCTTCAAACCCAACGGGAGTGTCACCGCCGGCAACTCGTCCCAGACCTCCGACGCCGCCGCCGCCGTGCTCCTCATGACCAAAGAGAAGGCCAAGGAACTGGGCCTGAAGCCCATGGCCACCTTCCGCTGGCATGCGGTCGAGGGCTGCGAACCCGAATACATGGGTGTCGGCCCGGCCGTCGCCATCCCGAAAGTCCTGAAGCTTGCCGGGATGAGCATCGATCAGATGGACCTGATCGAGTTGAACGAGGCCTTCGCCGCCCAGGCCATCTACTGCATCGATACCCTTGGTATCAACAAAGAGATCACGAACGTAAACGGCGGAGCCATCGCGCTGGGGCACCCCCTGGGCTGCACCGGGGCGAAGCTCACGACCCAGCTCGTCTATGAGATGCAGGAGCGCAAGGCGCGCTTCGGGCTGGTCTCCATGTGCATCGGCTTCGGCATGGGCGCAGCGGCCATCTTCGAGGTCGAGGATTACTGAGGCGGGCACGCCTGGAGGGGGACGGCTCGAACCGTTGTTCCATGCCGGCGATGACGCATTTGAAGCGACGTTTCCAGACTGATCGATGGAAGCCCGGACGGGGCTTTTGACGGCGGCGGGGCGGTGACGGTCCAATCAACGATTAGAAAAGGAGTGACTGACATGGCGGAAAAAAGGGTTTTTGCAGGCGGGGAGTTTCTCGTCACGGACGTGGCGCCGGAGGATGTCTTTACGCCGGAAGACTTCACTGAAGAGCATAAGATGATCTACGAAACAGCCAAGGACTTCGTGGCCAAGGAGGTCCAGCCCCATATCGAAGCACTGGAGGAGAAGAATCACGACCTGGTTCTGAAACTGCTCAAGCAGTCCGGCGAGCTGGGTCTGCTCGGCACCGACATCCCGGAGTCCTACGGCGGGCTTGGACTCGACAAGGTCAGCACGACCGTGGTGGGCGAAGTCATGGGGACAGCCGGCTCCTTTTCGGTCGTCTACGGGGCGCACACGGGGATCGGGACGCTGCCGATCGTCTACTTCGGCAACGAGGCCCAGAAGGAGAAGTACCTCCCGCTCCTCTCCTCCGGAGAGTGGTGCGCCGCCTACTGCCTGACCGAGCCCGGCGCGGGGTCCGATGCCCTCAACGCGCGCACCAAGGCGGTGCTCTCGGAGGACGGCAAATTTTATCTGATGAACGGTGAAAAGATGTTCATCACCAACGCCGGCTGGGCCTCGAGCTTCGTGGTGTACGCCAAGGTGGACGGGGAGAAGTTCACGGGTTTCATCGTCGAAAAGGACTTCCCGGGGGTCTCCACCGGGAAGGAAGAGAAGAAGATGGGCGTGCACGGCTCTTCCACCCGTCCGGTCATCCTCGAGGATGCCCGGGTGCCGGTCGAAAACGTCCTGTACGAAGTCGGCAAGGGCCACAAGATCGCCTTCAACATCCTGAACCTCGGGCGCTGGAAACTGGGGGCGATGACGGTCGGCGGCTGCAAGGGCTGCGTCACCCAGGCGGTCAAATACGCCAATGGGCGGGTGCAGTTCAAGGTGCCCATCAGCTCGTTCGGGATGATCAAGAGCAAGCTCGCGGAGATGGCGGTACGGACCTTCATGAGCGAGAGCATGATGTACCGCATGGCCGGGATGTTCGACGACAAACTGGGGACCCTGGACGCCGAGGCCAAGAAGAGCGGGGCCGAAAACGCGAAGGCGATCGAGGAGTACGCGGCCGAGTGTTCGATCACCAAGGTCTACGGGTCCGAATGCCTGGATTACTGCGTCGACGAGTATGTCCAGATCCTTGGCGGGTACGGGTTCTGCGCCGAGTATCCGGCCGAGCGCTACTATCGGGATTCGCGCATCAACAAGATCTGGGAGGGCACGAACGAGATCAACCGGATGCTGGTGCCCGGAACGATGATGCGCCGGGCCATGCAGGGCCGGCTTGCGCTTCTCCCGGCCGCCCAGGCGATCGCGGGGTTCCTCATGGGCTATTCGCCGCTGTCGGTGCAGCTGCCGGATACGCCGCTCGCCCAGCAGGAGCACATGGTCGGGATGGCCAAGAAGATCGCCCTCATGGTGGCCGGCGTGGCGGCACAGAAGTTCGGGGCGAACCTGGCGAAGGAGCAGGAGATCCTCGCCAAGATCGCGGACATCGTCATCGAGATCTTCGCCATGGAGAGCGGGCTGCTGCGCGCGCTCAAGATCATCGGCAGGGAGGGCGAGGACAAGGCCCGCTATCAGATCGAGGCCGTCAAGGTCTATATCGACGAAATGATCCCGAAGATCGAAAGCTGGGCCAAACAGGTCATCGCCTACACGGAGGGCGGCGACATGCTGCGGACCCAACTGGCCGGAATCAAGAAGCTCGCGCGCTATCAGCCCATCGACGCCGTGAGCCTCAAACGGTCGATCGCCGACCGCATCATCGAGATGGAGGCGTACCCCTTCTGATCGGTAGGATTTTTTTATGTTGGAAATTGTTTCGTGTTTTCTGCTAAAGTGATGTATCAAAAAGAGGGCTTGTGCCCTCTTTTTGATTTTTCCGCTCATGGCGTGGATGGCGCGGCGGTGGAGTCGCTGCAGCGGCTTCCGGCTTTCTCGAAGTCGTGGAAAGCAGTGGGGCGGGTTCAGTCGGGACAATGTGTCCTGCGCAAGCGGATGCACCGACCCAAGCCGGGATGGGCCGCAGCCCTGCGGGGCGAGCGTCCCACCCATATTGAGCACAGGCACGGCATACGGACGCGCCGCAGCCCCGCGGGGCGAACACAAACCGGAGATGCCGTGACGGAATTCCGGTCTTGAAGAGAGCGGCGCCCAAAGGGCGGAAAAGCGGCGGGTCGACCCGGAAGGGAATCGGGGCGGTCCCGGCGGTATTTCAAGTGATCCAGAGGAAAATGCATGTCAGAGAGAATGGAAAGATTGCGGAATTTGGGCATCAGCGCCCACATCGATTCGGGCAAGACCACGCTCACGGAGAGGATCCTCTTCTACACCCACCGGATTCATGCGATCCATGAAGTCCGCGGGAAGGACGGCGTGGGAGCCAAGATGGACTCGATGGAGCTCGAACGGGAGCGCGGCATCACCATCGCCTCGGCCGCGACGCACTGCGAGTGGAAGGGCTATCACATCAACATCATCGACACGCCGGGGCACGTAGACTTTACGATCGAGGTCGAGCGGGCGCTGCGCGTCCTGGACGGCGCGGTCCTGATCCTGTGCGCGGTGGGCGGGGTGCAGTCGCAGTCCCTGACGGTGGACCGGCAGATGAACCGCTACCGGGTGCCGCGGATCGCCTTCATCAACAAGTGCGACCGTTCGGGCGCCAACCCGCTCCGGGTGGTGGATCAGCTGAGGACACGGCTGAACCACAATGCGGTCCTCGTTCAGCTGCCGATCGGCGCCGAAGGGGATTTCTGCGGGGTCGTTGACCTGGTGAGCATGCGGGCCTTGTACTTCGAAGGTCCGAAAGGCGAGGAGATCCGGGTCGAAGCGATCCCGGCCGACCTGGCCGATCAGGCGGCCAGGAAGCGGGAGGAACTCCTCGATGCGGCCTCCATGTTCTCGGATGAGCTGATGGAGGCCATCTTCGAGGATCAGGTCACGGAGCCCCTCGTCATCGAGGCCCTGCGCCGCGGGACGCTCTCCCGGCAGCTGACCCCGGTCTTCGTCGGCTCTGCCTACAAGAATATCGGGGTGCAGGCCCTGCTCGACGGGGTGACCCGTTTCCTGCCGGGTCCGGCGGATATCTCGAACGAGGCCCTCGACCTCGAAGCCGGGGAGCAGGCGGTCCCGCTGCAGCCCGACCCGGATGCCCCGCTCGTAGCGTTGGCGTTCAAACTGGAGGTGACGCCCTACGGTCAGCTGACCTATATGCGCATCTACCAGGGGTCGCTCGGCAAGGGGGACGATCTCGTCATATCGCGCACCCGCAAGAAGCTCAAGGTCGGCCGTCTCGTCCGCATGCACGCAGAGGAGATGGAGGACATCAGCCGGGCGGAGGCCGGCGACATCGTCGCGCTGTTCGGGATCGACTGTTTTTCGGGCGACACCTTCACGGACGGGCGCCTGAATGTGAGCATGTCTTCGATGTTCGTGCCCGAACCGGTCATTTCCCTGGCCCTGACGCCGCAGGACAACAAGAGCCAGGTGAACATGTCCAAGGCCTTGAACCGCTTCATGAAGGAGGATCCGACCTTCCGGTCCCACGTCGATCCGGAGTCCGGGGAGACGATCATCTCCGGCATGGGCGAGCTGCACCTGGACATCTACCTCGAGCGGATGAAGCGTGAGTTCAACGCCGCCGTGACGGCCGGCATGCCGCAGGTCGCCTACCGGGAGGCGGTCACCGAACGGGTCGCCTTCGACTACACCCACAAGAAGCAGACCGGCGGCGCCGGCCAGTACGGACGTGTCGCCGGCTACCTGGCCCCGTCCGAGGAGGGGGAGTACACCTTCGTCAACGAGGTCAAGGGCGGGGCCATCCCGACCGAATTCATCCCCGCCGTAGACAAGGGGTTTCAATCCTGCCTCAAGAAGGGTCTGCTGATCGGGTTCCCGGTCATCGGCATGACGGTCGGGGTGAACGACGGACAGGCGCACAGCGTCGACTCCTCGGAGATGGCCTTCAGCCAGGCGGCGGTCGGCGCATTCAAGCAAGCCTACATGAAGGCGCGGCCGGTCATTCTCGAGCCGATCATGAAGGTGTCCGTGGAGTGTCCTTCGGAGTACCAGGGGGGGGTCATGGCATCCTTGAACCAACGCCGGGGGCTCATCATGGGGTCCACGGAAGACGGGGTCTTCACCGGGGTCGAGGCCGAGGTGCCTCTGTCCGAGATGTTCGGCTATGCAACGGTGCTCCGTTCTTTGACGCAGGGCAAGGGCGAGTTCACTATGGAGTTTGCACGCTACGCGAAACTGCCGGAGGCCCTCGCGGACGATCTGAAAAAGCGCCTCAGGGAGAAGAAGACAAAGGGGGATAACATCTCATGAACGACTGGAATGCATCGAGTCCTGCGAAGATCCTTTCGATCTCTTCGCAGGGCGGCCTCGGCAGGGGAAACCTGGGAGCGGTGGTGGCCCGTGCGGGCGTGGGCAAGACGGCCTGCCTCATTCATATCGGGCTGAAGCGTCTTCTCGACGGCGAGCGGGTGGTGCACGTCTCCCTGAAGGAGGGCCCCGACAAGGTCTCCGCCTATTATGCACTGATCTTCGCGGAGATGGCCCGTACCCTCCCGCCGGACGAACAGAAGCGGCTGCAGGCTGAGATGGAAAAGAAGCGGATGATCCTCGCCTACCTGAACCAGAGCTTCGATGTGGCGAGGCTTCGGGCCAATCTCGTCAATCTGAGGGATCACCTCGGCTTCAGCGCAGACCTGCTGATGATCGACGGCCTTGATTTCGGGCAGGTGAAGCGGGAGGATCTGGAGGCCTTCAAGGCCTTCGCCGCGGAGTGGGGAGTGGAGATCTGGTTCTCCGTCCTGTCCCACAGGCACCTGCAAGAGACCAACGCCCGCGGCGTCCCGCAGCCGCTGGATGCGCTGGACGACTTCTTCGGCGTCATCCTCCAACTCCACCCCGAGCCGTCCGGCATCTATCTGAAGTTCCTGAAGGACCACGATGCACCTGCTGCTCCCGAAGCGTCCTGGCGCCTCGATCCGAATACCTACCTCGTGCTCTCCTGATCCCGGAGGCGCGAAGCATGCGGCCGGGCGGGCGCCCGCCGGCGCCTCCGCCGTCGGCAAACACGGCGGCCCCTGCGCCCGGGCCGGGAAAGAAGCGATGAAAACGGCTATCGAACTGGTTCTGGCCCTCGCGATTCTCGTGGGGGTGTATCTGCTCACCCAGCGCATCGTCATCTGGCGGCTGCAAAGGACCTGCAACCGGGTCCTGCGTGACCTCCAGGCCAAGGGCGCCTTCAGCCCGGAATCGGCGGTCCCGCTGCCCTACGCCCGTAAGAACCCGCTCCGCATCGGCGTGCGCGACTACCGCCCGAAGGCCGTGGAGATCCTCCTGATTCAGGGCAAGGTGGCCACGAACGAAGACGGCGCCTACTACCTGAGGCGCAGTTCCACCGTCGAGGAGGCGAGTCTGCAGGCTAACCGTCCCCAGGCCGGCGGTGAGGTTTAAAGGGTTCAGGCGGAAAGTCAGCGGGAAAGTGGGCAGGTTCGAGCAATCGATAACCCTTGGTGTGGTCAGGAGGTGCAGGCATGGAGAAGGAGAAACGATCCGTCGGCAAAGGGGCGTGGTTGAAGGTCTTTTGTCCGGAGGCGCGGTGTTTGACGGAGGACGAGATCCTGTCGATTCCGGCCGAGGAGCGCAAGGAGGCCGAGTCGGGCGCTGAAAAAGGGCTCTGGCTGGAAGTCTTCTGTCCGGAGGGTGCCTGCCTGAAGGAGGAGGAGCGGATCGATCTGCCGGTCCGCCCCGGCGCGGAGCAGAAAGAGGGGGGAGCATGGTTGAGGCTGTTCTGCCCGGAGGGCCGCTGCCTGATAGAGGAGGAATCCGGCGTTCCTTAGGGTGGGTCAGCGGGTGCGGCCGAAGGCCGCGCCGGTGACGCGGCATTCGGCCGTTCGGAGGTTCGGCGGGGAGGTCCGCACGCGGCTCAGAAATAATAGCCGAAATTGATGTTCAGCATGGTTTCCCAATCCGCGTTCGGATCGCCCTGCGCCATGGGGTCGTTGACCCCTCCCACCCATATGGCGTTCTTGCCCATGATGAGGTCGATGTAGGTGTAGACCGGGCCGGCGCTGATCAGGCAGCCGAGCGTGTTCAGTTGGGAATCCTCGAAGGAATCCTCCTTTTTGTCGATCAGGCTGTAGTCGTTGTAAAAGGTCAGGGTGCTGATCGGCCCCCAGTTGATCGGGAGATCGTAGCTCAACCCGGCAACGTAGACATCGGCCTCGGCCGCCACGGGGAAGGAGGCACCGAAGGCGCCCATCCGGATGGTCTTGTCGTTCACGCCGGCGGGGTTTTCAGGGCTGTAAGCATAGCGTATCGCCTCCAGCATGAGATTCCAGCGCCCGTAGCGTCCGTTCAGGTGGAGCGCCCCGGCCCAGTGCTCGCCGTCCGCCCCGGTGAGTGTGTTGTACAGCTGGCCGTATTCGCCCGAAACCCCCAGCTCCGTATTGCCCCAGTCCCCGTGGTCGAAGAGGTAGGCCAGGCGGAGGTTCCCCTGGTTGGTTTCTTCGTTGGCCTGGTCGCCGACCTGCACGACATCGAAGGAATAACGGTCGAGCTTCCCGGCGTTCCCCCACTCGCCATTCTTGAAGAAGGCCCACTGCAGATTCACATCGCCGAAGTCGTGGATGGATTTCAGGCCCATGTCGTAGTCGTCTTCGAGCCCGACGTAGTAGGGAAGCCCGAACCACCAGTTGTGGGAGGCGTAGGGCAGAATGCCGAACGGCACCTGGGTGATGCCGAGCTGGCCCTGCCAGGCATCGGTTATGTTGTAGCCGATCCAGGCGTGGTGGATCACATCCATGTAACTGTACCAGCGGTACTGGGCTGATAGGATGAGATCGTTCAGTTCCGCGTTGACATCGAACCGGAAGATGTCGAAGCTCATGTCACCCCCCTTGTCCCGGTTGGCGGTGCTGTAGTCGTTGGCATCGTCATAGCGGTAGTTGAAACGGAGCGCCCCGCCGATCTTGACCCCCTTCTCCTCCATCTCATCGCGCACCGTCTGCATCTTTTCGAGGAGGGAAGCGTCGTCGACCTGGGTTTTCATCGTCTCCTGGGTCTTCTCCGTTTCAGCGAGGCGCTTTTCCATGTCTTCCAGCCTGGCCTTCAAGGGCTCGAGGGCCTCGATCTGGGATTTCAGTGCGCGGATCTCCTCCCTGAGGGACTCCACGTCCTCGCCGCCCGCCCGTCCGGCGGCGGGTTGAATAAAGAGAACGAACATCAGCACCCCGAGGAACATCAGCCATTTTCTGTTCAGCATGAGGATACACTCCTTCCTGTTCCTGAGCTCGAAGACGGCCCCGTCTTCGCATAGGTGAAAGGATGGGATTCAGGGCCGCATCCGCCCGTTTCAGCTAATCGCCTGCGAGCCAGGCGTCGACCTTCTCTGGATTTTCTTCGATCCAGCGCTTCGCGGACGCGGCTGGGTCCTCGCCTTCGGCGTTCCATCCCATGACCTCGCCGATGTCGGCAAGGGTCCAGTGAAAACGGTCGAGGAACCGATAGACCTCTGGCATGTCCTTTTCGAGGCCTTTCCGGACGATGGTGCGGATCTGCTCGGCATCGCCGTATACGCCCTTTGGATCCTGCAGGTACTTGAGATCCCAACGGGAGAATTTCCAATGGGGTGTCCAGCCGGTGACAACGACCCATTCTTCCTTTTCCACCTTGTCTTTCAAGACGGCCGTCATGATGGCGCCGGTCCCCTCCATGAGCTGGAACCGGTCGAGGTCGTATTCCTCCATGGCCTTCTCGGTCTTGCTCATGATACCCGCTCCGGGGTCGATCCCGATGATCTTTCCGTCGAACTTGGCGGCGTTGGCGTTCAACTCCGCTATGGAGTCGATGGTGACATAGGCCGGCACCACCAGACCGATCCCGGCCCCCTCCAGGTTGGGACCAAGGTCGATCACTTTGTCCCTGAACCGCTCGAGGTAGTGGCCGTGGGTGACGGGCAGCCAGGCCGTTGTAATGGCGTCGATATCCCCCGTGGCAAGGGCCTGCCACATGGCGGCGGCGCTGACCGGGGTGAGTTCGACGTCATAGCCCATCTTCTCTTCGAGCACCGCCTCGACGACATTCGCGCTTGCAGTGGCGCAGGACCACTCCACGTAGGCGATCTCGACCTTTCCTTTCGCCGCGAAGCACTGCGCTGCAGGAAGAAAAAACAGACCTGCCATTAGAAAGGGCAGGATTCGACTTTTCATGAGAACCTCCTTCTTGATGGGGTTTGAGTTGTCCCTGGTTGGAAAAGGCTACATTCCAAGTGATCAGGGCGCCCGCCTGCAAAGCCCCTGCAGGCGAGGCGAGAAATTTGTCGACAAAACCAGCCTAATCCGAAAACCGGCGCAGCCTGAGCTGGTTTGGTGGTTTCAGTAAACCCACTGATTCAATGCGTTTGAGCCTGGATTCGAAAGGCTCTTCCGGATCGAAATCGGTCTTATTCCCTCTTTTGCCGTCCTCCAACGCGCTGCATGATCCTGTCAAGGATGATGGCGACGATCACGATGCCGATGCCGGCTTCGAAACCCTTGGCGGGTTGGAGCCGTTGAATGGCCTTCCAGACCTCTCCTCCGAGACCCTTGGCGCCGATCATGGCGGCGATGACCACCATAGACAGGGCGAGCATGATGGTCTGGTTGATCCCGGCCATGATGGTCGGCATGGCGATGGGCAGCTGCAGCTTGAACAGCTTCTGGCCCTTGGTGCTGCCAAAGGCGTCGGCGGCCTCGACCAGATCCTTCGGCACCTGTTTGATCCCGAGACAGGTCAGACGGATCGCCGGAGGCATGCTGAAGATGACGGTCGAAAAAATGGCCGCAACGGCGCCGAGGCCGAAGAACGGGATGGCCGGAATCAGGTAGACGAAGGCCGGCATGGTCTGCATAAAATCGAGGACCGGCATGATGATACGATAGAAAACGGTGTTGATGGCAGCCAGGATCCCTAAAGGGATGCCGATGACGATGGCGAAGAGGGTCGAGATGAGCACCAGGGCCAGGGTGCTGATGGTGGGTTCCCAGAGTCCCATGTTCCAGATCAGTCCGAGGCCTAGGAGGGTGAAGACGGCGATCCCGATCCTACGGCTCAAGAACCACGCCAATCCGGAAAACAGCAAGATCAGCAGCCACGGCGGAAAAAACATCATGCCCGCAACAAGAATGTTGATCCCCTGTTCGGTGACATTCGAGAAGGCCTTAGTGGCGAAGGAAAAATGGTCGACCAGAAACTCGATGCTCTGCTCGATGGCTTGTCCGATGGGCATCCTAGGCATCTGCATTCTCTGTCCCCCCGTTTCGGGTTACATCGGCCAGGCCCGCCAGGAGCGAGCCCTTGATCACCACCCCGATCAGCTTGTTCCCCGGTGTGACCACAGGGAGCGGATAGCTGATCTCCGCCAGAAGCGGGAACAACTCGATGGCCGGCGTGTCCGGCGAGGCTGTCCTGATGTCCCGGAAAAGAACACCATCGAGCCCTTTATCGCCGCGCTTGGCAGCCGCTGCAGCATCGTCCGCGGTGACATAACCGAGAAGCTTCCCATTTTCCTGGACGAAAATGGTCGAGATGCCGGCATGGCGCATCTTGCGGAGGACCGCGCGGGGGCCGTCCGTCTTGTAATGCGCCACCTCTTTCGGTTTGAGCATGACCGATTCGGCCGTGATGACCTTGGACATGTCCACGTCCTCGACGAACTTGGCAACGTAGTCGTTCGCGGGATTCGTGAGGATCTCCTCGGAGGTTCCCTGCTGTACGATGAAACCGTCCTTCATGAGGACGATCCGGTCTCCGAGCTTGATGGCCTCGTCGAGATCGTGGCTGATGAAGATGATGGTTTTCTGCATGGTCTCCTGCAACGTGAGGAGTTCGTCCTGCATATCCCGGCGGATGAGGGGGTCGAGGGCACTGAAGGCCTCATCCATGAGCATGATATCGGCATCCAGGGCGAGTGCCCGCGCCAGGCCGACACGCTGCTGCATGCCTCCGCTCAGCTGGGCCGGGTAGGAGTGCTCCCAGCCCTTGAGCCCCACCTGCTCGATGGCCTGCATGGCCGCTTCTCGGCGCTTTTGCGGGGGCACCTTCTGGATCTCGAGGCCGTATTCCACGTTCTCGACGACGGAGCGATGAGGAAAGAGGGCGAAGTTCTGGAAGACCATCCCGAAGTGGTGCTGCCTGAAGATCCTGAGGGCCTCGACGGAAAGGGCTGTAACTTCTTCCCCGTTGACGATCACCTTGCCGGCCGTCGGTTCGATGAGCCGGTTGATGCATCGGACGAGCGTGGACTTGCCGCTCCCGGAAAGCCCCATGACCACGACGATTTCCCCCTCGTCCACGCTGAAACACGCATTGGCCACGCCGACGCCGTTGCCGGTCATTTCCATGATCTCTTGTTTAGTCCGGCCTTGCTCGAGAAGGCGCATGGCTTCTTCGGGATGTGGTCCGAAGATCTTGTAGAGCCCTTCGATCTCAATCTTGTGCGGCATTGTCTTTCTCCTTACCATGGTTGACCAAAGGGTCCCAGCCCGTGAGCATGGAGTCTGATCATGCGTGATCGTCTCTGCGGTGGCATGTGTAATTCGCCTTCAGCGGGGAGGGGGTGGTCAGTTTCCGGAACAGGATGCGCTGGAGTTCCCGGTGGGTGAAGTAAGGATCGTCATTGCGCAGGTAGGGCAGCTGAACCCTCTTTTCACGGAGGATCTCCCGTGAGAGCTCCCCGAACACGATGTCCTTTTCGAAGAGGCGCGCCTTGGTGATCCTCTGCCCGTAGGGGTTGATGATCTCGCTCCCGCCCCAGAATCGGTAGGTCTTCGGGACGTGATGGGGAAACTCCATCGACAGGCCGGCGGGTTCGCATTCCCCGAAGGTCTCCTCCCCGACCCGGTTCGCGCAGATGTTGTAAATGCCGAAGATGCGCGAATAGAAGGTGTTGATGGTCTCCCAGCTCTCGAGATTGGAGAATCCCTCTCCCATCGATTCCTTGGAGGAGTTGATGACCGTGATGAAGACGTCGGCCTTCTGGGTGACCCCGAGGTAGGGGAGGGACGGGTGCCAGAGGTCGTTGCAGACGTAGACGGCGAAGCAATAACCGCCGTAGCGGAAGACCGGGACCCGTTTTCCGGATGAGAAGTATTTCCGCTCCTCGAAGACCCCGTAGTTCGGGAGATTGAGTTTGCGGTAGGCAAAGAGCAGTTCGCCGTCCACGGCGACGAGGGCGGAGTTGTAAAAGTTCATCGAGGGGGATTCCTCGATGAAACCGACGATGGCGGCCGTACCGCGCGTCGCCTCGGCGATTTGGCGGATTTCCTTCGAATCCATCCGAAGGGCGACCTTCGGATAGTGGTGCCCCACGAAGTAGCCGGTCAGTGCGAGTTCGGGAAAGACAACCATCTCCGCACCCTGTTCGCGTCCTGCGTGGATCTTTTCGATGACGTCGGCCAGATTGGCCTGGACATCCAGGAGGACCGGGCTGGTCTGGCACACGGCGATGCGCATGGATTTTCACCTCCCTCTTTTCTGGGGATCAGCAGGTAAAGGCCTTTCCGGTGTTCTTCAGCGTGTGGTCGTCGCGCATGTAGTTCGCCTGGCTTCCGTTCCTTCGAATGGCCTCGTACCCCTCCTCGTCGTAGGGCTCCAGAGGATAATCGGGTGCGGCCTCCGGACCGGTTTCGCGGCACAGCTCGATGTGGCGCTCGAGTTTGGCGATCGAAAAGGAGATGAGCTCGCGCAGGAACCCGAAGGCATGACGCATCTGGTGGAAGCCGTGCCGTTTCATCAGGCCGAAGCCCTTGACGGCCTCCTCCTCGGCCTTGCCGTTGGGGGCGTCCTGGCTGGTCGTGCAGGCGGTCTGGATGGAGGGCAGGCCCAGCGGCTGATTGACCTTTTCCATCAGAAGGTTCGCGACGTTGTGGGCGACCAGCCCGAGGTCCACGGCATAGTTTTTCTGGATGTTGGCGATCGAGGGCAGCCCGGCATGAACCACCGTGATCCCCGGGTTGATGAGCTGGGTCAAGGTGATCCCGAAAAGGGCCTCGGCGTGGGTCAGGGTGAGGAGGCCGGACATGGAGTAGGGGGCGGAGAGCCCTGCCATGGGCATGGTCGACACGTAGATCGGGATCCCGGCCCGGACGGCCGCGAGGAAGGGCTCGATCATGCTTTCGATCACGTTGAGGGGGCTGTTGATGATAGAAAACTGGAGGGTGAGTCCTCCCCGGGTCTCGTGGATTTCTCGGGCCTTGTCGATCCCTTCGGGGGTGACGGCGGCCACGTAGATCGGCTTCGAACAGTGCTCGATCAAGGTCTCCATCACCGGGACCTCGGAGTTCTTGATCAGGACGCCGCGGGCCATGAAGGCCACCTCATCCGCTTCCTGGACGATCTTGGCGATTCGGACCAGGTGGTCGAAGGTGGGAGGGATGAGTTCGCCGGTCTCGTCGTCGTAAACGAAAGGGGCTGTTCCACCGACCCCGAAGGCGTTCTCGTCGATCCAGTAACGATCCCGTTTCGGTGCAGACTGCAGGGCCTGCTCCACGAGCGGCGAGAGCACGTGGATGTGCCCGGAGGTTTCGTCGTAGGCTGCAAGGCCGGTGCCCTCGAAGAGGGATCTGACCTCAGGGTGGGCGCAGCGGACGCCGACTTCCTCCAGCACCTGAAGCGCGTCCTGGTGTATGCGATCGATGTATCCGTTCATGGGTAACTGCATGTTAAATCACCTTTCTTGTCCGCGGCTGGAAACCGCCCCTTTCGGCCGATAACCCCCCGATCGGCCGTGATTGGTCGTGCGGCGGCCCGGGAGGGGGCGCCTTCCGGCAATGGCCTGATTTTCTCGATCTTCATTGAAGATCGTCCATGCCGCGCCTGGAAGCGTGCTCATGTCCATCTGAATTTCCGGCGCGGGCATGGCTCGGGCGCGATTCTGCCGCGGATTTCTTTCTTTTGATTCCGTAATGGGCACATCGTTCGATTCCGGCAGGGAGATGTTCTCGTTCAAAGAGGGCCTCCCATTCCGAAATCCTGTAAAAATCCCGTTCTTTCCAAAGGCGAGCCGGGGGATGAGGACAAAGGCCTCCATCACAGGCGGACCGTCAGTCCGTCGTAGGCGAAACGCGCATTGGGCAGCGTTTCTTCGAGCGCCCGATAGTCGTCGAGGCCGCGGTTCCAGTACTCTTCGAGGTGAACGAAAAGGATCTGGCGGGCGCTGATGCGTCCGGCCAGGGCCAGGGTCTCCTCGAAGGTGTAAAGCGTCTGACGGGAGACGTGTTCCGCAGGATAATGGAACCCGTGCTTCAGCCCCTCCTCGAAGATCCCTGGTTGGATGACCAGCAGGTCGGCGTGCTGCACCTCGGGACGCTCCTCCGGAAAGGGCTTGATGTCGCAGGGCGCATAGACGATCCGGTTCCGGGCGTCTTCGAAGACGAACACGAACGCTGTCTGGGCGCCACGTTCGACCGGGATCGCCGTCACGAGCAAAGCACCCATCCGGGTTGTTTCATCGAAGGCCTCGCGTTCCACGAAGCCCTGTCGCTCGTAGAAGTCGATCAACGGTCCGTAGACGGACCGGATCTCACGGATGCGCTCATCCAGGGCTTCAGGGAGATGAAGACGGATCCGTTTCCCGGGATAGGCCTCCCAGGATCGGAAATCGAGCGCCATCTGCTCCACCGCCCGGAAGCCTTCCACGTGATCGGGATCGAGGTGGGTGAAGAGCAGATGGTCGATCCGGTCGAGCCGGCACCGGTTGATCTGCTCACAGACCTCGGCCGGGGTGTCGATCAGGACATGTTCATCGTGGATGAAGGCCGAGGGGCCCGTACGCCGGTATCGCCCCCCTTTTCGCCGCGCCTCTTTGCAGACGCTGCATTCGCAGAGGGGTTTCGGGATGCCCATGCACCCCCCTGATCCGAGAATGGTTATCTCCATCGTCTTTTCCACCGATGTCGCTGGATGCGCGCGGTCTACGGAGCCACGGGCCGTCGATGCCTCGCATTCGAACAGCCGTCGAGGCCGGGGATCCCTTTTGCAGGAGGGGCTCCCCGGCGGAGGCGGCTTCGATCGGGAGGATCCGGGACGGGCTCCGCGCGGCGCAAATCCGTGATCAGCTCCAGGGAAAGGGGCTGTGCGATACCGGGTGCAGTTCGCCCTTCCGATAGCGGTCGAACCGGAAGGGCTTCAGCAGGGCCTGCTCCTCTCCCAGCACTTCGTTGGCGACCAATTCACCGACGCCGATCATCTTGTAGCCGTGGTTGGAGTCGAGGATCATGTAGCAATTCTCTTTGAAGCGGTCGAAGATGGGGAAATTATCCGGCGTAAAGCACCCCAGTCCGCCGGATGGCTCGTTCTTATAGTCCCGGTACCGGTCTTCGTAGCGCTTCTGACAGTGGGCCAGCGCCGAGGTCCACATGTGAACGAACTCCGGACCCACCACGAAATCCGGCGAGTCGATGCCGTAGGGATCGACCTTGACATCGCCTTCCACCTTGTAGGGGGCGGCTCCGCCCTGCACGCCGCCGAAGTGGAAATCTGGTTTGTAATAGATGCCCCACATCTTGTCGGTGATGAGAGAGCCGTCCTCGCTCGAATGGAGCGGGGCATCCGAATCGACGTGGATGACCGGCGGCATCTGCCCCCGGTTGTCCATGGCATATTCGGGCGGGACCCCGAGGGTGCCCTCCACGAGGCACCAGTAAGTCCACATCGGAATGTCGCTGTGGACGTTTCCGTTCCGGTCCTTGATGTCAACGACCTCGGGCAGGTCGAGCATGTCCCAGAAGGTCTTCGCCCAAGGGCCGGGGGCCACGATCAGCCAATCGCAGGCGATCGAACCGTTGTCGGTCTCCACATGGGTCACGGCGCCCCCTTGGGTGCGGATGCCCGTGACGCTCGCGCCCGTCACGACCCGGACACCCTCCGCCTCGGCCTTGTCCGCCAGACGGTAGAGGGAACGGGTGTTGTGAGCGTATCCGCCGAGCTTCTCGTGCAGGACGGAGGTGATGTTCTTCGCCTGCCAGTCTTCGAAGACGTTTTTCCGCATGTATTCGAGGCAATCCTTTTTCCCTTCGATGAAGACGGAGGTGTAGCCGATGGCCTTTTGCTGGCGGTAAATCTCGGCCACATCCTCATGCATCACCTCCGGGGAGATCTGCATGTAGCCCACCGGGTGGTAGCCGTACTTTTCGGCATCCTCCTGCCAGATGGCGACGCTGTGCGCCATCAGTTCGCGCATGGCGGGCTGAAAGTAGTTGTTGCGGATGACGCCGCAGGCAATGCCGGAGGCGCCGGCGCCGATCGCCGTCTTGTCGAGCACGAGGATATCCTTGCCGGAGCCCGCTCCGGGCTTGTTTTTCAAGGTTTTGGCGAGGTGCCAGGCCGTGCTCAGCCCGTGGATGCCCGCGCCGATAATCACGTATTTCGATTTGGATGGAAGTGCCATCGTATAGATACCGTCCTTTCTTGTTAGGGTGATTGTGAAGATGGATCAGGCGGTGGCGAGTTTGGAGAGATCTTCTGCATTCTGCGAGTGGTCGTGTTTGAGCGCACCGTCTACGGTCCCTTTGACCTTTTCTCGCTCTTCAGCGAAATCGAAGCCGGTCCAGATCCCGATAGACCCCAGGATGGAGTCCTGCGGGTGAAATCCGCGAAAGATCTTGAAGTAGTAGGCAGCCTCTTTGCTGTTGATGACGGCTTCTGGGTTTTCCTGCCTGATCTGGAAATATTCCTCGTCGCTCATAGCTTCTTCGGCCATCTGTTCGCCCAGGCTTTCGCAGCCCGCTCCCTGGGTGTACTGCACCTTGTAACGCCAAAGGATATCGTCCGGGAGGTAGTCGGTGTCTTCGAATGCCTTGCGCAGGATCCACTTTTCGATCTTGGCTCCGTTGTGTTCCCGGATCTTGAGTTCGGGGGGGATTTTCATGCTGAGGTCAATCATCTCGACATCCAGGAACGGGACACGCAGTTCCAGACTGAAATGCATCCCCATGCGGTCCGCACGCTGCAGGTTGATGTTGTGAAGATTGCCTATGCAGCGGTGGGCTTCCAGGTTGAGTTTATCGAACGGAAAGTGCTTCATGTAGTGATAGCCCGTGAAGAGTTCGTCGGCCCCCTCCCCTGTGAGGACGACCGTGACATAGCGGGCGGCGAGTTTGCAGGTGAAATAGCAGGGGACGGCGCAGCGGACCAGTGACGGGTCGTAGGTCTCGAGCTTCTGGATCACGAGCGGCAAGGCCTCGTGATACTCTGCTTCCGTAAAGAGCAGTTCGTGATGAGTCGATCCAATATGCGCTGCGGCGATCCTTGCCGCCTTGACGTCGTCGCTGACATCCCCCGAGGCATCCTTCATCCCGACTACAAAAGTGTGCAGATTCGGGATTTCCTCGGCCGCGATGGCGGCCACGAGGCTGCTGTCGAGACCGCCGCTGCAAAAGGAGCCGACCGGGACCTCCGGGTCGGCGAGGAGTCTTTTCTTGACGGCCCTGACGAAGGTTTTCCGGATTTTGCGGCAGACCGGTTCGATATCCGTCAGGAGGTGATCCTCTATGGGCGGGATGTCGTAGTAGCGCACGAAGCCGCGCTCGGGTGTATAGTAGTGCCCGGCCGGAAATTCATGGACCTCGTCCACGCCGGCCAGGGTCATAGCGCCCAACTCCGAGGTGAAGTACAGGGATCCCTGCCTGTAGCCATAGTAAAGGGGTTTGATGCCGATCGGGTCGCGGGCCATCAGGAATGCCTCGTCGTCGAAAAGGGCGAAGGCGAACATGCCATCCAGCTCCTTTACGCAATCGGGTCCCTTTTCCTGATAGAGCCGCAGGATCACTTCGGTGTCGGAATCGGTCTTGAATGCGTATTTGGGGCGTAGTGACTGTTTGAGTTGACGGAAATTATAGATCTCGCCGTTGCAGATGATCCCCGCGCTGCCCCCGTTGGCCAGAATCGGCTGATGTCCTTTGGCGACGTCGACAATGGAAAGACGGGTGTGTCCGAATACCAGGTTTTTACAGGGGTGGATTCCCCGGTCATCGGGTCCGCGATGACCCAGCGCGTCCAGCATCCGGTTGACGGTTTTCGCATCGGTGGTGCCTATGCACCCCGCAATACCACACATGGCAGCCTCCTATCCTGAGAGTTCTTTGTTCTGTCCGGGATCTTGTCTATTCGACGTGGGGGTGATCTATCTCAGTTCACGAAAACTTTGCCGAGGTTCGCGGTGGTGAGCGGGTCCTCCATGTACATGCCGAGGCCGATATGACGGATCGACTCCATGCCCCTCTCGTCGTAGACGGGCATCTCGATCAAAGGGGCGTCGGCAGCGGTGATCTCCTTTGAAAGCTTGCTGGCCTTGTCGAGCTTTTCGAAGGAGAAATCGATCAGGTAACGGAGAAAGGCGAAGGGGTGGCGCATCATGTGAAAGCCGTACTTCAAGCACATCGCCTGGCCGGCCATCGCGTCCTGGTAGGCCTTTTCGGTCAGATGCTCTTCGTGGGTGGTCCCTGCGCTCTGGCATGTGGGGAGGTTCAGCATGAGATTCAGGTGGCTCATCAGGATGTTGAGCAGAAAGTGGCTCACAAGCCCGTAGTTCGGATTGTATTCGATGCGCGGGTCGGCGATTGTCGGAAAGCCGGCATGGATACAGGTGATACCCGGGTTCAGGAGCTGCGCGGCGCAAAGGCCGAAGAGCACCTCGGCGTGCGTCATGGCCAGCACGCCGTTGTAGCAATATGGGGCGCTGATGCCTGCCATGGGCATGGCTGAAACGAAAACCGGGAGACCGGCCCGCACCACCTTGACGAAGTGCTCGGAGAAGTTCTCGTTGACTTCGAGCGGCGGGCGTGTCAGGCAGAAAACGATCATGATGTCTGGCCGCTGCTGGTGGATCTCCTGCGCCCTGGCGAGCGCGGCATCGGAGGTGACGGCGAAGTACAGAGGCTTGGAGCAGATCTCGGACATCAAAGACATCTGCTCGACTTCGTCTTTCAGTTTAATGCCCCGGCCCATGCCAGCGACGGCGTCGTTCGCCTGGGCGATCCTGGCGATCTCCTTCGCGTAATCCGTGTTCGGAAAGATCCCGCCCTGTCCTTTTTGATCATCGTAGACGTAAGGTGCGGTCCCGCCGATGAAGAAGCTGTTCTGGGGCACGAAGAAGTCATCCAGGCCGGGAATGGTCTCGAGGCAACGCTGCACGAGTTCCCTGGTCACGAAGATCCGGTCCTCGTACACAAAACCGAGCCCGTCGTTTTCATAGGCTTTGAAGGCCGCCTGGATATCTGGCTGCCGGCAGCCGACGCCAAGGTTTTCGAGGATCCACAGGGCGTCTTCATGGACCCTGAAGAGCATCTGAACGGTGTCTTCTCCCAGAGCGGCCTTGGCCTGCGCTACCTGGTCTTCTCTCATACGTTCCACGTTATTCTCCTTGTTTGCAGGTTAGATGACGTTCCACCCGGAAATGATCTTTCAGCCCATCTCGGCGCCGATCTCCACATGTGTTTGCACGGCGGTTTTCGAATCTCCTCCGCACAACCGGGAGATCTCTCGGACCCCTCCTTACTGTGTGGAAAGCGGGGGTCGTCCTCGACCGAGTCAGCCGTCTCCGGATGGAGAAACATCCCTTTCATGCACCTGTCGGCGCGGAACCCCTGCTGGTGGGGACGCTGTCCTTTCCGGCAGGGCTCCCGATCAGGTGAAAGAGGAGGCTCCCCATCAGGGGAGTCGGTGGTGAAAAGGGTTAGGCTGCTTGATATTTTGTGGAAAAATCAAATCACGCAAAATAATTTCAACTCAAAATATTACATGAAAAAAAATCACTTGTCAAGGGGTAGGCTTGACAAGTGAAGATAAGGATGTGGGCCGCTACCGGTGCGGAAGGTCTATCCCGAGTTCGTCTGGGGTGTGTTCGCCGGCATCCTCCATCTCGAGATCGGCCAGGTCGGGCATGTCGAGCATGCCTGTCAAGGTGTGCAGTCCCTTGCGGATGTTTTCGACCTCATTCCGGGGGAGTTTCCGGAGGCCTTCCATGATTTTGCGCTGAACAGGCGGCGGGGCGTTCATGGCCAGGGATTCACCTGCCTCAGTCAGTTCGATCATGATGACCCGGCGGTCGGGCGAGTTGCGGACGCGCCGGACAAGACCCTTTTGCTCCAGGCGGTCGATGATCCCCGTGACCGTGCTGGATTTGACGAGGATGAGCCGTGCGATCTGAGAGGCGGGAATGGGCCCGTTGGCATGCAGCGCGAGGATGCAGTTCAACTGCGGAGTACTGATCTGATGGTATTTCATCAACTCTTTCGAGTAAAGAGTTCCTGCCTGTCCCAAACGGCGTATCTGGTAAAGGATCTCGCCGATAAGAACATCTCGTTCCTCCTGGATTAATCTTGGATTCTTTGCAGCGCTCGATTGCGATGGCATGGTTAAACCCTCAAAGGGCAAAATGGTTAGAGTGCGCAGACGGTTTTCAGGTCCGAATGGCACGCTTCTAATCCAGTAACCGCCGCGACTGCCTGCCTCTGCGGCAGGGTCTGAGACGGACGGATAAAGGTTTTTACCGAAGTTCTTTTCCTGGGAAAATGTGCGGCAGCTTGGTTGCCACTTTATAGATATTATAGGAAAAGCTGGCAGTGTTTGGCAATGACAAAACACCCTTGCCGGTTTTCGGCGCTGTTGGAACCAGCCGGGGGATCGATCGTGTCGGCCGGTTTTGAGGCCGCCTGCGAGGGGGGTGCGCCGCCGTTTTTTTAGGACCTCGGTTTCAGAAGTAGCGGCTCGATTTGCCTTCTTTGTCAAGGAGGCTCCTCGCGAGGAGCAGGGTTTGGTTGCGATCCTCCATGTGCAGCGCCTGCTCCAATCCTCCAGCATCCATATTGACGTTGATGGCCTCCTTGGTGAGTCTGAGGCCCATCGGGTTCTTCCCGTTCATGGTTCGGGCGAGTTCGAGGGCCGTGTCCATCAGGGTCTCTTTTTCGACGATACGACTGACCAGCCCGAGCGCCATCGCCTCATCCGCCGTCATAAAATTGCCTGTCAGCATGTATTCGTATGCGCGCCCCCCGCCGATCAGCCGCGGGAGGAGGTAGCTGCAGGCCATGTCGGCGCCGCCGAGCCCGATGTTGATGTAGGCCGCTGAAAACCGGGCATCGGGGCTGATCAGGCGGACATCCGATGCCAGTGCGAAGCTGAACCCCAGGCCGACTGCGGCCCCATGCACCATGACGACGATAGGTTGGGGCGCTTGGCGCATCGCCAGGTTGAGACGCGCCAGGCGGGCCTGAAAACGGTAGAACTGGTCCGTGTTCATGCCGGGGGCCTCTTTCATGATCTCCTTCATGTCGAGGCCGGCGCAGAATCCCCTCTCTCCGTTTCCACGGAGGAGGATGACGTGGGTGTCCAGGTCGTAAAGACGCTCCTTCCAGAACGCCTCGAGCTCCTCCATCATCCGGAAATCGACGGCGTTGTACTTTCGGGGGCGGTTCAGCGACAGCAGCCCGATCCCCGGTTCGAGCGATTGGTAATCGATCGTGTCCATGGCTCTTCCCACCTTCCTCCGGAAATGGTCTTTTTGGCCCATCTCGGCGTCAATCTGCACGTTTGCTTGTGCGGCGACCTGCAGGTCGCCTCCGCGCAAACGCTTGATTTCCTTGATCTTGGCCAAAAATCCTCATTTCCGGAATGTTGAGGGCCTCCTTGGGTGAGTCTGAGGCCCATCGGGCTCTTCCGGGACGTTGAGGGCCTCTTGAATGAGTCTGAGGCCCACCGGGTTGTTCCCGTTCATCGAAGGTTCCGTTCGGTTGTCTCGAACAGGTCAGTTCCGAACGTAAGGTTCCCAGGGAAATGGTCTTTTTGGCCCATCTCGGCGTCAATCTGCACGTTTGCTTGTGCGGCGGCTCAGCGTTCTTCTCTGTCGGCCTTTGTCCTTGCCGGTGCGGAGCAATTTCAGTATATTTCCGGTGTGAACCCGGCATCTCGAAGCAGGCAGCCTGGGCCGCTCCCCCCAAAAGAAGAAGGATCCCGATGAAAGACTATCCCCTCGAAACGCTCATCACCCACCAGAAAAACCTGGAGCGCATCCTCGACAATCTTGCGGAGGGCATCATAGCGCACGACACCTCCAGGCGCATTCTTTTTTTCAACCGGGCGGCCGAGGAGATCACAGGATACAAGCGGGAGCAGGTGGTCGGCCGGGACTGCCACGAGGCATTCGGACGTCCCTTCTGCGGCGAGCGTTGCGCTTTTGCGGGGGAGACGCCCCGCGATATGCAGGATGTGGAATACCCGCTTCACATCACCCACCTGCGAGGCGGGCAGCGTCAGCTGGAGATGCGTGTAACGCCGATGAGGGACGACCGGCAGCGCTTTGTGGGGGTCATCGCTGCGTTCCGGGATGTCACCGACCTCGTGGATTTGAAGCTGCAGCTGGGGGAGATCGAGAGCTTTGCCGGGATCGTCGGGCGGGACCAGAAGATGATTCATGTCTATCGCCGCATTCGAGACCTTGCCATCGTCGACTATCCCGTGCACATCAGCGGTGAGACAGGCACGGGAAAGGAGTTGGTAGCCGCGGCGATCCACCATGAAAGCCGCCGCGGAGGAGGACCCTTCGTACCGGTGAACTGCGCGGCGCTGCCGGAGGGGGTCCTCGAGAGCGAGCTCTTCGGACACGTCAAAGGGGCCTTTACCGGCGCTGTGCGGAGCAGGAAGGGGCGCTTCGAACTCGCAGCCGGCGGGACCCTGTTTCTCGATGAAGTGGCGGATATGCCGCAGAGCGTTCAGGCGAGGCTTTTGCGGGTCCTGCAGGAGGGCCGCTTCGAGCGTGTTGGCGCCGAAGGGTCCGTTGCAGCGGATGTTCGCATCATCAGCGCGACGAACCAGGACCTGAAAGCGTGTGTCGAGACGCGGCGGTTCCGGGAAGACCTCTACTACAGGATTCATGTCGTTCCGATCCACCTGCCGCCGCTGCGCGAAAGGCGCGGAGACATCCCCCTGCTCGTGCGGCATTTCCTCGAAAGGACCGCATCGGACGCCGGCAGGCAGGCCGTCGTCTCACAGGAGGCCATGGCGGCGATGATGGATTACGCATGGCCCGGCAATGTACGCGAGCTGCAGAGCGCCATTCGCTTCGCTCTGGTCCACGCCAAGGGGCGCTTGATACACAGACGGGATCTCCCCCTCGAACTGAGGCATACGGGCAGTCAGGCCGGGCCGAAGCGCCGGCCCAAAAAACTCACAGGCGAAGGGGTTCGCTCAGCTTTGGAGCGGAGCGGTGGCAACAAGGCCAAGGCGGCGCGTCTGCTCGGAGTCGGTCGTGCGACCTTGTACCGTTTTCTAGCGGAAAACGACAGTGTCTCATGATACACTTTTGTCTCATCGATGATTTTCCTGTATCCTTTTCGACTTTTCCGGGAACCAAGACTTCAAACGGATGAAACAGCGACCGAAGCTGCGCCCCCAAGCTCTGCAGCAGACAACCGGATTGGTCAACCGTCGAAGCGGGAGGTTGGAATCGTCAACTGTTGCGACGGGCGGCCTGTTTTTCCCCGGCTGGGAATCGGGCGGTCGCTTGTCTTCTCAAGATAAAACACGACAGGGCCGGCTTCTGAATGCGGCGGAGCCTCCAACGCCGTGCTCGAACGTAAAAGAGAAGCGGCGCTGAAGCGGGTTGGAGCCGGAAACGGCGGGCCTTTGGCTTCGAAAAGACGAAAATGGCGACCGGCTCGATGAGTCCTGCGCCGTCCGGAAAGTGAGCAATGGAGAAAGGTGTCTCGGCGAGAAGTGTCTCACCCATGTCTCATCTGCAAGGTCATGGTACGGCTCGGAAGGGGCGCCTCATTCGGCGCGGGGCAAGGCCGCGATGATTAGGCCCTGGCGGTCTTTGCCTCGATCCAAGGCATCCTCGAGCGGAGCACCCTTGTTTAGAAGGGGTTCCCGCGATTGAAGGACCGGGGTGGGGCGGAAGCTGCAGGTCGGTGAAGTTCCGCCTGCCGCCTCTTCTAGGGAGGAGCGGCTTGAACGATATCATTGGCACGCATTTTGTAAAGATTCTTCGAATAAAAGACACAGAAGGCCCTGACACGGGTGGATGCCGATGAAACCATGCGACCGCACCATCAAACAAACGCTGGAATTGACCGAGCGCATGATCGCTCTGGCGGACGAGGGTGACGAGGTGAGGGAAGATTCGAGCTGCGGCATCCTTTACGGGGTGTTGAGGGACAGCGCATTCCGAATAAGACAGCTCGCGGAAAAGGAGCGTGAGGCGCACATCCGCAAGGGCTGGTGGAAGGAATAACGGCAAGGATCCCGGTTTTCTCGCAAAAGCAGCCGGGGTAGATGTTTAACCCGATGAACAGGACTTGAATTCCATTAGGAAGGGAGGAAAAAATGAGCAAGACGGAGCAAAATCTGAGAGAGGCCTTTGCCGGTGAATCACAGGCCAACCGAAAGTATCTGGCTTTTGCGAAGCAGGCCGACAAGGAGGGATACCCGCAGGCGGCCAAGCTGTTCCGCGCTGCGGCTGAGGCCGAGACGGTCCATGCCCACGCGCATCTGAGGGTGCTCGGTGAGGTCAAGGGCACCGCCGAGAATCTGAAGGCCGCCATCAACGGAGAGACCCACGAATTCAAAGAGATGTACCCGGAGATGATCGAGACGGCTAAGGCCGAGGGGAACAAGGCCGCCGAGAGGTCCTTTTCCTATGCCAACGCGGTGGAGCAGGTGCACGCGAAACTTTATCAAAACGCCCTGCAGAGCCTGGACAATCCAGCCGACGTCGACTGTTATTACGTCTGCTCGGTCTGCGGGTATACCATTGAGAACGAAGCGCCCGACACCTGCCCCGTGTGCGGTGCCAAGTCGAAGGCGTTTGCGCGGGTCGATTAGTTGTTCTGCGCCGGCGCGGACTGAGGGACGGTCCCGGCGTTTTCTATGCAGTCCATAACAGTCGTTCTGTGCCAGCGCGGACTGAGGACCTCTGGAAAGAGAGAGGCCTCTCGCTGCGCTAGGTGGAAAATGGCGCGTAGATTCAAGTCGACGATTCGAATCGAAGCGGCATGGAAGTGAACCCGAAGCTTATGATCGGCCGGCGGCTTTGACACGCCGGCCAGGAGGATGATATGGCGGCGCCAGAAGACATGTATCAATGTCAAACGGTAAACTGTGGGTACATATACGACCCCGACCGGGGGGATCGAAAAGGGAAGATTCCCAAGGGAACCCGTTTTCAGGATCTTCCGGATGATTGGAAATGTCCCGTCTGCGGCGCGGGGAAAAAGATGTTCAGACCTTTGGCGGGCCCAGGGTCCGTCGCGAAGGAAGGCATCTGAGGCCGGGGGTGCCGTGGACACGAGAATTGCCTTGACATCAGGGGAGTCAGGATTTAAAAATAGGAATGATTCCTAATTAGGTGACAAGGCGATGACGACAGGGACTTCACATCGAATGACGCGCCAAAGGGAGGTGATTCTCGAGGAGATCCGCAAGATGGATTGCCACCCCACGGCCGACTCCATTTACGAGGCGGTGAGGAAGCGCCTGCCGAGGATCAGCATGGGGACGGTCTACCGGAACCTCGATATCCTGGCCTCATGCGGAATGATCCGAAAACTCGAGCCGGATTTCCCTCAGATGCACTTCGACTGTAACACGAAGGAGCATTATCATGTTACGTGCATAAAATGCGGCAAGATTGAAGATGCGCCGGTCGACATGCTGAAGGACTCCGTTGGCAATCTTGAATCGGCGATGGGGAAGTTGACCAAGTACGGCATCTTCGGACACCGTCTTGAATTTTTAGGCATTTGCGCTGAATGCCGTGCAAAAGGGGAGACGCTTCCAGTGGAGGATGGTGTTCCCGACGCCGAAGACCTCGAGGACGAGAAGGAAACAAAGGCCTGAGCCGGCGCTCTCCGGCCTGAAACGGCATACGGCACAATCGGATCGGAGAGATGCGTTCCAGCAGGGATGGATCGCCGCTCTTCGGGATCGGCTGCTGCTGTCCAGCGGCCCTGTGAAAGGCCGTTTCCGGCCATCGGCCTCTTGAACGGGGCGGATGGCTGACCGCGAACGACCGGAGGCCTTCTGCAGGATGACGGAGCGGAAACGGGGAAGGAGGAGATATGGAAGAGCGTAGCGGAGTTGTTACCATGAAGGGAAATCCGCTGACCTTGCTCGGCGGGGAGATAAAAGTCGGTGACATGGCGCCCGATTTTGTCGTTGTGGACAACGATCTCCAACCAGTGCGTTTTTCGTCCTATTCCGGAAAGATCGTCGTTATATCGGCTGTGCCGTCGTTGGACACGCCGGTGTGCGATATGGAGACCAGGCGCTTCAATGACGAGGCGGGCCGCCTCTCGGGTGACGTGGTGATTCTGACGATCAGCATGGATCTTCCTTTCGCTCAGAAGAGATGGTGTGGAGCGGCGGGCGTGGATCGGGTCATTACGCTTTCCGATTATCGAGACGCAGAGTTCGGCAAGGCCTATGGGGCTTTGATCAAAGAACTGAGGCTCCTGGCCAGGATGGTCTTCGTGGTGGACCAGAGCGGGGTGGTTCGTTACGTGCAAACCGTAAAAGAATTGACGCAGGAGCCGGATTACGAGGCGGTTCTTGCGACGGTGCGCGCCCTTGCCGATTGAATCCGAACCGGAAGATTGCAGGGCTTCGGGGATTTCCCTCCGCCCTCGAATCCGCCGGGGAGCCACCTCGTGCGACCTTCGGAGATCGATCCATACGCAAGTCTGGAATAGCCGTTGTAGAACGGTAAACGACAACCATCCATTGAAAAGGAGGAACACCGATGGCTCAGAAGCTTGAAATCTATAAATGTGATGTGTGCGGCAATATCGTCGAGGTCCTTTTTGGCGGAGAGGGGGAACTGGTCTGCTGTGGACAGCCGATGAAGCTCTTCAAGGAAAATACGGTCGATGCGGCAAAGGAAAAGCATGTACCGGTCATCGAGAAGCTCCCTGAAGGCGGCTTCAAGGTCAAGGTCGGCAGCGTGCCGCACCCGATGGAAGAGAAGCATTACATCCAGTGGATAGAGGTCATCGCGGACGGCAAGGCCTATCGGCAGTTCCTGGAGCCCGGAGCCGCACCGGAGGCTGTATTCAAGATCGATGCTGCATCGATTGTCGCCAGGGAGTACTGCAATCTTCACGGCCTTTGGAAGGCCTAAGCAGGCGGGGAATGGTGCTCCCGTCCGAATGCATGCCAGGGTTCAACCGGTTTTCGGAAGAATCCGGCCTTGCGGTGCGAGGAGCGCCGTGATCTGCAGCGAATGACGAGAAGGGAGGCGGATATGGGCGATTGGAAATGCAAGGAATGCGGTTATACGGTGAAGGCGGAGACGCCGCCCGAGACGTGCCCCATGTGCAAGAAGAAGTGCGAGTTCGTGGACGTCTCCTGCTATATCCCTGACTGCGGGCAGACGGGCAGCGACCCCAGGTTGAAATAATATCCCTCCGGAAATGGTTTCGCGGTAGGACTCAGTTTTCCATCCGGAAATGGTCTTTTTGGCCAATCTCGGCGTCAATCTGCACCTTTGCTTGTGCGGCGACCTACAGGTCGCCTCCGCGTAAACGCTTGATTTTCTTGATATTGTCCAAACCGGGACCCGCTGCGAAGCGGTGGGACTGAGCACCCGAAGGGTGTAAAGAAAAATCCTCATTTCCGGATGAAAGAGCGTCGTTTGCGGAGCGGAGGGCTGCGCGGGCGGGAGAATTCACGGCTGGATCACGGGGCATCATTTCGGTTTACCCTTTACGGAAGAGGAGGAGCGGGACATGTCGGAGAAAAAGTACCGGGTGCGGGCGGAGTGCCCTGCTTGTGCCTGCGGGGATGTTTCCTTTCTCGGCCCTGAAAAACTACGGGAGAAGTTTATCGGCAACGAGGAGGAGGTCGAGATCCTCTGCCCGCATTGCGGAGCGAAGCTGAAAGGCAAGGTCGAGATCGAAGACGTTGAATGAACCCTTGGAAGCGGGCGTTCTCAACCGCACCGCCTTGAGGTCGCAGATATGGGAAAAGCCCTGGTCGTTTACGCCACCAGAACCAACGAGACCAAAAACATTGCGGAACTGATCGCGGAGGGGATTCGTTTTTCCGGGCACGAGGCGAATGTGGTCAATGTGACCCAGATCAAGAAGGAAGGCGATCTAGGGGGATATGATGCCTACGTATTCGGTTCGGCCACCTACCATGGAGAGATGATGCAGGGCATGAAAACGCTGCTCTTCCTTGCTGAAAAGGCCGGGCTGGGGGGCAAGGCCGGTGCGTCGTTCGGCGCCTTCGGTTGGAGCGGTGAGGCCCCGGACCGCATCTTCGACACCATGAAGAATATCTTCAACATGAACATGGTCGGCGCAGCGCTGCGCCTCAAGTCCGCAAGCCTTGGCGGCGGGACCAAGATGGCTCAGGACTACGGCCGCGAGGTCGGGCAGAAGCTCTCGGCGGGTTGATCGAAACCGGGTTCTACCGGGAAATCATCTCCGGATGGGAACGAGGCAGGAGAAGAAAATCTTGTGGGGTGAGTTGGATCGAAATCCTTCAAACGCCCGGGTATGGATGGGAAAACGATTCCGCGAAATGCTTTTTGCAAACCGAAAAGAAATGAGTTCAGAGCGCGGATCTTCTTCGGGGAAGGAGATCCGCCGTTCGGAACGGGTTTTTCAGGGAACGTTTACTCGAGAGTCGATTGGTAGGCCGGCGCAGAGATTGGTCAAGCAGAACATCCTCTGATCAAATCCCATGTGGCACCGTTAGACAGGGAAAGGAAAATGATGTTTGAATACCGTATCACCCGTCATACGGAATCCGATTTCAACCGTGTGATCTATTTTTGCTCCGAGAAGGGAGAATGCCGTTTGGAAGATGTTTCGGACTCGCAGACGTCAGCATTGTCCGCCATGTTGAATGAACGAGGTGCTGACGGCTGGGAATTGGTCCAGCTTCTGTTTGGCAAGGGAGGGTTGTTGGCGGTTTGGAAACGTGCATTATAACTGTATGAATAATAGTAATAGTTACTAGTCATGAAGACTGACTCATTCCAAGAAGGAGGATCTCTGATGGAAAAGGAAAAGAAGAAGGACGAACTCGTGCAGTTGAACGTCAAAGAGGCGACGATGTGTGATGCGACCGCGCAGATGCTCAGAAAGGCGGAAAAAGACGGCGTGGAGACGGCTTTCCACCGCGCGGCGACGATGAAGGCCTGCCCGATCGGGGCGGATTCCGCCTGCTGCAAGCACTGCTCCATGGGGCCCTGCCGGCTCAACGCCAAGGATCCCTATGGCAAGGTCGGCGTGTGCGGTGCGACGATCGACACGATCCAGGCCCGTAACTTCGCCCGCATGGTGGCCAGCGGTGCAGCGGCCCACACCGACCACGGGATGAGCATGCTGGACCTTTTTCGCGAGGTGGTGAACGGCCACATCAAGGAATACCAGATCAAGGACACCATCAAACTCGAGGAGGTCTGCCGCGAGATCGGGATCGAGGTCGAGGGGCGCACTTCCGAGGAGATGGCCATGGACCTGTATCATGAACTCGAGCGCACCTATACCCAGGTGGAAGGCGAAATCCCGTTCGCGAAGCGCGTCCCCGAAAAGACCCTGGAGACCTGGCGCAAGCACGGCGTGGTCCCTCGCGGCGCCATGCGCGAGATCATGGAGTTGATGCACAGGACCCACATGGGCGTGGATCAGCACTATGAAAATATCACGAAACAGTGCAGCCGGACGGCCCTTTCGGACGGGTGGGGCGGATCCATGGTGGCCACCGAGATCTCTGACATCCTGTTCGGAACACCGGTTCCCGTCCGCGCCGAGGTCAACATGGGCTGCCTCAAAGAGGACGAGGTCAACGTTATCATCCATGGCCACGAGCCGAATCTGTTCGAGTCCATGCTGGATTCGGTCAACGATCCCTCTCTGATCCAGGCGGCCAAGGATGCCGGAGCCAAGGGGATCAACCTGGTCGGGATGTGCTGCTCCGGGGCCGAGATGCTTTCGCGGCACGGCATTCCGCATGCCGGCAACTTCATGTCGACGGAGGCGATCCTGATTACGGGGGCCGTCGACGCGATGGGCGTCGATGTCCAGTGCATCAAGCAGGGGTTGGCGAAGGTGGCGGAGTGCTACGGGACGAACCTGTTCACCACGAACCCGCGCTGCCACATCGAGGGCGTGGAGCACATTCAGTTCGAGGAGCATGCACCGCGTGAGTGCACCGATGCCATTGTCGAACGTGCGATCGTGCGCTTCAAAAACCGCAAGCTCCCGATCGAGATTCCGCAGATCCGGAACCTCGGCGTCCATGGGTTCTCGCACGAGTATATCAACTACATGCTCGGCGGGAGCTTCCGCTCTTCCTATACCCCGCTGAACGACAACATCATCAACGGGCGGATCCGCGGTGTGGCCGGCGTCGTCGGCTGTACGAACCCGAGGGTCAAGCAAGACTGGGTGCATGTCGAACTCGTCAAAGAGCTGATCAAACGGGACGTCCTGGTGGTGCAGACAGGCTGCTCCCAGATCGCCCTGGCCAAGGCGGGTCTGTACACCCCCGAGGCGGCCCATCTGGCCGGTGCGGGGCTGCGCGAGGTCTGCGAGACCGTGGGGATGCCGCCGGTCCTCGGACTGGGGTCCTGTGTAGACAACAGCCGGATCCTGATCGCCTGCGCGGAAATGGTGCGGGTCGGCGGGCTGGGCGAATCCATCGCCGATCTGCCGGTGGCCGGCGCCGCTCCCGAGTGGATGAGCGAAAAGGCCATCTCGATCGGGCATTACTTTGTGGCCTCCGGCGTGTACACGGTCTTCGGGGTGACCTTCCCGATCGTCGAAGGGACCAAGTTCCACAAGCTCCTTTTCGACGGGCTGGCGGACATGGGCTTCGGGACATGGGGCTTTACGCCGGATCCATACGAGATGGCGCGCTTGATGGTCGCCCACATCGACAAGAAGCGCAAGGCGCTTGGCATCGACAAGGCGCGTGAGCGCGTGCTCATGGATATGGCCTCACGTCGTGACCTGGAAGCGGCCTAACCCCTGCAGCATTACGGTGGGTTGAAAAATGAGGTCGAGGGGCAAGGGGTTCTCACGGAACCCGGGGCCTCTCGGCCTCCGCTGTTTTCTCTGGTTCCCGTCGGACTTTCGGGGGCGGCTCCGTGCTGCAACGCGGTTTTCCTGCGGGATGCCCTGCCACTCGGGTTTTTTGCCGGAACAAAAACGTTCATGATTCAGATCGATCTCTGGTAAACTCATTTCGGTGCAGTCGGGGCCTCCTGCGGCGGGCGTGGCTGCCTCCGAACCTTGCGCTTTCCCGTCAGCTGTCCGGTCTTTTTCGACCGGCTCTTCTCAGGGTGAATTCGAAACGATGTGCCTGATCCTTTTCGCCTGGCGCGTACATCCGGTCTATCGGCTGGTGCTCGCCGCCAACCGGGATGAATATTACGAAAGGCCGACCGCCCCGGCCTCCTTCTGGGAGGATGAGCCGGATCTCCTGGCCGGGAGGGATCTGCGCGCGGGCGGTACGTGGTTCGGCGTAACGCGCCGGGGGCGGATCGCCGGGATCACCAACTACCGGGATCCGGGTGCTCACAACGAGCATGCCCCGTCAAGAGGGCGTCTCATCACGGATTTTCTGCGGGGTGCCGCCCCCGCTGACGTTTTTCTCGAACGTGTTGCCGCCAGGGCACCGGAATACAACGGGTTCAACCTGGTGCTGGGCGATTTGGAAAAGCTCTACTGGTATTCCAACCGGGGGGGCGATCTTGTGGCGCTTGGCCCGGGTGTCTACGGGGTCTCCAACCGGCTGCTGGATACCCCGTGGCAGAAGGTGGTCATGGGGAAAGAACGTCTGGTGGATGCGATGGCACGCTGCGGCCGGCAGGAGGATCTGATCGAGGGGCTTCTCGACATTTTGTCCGACCGGCAGACAGCCCGGGACGAGGACCTGCCCGAGACCGGTGTCGGCCGGGAGTGGGAGCGGGTCCTTTCCTCTATCTTTATCGAAAGCCCGGGTTACGGGACCCGTTCGTCCATGGTCCTGCTCGTGAGAGGCGACGGCGAGGCCTATTTTGCCGAGAAGACGCACGCTCCGGACCAGACGTTCAACGGGCGTATCGTCCGGCACGTATTCAGGATGGACCCGGCAGCCGCTGCGGAGGGCGGGCTCCATGGGTGAAACGATGAGCATGGCCATCAGGGGCGTACTTTTCGATTTCGACGGGACATTGACGCGACCGGGGGCGCTTGATTTCCGGGCGATCAAGGAGGAGATCCGTTGTCCGGCTGACATACCGATCCTCGAATATCTCGAAGGATTACCGGAGGGGGAACGGCGGATCTTTTCAGACGTCCTGGAACGGTGGGAGCAGGAGGCGGCGCTGCGGTCGCTGCCAAACGCGGGGGTGCAGGAGTGCCTTTTGCAGCTCAAAGCGAAGGCACTGTCATTGGGGATTCTTACGCGCAACAGCGCCCGATCGCTCCGGCTCGCTTTCGGAAACCTCAGACCTATTTCCTTGCAAGACTTTTCAGTGGTGATTACGAGGGATGACGCGCGGCCGAAGCCTCATCCCGAAGGTGTTCTGAAGGCAGCGGAGGCGATGGGGTTTCCACCTCATCAAATGCTGATGGTCGGGGACTTCCGCTTCGATGTCATGGCAGGGGCTCGGGCGGGCGCTCTCTCCGTTCTCCTGAGCGCCCAACCTTCAGAGGTGATGCAGCCGGGGGATCCGGAGCCCGACTACGTGATCGGTGAACTGAGGGAGCTTCTGAAGATTCTGCAGGACGGTGCGGCTTCCGGGCGGCGCCGGATTTCGTCCCGGGAGGTGCCTGCCCTCACCGGGTCGCCCTCTTTGCATTCGCCGGTCTGAAAAGGTCAAGCAGTCGAAACCGGACGCCGGCAACCCGGGCAGGTGGGCCGGGGGTCGCCACGCCTGCCTTTTATTGAATGGTTACGAGCACCTTTTGCCCTGGGAAGATGGTGCTCCGCCGCGACAATTTGTTCAGCGTCAAAAACTCCGACAGATTCATGCCGTATTTGCGGGCAATCACCGCCGGGCTGTCACCCCTCATAACGGTGTATTTTCTGGTCTGACTGCCCGAGAACGCACCGCCTCCCTTGGGCAGAGTCAGCACCTGGCCGATTTGAAGGTTGGAGCTCCTCAGACCGTTCATGGACTGGATCACTTTGGTGGTCGTACCATATCGCCGGGCGAGTCCGAAGAGCGAATCCCCCCTCTTCACGGTGTATTCCACGTAATTCTTCCGTTGGACTTTGGAGGGCGTTGCCGCTTTGGCGGTGGTGTTGCCCCGGGACGCGTAGCTGCTGGATGTCGGGATCTTGAGGGTGGATCCAACGAGGATGCGGTTTTTGCTCTTCAGCCGATTGGCGGATTTAATGCGGTCAGCCGATGTGCCGTACCGCGCCGCGATGGAAGAGAGGGTTTCGCCCTTGCGTACACGGTGCCTCACATAGCTGGAGCCTGCTGAGGACGAGGAGGTGCGGGCTTTGGCCACCGTTACAGGCGGGCACCACGCGGGGAGCGTTTCCAATTTGGCGAGAAGTTCCTCTCCTTTCCCCATGGGCACCTTGAGCTCGTAGGGTCTTTCGGGCGTCGTGTTCTGCCTCAATTCGGGGTTCATGCCGAGGAGGGAGTCATAGGGCATGGAAATCGCTTCGGCGACCGCTTTGAGGTGGATCTGTTTGGCGACGGTCACGGTCTCCATCGGGACGACGGGGTCGACCTCGGGCAGGGTGATTCCATACGCCCTGGGGTTTTGCAGGATGTGGAGTACGGCCAGAAAGCGCGGGACGTAAGCCGCTGTTTCCCTTGGTAGCTTTTCGTACAGATCCCAGAAGTTGTCCAGATAGTTGATCTGCTGACTGTTGATATGGCGCAGGACGGCGCCTTCACCACAGTTGTAGGCGGCCAGGGCCGTGGTCCAGTCCCCGAAGATCCGATGCAACTCCGTCAGGTAGGCGATGGCGGCATCGGTGGACTTCTCGGGGTCCATCCGCTCGTCGATCCATTCGTCCCTTTGGAGGCCGAATTTATAGCCGGTCGAGGCGATGAACTGCCAGAGCCCGAGGGCTCGGGCGCGTGAAAAGGCCCTGACCTTGAAGCCGCTTTCGATCAGAGGCAGCCAGGAGAGTTCTTCGGGCAGGCCGGCCTCTTTGAGTTTATCCAATATGAATGGCCGGTACTTTCCGGAGCGGCGGTAGGCGTTGAGGAAGAAAGGGTTGTTCGGTGCGGTCAGGTAGGCGATTTCCTTTTCGACGTGCGCGTTCATGACCATGGGGATGGCCGTGTGAAGTCCGTTGGCGGCGGTGTAACGCGACGAATAGATCTCCACGATGCGCTTCGAGATGGTGATGCGGATATCGTCGCGCTGCTGAAGGATCTCCTCCCCGGCATCGTCTTCGACGCGCAGGATCAGTTGGAAGGCCTCGTCCAAGGCTGAAAGCGCCTTGTCGAGTTCGCCCCGTTCCCAGTATTCGCTCGATGCCTGGCAGAAATCGAGGGCGGTATCGAGAAGTTGTTGATCGGAGAAACGGGTGGTATCGACGTGCTCGAGGGCAGCGCCCCGCATTTTTGCAGGGCCGGAGGCCCGGGTGAACGTGCCGCCTGATTCTGCGGCCTGATAGCCGCCCGGCCGCAGATCCCCTTCGATGGATTGCGGCGGTAATGCGCTGTTTTCGATGGGTAAACCGCTGCCTGCGCACCCCGTCAGCAGCATCCCTCCACAGAGCATCGGCCAAATGGCCCGCGCCAGTCTCGAGACGAGATTCTTTTGCATGATCCTCCTTTGTTCCTGTTCTTTTGTCAGGAAATCAGGTTGTTTACCCCGTCGCTGCGTCAAACCGGAAGGCGCGGAGGCAGGGGCCGGGCACTCCGGTCAACCGCTTCCGCATTGATCTCTGAAGCCTCTCGGCAGCGGCTCGACCCCGATGCCGCTTTTGAGGGTGCACCCGCTGGGTGCAGCCTGGGACACGGTGCCCCTGCCTTTGGGCGGAAAATCCGCCGGTGGAGAAGTTAGGTTGATGGAAAGGCATTTTTTGGGACGCAGGTGTACGCAACGAAACTTCTTGTCTATAAACGAAATCGCTCGACCCTGCGGAATCCGCACGGGTAAAGCTGTGCGACGGGAGGCGGCTATATCTGAGGACTGGAATCTCCGGGGCTTCAAGGATTTCTGCGTGAAGGTCAGGCGCCGCTGAGCGCGGGCGCCCGTATCCGCCTTGCCGCGCTTCCCGTACAGGTTTCGTCGGCGAGTATAGGAGAAGCCTTTCGATTGGTCAAGCCTGAAATGGCGCAGCGGAGCGGGTTTCCTAAATGATTTTTACCTGGATGAACGGCCCGGTGTGGATGAGGGGGCCGGCGGAGGCTCATTTTTTCTGGGGGAGGCCCCGGATGATGTTTTGCAGGATGTCTTCGCGGTTCAAGGAAGGGTCTTCCGAGACGACCATGAGCAGATGGTCCAGAACTCTGCCGACAGCTGGCCCGGGACCGATTCCGAGGAGCCGCATGACGGTGTGTCCGTCAACGGCCAGGTCCTTGGGCCGCAGAGGCAGAGGCTGTCGCATCAGTTCGTGGATCCGCCGCTCGAGCCGGTCGAGGGCTGCGACCCTATGTTCGGAGCCTCGACCGTGCGCCAGGAGATCGGCGCGCCGCAGCGAAAGGAGGTCGGGGACGGTTTCCGGGCCGATGCGCCGAATGAGGCGGCGGATGGCAGGATCGCTCCAGGGCGTTTCGCAATCGAGCATGTGGTGCTCGACGAGATGGGCCGCGCGTTCGGCAAAGGCCGAGGAGAAGCGCAGCCTGCGGAGGATCTCGCGGGTCATCCGGGCGCCGAGGACCGCGTGCCCATGGAAACGCCAGATCCCTTCGACCTTTCGGCGGGTGCCTGGCTTCCCGATGTCGTGAAGCAGGGCCGCGACCCGCAGGAGAGGGGTTGGAGGAACCCGGTCCACGGTCTCGAAGACATGCTTGAGGACCGTATAGAGATGTGGAGGGCGTTGAGGCATCCGGTATCCCTCGAGCAGCTCCGGAATGATCCGCTCCAGCAGGCCCGTTTTCCGGAGCAGGATCAGGCTGGATGAAGGACGTCCGAGGAGAAGGATCTTCAAGAGCTCCTCCCGGATCCTTTCTTTGGCGGCACTTTCAATGCGCCAGGCCTCGCTGACGAGGGAGGACCAGGTCCCGGACGCGATCGAAAAGCGGAGCTCCCCTGCGAGACGGATGGCGCGCAGGAGACGGACAGGATCCTCGAGGAAGCGGTCTTCTGCCGGGGGTACCGCGCGGAGCAGGCGTCTGCCGAGGTCGACCGCCCCGCCGAACGGATCCGTGAGCCGGCCGGAGAATGGATCCACGGCCATCGCGTTGACGGTGAAATCGCGATGGGCGAGGTCGCTTTCAAGAGAGCGTGTTTCCCCTTTGAATGGAGTGATTTCGAGGCGGGTCCCTGCGAGGAGCAGCGTGACGGTATTGGCCTGGATGACGAAATGCGCGGTGTCGCGAAAGACCTCGAGGAGGGTTTCGTGCGGGGCGCTTGTCGCCAGATCCCAATCGACCAGGCTGCGCTTCAGTTGTGCATCCCGGATCGCGCCGCCGACGATGGCCACCTCATGTCCGGCGGTCCGGAGGCGGCGGCAGGCCCAGGCGACGGCCTCGGGCAGCGCGGACGGCGGCATGGCTGAAAAGTCCGGGCTCGCTGCGCAGGGTTTCGACGAATCGGAGGAAGGTCCGCGCGAAGCGCAGCAGAAGGGGTATGGATGATCTGTCGGCGGCATGAAGGGTCCTGTCGAAAACTGTCTTGTTTCCATCCGGAAATCATCTTATACCCCATCCGGATCCGAGCCAAAGAAAATGAGCCCCGGCCCTGAAAAAAGGCTGTGAACGTGGGAAGGATTCCTGCTGATTGGGCGAAAAGTTGGATTTGAGGCTTGAAATTTATTCGCTCCCAGGTTAAAAAAATAAGTTCTCAGGCTTCCAGGTGTGTTCGGCCAGGGGAGTCGATGCGTTGGCGTCCAGCCGGATTCCGCCTGAAAACGAAAAGGAGAGGTGCGACATGCTGCAGTTGAAAAACGTCCGCTTTGCGGTCCAGGATGATTCATCCGGGGATGGCAAGGGTATGAAGACCATCATCGACGGTGTTGACTTCGCCTTCGAAAGGGGGAAGTTTTATGCGATCACGGGGCCGAACGGAAGTGGGAAGACCACGCTGGCCAAACTGATCATGGGTATCAATCCCGTTACGTCCGGGGAGATCCGCTTCGACGGCAAAGATGTTTCGGGATGGTCGATCACCGAGAGGGCGAAGGCGGGGATCGCTTACAGTTTTCAGCATCCCGCCCGGTTCAAGGGTACGACGTTCCGTGATCTCCTCTCGATTGCCATGGGTACGGACGACGAGGAGAAGTTGGTGAAGATCATCGCGAGGGTCGGCATTTGTTCGCTCGATTTCCTCGACAAGCCCGTCGATTCCAAACTGTCGGGGGGAGAGATCAAGAAGGTCGAACTTGCGACAACGATTGCGCGTAATCCCAAAATAGCGATCTACGACGAGCCGGACACCGGCATCGATCTCTGGACCATCGGCCCGATGGTCGAGCTCTTGAAACGAGAGCAAAAGGCGTATGGCACAACCACTCTGGTGGTGAGCCACAACCGGGCCTTCCTCGAAGCGGCCGACATGATTCTGCTGATCAAGAAAGGCCGGATCATCTTCAGCGGGGGCCTGGAGGAAGCGGTGCCCCTGTTGGAGGATCTCAGCATCTGCAGCTACGGCGATGTGTGCGAAGGAGAGAGCGATGCTAAGTGCTATCGATAAAGAACTGCTCAAGCAGGTGGCCGATCTCGAGGACATCCCGAAAGGCGCTTACAACATTCGCAAGAATGGTCAGTTGCTCGGCCGGGAGGTGTCCGCCAACATCTTGATCGAAACGAACGAGGCGGGGAACGGCATCGTCATCACCATCGCGCCGGGAACCCGCAACGAGTCGGTCCACATCCCCGTCATCGTCAGCCAGGCCGGTCTCCACGACGTGGTCTACAACACGTTCATCGTCGGAGAAGACTCCGATGTCACCATCGTAGCCGGCTGCGGGATCCATTGCGGCGGATCCTCGCCCGAGGGGCACGAAGGGATCCACGAGTTCCGGATCGGCAAGCATGCGCGCATGAAATACGTCGAGAAGCACGTGGCCCTCGGCGAGGGAAAAGGCAAGCGCAGCCTCAACCCGACGACCCGCGTTTTTATGGACGAAAGCTCCTACGCCGAGATGGAATTGAGCCAGATCGGCGGCGTCGATGAGGCGGTCAGGCGGAACGAGGCCCAGCTCGGGCCGGGAAGTTCCCTTCTCATCACGGAACGGGTCCTCACGGACGGGCGGCAGTCAGCCGTCTCCCGGAACGAGATCGTGCTCGGCGGAGAAGACAGCAAGGCCAACATGATCTCCAGATCCGTCATCAAAGGGGATTCGCGGCAGGATTTCTACGCTACCCTGGATGCGCGGGCCAAGTGCTTCGGGCATATCGAGTGCGATGCGATCATCATGGACAACGGGACCAACGAGACCATCCCGTCCTTGAAGGCGAGGCATCCGGAAGCCGAAATGACGCACGAGGCTTCCATCGGCAAGATCGCCAACGACCAGCTGATGAAGCTGATGAGCCTCGGCCTGACTTACGATGAGGCTGTGAATAAGATCATCCAGAGCTTCCTAAAGTAGTTCCCCTTCGGAAATGGTCTTTTTTGCCCATCTCCGCGTCAACCTGCACGTTTGCTTGTGCGGCGACCTACAGGTCGCCTCCGCGCAAACGCGGGCAAAAAACCCTCATTTCCGAACTGGGAAACGGGCTTTGCGGGGAAGCATTATTTCCAAACCGTAAACGGGGAGTACCAGGCTCCTACGATTTGGCATAGCTGTGAAGGCCTGCCAGGTAGTTCACTCCAAAATAGGTGAAAAGCACACAGGCGAATCCCACCAGGCATAAGACCGCGATCTTCTTTCCGCGCCATCCCCTGACGAGGCGGGAATGGAGCACTGCGGCATAAACCAGCCACGTGATGAGCGACCATGTCTCCTTCGGGTCCCAGCTCCAGTAGCTGCCCCAGGCCGAATGGGCCCAGACCGAACCGGTGATGATGCCGAGGGTCAGCATGAGGAACCCGATCACGACCATCTGATAATTCAGTTCGTCCAGTATGCCGGTCGAGGGCAGAAGCCGCGTAATCCCCCGAGAAGAGCCCGCCTCGCTTCTCCTCTTTATGAGGTACATCAGGCTCAGCCCGAAAGAGAGGCCGAAGGCGGCGTAACCCACGAAGCACGTGATCACATGCGAGATGAGCCAGTTGCTCTTGAGGGCGGGGATGAGCGGCTGGATCTGACTGTTGACCCCAGGTGAAAACGAGGCGTAGGCCATGGCGAGAAAGGCCAGGGGAGTGGCAAAGGCCCCGAGGGTGCGGTTCCGTGTGCGCCACTCCACCAGCAGGTAGAGAAACATGATCATCCATGAGAAGAAGATCAGGGACTCATAGAGGTTGGAAAAGGGGGCGTGGCCGAACCCCATCCTGTAAGATTCGAACCATCGCAGCGCGATGGCGAACGTGTGTCCGACCAGGCCCGCTGCCGAGATCACGGTGGCGATCAGTCCCGGGGCCTTGCGGTGCATGATCAGCATGAGCAAATAGAACAGAAACGCAGCGAAGTAAAAGAACGTAATGTAGCTCAAAAGGGTCGCATTCAGCATCGTATTCAGACCTTTCTATCTCATGTCCATTTGAAGGGGAGCATCCCGCCCTGCCGGGGGTTTGTCGCGGGAATGGACTTCCAGGCGCACGCATGCGCCTCCCCCGTTTCACTCACTCGGTCAGTGGTTGCGATCGTTCAGAAGACGGTTTAGATCGCCCGTCAGACGCTCGAGCTCCCGTTCGAGGCCGACGGGGTTTTTGCTGGATCTCCCCGCGATGCGAACACGGCTCGCGCCGTTTTCGATCCGGTCCAGGCGCACCCAGATATGCCGATGGGACATAAAGAAGGTGACGATGAAACCCGCGATCATCATGAAGCAGCCCGCCCAGACAAGCGGTACGCCGGGATCGCGGTTGACCTGCAGCCCCGTATAATAGCGGCTTTCCAGTTGAGTCAGCACGAAGGTGTAAGGTTCGAAGGCGGCCGGGTTCAGACGCGGGTTGTGCCCGAAAATTCCGGGGAACCGCTCCTGAACGGCCTCGACGTTCTGAAAGACCCAGAATTGAATCTCATCCCCATCGTGCGGTTTGACGCCGATCAGGACGGCGGGGCCCATGACGCCCATCATGTTGGGGTTGGCATCGAGGACCCTGAAGACCCCTTCCTTGCCGGGCAGTTCAACAGCTGGGCCCTGGATCTCGGCATCGACAGGCGTTGTCGCCGGCGGGTCGCCGGCTCGCATGAGGTGAAGGTGCACCCGCCTGCCGGGGGTCGAGCCGTAGCTCGACTGGTAGAAGGTCACGCCTTCGAATTCGGTCGGGTGGTTCACCCGGATGGACCGCTCGGCGGCCACCTTCCCATCGACGAGAAAAGTGAGATCGGAGAGGTATTCTTTAGGCGCCCCGCTTTCGTAGAATTCCACCAGGAACCGGTCGCAGCGGACCTCGAAGCCGAGCGGCATGGTTTCCATCCGGTTTCTGACCGCGATTTCATCGATCGTCTCGCCCTCCACAATGTTGACGAAGCCTTGAAAGCCGAGAAAGGAGCCGATCATGCCCCCAACCAAAATGAGGAACACGCTCAGATGGACCAGGTAGACCCCGAAGTGGGCATAGCGGCCCTTTTCGGCATGCCAGGATGAGCGCGTCTCGTCTTTGGCGGCATGAACGCGCTTGTAGCGCGAACGAAGGAGCGCCTCGATCCGGCCCGGGAGATCACCGGGGTTTCCTTCGACCAGGAAGGCCTGCTCCTCGGGCAGGTTTTCGAAAGGCTGTTCACGCTCCGGGCTCGGTTGAGCGCGGAAGCGCCCCCAGGCCGTGGGGAATCGGTCGATCGAGCAGACCAGGAGGTTGACCGTCAGCGCGCCCAGGAGGATTCGGAACCAAAAGGCATGGTACATATCGAAAAGGTCGAGGGCTGCGAAGAGACGAAATACCCAGGGGTCCAACTCCCGGGCGAATTTCAAGGCCTCCTGCTGCTGAGGGATGAGGGTGCCGGCGATGGACGTGACTGCCAGGATGATCAGAAGCGCGATGGTCAGCTTGACAGAGCTGAAAAAACGCCACAAAAAATGGAGCTTTCTGTCTGGAGGGGTTCGGGATGTCGTCTGGGCCAAATTCTAATCCCCCGTTCATTCATTGAAGATAAGTGAGCTGAGCGCGCGAAGCGCGTGGAGAAACCGGGACCCGCCGCGGAGCGGCGAGCCTGAGCACGCGAGGCGTGTGAAGGAAAAAACCTCATTTCCGGATGGGAAAGCGGTTTCTGCCGACAAATCATTTTCGATAGATATTAATTCCTGTCCATCCGGAAATAAAGCTTTGAAAAGGAAATAGTTCCCATCCGGAAATGAGGATTTTTGACCAATATCAAGGAAATCCAGCGTTTGTGCGGAGGCGACCTATAGGTCGCCGCACAAGCAAACGTGCAGATTGACGCCGAGATTGGTCAAAAAGACCATTTCCGGATGGAAACTCATTATCGGTATCATGGATGGAGGGCGCAAGCGAAATATGCCAAATGGACGATGTTCGATCGCTGCCGTCTGTTTCGCTGGTTGGAGGGCGTCCTCGTGCCGGATCTCTGTGTCCGGGCAGGCTGGAACAGGCCGCCGGAGGCCGGTATCGATGGGACAGGCGGTTCCCTTCCGGGTGGGGGATTTCCGAGCAGCCGCAATTTTTCGTTGCTCCAAGAACGCGCGTTTGGTATCTGGAGTAATTCGGGAAGGGAAGATGCGCCTGCGTAAGTTCGAGTAGGATCTTCCAGCGGGTTGGGCAGCGCCCTCCTGTCCCCGGGCGGCTTGCCATGGGCGGAAGAAGGGCCGGCATCCAAGGAGACAACCGATATGAACCAACGGCCTCTGAGCCGGTTTTCCGGGCTTTTCTGGCGTTTTGCCATCCTGGCCTTCGTCCTGTCTTTCATCCTCCCGTCGTCGAAGTTCGTCGGCGGCATGTCGGATGATGCCTTTATCGTCTGGTTGGCGCGCATCCTTTGGGTGGCGGGTCTCTCAGCGGGTCTTACCGTCCTTTTCTGGCTGGCGGGCCGCTTGAGGGCGCGGAAGGGCGCACCGGGCCCCTCGAAGGGGGGCGGCGCGCCTGCGGGCGCGGAAGATGGGCCGTCCGGAGCGCGCCATGAGACCGGGGGAAAGGGCGGCTGAGCCTGCCGGCCGGTGCCGGCCTGGGCCTCCGATTATCTGTTGACAAGCGAGACGGGCGCTTTTTAGAATACGTCTGTTCGGAAATGACGAAGAACCATCCCCCGCTTTCGGGATGGACCTTGACGACCCCGATCGGCGGAGCACGACCGCAACATCAACCAGGAGGCCGGGCGCGGTCTCTTCTCAACGCGAAGGATGCTGCCCAATGAAAGAATCCGGAAAGAGTCGTGAGGCGGGCAAGACCAAGTGGATCGTGGCCTTGGTCGTCGCGTTCCTGGTCTGTTTCTCTCTGGTGGTCATGGTCGTCAATTCCAGAAAACCGGAGCCCCTCGAACTCTCCGATTACGACCGGAATGTGAGAGGGGCTGCCTTCGTCCGTGCCAATCTGGTTCTCCTCGAGCAGATGATCGACAACTGGCTGCCGAACGATCTTTTCTGGCCGACGATCTTTCTGGACAACATGCCCAACTTCCAGCTCGGGCAACTCGAACTGGTCCGCTACAACCTGCGTGTTCTGAGAGATGAACTGACCCGGCTGCGTACGACGGACAAGATCGACCGGCTGGCCGAAGAGGCGTTTACCGCGATATCGAACGATCCCCGAAGGTGGTGGTTCCCGTCTGCAGAAAGCAAGTGGAAGCTCGCCCACGCCAAGCTCGACACCTTCTATAGCAATCTTCTGACCGGGAAATCGACCTTCTATGCCAGGGCGGACAACCTCGCCACCCTGATGACCGAGTACGCCTCCCTCATGGGCGGGATCAACACCCGCCTCATGAACGCGCCCGGGGACATCCGGGCGGTTCTGATCGACGAGGAGGACGCCGGAGGGTCCGGGGGCGGGGCTGAAATCGTGCAGGTCGACATCCCCTGGAGCGAGATCGACGACAACTTCTACTACGCGCAGGGAGCGGCTTACGCCCTGCTGGCCTCTTTCAAGGCGATCCGGGTCGATTTCCATGACATCCTCGTCAAGAAGAACGCCCTCAAGCTGTTGGACAAGGTCATGGAGTCCCTGCAGCGATGCGACTTCGAGCCTCTGATCATCTTCAACGGGGACCCGGAGAGCATTTTCGCCAACCATTCCTTGAATCTTTCCGGGGTCTTCAACGATGCCCGCCAGAAGATCAGCTCGCTGATCGTGGCCTTGAACCAGGGATAGCCCCCCCGCTCCCACCCCTGTCATGATCTATTCGCGGCGGTCCGGGCGCTGCCTCGCCGCCGCCGAAAGCCCTCCCGCATGCACGAAATGTCTATCGCTCAGGGTTTGATCGACATCCTTCATGAAGAGATGTCCAAGTACCGGGCCGAGCGCCTGCGCCGCGTCAAGGTCCGGATCGGAGAGCTTTCCGGCGTGGTTCCGGAGGCCCTCTCATTCTGTTTCAACGTGATCGTCGAAGGGACGGAGCTGGACGGAGCCCGGCTCGAGCTGGAGCGGGTCCCGCTGGAAGGGCGCTGCCGCGCGTGCGGGGCGTGTTTCCGGATCCGGAACTACGCTTTTCAATGCCCGGAGTGCGGGGATGCATCCATTGAGATCGTCTCCGGCAGGGAGTTGTCCATTGTCGAAATGGAGGTGGATGAAGAAGGGGGAAATGAATGAAGATTGCAGTGGTCAGGGACATTCTCGATGCCAATGAGCGCATCGCCCGGGAAAATCGACGGCTTTTCGACCGGAAAGGCCTGCTGGTGATGAATCTCATGAGTTCGCCGGGGGCCGGGAAGACGAGCCTGCTCGAACAGACGATCGAGGCCCTCGGCGGCGATCTCAGGCTGGGGGTCATCGAGGGGGACATCCAGTCCTCGAAGGATGCCGAACGGATCGCCCGCCGGGGGGTGCAGGTCGTCCAGATCAACACGGGCGGGGCCTGCCACCTGGACGGCAACATGATCCGCGACGCCCTGGACGCGCTCGACCTGGATCGAATGGATCTTCTGGTCGTCGAGAACGTCGGGAATCTCGTCTGCCCGGCCGAGTTCCATGTGGGCGAGGACTTCAAGGCCATGATCCTGAGCGTCACCGAGGGAGAGGACAAGCCCGCGAAATATCCCCTCATGTTCCGTGAGTCGAAGGTGCTGGTCATCAACAAGATCGATCTCCTTCCTTATCTCGACTGCAGTGTGGAGCAGATCCGCGAGGAGGCGCTAAGGGTCAATCCCGAACTCGTGCTGTTCGAGGTCTCCTGCAAAACCGGCGAGGGGCTCGACCGGTGGGTGGAGTGGCTCAAAGAGACGACCCTTGCACGCCGGCCCCCGCTGGAATGACATGGTCGAGCGCGTCAAAGGGTCCATCACGGGCACCGTTCAGGGTGTCGGGTTCCGCCCTTTCGTCTATACGCTCGCCAGGCGCCACGGCCTTTCCGGCTATGTCCGGAACAGCCCGGACGGGGTGGATGTGGAGGTCGAAGGCCCCCGGGCCGGGATCGAGCGGTTCTTCGAAGAGGTCGAGGCTCAGCCGCCGCCGCTCGCCCGCATCGAGGCAGTGATCCGCCGGCCGATGCCCTGCTGGGGCGACAAGCGATTCGTCATCCGCAAGAGCCTGCCGCGCGGGGAAAAGGATGCCCTCATTCCGCCGGATGTGTGCGTCTGCAGCGCATGCCTGGCCGAGATGCGCGACCCGGCCGACCGGCGCTACCGCTATCCCTTCATCAACTGCACGTTCTGCGGGCCGCGTTACACGATCGTGAAGGAGGTGCCCTACGACCGGCCCGGAACGACCATGGCCGGCTTCCCCCTGTGCGAGGCCTGCCGTTTGGAATACGAGGACCCGCTCGACAGGCGCTTTCATGCGGAGCCGATCGCATGCCCGGAGTGCGGCCCGCGCGTTGCGCTCTGCGATGCGGCCGGGCGGCCCCTCGAGGTGGAGGATCCCCTGTGCGCCGCGTGCAGCCTGATCGAATCCGGACACATCCTGGCCGTCAAAGGCCTCGGGGGGTTCCATCTGGCGGCCGATGCCGCCCAGGATCAGGTGCTGAAGCGCCTGAGGAGCCGGAAGCGGCGGGACGGGAAGCCCTTCGCCCTGATGGTGAAGGATCTCGCGGCGGCGCGCCGGATCGCCGTTTTCAACCAGGCCGAGGCACAGTGCCTCTCTTCCCCGGAGCGTCCGATCGTACTCCTGCGCAAGAGGCGCGGACACGGGTTGTCCGATGAGGTGGCGCCGCGTAGCCGTCTTTTCGGGGTGATGCTCCCGTATACGCCCCTGCACGCCCTGTTGATGGAAGGGCGCTTCCCCGCCCTGGTGATGACGAGCGGCAACCGCTCCGGCGAGCCGATCCAGATCGACAACGGGGAGGCCCTCAGGGATCTTGCCGGCGTCGCCGATGGCTTCCTGCTGCACAACCGCGACATTCACATCCACTGCGATGACAGCATCCTGCGCGTGGTTGCGGGGTTTCCGAGTCCGATGAGGCGCTCGCGCGGCTTCGTTCCCGGACCGGTCCATCTGCCGGAGGCCCTGAAGGACATGCCCTCGGTGCTGGCGGTGGGCGCCGAACAGAAGAGCACCGTCTGCCTGACGAAAGGCGGCCGTGCTTTCCTGAGCCAGCACATCGGCGATCTGCACAACCTCGAGACCCTGCGCGTCTTCGAACGGACGATCGCGCACCTCGAGCGCCTTCTCGGTGTGCAGCCGCAGGTGGTGGCCCGCGACCTGCACCCGGATTATCTTTCATCGGTCTTCGCCCGCGCCCGAACCGGCTGTCCGGTGGTGCCCGTGCAGCATCACCATGCCCACATCGTCAGTTGCCTCGCCGAGCACGGCTTCGAGGGGCCGGTGATCGGACTGGCCATGGACGGGACGGGCTATGGTCCGGACGGGACGATCTGGGGCGGGGAGATCCTGCTGGCCGACTGGGCGTCCTTCGAGCGCGCCGGGCATCTCGAATATGTTCCCCTTCCCGGAGGGGATGCAGCGGTCCGGCACCCCTGGCGTATGGCGCTGGCCTATCTGGACAAGGTCTTCGGCGACGGCCTTTTCGGTTTGAGGCTTCCGCTCCTGGACGAGCTCGACCCGGGCCAGGTCGAGCTCGTTTTGCAGATGTGCCGTACCGGCTTCAACGCGCCTCAGACGTCGAGCTGCGGCCGCTTATTCGATGCGGCCGCGGCCTTGATCGGGCTGCGGGGGAGCGTGACCTACGAGGGGCAGGCGGCCGTCGAGCTCGAGATGTGCCAGTCCCGGACGAAGACGACGGGATACCCCTGGAGGGTCAGCCCCCTCGACGACGGGTCATGGCTCCTCGAGGCGGGGCCGACCGTCACGGCGCTCGTGGAGGACCTTGCAGCCGGGAAGCCTGCGGGAATCATGAGCCGGAGGTTTCACCTGGCGCTCATCGAGATGCTGTGGGAGGTGTGCAAGGGCATCCGGGAACAGACCGGCCTTTCCATCGTCGCGCTGAGCGGAGGGGTCTTCCAGAACGCGACCCTTCTCGAAGGCCTGACGGGGCTCCTTGAGCGCGGGGGCTTTAGGGTATTGAGCCATCGGCTCGTGCCATGCAACGACGGTGGGTTGAGCCTCGGCCAGGCGGTCTGCGGCGCTTTGCAGAGCGCCGGTTGGAGGGGACGCTTCGCCGGGGGTGATCATCAGGCCGGTTCGGGCGCTGCGGCATGCGGCGGTCGATGGAGGGGGACGACATGAAGCATATCGATGAATACCGCGACAGATCTGTTGCACAGGCCTTAACCGCGCGGATCGGACGGATGGTCGAACGGGTCGGGCGGCCGATCCGCCTGATGGAGATCTGCGGGACGCACACCATGGCGATCTTCCGCCACGGCATCCGAAGCCTTCTCCCGGTGGAGATCGATCTGGTCTCGGGTCCGGGGTGCCCGGTGTGCGTCACGGCCGCCGAGGACATCGATCGATGCGTTCGGCTCGCGCGTGAGCCGGGCGTGATCGTGGCGACCTTCGGGGATCTCCTGCGCGTTCCAGGCAGCGGTTCGTCGCTCCGGCTGGAGCAGGCCGCGGGCGCGGATGTGCGCATGGTCTACTCCACCATGGACGCCGTCGACCTGGCGAAGGAAAACAAGCGCTCCGATGTGGTTTTCCTGGGGATCGGTTTCGAGACGACCGCCCCGACTGTCGCAGCCGCCCTGCAGACGGCCGGGCGGCAGGGGGTCGAGAACTTCTCGGTCCTCGCCATGCACAAGCTGCTGCCGCCTGCGATGCAGGCGCTCCTGGCGGATCCGGATATCCATGTGGATGGCTTCATTTGTCCGGGGCACGTCACGACGATCATCGGGACGTCGGCCTACCGGGATGTGGCCGAACGTCATCGCAAACCCTGCGTGGTGACGGGTTTCGAGCCGGTCGACATTCTCGAGGGGATTCTCATGCTGACCGGACAGATCGCGCAGGGGCGCTCCGAGGTCGAGATCCAGTACCGCCGGGGGGTGAGCGCCGAAGGCAACCCAGGGGCCCTGGCGTGCATGTGGGAGGTCTTCGAGCCGGCCGATGCGCTCTGGCGTGGCCTGGGGACGATCGCCGGGAGCGGCTTGAAGATACGGGATCATCATGCCGCCCGGGATGCGCGGCTGCGCTTCGACCTGGCCGTCCCGCCGGCGCTGGAGCCGGCCGGCTGCCGCTGTGCCGAGGTGTTGAGGGGGCGGATGCGCCCCACCGAATGTCCGCTTTTCGGCCGGCGCTGCACGCCCCAGGATCCCGTAGGCCCCTGCATGGTCTCGGGCGAGGGGACGTGTGCGGCCTATTACCGGTACCGCTGCTGAGGTCTTGCATGTTCGAGAACATCCGTCTTTCCGACCTGCCCGAACGGGCCGTGCGTGTGCTGAGGGCGCCTTCGAGCACCCGGCCGGCGATCTGGCTCCTCGAGGAAGAAGGGGCAGGGGCCGTCGTCAAGGATTTCAGCGTCAACCAAGCGTGGTACCGCCACACGGCCGGACGCTTCCTCGTCTGGCGGGAGCAGAAGGCCCTGCGGCGTCTTGCCGGCGTTCCGGGCGTCCCGCGGTTGCTCGGGGTGGTCGACGGGGTCGCGATCGTCATGGAGCGGCTGCCGGGCCGGACGCTCGAAAACCTGGAGCAGGAGCGCAGGCTCGAACCGGGCTTCTTCGATCGGCTGCGGGAGGTGGTTCTGCAGTGCCATGCGAAGGGAGTCGCCCACTGCGACCTGAAGCGCGCCGCGAACATCCTGTTCGGAGACGACGGCCGGCCTTATATCATCGATTGGGGGGCTTCCATCTCGGCGAGCGAGTTCCGGTTCTGCGGGTTGAAGCGGATCTTCGAGCGCTTCGAAGAGGATGATCTCCTGGCGGTGATCAAGGTGAAGCTGCGCCATTGCCCGGAGCAGGTGAGCGCGGACGAAAAGGCCCGCCTTCACTGGCGGAGCGCCCCGGAGCGCCTCATCCGCCGCCTGCGGGACCGCCTGCGGGAGATCCTTCAACGGGTCGCCTGACAGCGCCCTGGCACCCTTCCTCGGTGTCTTCGTAGACCTCGGGCTCGAAGCGCGGGGTGCACAGCGCCAGGAAGACGAGGTCCGAGCTCCCCGTGCTGGTGATGCGCTGGGAGGCGCCCGACGGGATGAGGATGACGTCGCCCGGAAGGACTCGGGCCCCGGGCATCCCTTCGACCTCCACCAGCCCGGCCCCCTCCAGGATGACATAACGTTCGACGGTTCCCCGCAAACGGTGCCATCGGGTGGTCCGGCCGGCCGGGACCCTCGCGCGGGCGACCGAGAGCCCCGGGTCATCGGCCGAGTTGGACACTTCGATGATGAAACACCCCTCCTCCGTGTAGAATTCCGCAGAGGGATCGAGCTGTTTGACGACGGGCTGCATGCTGCCACTCCTTGACGCTCCCCGCTTTGCCGCGGGACACTCCGACAAACGAACGGATGCGGCCGCAAGAGGGCCTTGTCCGGGCGCGAAAACGCCGTCTTTCAGCCCCGGAGTCCTTTCTTATAGATCTTGCCTGAGCCGGTGCGCGGGAGGCTCTCCAGCAGTTCCACGCTCTTCGGGCATTTGTAGCCGGCCAGGTGCTTCCGGCAAAAGGCGATGACCTCCTCGGGCCGGATCTCGCGGTCGGGCTTTGGCACCACGAAGGCCTTCACCGCCTCCCCCCATTTCGGATCGGGCACCCCCACGACGGCCGCCTCGAGGATATCCCGGTGCTGATAGAGGACATTTTCCACCTCGGTGGAATAGACGTTCTCGCCGCCGGTGATGATCATGTCCTTCTTGCGGTCGACGATGTTGACATAGCCTTCCGCGTCGATAACCGCCAGATCCCCGGTGCAGAGCCAGCCGTCCCGGATGGCCTTCGCCGTCTCATCCGGGAGGTTCCAGTACCCGGGCGTGACGGTGTCCCCTTTGACGATGATCTCCCCGACCTGCGTTTCATCCGCCGCAACATCCCGCCCGGCCTCATCCACGACCCGCAGCCTCACGTTGATGAACTCCCTCCCCGTCTTGGCCTTGTAGCGGAGCTGTTCTGCCGGCGGCAGCGACCTCATGGGTCCTTTGAGGAGGGAAAGCGTGAGGTAAGGGCTGGTCTCGGTCATCCCGTAGGTCTGGACGTAGTCGCATTGGAGGGTCTCCATGATCCGGCGCACCGTTTCGGGAGCGATCGGCGCCCCGCCGCTCAGCATGAAGCGGAGCGAGGAGTAGTCGAATTCCCGTGCCCGCGGCTCGTTCACCATCAGGTTGAGCATGGTCGGGATGAGGTTCGTCAGTGTGATCCTCTCGCGCTCGATGGTCTCGAGGACGCGCAGGGCCTCGAAGACGGGCAGGATGACGTGTTTGCCGCCGGCCCAGGTGATCGCGAAAGTCGCCCAGGCATCCGCGAGGTGGAAGAGGGGCGCGACGTGGAACCAGTGGTCGCTGTCCGTGATGTGGAGTTCGGCGATGGTGCCGAGGGCGTGGCTCTTGACGTTTCCGTGCGTCAGCATGACGCCCTTCGGCCGACCGGTGGTCCCGCTGGTGTAGTACAGGTGGGCAACGTCCCGGTCCTCGAGGGCCATGGGCTGCGGCGGGTCCGGTGGTTCAGCCGCGATGAGGGCCTCGTAGCCGGCCTCGTTTTCTCCGCAGGACGCGGAGTCCCTCTGAGTCCAGATGATCCGCTCGAGATTCGGTGCGAGTGTCGGGAGGTCCCGGACAGGTTCCCGGAATCGGCCTTGGGCGATCAGGACCCTGGCCCCGCTGTCCTGGAGGATGAAGCCGAGTTCCCCCGGGGAAAGCCGGAAGTTGAGCGGCACGAGGATGAGGCCGAGGTGGGCTGCGGCAAAATAGGTTTCGAGAAAGACGTGGCAATTCTCATGGAGGACGGCGAGGCGGTCGCCTTTCGCGAGTCCCATACGGCGGAGTGCGCCGCAGAGGCGCCAGACCCTGGCGGCGAATTCGGCATAGTCCATGCGGAGATCCCCGCAGACGACGGCCTCACGATGCGGATGAAGCCTCACAGCCTTTGGGAGCAATTCATTCAGGGGCATAAGGGAATCCTTTCTGTTTTCTCCAACGGGAAAGGTCAGCGGGTTTCAGCAGGCTTTCATCCGGATGAAAGCCTGGTCTTGAAGGTCTCTTCACAGCGCACCGCGATCGATCCAAAACCACGGGCGTTCAGAATAGGATGCGCTCCTTCGGCCATAGCACAATCGCAAGGCAGGGGTCAAGCGCACGCTTCCAGCATCCGTCCCCGAGGAATGATGCACAGGGTTCTGTGCGATTCTCAAGGCCAGGCTTTTTCGGATGATGAGGCTCCTTCTCTTTGGAGAAGCAGTGGGAGGGGCATCTCCAGGAGCCTGCAAAAAGTCCAGAGGAAGAAGCTCAGTCCGCGGGGCTCCGCGTCGTTAGCCGATGCATGCGATTTCAGGAGTTATTTTTGCCGTGGTCGGCGTCTCCCGCCCCGGTATGGGGCTCTTCTCCCCTGCCGCTGAACTCGGCCAGAAGATCGCCCACGCTTGGTGGGAAGTGAAAAAGCGGTGCTTGCGCAGCCTGGCACATGGCTTGCAAATACTGCGGGGTGCCGTGAGTGATCCGATGCGGGGGTGCGAAGCGAAGCCTCCGCGAAGATGCCGTCGTTCATGTTCAAAGAAAGGGTTGCCTCCTTGAAGAAAAACCTTCTCCCAGTCGGAGCGTGCCTGCCTGCGCTGCTGATCTTTCTCGTCCTGACGCTGACGTACATCGCCTCATCTGCGGGGATGCAGCGGCCGCCGGACCTCTGTGACATCGACACCCAAACCGCCGGCCCCGTCCGGCTGGGGATCGAATTTATTTTCGGGCAGGCCTTTTACATCCTTTCGGCCTTGTCCCTTTTCTGGTCCGCACTCCTTGTCTGCCAGGTGTGGTCCGTCAGACAGAGATACGCAGACCTCATCCGGAAACGGGACGAGTTGGAGCGGATCACAAACGAATTCCAGGAGCGGTTGCGGGGCAGGACCGGAGGCGGCCGCCCCGATTCCGATGCGTCGATTTTATGAAGCGGTGAAAGGGTGACGTTCGTGGTGTCGAAGGCCTAGGAGTCCGCTCCGACGGCCGCCAAGGTCAGGAACAGGTTGCCATGTCGGCTTGAACTCCGTCCCGATCCTGTGGGGGAGGCAGCAAGATCCGGGGGGCTCTCTGCTGTCAGGTGTATTCAAGCAGACCGGCAGCCTTTTTCCTGGGTGCCGGGATCTTGGAGATCCCGGCACCTTATTCCAATAAAGAGGACCGCCTTATTCTTGGCATGGCCAGGGATACAGCGGTCCTCTTTGTTTGTCCCCTTCATTCGTTTCATTTTTTGGGGCAGGGGACAGAACCACGTTGTATAATGCCGGCAGGCTGCCTGCCCATCTGCACCCTGGTGGATCTCGCTGCGTTCAGGGACGATGGAGTGCCCTGCCTCTCTGAAGTGGATAGGTCCTTCACGGTGGTTTTAAGGGCTCGAGGCAGCGCGCCGGCCGGTCGGATGGGCGGACGATAAGCGGAGCCTTTCCTACGGGCCGGCCCAAATCTTTCAGGGATGGGGTGAAGGAGGAGATGAGCGGTATGACTGATAGCGTTGGTTCGAGGCGGTTTGCGAAATGGTTGCGGACATCTTTATGGGTCGGGATGACCGTGCTTTGCGCTTCAACGGTCGGCGGTGCGGCCTGCGCCGAGGGACCGGGGCCCGAAACAGGCCATGGATGGCCCGACCTGGCGGCGTTGGTCAGGGTCGGCGGACCGCTCTCTTTTTGCGGAGAACCGGTGCCTCTCGACAACCGGGAGGTGCGGGAGCGGCTCGAGAAAGAGCTGCTGCTGACGATCTGGGACCGGCCGCAGGTGATGCTCTGGTTGAAGCGGTCAACGCGCTACTTTCCCGCCATCGAGCAGATGCTGAAGGATGCGGGTTTCCCTGAGGACATCAAGTACGTGGCGATCGCCGAAAGCGCCCTGCGGGCGCATGCGGGGTCGCCGAAAGGGGCGATCGGCTTCTGGCAGTTCATGCCGGCCACGGGGCGCCGGATGGGGCTCAGGATCGATTCGCACCTGGACGAACGGCGGAACCTGCGCACTTCGACCGATGCCGCGATCCGCTACCTGTCCGCCCTCTATGCGCAGTTCCAGTCCTGGACAATGGCCGCGGCGGCCTACAACATGGGGGAGGCCGGCCTTCAGACGGAGGTCATGGAGCAGGGGACCGACGATTACTACGCGCTCTACCTGCCGCTCGAGACCCAGCGGTTTCTCTTCCGCATTTTGTCAGCCAAGATGATCTTCTCCGATCCCCTCAGGTACGGGTTCCGTCTCGAAGAAGAAGATTTTTATCCGCCGGTGGCGTCGGAGAGGGTGCAGGTCGCCTGCGCACAGGCTGTGCCGATCCGGGTCGTGGCGCAGGCGGCGGGGGCGACATTCAAGCTGATCAAGGATCTCAACCCGGAGCTGAGGGGGTATTATCTAGAGAGCGGGACCCATGAGATCGCCGTGCCCGAAGGGGCTGGCGAAGATTTCCAGCACCGTTTCGAGGGGGGACTGGCATCATGGAGCAAGGGGCGCGCCGAACAGGTCTACACCGTCAGGAGCGGTGACAACCTGTCCATCATCGCCGAACGCTTCAATGTGCCCTTGAAGGCGCTGCTCATCTGGAACCGCCTCGACATGAACCACCCCATCCAGCCTGGTCAACGCCTGGTGATTTATCAGCCCGGCCGGGAGAATTCCCCCGACGCCTCGGCGGCTGAATAGGCGCAACCTCCGAAGGAGGCTCGCAGTGCGGCCTGCAGGTCGCAGCGCAAGCAACCCTGCAGATGGATGCCGAGATTGGTTAAAAAGACCCTTTCCGTATAGAAACTCGGCAGCTGCAAGAGGGTGAGCCCAAAAGGGGGACGGTGTATTTTTTGGCACGACCGAAAATGCACCGGCCCCTTTTGGGTTGGATTTGACTTTTTATGTAATTTCTATTAAAATAGTTTGAGATCAAAGCAATATCAATGAAACCCGCGCGTCATGCCGGCCAAGCACCAGGCGCCTGCGGGGTCGACCGCACAAGCCCGTTTCTTCAGGAATGAGCTCCGACATGCAGGCGCCTTGCCGGCCGGTGAAGTGCGTGCAGAATCAGCGAGGAGAAGAGACAGGATGTGTACCATTTGTGGACATTATGTGGAAAACGGAAGCATTCCATCGGTCGACATATACGATATGCTCAAGAAAATGGCCCACCGCGGGCCCGATACGCACGGCGTCTTCATGGACGGGGCCGTCGAGCGGGCCGGGGAGATCGACGCTTTGAAGGAGACTCTGCGCGCTCCAAGCCGGATCGCCCTGGGGCACTCGACCCTGAAGATCGTCGGACGGGGGAGGCTGGGACAACCCTACTGCTCGTGCGACGGAAAGCTGACCATGATCCACAACGGGGAGATCTACAACTACCGGAAGCTTCGCACCCTTCTGGTTCGACCCCACGACATCAAGACCACCAGCGACAGCGAGGTGGTGGTGCATCTGCTCGAGGAGACCTACCAGGGGGATCTGCTCGATGCGGTGAAGAAGGTGATGCCGCTGCTCGACGGGATGTACGCGATCGCGGTGACGGACGGGAAAACGGTTGTGGTGGCGCGTGACCCCATCGGGAAAAAGCCGGTCTATTACACCCGCAACGAGGGTACGACCTACTTTTCTTCGGAGAAGAAGGCGATCTGGAACGGCAGGACCGCTCCCACGCGTCTCAATCCGGGGGGAATTCTCTGCCTCGAGGGGGCGGGTCCTCAACTGCACGAGGGATACCACCTGCAAGCCCCCCCGATCGATATCGTCGATTTTCGCGAGGCGGTAGAGGCTTATAAGGACGTTTTGGTCAAGGCGTTGAAGAAACGGCTGACAGGCCTCACCCAATCCCGGCTGGGCGTCATCTTTTCCGGGGGGATCGATTCGGTTCTGATCGCGAAGCTGCTCCAGCGCGAGGGGAAATCCATCATCTGTTACTGCACCGGTACATCGGAATCCGGGGATATGATCGCCGCCAGGTCTGTTGCGGAGGATCTGGGGCTGGAGTTGAAGACCACGGTGATCGACGAGGGGACCGTCAGAAAGATCCTGCCGGAGGTCATTCGGAACGTGGAGGAGAGCGGACTGCTCCAGGTGGAGGTCGCCATCCCCATGTATATGGCCGCCAGGCTCGCTGCACAGGACGATATCCGTGTCATGTTCACCGGTCAGGCCGCTGACGAGCTCTTTGCCGGATACCCCTGGTACAACGATGTGCTCGAGGAGGACGGGTATCTGAGGCTCCACGAGAAGCTCCTCGAGGACCTCGGCATGCTCTACACGGATACCCTCGAGCGCGAAGACAAACTGACGATGGCCCATGCGATCGAACTCCGGGCGCCGTATCTGGACCGGGATGTCATCCAGACCGCCATGCGCATCTCGCCACGCCTCAAGCTGGATGGACCGGGCGACGCCCTTCGCAAGCGGGTGCACCGCCAGGCCGCCGTCGAGTTAGGGGTGCCGCCCTATCTCGCTTTCCGGGGGAAAGACCCGGCGCAATCCGGCTCCGGGATCCACGGGATCATCGAACGGATCGCCTCGGGCTCCGGGCAGTCCATCGACGCCGCGCTGGTCGACGAGAACGTGCGCAGGGACAAGGGGAGCCTTTACCGTTACGGCGAGAGCCTCTACGGACGGGATCTCACCCGGTCGTACCTTCAGGAGATCGAGCAGACCATCCAGGATTCCTACACGTGCAGTTTCCTGTCAGCCGCTGCGGGAAGCGCCGGGTAATGAGAGTCTGCATCGCCCAGATCAATTACAGCTCCGAGAACATCGGTCGCCACTACGAACGTATCACCGGGATCATCGAAGCCCACCGTTCGTGCGATCTGATCGTCTTCCCGGAGCTGATCCTGCACGGGCACCCGTCCTTCGAGCGTCCGGAGGGGTTTCTCTACCGGAAGATGAAGGTCGTTTACAGCACGATCTCGAGGGACCTCTACCGGTTCGTCGAGCGCGCGGGCGCCCGTGTCATCATCGGGGAGTTGAAACGCAAAGGGGATGACTACTTCAATGTCGCCACCTACATCGACGGAGGACGGATCGAAAGCTATGTCAAGAGCCATGTCCATTGGACGGAACATTTCGTTCCCGGAACGCGTTTGAAGGTCTTCGATTCGCCGTTTGGCGGCATCGGGGTCAATATCTGCTTCGATGCCGCCTTTTCGGAGGTGTGGCGGGTGCTGGCGCTCAAGGGGGCATGGATCGTGGTCAATATCGCAGCGGTTCCAAGGACCTTTCCCGTGGAGAACATGTGGCGGCGCTTTACGGGTGCGGCGGTCTTCAATCAGATCTTCGTCGTTTACGCCAACCGCCCCGGCGACTACTTTGGCGGCTACAGTGCCGTGTTCGGACCGCGCGGGGAAAGGTTGGCGAACGCTGGTGCGGACGAGGAGGTGTTCGAGGTTGAGCTCGATCCCGCCCGGGTGATCGAGTGGCGTCGGGAAGAGGAGATCTACGCCAACCGGCGGCCGGTCCTTTACCGCGACATCACCCACCGGCACAGGTCATAGACTCCTTTCTTTCCGCTCTCCTTTTGCCTAATCGCTCTGCAGCTCCTCCAGGCCGGCGAAAAAATCGAGGGATTCGGGGTTCCTGAGCGCATCCTTGTTGAGGACGGGCTGGCCCTGGATCGTCTTCTTGACCGCCAGTTCGACCTTTTTCATGTTGAGGGTGTATGGGATGTCCGGGACCGCCAGGATCTTGGCCGGGACGTGCCGCGGGGAGGCGTTGGTGCGGATGGTGCTGCGCAGCCGCGCCTTCAGGTCGTCGTCGAGCGTGCAACCCGGCGCGGTTTTTACAAAAAGGATCACCCGCACGTCGTTCTTCCAGTCCTGCCCCACCACGAGACTGTCTCCCACCTCCTTGAACTGCTCGACCTGCCGGTAGATCTCCGCCGTGCCGATGCGTACGCCTCCTGGGTTCAGGGTGGCGTCCGAGCGCCCGTAGATGACGACCCCGCCGCGGTCGTTGATTTCGATGAAGTCCCCGTGGCGCCAGACGTTCGGGTAGACGTCGAAATAGGCCGCGTGGTACTTGGAGCCGTCGGGATCGTCCCAGAAGTAGATCGGCATGGACGGCCAAGGGGCGGTGCAGACGAGTTCGCCCTTCTGCGCGATGACGCTCCGGCCGTTGTCGTCGAAGGCCTCCACCTTCATGGCGAGGCCGCGGCACTGGAGCTCCCCGGCGTAGACCGGACCCATCGGGTTCCCGAGGGCGAAGCAGCCGTTCAGGTCGGTGCCCCCGGCGATGGAGGCCAGCTGGAGGTCCTGCTTGATGTCTCTGTAGACGAACTCGAAGCCCTCGACCGGCAGCGGAGAGCCGGTGGAAAGCAGGGCCCGCAGGGGGCCGAGGTCGAAGGCGCGCCCGGGCTTGACGCCGGCGTTTTCGAGCGCCGCGAGGTACCCGGCGCTGGTTCCGAAGACGGTGATCTTCTCGTCCTGCGCGAGTTCCCACAAGGCGTCCGCCGCCGGGTGGAACGGGTTGCCGTCGAAGAGCACCAGCGTGGCCCCCAGGGCGAGCGAGCTCGTCAGCCAGTTCCACATCATCCAGCCGCAGGTGGTGAAGTAGAAGATGGTGTCCTCGCGCTTGAGGTCCGTGTGGAGCATCAGCTCCTTCAGGTGGTGCACCAGGATCCCGCCGGCGCTCTGCACCATGCACTTGGGGAGCCCGGTCGTCCCCGAGGAGTACATGATGTAGAGCGGGTGATCGAACGGCAGCTGGGCGAACTCCATCTCCGGGGGCGGGGAGGCCTCCTTGAAATCGTCGTAGAGGACGGCCCTGGGGACGGCGCCGATGTCGGGGCGGTCCTGGGTGTAGGGGACGACCACGACCTGCCGGGTCGAGGGGAGGTCCTTGAGGATCTCCGCCACGCGGCCGAGCGAGTCGAAGGTCTTGCCCTTGAAGGGGTAGCCGTCGGCGGTGAAGAGGACCTTGGGTTTGATCTGGCCGAAGCGGTCGAGGACGCCTTTGATCCCGAAATCGGGCGAGCAGGAGGACCAGACGGCCCCGAGGCTGACGGCCGCCAGCATGGCGGCCGTGGTCTGGGGCATGTTGGGCATGAACCCGACCACGCGGTCGCCCGGCGCGACGCCGACCCGCTTCAGGGCGGCGGCAAGGGCGGCGGTCTCTTCGTACAGCCTCCGGTAGGTCCAGCGGATGGTCTTACGGCCTTCGCTCTTGAAGATCAGCGCCGTGTGGTCGTCGCGGAAGCGCAGAAGATTTTCGGCAAAGTTCAGCCGCGCCCCGGAAAACCATTTGGCCCCGGGCATTTTGGACAGGTCGTCGATCACCTCGCGGTAGGGCTCGGAGGCGATCACGTCGCTGAACTCCCAGAAGGCGGCCCAGAAGTCGGGGATGTTCTGGACGGACCAGGCATAGAGGCTGGGGTATTCTTCGAAGGTCTTCCCGAAGCGGCGGTTGACGTGCTGCATAAAACGGTACATATTGCTGGACTGGATGCGCTGCTCAGACGGTTCCCACAGAAGCTTCGCCATGATATGATCCTCTCTGCTCAAATGGTTAAAGGATAAAGACGACCGCGGCATCTCCGCAGTGCGATCACCATCTGGGAAAGAAACCTTGCAGACCTCAAACCAGCCACGCCCCAGGCTTATCGTCAGCAACCGCCTCGAGGCGCTCGTGGAGCAGCTTTGCGCCATCCTCGAAGCGCCGCTGTCATCGCCCATGGCCGAGGAGACGATCGTCGTCCAGAGCCAGGGCATGGCGCACTGGTTGTCTATGCAGCTTGCCCGGCGGCTCGGGATCTGCGCCAACGTGCGCTTTCCGTTCCCGAACGCCTTGGTGGAGGAGCTTTTCCGAAAGGTGATGCCCGGGATCCCGGAATCCTCCCCCTTCGAACCGGGTGTCATGACCTGGAGGATTATGAAGGTTTTGGGTGGATTCGTCAACGCCCCCGGCGTCGATTCGCTGAAGGCGTACCTCGGGCGGGGCGACGATCCGCTCAAGGCGCTGCAGCTGGCGGACCGGATCGCGGACACCTTCGACCAGTATCTGCTCTTCCGCCCGGAGATGATGCTCGCGTGGGAGGCGGGAGACGAGGCGCACTGGCAGGCCGAGCTTTGGCGCCGGATCCGTGCGGATGCGCCGCCCGTGCATCGGGCCGCCTTAGCGAAACGGTTTTTCGAAGCGATCGATGCCCTCCCGGAACCGCCGCCGGGGTTCCCCGAGCGGGTCGCGGTCTTCGGGATCTCGGCCCTGCCCCCCTTCCACCTGCACGTCTTGCGGGCGGCCGCGCGCTGGACCGAACTGAACGTCTTTCTCCTCAACCCGAGCCGGGAGTTCTGGGGGGATGTCGTGAGCGAGCGCGAGGCCGGAAGGCTCTCACGCCGCTCGGCCCGGCCGGTGGAACACCTCCACCTGGAGGGCGGCAACAGCCTCCTCGCCTCGATGGGTACCCTGGGGCGCGACTTCCTAGACCTCCTCCAGGAGCAGGACCTGGAGGAGACAGCCTGCTTCGAGCCGGAGCACCCGTCGACCCTTCTTGGCAGGGTTCAGGGGGACATCCTCGCCCTCCGGGAAGGCTCCGGAGAGGTGGATCCCGCCGGCCGGCCCGTGAAGCGGCAGGTTGTCGCGGGCGACGACTCCATCCAGATCCACGCCTGCCACGGGCCGCTCCGAGAGATGGAGGTGCTGCACGATGTCCTCCTGGATCTCTTCGAGCGGGATCCGCGGCTCGCCCCCTCCGATGTCCTCGTCATGGCGCCGGATATCGAGGCCTATGCCCCCTACATCCGCGCCGTCTTCGATCAACCGGACGAAGAAGCCTCGCCGAAGATCCCCTTCAGCATCGCGGATCAGGGCCTGCGGCGCGAGGGAAGGCTGGTGGAGCCGTTCCTGGCGATCCTCGCCCTTGCAGGGGGACGCTTCAGGGCCGGCGAGGTCCTGGAGGTTTTGGAATGCCCTGCGGTCCTGGCGGCCTTCGATTTCGAAGAGGGCGACCTCGGTCTGATCCGGCGCTGGGTCCGGGAGAGCGGCGTCAGGTGGGGGATCGACGGAGAGAACCGGCGGGAGAAGGGGCTGCCGGCCTTCCCCGAGAACACGTGGCAGTCCGGGCTGGAGAGGCTTCTCCTCGGATACGCCATGCCCGGCCAGGGCGAGGCCCTTTTTGAGGGGATCCTCCCGTATGACGAACTGGAAGGGTCCGAGGCGGCGGTCCTCGGCAGCCTGGCCGAGTTTCTCGACCGTCTCTTCGGACATGCGAGGGGGCTCGGCCGCCCCCGGCCCCTCGAGGACTGGTCGCGGGATCTCGGCCTGCTCCTGGACACCCTGTTCCGTCCGTCCCCCGAAGACGAGACCGAGATGACGGTCATCCGGGAGGCGCTTCACCGCTTTTCATCGGATGCTGGGCTCGCCGGCTTCGAAGACGAGGTCGATGTCCGCACCATCCGCTGGGTCCTGGCGCGCAGCTTCGGACGGCAGGGCTTCGGCTACGGTTTCATGAGCGGCGGGGTGACCTTTTGCGCCATGCTCCCGATGCGGAGCGTCCCCTTCAAGGTCATCTGCCTGACGGGCCTCGATCATGACGCGTTCCCGCGGTCCTTGCGGCCGCCGGGCTTCGACCTCATGGCCGCCCGGCCGCGCCGCGGGGACCGCTCCCGCCGCAACGATGACCGCTACCTTTTCCTCGAGACCTTGCTCTCCGCCCGGCGGAACCTGATCCTGACCTACGTCGGGCGGAGCGCCCGGGACAACAGCCCCATCCCGCCGTCGGTGCTGGTCATGGAATTGCTCGACTATCTGGAGACGCATTTCGAACCGTCTTCGGCGCAGCCGCCGCGCGGCCCCGAGGCGGCCCAGCCCGGAGGGGCGGAAGGCGAAGGCGCTGCCCGCATGACCGATCTCTGCCTGACCACCCACCACCTGCAGGCCTTTCACCCCGAGTATTTCACAAACGAGGGCAGGCTCTTCAGCTACGGGGCGGCACAGGCCGCAGCCGCCCGGAGGCTTCAGGAGGACCGCCGCCCGCCCGGCGCTTTCATTACCGGGCCGCTCCTCGATGAAGCCGGGGCGGTGGCCCGCGAATGGACCATCGAAGAGCTGAAGGCCTTCGTGGTGAACCCGGCCCGCTTCCTCCTGCAGCGCAGGCTCGATCTGGTGCTGGAGGAGCCGGAGACCCCTTTGGAGGACCGGGAGCTCTTCGAACTCGGCGGGCTCGAACGCTACCAGCTGCGTATGGACATCCTTTCGGCCCGCGAGGCCGGCAGGGACCCCGCGCGGGTTTACAGTGCGGCGCGCGCGGCCGGCCGGCTCCCTCACGGTCCGATGGGCCGGGCGTTTTTCGAGGCGGTCGAGGGCGAGGCGGCGGCCTTCTGGGAAAAGACGGGTCCCTATCTGGCCGGCGGCCCTTCTCCTCCACTGGATGTCGATCTTTTCCTCGGGGGTTGCAGGCTCACGGGGCGGCTTGGCGCCGTTTACCCCCAGGGGCTCGTGCACTACCGGGCCGCCCGTCTGAAGGCGCGGGACCGCTTGCGGCTGTGGATCGAGCACCTGGCATGGCATAGCCTCGCTGAGGCGGACCCTCCGAAGCCGAGCGTTCTGGCCGCCCTCGAAAAGCGCAACAAGGCCCTGGTGTGGACCGGCCGGTCCTATACGCCGCCCGAAGACGCGTCGGAGCTGCTGGCGAAGCTCCTGGCTTGGCTGCAGCGGGGCCTGGAGCGCCCGCTCCCGTTTTTCCCGGAATCGTCGATGGCCTTTGCAGAGGGCGTCCTCAAGAGGGGTGACCGGCCTGAGGCGGCGCTCGAGCGAGCGCGCCGACAGTGGGAGGAAGACGCCTTTTCGAAGGGGGAGTGCTCCGACCCCTATTTCGATCTGTGCTTCGGCAGCGGCGATCCCCTGGACGAAGCGTTCGAGGATCTGGCCGTGGACCTGTGCGGTCCGCTGCTCGAGCACGAGGAGGTCCTCTCATGAGCGCCGCCCCCCTGTTCGATCTCGCGCGGAGCCCCCTGGACGGCGTCAACCTGATCGAGGCGAGCGCCGGTACGGGGAAGACCTACGCCATCACGGGGCTTTTTCTCCGCCTGCTGCTCGAAAAAGGGCTCCCGGTGAGCGACATCCTGGTCGTGACCTTTACGGAGGCGGCGACGGCGGAGCTCAAGGACCGCATCCGGCGGCGGCTCCGCGAGGCCGAGGCGTGGCTTGCCGGGGAGGAAAAGGAGGACCCGCTCCTCGAGGCGCTCTTTGCAGACTCCGCGCGGCCCGAGGTTCTGCGCCGGCGTCTGCGGCTGGCGGTGAGCGGCTTCGACGAGGCGGCGATCTTCACGATCCACGGATTCTGCCAGCGGATGCTGCACGAAAAGGCCTTCGAGAGCGGGGTCCTTTTCGATACGGAGCTGCGGCCCGACCTGACCGACCTCAACCGCGAAGGGGTCGAGGACTTCTGGCGGCGGCATGTCTACGCGGCGCACCCTTTCTTCCTGCGGTACCTCCTGCATGAGGGCGTCGGGGTGGACGACTTCCTGGAGCTGCTTCAGAAGCGCGTGGCGCACCCCGATCTTCAGATCCTCCCCGACCCCCTGGAGGCGGAGGGCCCCTTCAGGGCGGCGCTCGAGCGGGCCGAGGAACTCACCGCGGAGCTCCGCGGGCTCTGGACCCGAGCCGGGGGGGATGTCTGCGGGATCCTCCAGGCGGGCGACTGTCTGAAGAGACGGCCCTACAACCCGGAGCAGATCCCCGGCTGGTGGGAGGCGTTCGGCCGCAGCCTGGCCGGAGGCGTGAACGGCCTGCTGGGCTCGGAGGAACTGCCGCGCTTCAGCGCCGCCAGGATTCGGACGGCCGTCAGAAAGGGCAAGAACGCGCCCGAGCATCCCTTCTTCGATCGGTGCGAGGAGGCGGAAGGGGCGCTCTTGGAGTTGAAGGCCGCCTGCGACCGGATGCTCCTCCAGTTCAAGCGGCGCCTGTTCGACGAGGCCCCGCAGATGATCGCACTCCGCAAGCGGGAGTTGAACATCCAGTCGTTCGACGACCTGCTCCTGAGGGTCTACGAGGCCCTGCGCTCGAGCGCCGGGGCCGGGCTCGCGAAAGGCGTGCGGGCCCGCTTCAAGGCCGCCCTGATCGACGAGTTTCAGGACACGGACCCGATCCAGTACGGGATTTTCAAGACCCTTTTCGGCTGCGGGGACGCGGTCCTGTTTCTCATCGGAGACCCGAAGCAGGCCATTTACGGTTTCCGGGGGGCGGATGTCTTCGCGTACATGCAGGCCGCCAGGGAGGCCGAAAGGCGCTACACCCTCGGCGAGAACTGGCGGAGCGAGCCCGGCCTCGTCAAGGCGGTGAACGCCTTCTTCGATGCCTCCCCGGAACCCTTCCTCTTCGAGGAGATCCCCTTTCAGCCGGTCGCCCCGGCGGCGGCGAAGGTGCACGAAGCGCTCAGGATGGAAGGTCCGGAGGGCGAACGGGCGCCCTTCCAGCTCTGGTTCATGGAGCCCCCCGAAGGCGAAGCGGTGTGGCTCAAGGGGAAAGGGAGGGAGGCCGTCCAGGAGGCGGTGGCGGCCGGGATCGTCCGGCTCCTGCAGCTCGGACGGGAGGGCCGGGCCGCGGTCGGCGGCAGGCCCTTGCAGGAAAAGGACATCGCCGTCCTGGTGCGCCGCAACATCGAGGCGAGACGCCTGCAGGAGCGCCTCCGCGAGGACGGGGTCCACAGCGTCCTTTACAGCACGGGAAACCTCTTCGATGCCCCGGAGGCCCTCGAGATGGAGCGGATCCTGGCCGCCAGCCTCGAGCCCGAAAACGACCGGCTGGTGAAGGCGGCCCTTGTCACCCGGGCGCTCGGTCTGGGCGGCGACGAGCTCTATGCCCGCCGGGAGGACGAGGCGTGGTGGGAGGCGGTGCTCGGGCGCTTCCGGGCCTTCCACGAGATCTGGCGCCGCCGGGGCCTGTTGACCCTGGTCCGCCGCATCCTCCTGGAGGGCCGAACGCTGGAACGCCTCGCGGCCCTGCCGGACGGCGAGCGCCGCTGCACCAACGTCCTCCACCTGGCCGAGGTGCTGCACCAAGAAGCCGTCGAAGGCCGGCGCACCATGGAAGGGGCCCTCAAATGGCTCCGCGATCAGCGGGACGCCTCGACCCCCCGTTTGGACGAGCACCAGCTGCGCCTCGAAAGCGACCGGGAGGCGGTCACCCTGATCACCGTGCACCGCGCCAAGGGCCTCGAATGGCCCGTGGTTTTCTGCCCGTTCATGTGGGACGGCATCCGTTCCCGGAGGGAGGGGGAGCCGATCCTCTTCCATGACCCGGAGCGGGACGGGCGGCTTACCCTGGACCTCGGCAGCGATTTCTGGGAGGCGAACCGGCTGTGGGCGGACCGGGAGGAACTCGCCGAGGGGTGCCGGCTGCTTTACGTGGCGCTCACGCGCGCGAAGAGCCGCTGCACCTTCGTCTGGGGGCGGTTCAGAGACGCCGACCGGTCGGCGCCGGCCTACATCCTGCACCACACCGGTTTGCCGGGGGAGGAGCGGACAGCCGGGAAGGCGGGCCCCCTGCCTGAAGGGGGCGGGGCCGACGCCTTGCGCGGGAGGGTCGAGGCGCTCGCTGCCCTGGCCGGCGGGGCGATCCATGTGAGTCAGCCGCCGGCCAGGCGCACCGGTGAAACACTGCCGCCTGCAGGAGCCCGCCGCGCGGGGACTGCCGCGCGCGTCTTCAAGGGGCGGGTGGAGCGCGCCTGGTCGCTCGCGAGCTTCTCCTCCCTTACGGCGGCCTACGACGGAAGAGAAGGGGATGCGCGTGATGTCGATCCACTCGTGGCAGGGGAGCCCGAAAGCGCCCTGGCCGCGGTCGAAGAGGCGGCCGCGCCCGAGGGCGGGTTTGCCTTCCCGCGCGGCACGAGGGCGGGCACCTGCCTGCATGCCGTGATGGAGTGCCTCGATTTCGCGCCGGCGGCGCGGGGCACACTGGGTCCGCTCGTGCGGGAAAAGCTGGCGCTGCACGGGTTCGAGGCCGCCTGGGAGGAGCCGGTTGCAGCGATGATCCGGCGCGTTCTCGAGGTCCCGCTCGAAGACGGGGAGGGGACCTTCACCCTCTCGGAGGTCGGGCTTGCGGAGCGGCTGAACGAACTGGGGTTCTATTTTCCACTCCAGCCGGTGAGCCCCCGGTCCCTGCGCGCCGTCTTCGCCCGCCACGCGGCGCGGGCGCCTTCGAGCCTCTTTCCGGAGACCCTCGGCCGCCTGACCTTCGCCCCGGTGCAGGGCTTCATGCGGGGGTTCATCGACCTCGTCTTCGAGCGCGCCGGCCGCTACTACCTCGTCGACTGGAAGTCGAACTTCCTGGGCGCCCGGGTCGAAGACTACGGCCCCGGCCGGCTGCTGCGCGAGATGGAGTCGTCCGTCTATATCCTCCAGTATCACCTCTACGTGGTGGCGCTGAACCGCTATCTCGCGCTGCGCCTGCCGGGCTACCGCTACAAGACGCATTTCGGCGGCGTCTACTATGTTTTCATGCGCGGCGTGGACCCGTCGCGCGGCGGCCGCTACGGGGTCTTCCGCGACAAACCGTCTTCGGCGCTGATCGAAGACCTGACCATAAACCTGATGGGTGGTGGCTCATGACAGGACAGACAAGCGCCTTTTTGACTGCGAAGAGGATCGAAGAAGGCCTGAGCCGTCTCGACCTGCACTTCGCCCGGCTGATGGAACGGCTGTCGCAGGTGTCCGACCCCGGCTTGACGGCCGTCGCCGCCCTGGCAAGCCGCGCCACGCGCGAGGGGCATGTCTGTCTGGACCTGCGGCGGCTGAGGGCGGCGGGGCAGGGTTCCTTGTCCGAAGAGGCATGGAACTACAGGGTCGGCAGGTTCGCCTGGCTCGGCGAGCGGCCTGAGCGGCTGCTGAGCACCGCGGTCGTGGGGCGGCCTGGAGAGCGCCGTCCCATGATCCTGGACGATGCCGGCAGGCTTTACCTTTACCGCTACTGGGCCTATGAAAACGACCTGGTCCAGTGGGTCCGCAGACGGTCCGAAAGGCTGATTCCCGCTCCCGATACGGCCCTGGTCCGCGCCATCCTGAACAGGCTTTTTCCGCAGGGCGAAACCCCCGATTGGCAGCAGGCGGCGGCCCTGACGGCCCTCCTCAAGCCGTTCTGCATCATCTCCGGAGGGCCCGGGACCGGGAAGACGACGACTGTCGCCCGCATTCTGGCCCTCCTCCTGGAACTCGGACCTCCGCAGGCTCTGCGGGTCCGCCTGGCGGCCCCGACGGGCAAGGCCGCTGCGCGCCTCCAGGAGTCGATCAGCACGGTCCGCAAGGGCCTGGCGGTCGACCCGGCCGTCCGGGAGCGGATCCCGGGGGATGTGTCCACAGTGCACCGCCTGCTCGGGAGCATTGCCGGGTCGCCCTACTTCAGGCACAACGCGGCTCATCCGCTGACCGCCGATGTGGTGGTGGTGGACGAGGCCTCCATGCTCGACCTGGCCCTCATGAGCAAGCTGACGGCTGCCCTGCCCGAAGATGCGCGTTTGATCCTCCTTGGCGACAAGGACCAGCTCGCCTCGGTCGAGGCCGGTGCGGTCCTCGGCGACCTCTGCGATCAGGGGCGCGGAGGGGCCTTTTCGCCCGCCCTGGGGGCGCTCCTCGAAAAGACGCTGGACTTTCCTCAGACCGCGGGTGAGAATGAGCCGATGCTGAGCGACTGCATCATCGAGCTGCGGAAGAACTACCGTTTCGGCGAGCGCAGCGGCATCGGGGCCGTAAGCGCGGCAGTGAAGGAGGGTGCGGTTGAACGGGCCCTCGCCTGCTTCAACCGTTCTCCGCAGCTTGTCTGGCGCTCCGCGCCCCCGGCCGCCCGGTTGATGGAGGCCTTGAAGGAGGCGGTCCTGAGCGGCTACGGGCCCTGCCTCGAAGACCTCTCCGAGGACGGCCTCTTCGAGCGCTTCGACCGGTTCCGCATCCTGAGCCCGGTGCGCGAAGGTCCTTACGGGGTCGTTCATCTGAACCGGGTCGTTCGTTCGATCCTGGAGCGGGCCGGGTGGGCGGCGCCGGGCGGGGTCTGGTACCCCGGGCGGCCGGTGATGGTGACCCGCAACGACTACCGCCTCAGGCTGTTCAATGGGGACGTGGGGATTACAGTTCCGGACGCGGAGGCTGAAGGCGGTCTCCGCGTAGTTTTCCCGGGGGCGCAAGGTGTGGTCAGGCGCTTTCATCCACTGCGCCTCCCGACGCACGAGACGGTTTACGCCATGACGGTCCACAAGGCCCAGGGATCCGAATTCGACGAGGTGCTGCTCGTCCTGCCCGACCGGGACAACCCCCTGATGACGCGGGAGCTCATCTACACCGCCCTTACCCGGGCGCGGCGCAGGGTGGCGGTGCTGGGAGACGAGGCCCTCTTTGCGGCGGCCGCCGGCCGCAGGATCGAACGCTCGAGCGGGCTCAGGGACGCCCTCTGGGGCGTGGGAGCCAGTCCGCAAGGGTGGGACTGAATCCGCGAAGCGTGTGAAGAAACCGGGACCCGCCCCGCAGGGGTGGGACTGAGCACGCGAAGCGTGTGAAGAAACTGGGACCCGCCCCGCAGGGGTGGGACTGAGCACGCGAAGCGTGTGAAGAAATATCCTCATTTCAGGGTGGAAACCCGGGTCTTAACGGGAATCCCCGTCGGACGGACAATCGATAGGGTTGAAGAAGAAACGACGCGTTCTTTCTGCAGCGCATGGATGAGCCATTCATTTCTTGTGTAAAATTAGGCAAGGAGTCATTTGCGCTTTTATGTGATTTTGAATATTCTAAATTTGGATGTTTTAATATAACCTCCTGTTTTTAAGTGTTTGTAGTGTAGAATCAGCAGGCTTTGACAGGGAACGACCCATTCTTTCGAGGAGGAGAAATACGATGCAGGTTCCGCAATACGTGACGGTTGACGAGGTGCAGAAGGTCTGCAGGGAGCTGAAGTTGAGCGACTGGACGGCCAAACAGGTGCCGGAAGTGTCTCTGGAAGAGGCGAAGGTGATTCTGCAAGGGGTCAATGTGGAAAATATGCCGATCGATCTCGGGGAGTTCCGGGACGGTCTGCAGGTGGAATTGGAGCACGGTATGCAGTTTGCCGATGCGAACGTGACGAACAACCACCCCGTGTTGACCGGTATGATCGTCCTGGCGCACCTGAAGGAGTCCCTCGACTACTACAGGCTGCTCGAAGTGGCCGAACTAGAGGGCGACCTGGTGAAGGCTGTGGCTGCCGGCAATCTGGAGAAGGTGCAGAAATATTACAAGAGGCTTGCCGAGGCCCGCATCGCCCTCAGCGAAGCGGAGCTGAAGCGTCTGGGCGGATAAGGTCCGCCGGCCACCCTTACAGGAGCCGCAGCGGGGATTCCGGCGGCCCGGACGATGGGCTCTGATCCGCCCGGGCTTTCCGCCCGCCGGAGACTGTGGCGCCCGACCTTTCATGTCTGTCGGGGCCTGCCGCAGGAGTCGGGTTTCAGCGCCCCGGCCGGATGGGATTTCGGCTGACTCTCCGGCGCCTTTCCGGGACCCCGACTTCAGTGCCCCGGCCGGATAGGGTTTCGAGTCCTGGTCCGAGGCCTCGCGCCGAGGCCGGGTTCCGTCCTCGATGCGTGCCTTTCACGCCCCTGGAGCGTCTTCCCCTGCGCTGTGCAGGCGGATGGCGCTCACAGGGCAGGCCGCGGCGCAGGCCGGCTCCTCCCCGCATGCAAGCGCCGTCCTCTCCTTTTCTCCAAAAAAACTGATGATGGTCTCGAACCCCCGCTTGGCAAAGGTCAGAAGCGGCTGCCCCATTTTGCGCCTGCAGGCATCGAGGCATTTGCCGCAGAGGATGCAGCGGTTCGGGTAGTAGTCGAGCAGAGGATGCTCGCGAATGACCGGGGGGGAGCTGAGGATCTTGTCGAGCTTCTTGGACTTGAGGCCTGCCTTCAGGAAGCGGGCGGTATCCTGAAGCGGGCAGTGCTTGTTGGAGGGGCAGTGTCCGCAGTCCACGTCGTGGACCGAGAGCAGGAACTGCAGCCCGGCCCGCTGGAGACGCCGGACGCGCTCGGTGCCGGTCCGGACCCGCATGCCGTCGCGCACGGTCTCTGTGCAGGATGTGACCGGGCGCCCCACGCCCTCGATTTCCACGAAGCACATCCTGCACGAGGCCCGGGGCCGGCTTTGCCCCGGGATGTGGCAGAGGTTCGGGATGAAGATCCCGTTATCGAGGCAGACCTCGAGAAGGTTCGCGCCCTCTTCGGCCTGGATCTCCGTGTCGTCTACAATGATCGTCACCATAGTTGCAGCCTGTCTTGTTCCTTTCGGAGACCGCCTGAACGGGCGCGGTCCGTTTTCCTGGCGAGACGCCTCGGAGTCGGCCCCGAAGCGGTGGATATCCTGCTGTGCGTGATGCTTCCTGCGATGAATTTTCAACTGATTCGGCGCGGCGAAGCGGACGGCCAGACAGACGATTGGAAAAGGGCCTCTTACAGAAGGCCGGCAAAAAATCGGCGGGCCCGCTCAGGCGCGGCTGGCAAGGCGCCCCGCAGCTCGGTGTTCCCCCGGAAGCGATGCCGGAGTTCGGCTTTGCGCTGTCTCGACCGGTCTGGCAGCGGCCGCTTTTTGACATCTGTGTAGACGGCAGAACAATCAGCCCTCCGCCGCCTTCGGCGGCCGCTCGATGATCGGGGCCTTTTCGGGCGGCGAGACCTTGCAGACCGCGGCGTACTCGGGCGGGCAGGCCACCATGCACTCCCCGCATTTGACGCAGAGACTCTGATCGATACCTTTTTTCCGGTTGAGCGTAGTGAAGATCGCCTCTACCGGGCAGCTGCCCACGCAGGCGTCGCAGCCGCGCGCGCATTTGTCCAGATCGATGTAGAAGGCGGTCAACGCCCGGCAGACCATGGCCGGGCAGCGCTTCTCGTAGACGTGCGCCTCGTACTCATCCCTGAAGTAACGCAGGGAGGTGAGGACCGGGTTCGGGGCCGTCCGGCCGAGGGCGCAGAGCGATCCGTCCTGGATGTCGCGGCTGAGCTCGTCGAGCAGGGCCAGGTCTCCTTCGCGGGCCTCCCCTTTGGTGATGCGCTCCAGGATGTCCAGCAGATGCCGGGTCCCGATGCGGCAGAAGGTGCACTTGCCGCAGGACTCCTTCTGGGTGAAGTCGAGGAAGTAACGGGCGACGTCGACCATGCAGGTGTCTTCGTCCATGACCACCATGCCGCCGGAGCCCATCATGGCCCCCGCCTGGGAGAGCGAATCGAAGTCGATGGGGGTGTCCAGAAACTCAGCCGGGAGGCAGCCGCCCGACGGGCCGCCGATCTGCACGGCCTTGAAGCGCTTCTTCTTCGGGATTCCCCCACAGACCTCGAAGATGAGGGAGCGGAGCGTGACTCCCATCGGGATTTCGACGAGCCCCGGGTGGGTGACATCCCCGACGACGGAGAAGATCGCCGTGCCCGGGCTCTTTTCCGTGCCGATGGTGCGGTACCACTCCGCACCTCCCTGCAGGATCCGGGGAATGGACGCGAGCGTCTTCACGTTGTTGATGACGGTCGGCAGCCCCCACAGGCCCTTCTCGACCGGGTAGGGCGGACGGTGCTGCGGCATCCCGCGGCGGCCTTCGATCGATTGGATCAGGGCGGTCTCCTCGCCGCAGACGAAGGCCCCCGAACCCTGAAAGACCGAGACGTCCAGGTCGAAGCCGGACCCCAGGATGTCTTTTCCGAGTAAGCGCCATTCGACGGCCTGCTCGATCGCCCGTGTGACGGTCTTGACCGCGAGCGGGTATTCGGCGCGCACGTAGACGACCGCTTCCTTCGCCCCCACCGCATAGGCGCAGAGGGCAAGCCCCTCGAGCACCTGGTGGGGGTTGCTCTCGAGGATCGTCCGGTCCATGTAGGCGCCGGGATCGCCCTCATCGGCGTTGCAGATGACCGTTTTGCCCGCGCTTTCGGCCCCGGCGGCCAGGGCCCATTTCCGGCCCGTGGGGAAACCCGCGCCGCCGCGGCCCCTCAGGCCGGCATTGCTCACCTCGGCGACGACCCCCTGCGGCTCGCCCTGCAGCGCGTTGGCCAGCGCCGCATACCCGCCCCGTGCGATGTAGGCCTCGATGCGCTCCGGGTCGATGTCGCCGCACAGATCCAGGACGACGCGCTTCTCCCGGTTGAAGCGCGGGAAGTCGCTTACCGCCGGGATCATGTCGTTCGCTTCCATGGCCCCGAGCATGTATTCGAAGAGCGGGTCCCCGTCTTCCAGGAAGGATCTCACCAGCATCCGGGCCTTGCCCGGTGTGACCTGGTGGTAGAGGATCGGAGGAAAACCCGGGTTGTGCACGATGACGACCGGCTCGGCATAGCAGTGGCCGATGCAGCCGACGCTCTTGATGCGGGCCTCGATGCCCCGTTCCTCGAGCGCCTCTTCGAATCCTTTTTTGGTTTCGAGGGCGCCGGCCGCCAGACCGCAGGTCGCCATGCCGATTACGATCGAGGGGAGGGCGGTTTCGGAGTGCGCTGCGATCTGCGCCTCGGCTTTTTCCCGAATGGCCGTGAAAAGCGTATCAATCTGTTCCTTGTCGCTCACCCGATGCTTCCTTTCGTCGCTCTCGTTCTTCCTTTTCCTTGGCCAACTGGAATCCCAGGATCAAGCCCTCCACCTTGCTCGGGGCCACATGACCGTGGACGGTCTCGTTGACGAGCGCCACCGGGGCCAGTGCACAGCACCCGACACAGGCGACCCGCTCGATGCTGAACTCCCGGTCGGGGGTTGTTTCACCGTCCTTGATGCCCAGTTTACGCTCGAAGTTCTCGAGGATGATATCCCCGCCCTTCACGTGGCAGGCGGTTCCAAGGCACACCTTGATCTGGTTGCGGCCAGGCGGATTGAACCGGAACTGGTTGTAGAAGGTCGCCACCCCGTATACCTCGCAGGGGGAAAGCTCCAGGTGCCCGGCCACGAGCCGGATCGCGTCCTGGGAGAGGTACTTGTGGCGCTGCTGGATCGTTTGAAGCAGTGGGATGAGATGCCGCCGTTCTTTGGAATACCCAGCGAGGAAGAAGGTGATTTCCTCGACCATCTCCCTTTCCTCGGCCTCGATCGTATCAGCCATGGATCAGCCTCTTGAGTGCGACGAAGGGCGCCTGGGATTGGGTGTCCTTCGGAATGGGTTCTCCGGTATAAAGCCGTTTCCAACCCGGAAATGAGGAAATTTTCTTTACACTCTTCGGGTGCTCAGTCCCACCGTTTCGCGGCGGGTCCCGGTTTCTTTACACTCTTCGGGTGCTCAGTCCCACCCGTGCGGGGCGGATCCCGGTCTCTTCACACCATGAGGGTGCCCAGTCCCGGCGTTTCGCGGCAGGTCCCGGTTTTCCCGGCATCGAGGGGAGCACGTATCTGCGCGGAGTCGACCTGTAGGGCGCCTCGCCGCAAAAGCAAACGGGCAGATCGACGCCGGGATGGGCACAAAATCCCCTTTCCAGATGGAGACCCCCTAGATCTTTTCCATTGCGCCATAGGCCGAGCGGATCCTGTCCCGGAGGATGACGCAGAGTTTTTCGAGCAGGTTGAAGCCGAGTTGGCGTTTGTCGACCATCATCCGGCGCAGATCCTTGCCGTTCATAGCCAGGACCCGGGTCGGCTTCTGGCAGACGGCGCTGGCCATGAGGTTGTGGGGCTGGTCGAGCAGCGTCGACCAGCAGCCGAACACCCGGCCCGAGCCGAGGAGACCGATGGCGACATGGCCCTTCTGATGCCCGAGGTCCACCGACCGCTGCAGCAGAACATGGCCATCGAGCACGATATACAGGTGTTGACCCAGGTCGCCCTGCCGGAAGATGGGCTCGCCTGCCCGGAACTGTTTGACTTCGCACAGGGTCGCCAGCTGACCGATGTCCTCCGCGGCGAGATCGCAGAACAACTCGCAGTTGGACAGGGCTTCTTCGATTTCCTGACGATTCATGGTCGCCCTCCTATGAAATCCTGTGGGCGTTGCAGGGCGGGCAACCCGCCGAGAGGGGCCCGCTGAAACAAGATGACGGATCCTGAAGAGTCTCCGGACCGGAAACGGAAAAGCCGCTTCAACGCCTGATGCCGCTTCGCTCCCGCGGACCGAAAGTGGCTGTGGGCAGAAGGAAACCGGCCGAGGGTGAGGGGGGACAGACAGGCCAAGACGGAATGCGCTGGCCTGTTGGGCGCTCCGGGGGATGCGCCCATGGGTCGTTTCCGGGCGAAACCTGACTTATTTATAGCACGATTGCGTGAAATGTGAAGGGAAAACGCCGACGATTCCGTCGAAACGATTCGGGCCGCAGGTGCTTTTATTCTTTTCTGGGTGATAGCGCTTTTCAGGATCTTGTGCTATAAAGCGGGTCGGACGAACCGATGCGGGACGGGCGGGTGATCGGACCGGCCGGCGGCAGAGGGCTCTTTTCGCCTGGTTTCTTCCGGTTGGAGAGTTTGGTGGGCCGGGCGTCGAGCCTGGGCGTTTTCTCGGTGGTGTCCATCCGGAAATGATTTCCCGCTGCAACCCGGTTCCCATCCTGAAATGAGGATTTTTCTTTGCACGCTTCGCATGCTCGGTCCCACCGCTTCGCGGCGGGTCGCGGGCCAATATGAAGGAAATCATGGGTTTGCGCGGAGGCGGCCTGCTGGTCGCCGCACAGGCGAACGGGCAGATTGACGCCGAGATGGACCCAAAAGACCCTTTCCGGATGGAAACTGGATGGCAGCAAAAAGACCAACGCCAGGAAGGAGCGGAAGGTGCACTCGAGACGTGAACCGCTTGTGCTCGCAGCGGTCACGCTCGGGGCGCTGATCGTTTCGGGCATTCGCCCATTTGACCGGGGGACCTGGATCCTCGAGGTGCTCCCTGTTCTTCTCGGCGGGGCGATTCTGATCGCCACCTATGATTCGTTCAGGTTGAGTACGTTTCTATACCGTCTGCTGACGCTGCATGCACTGATCCTGATTCTCGGCGGCCATTACACGTATGCGAGGGTTCCATTGGGGTTCTGGGTCCAGGATCTTTTCGAGCTGAGCCGCAATCACTACGATCGGCTGGGACACCTTGCACAGGGCTTCATTCCGGCTATTCTCACACGGGAGGTCCTGCTTCGCCGGTCGCCGTTGAGGCCTGGAAAATGGCTGTTCTTTTTGGCATGCTGTGTCTGTCTCGCGTTCAGCGCTTTCTATGAGCTTCTGGAGTGGTGGGCGGCGTTGGCGTTCGGTCAGGGTGCAGAGGCCTTTTTGGGAACCCAGGGAGACCTGTGGGATACCCAGTGGGATATGTTTTTGGCCTTGCTTGGTGCGCTGGCGGCCCTAGCAGGGCTTTCACGCGTGCACGACCGCGCCCTCCTGAAGTTGAGGGAATCGCCGGGGACGGGCGGTGCATCGACCGGTAAGAGTGTTCCTTGAAGGACGCGACATCGAGCAGGAGCAGCCGGAAGAGAAGCGCGGCCTGTGCCCGGTGGGAGGGGGCGAGCGGCCCGGGCAGGCGGGGGAACGTTCTGCGGGTCGGTCTGAGCGCGGCTGGGCGGGATGATCATCAACGGGTGCCAGTACCATGACTGAAAGAGTGGAAGCCAGGATCGGGATGGTCAACTTCATCAATACGGCCCCCATCTACGATGTCTGGCAGCGGACCGTGCACCGTCCGGAGTGGCGGATTACGGAGGCGGCGCCTGCGACGCTCAATCGTCTGCTGAGTGGGGGGCAATTGGATGTCGCTTTCGTTTCCTCCCACGAATACGCGGTTCGTCCAGAGTTCTACAAGGTCCTGCCGGGCCTTTCCATCAGTTCGACTGGGCCCGTCGGCAGCGTGTTCCTCTTTGCGGATGTTCTGCCCGGGGAACTGAACGGGCGGCTGGTTTACCTGAGCTCCAAAAGCCAGACCTCCGCGGCCCTCGTCAAAGTGATTCTGGAGCAGTTCCATGGGGTTCATCCGCGCTACCGGACCGGTGACATTCTGGATCTGAGGGGTGAACGGGAGCCGGTGGCAGGCGTGATGGCGATTGGTGACGAGGCCTTGCAGCTGGCCCAGGGCGGAACGTCGGGGGTGCGGATCGACCTGGGTGAGGAATGGCATCGGAGAACGGGTCTGCCCTTCGTATTCGCCCTCTGGGTGGTTCGCGAGTCCTTCAGTGCGGAGCATCCGGAGTGCGTGTCGGAGATCCGCTCGGAACTGATGCGCTGCGCGGCGAAGGGCAGGGAGGAGCTGGAGGAGATCAGCCGGAGGGTCGCGCCGCGCATCCCCATGTCCTCGGCAGCCTGCCGCCGCTACCTTCGGAAGATCGAATACGATCTGGAAGAGGAGAAGCGGCGGGCTCTCGATTTGTTCTTCCGCTATCTGATCGAACGCGGCGAAGGGCGGCCCGAGGCCCTTCCCGTGAGGTATTTCGAGGTTGATTGACCGCGTTGCCATGCAGCCACAGGCAGCCATGCATTCGACGAAGCTCGAGGAGGAAGGTTGTGACACTCACCAAATCCGATTTGACAGGGAAGCTGGCGGAGCGGGGGTTTACCCGGAAAAAGGCGGCCGTTTTCGTTGACCGTGTGCTTGAGATCGTCAAGTCCACCCTGGCCAAAGGTGAAGACCTCCTGATCTCGGGCTTCGGCAAGTTCGAGGTGAGAGACAAGGGGCCGCGCAAGGGCCGGAATCCGGCGACCGGAAATGGAATCGAGCTGGAGGCCCGGCGGGTCGTGGTCTTCAGACCTTCGCCGCGTCTCAGGGAAAAGATCAACGGCGACGGCGGAAAGGGCGGTGGACGCCAGGCCGTTGAACAGATCGTTCCAGAGGTCGTCTATGTATGCGATGTCTGCGGAGAGCGGCACTGCATCTGCCGAAAGGAGCGCTGATCCTGCCCGGCAGGGGCGGCATGACCGAACGGCGCGGCATCCCGCTCTTTTTCAGCTTGCATCCAGGCGAGCGTCCGGTTCATGAAGGGTTGTCGAGCACGCGCACTCGATGCTTCTGTATCGCTGAAAGGGAGGGTGGCTCGGGCCGGTTTTGATCGGATCCGGAGGAGCACTCGGGATCCGGTTTTCTGAAACCCGTTGGTTTTATTCCATGTGGAGGGAGACAGCATGGCGGACAGTCCGGCTTCGATCGAGGCTCTCCAGGCGGAGGTCCTCTCCGTCAAGGGGCACTGCAGCGCAGGGCACCGGCAGGGAGACCGTTTTTCGATAGGCTGCTACGACAGCGGCGGCTTGTGCGGTTTTTTCTACCACGATATTTTCCCTACCTTGAGCGTCATGCAGTTCGGGGGTCGTTATCCCTGGGCATCAGGGGATGAAATGGTGGTGGAATGCCCCGACAGGGAAAACGCCGTGACCTTGAGGATCGTTCGAGGGTGAGGGGGCTTTTTCGGCTGGGACCTGTCCTTTCAAAGCGCCGGTTCCCCGGAGCTGAAAACTTTGCCTTTGCCCGGTCCAACGGATCGACCGGCCGGCGCCCTGAACGTATGCGCCTTTGGGCCTCCGCCGGGCAGGGAGCGGGATGCCTTCGATGCAGAGGAATGAAGACGTAGGGCACGGTGCAGAAGAGGTTCGGGAGACTATCCGGCAGAGGATCATCGACCTTCTCTGCGCCGGCGAAATGAGCGCGATCGAGATCTCGCAGGAGTTGCACATCGCCGAAAAGGAGGTCTACGCCCACCTGCCGCATGTCGCCAGAAGCGTCGAACGCCTGGGGAAGAAACTCGTCATTCGGGCGTTCCGCTGCCTCAAATGCGGATATGTGTTCAAGGACAGACAGCGTTTCACGCGTCCCGGCCGCTGCCCCCGCTGCAAGGGGACGCATCTCGAAAGACCCCTCTATGTTATCGAGTGAATACGCCGAGGCGCGGGACGGGGCGGGAAAGAGAAAGGTTTGTTGGGCGGAGGTCCGCCCCGCACGCAGCGCGGTATGCTGCCTATGATGAAGGTGTCTGAAAAGGGGTTGGTCACGCGGCGGTGCATCGAAAGGCGGCTCGAGGCGGCGAATCGAGTGGGGCGGCTTTTCCCGGGAGGGCTCACCAGAGACCTCACCACGTCCGCCGTGCTGTTCACAGTGGGGCCGGCCCCGTTCGGGGCCTTCCGAGACGATCCTTGCCTCATCCTGAACAAACGGTCACAGCGGGTCAAACAGCCCGGGGACCTATGCTTCCCCGGCGGACGGACCGCTCCGCGCCTGGACTGCTGGCTTTCGAAGGTGCTGCAGCTGCCGCTCTCCCCCCTCACCCGCTGGCCGGGTTGGCCGGCCTGGCGCCGGGAGCGACCGCGCGAGGCGCGCCGCCTCGCACTGCTCTTGGCCACAGGCCTGAGGGAGAGCTTCGAAGAAATGCGCCTGAACCCGTTTGGAGTGTCATTTTTAGGCCCGCTGCCTTCGCACTCCCTCGAGATCTTTCAGCGGGTCATATACCCGATGGTCGGGTGGGTCGGTTGGCAGAAGCGTTTCCGGCCCAATTGGGAGGTGGAAAAGGTGGTGTGCATTCCCCTTCGACACCTGCTCCAATACAGCCGCTACGCCTGTTACCGTGTCGAGATGCAGGGGCTCGAGGCCGTCCGGCCCGGAAAGCTTGTGGAGGATTTTCCCTGCTTCGTGCATGAGGACGGCGGGCAAAGGGAGCTTCTCTGGGGGGCAACCTACCGCATCGTCATGCTTTTTCTCGAGGTGGTGTTCAATTATTCTCCGCCCCCGGAGCGGGTTCTCCCGGTCATCCACGGCGTATTGAAAGGTTCCTACTTTTCGGCCCTGCCTTCGCAGGGGTAGGCGCATCAGGCGCTTCGGTCCCCTGCTCCAGGGTTTATCCAGGCCGATGGGCCCAGGCCCAGCGGGGATGGCGCTTTTCCTCGGGGCTTTTTGCAGCGTTCGTGGAACGGCGGGATTGAAGCCGGGCGCGGCGCCGGCGGGGGCTCTGTCGGCTTGGGCGTATGCAGAGGAAGGAGTCGAACGATGTGCGCCCGAAGAAGCCGATCGATGTGTGGGCGGTCGTCTGCAATCTGGCAGCGCTGAAACGTCCATGCCCTGACCGGTCCATGACGGGAGGGCACGGGCGAAGGGTTCGATTTGAAGAGGATCTGGGGTTTTGTTGAACGACTGGACGGATTGAAAGGAGAGAGGCGATGAGGGGATTCAAGGTTGTCGTGGTGATGTTGTGCGTGATGCTGTCGGGTGCCTGTGCGCAGTTCAATCAGGGAACAGCTGCCGTTCCGGGGGTGGCTTCGCATCTGGATCGGATCGCCGCCCGCGGGGAGCTGGTGGTGGGGATGTCCGGGAACCAGCCGCCGTTGAATTTCATCAGCAAGAGCGGTGAGTTGATGGGGCTCGAAGTGGATCTTGCGAAGCAGATGGCGGACGCCATGGGTGTCAATCTGCGCACCCAGAGCATGGCCTTTGCAGATCTGCTCCCTGCGCTCGAGTCCGGCAGGGTGGACCTGGTGCTTTCCGGTATGACCATCACTCCGGCGCGCAACATGAAGAGCATGTTCGTCGGACCTTACTTCCTTTCGGGAAAGGCGATCCTCACCCGGGAGCAGACCTTGGCCGACATCAGGAATCCCTCCGAAATGAACCGTCCGAATTTGAAAATCGTTGCGCTGAGGGGGTCTACGAGCCAGGCGCTCGTCGAGGATGAGATCCCCGATGCGAAGCTCTCGCTCGCCCAGGATTACGACGAGGGTGTCCAACAGCTCATCAGGGGCGAAGCCGACATCTTCATCGCCGATTATCCGATCTGCATCATCTCGGTTTTCCGCTATCCCGACGAAGGGCTCATCTCGCTGATCACGCCGATGACCTTCGAACCGTTGGGGATCGGACTTCCGGCCGGCGATCCGCTTTATGCGAACTGGATGGAGAATTTTCTGATGCTGCTGGACGGCAGCGGTGAACTGGAGGAACTCACGAACCGTTGGTTCGGAGAGTCGTCCTGGCTGGAAGACCTTCCCTGAATGCGTTGACCCGCCGTTGAAAAGCGCCCCTCTGCTGCGTTGCGACCATGCGGTCTCGCTGCGGCGCACCTGGAGGGGCGTCTCTTTCGACGAAGCTTCGCCGGCCTTGCACTCCGCCGCTTTCTGACGGCCTGCACACCTGGGTTTTTCAAGCCGTTGTCGAAGATTATCCTTCTCTTTCCCTGCCCGATGTCCATTCTTTTGCAGATACCATGCGTCTCGTCCTCCGCCCCTTCCGTCTCGAGGGTTGCTCCTTCGCGCTCTCTACGACCGGCACTGTCATCGCTTTTTTTTACAGCCTGGAAAAGGGTTTGACAGGACCACTCGGCCACGCGTCCCGAGGAAGCGAACCGGTGGCGAAAACGGCTGTCCTGACGGGCTCGGCCGTGCCGTCCAGCCTGCGCTGGGCGCCCTTTTCCCCCTGGCACGCTAATTGAATTGACCGGGTAGGGCCTTCCAGATGATCGTTTCAGGTCCGGAAGACCTTTGTCCTCGGAGCGGCGCTATCCGTGGAGAAGGCGCCTCCCGCTGGATGTCCTGTCGTTTCGCGCTGGCCGTCTTCCCGTGGGTTTGCAGGGGGATGAACCGCAGGCCGGAACCCAGGACATTCGAGAGAGCTGTAAAGGATGCGGAGGCGTTCTTCTTCAGGCGGGGAGACCCTTGCGCCGGTTGCTTCAATGCCGATACAGGAGGGATGCGGAGTATATCGCTATCGCGCTGACGGGAATTCATGGATTTTACGAAAGCTTTTCGCAGTCTCGAGTCCTGAGAGGTTTCCATCCGGAAAGGGTCTTTTTGCCCATCTCGGCGTCAATCTGCCCGTATGCTTGTACGGCGGCCTGGAGGTCGCTTCCGTGCAAACGTTGGATTTCATTGATATTGGCAAAAAACCTCATTTCCGGATTGGAAACCCGGTCGTACCGGGGAATCATTTCCGCGGACGGACACTGAAAGGTCATTTCCGGGGTCGCGCCGCAGGCGGTCTTCGGGCTCTCCGCGTGGGCGGTCTGAAACCCCTGCGGACAGGAGGAGGAATCTATGACGGAAGATAAAAAGAAGCCTTCGGGCTACGATAAATTCATCAATTGGAAGCTGTTCAGTCTGCCTTTGGGGTTGCTGTTGATCATGTTGATCATTCCAACCCCGAAGAGCATGCTGGACGTGGGCGTCGAGTACGCGTTCGGGCCTAAATACGTGGAGGAGCTGTTCGCCGGGGAGCTTTTCAACCAGAAGCCGGCCGACCTCGAGCAGTGGCAGATCCAGATGGTCCGGATGATGGAGGCAAATCTGCAGAAGTCGTCCTTCAGCCAAAAGTCCTTTCTCAGCCGGACAGAGAAGTGGTGCCGGGAGAACGGCGTTTCCACCACGAAGAAACATTTCGACCAGGTCATGCAATTCGCGTCCCAGATAACCCCGGAGGCGTTCCGCGCCCTGATGGACCGCGGCTACAAGCTGAGGACCGAGGAGCTGACCTTCGATCGGCTCGACGAGAAGGACCAGGCGAAGGCCTTGAAAGCGGGCTTTCACGTGAAAGCCGCGGTGGGGATTGTTCTCTTTGTGGTCCTGTGCTTCGTGACCGAGGCCATGCCGCTCCCCATGGTGTCGCTTTCGATCGGTGTGATCGCCCTCATGACGGGCATCGTGACGCGCAAAAACGTCGCCTCGCTCTACTGGTCGGACGCGACCTGGTTCATCATGGGGAGCCTCATGTTCGCAGCCGCGTTCGTCAAGACCGGTGTGGACAAACGCATCGCCATGATGATGTTCGGCAAGCTCAAGAACCCGGACATCAAGTGGGTGACGCTCATCATCGTGGTGATCATCGCGCCGCTCACCATGTTCATGTCCGACCACGCTCTGGCGGCGATGTTCCTCCCGATCGGCATCATGCTCTACACGACCTCGACGACCGCGACGGGGAAGGACGACCCGGAACTCGCCAAGATGCTCATGATCACCATCGCCATGGCCTGCAACCTCGGAGGCTCCCTCGCCCCCTCGGGCGCTGCGCGCAACATCATCATGATGAACTATGCCGAGGACATGTTCGGCCTTTCCATCGGTTTCGGGCAATGGTGCGTCTACTGCATCCCGTTTCTGATCTTTCTCATCCCCGTCTGCTGGGTGGTGTTGAACTGGCGGTTCAAGCCCGCCGTGACCAACCTGGGTGCGGCCTTTGCCGTCGTCAAGGAGGAGACGGCCAGGGTGGGGGGCGGAAAATGGACGCGTGAGCAGGTCATCGCCCTGGTGATCTTCCTTGCCATGCTTTTCTGCTGGATCACCGAGAAAAACCTTCTGCTCCAGTGGACCGGCATCGACTTCGGGATCGGCGTCCTGGCCGTCATGGGAGCGATCGCCTACATCCTGTCGGGCGTAGTCAACTGGCGCGACTTCCAGACCAAGGTCGACTGGGGGGTCGTCTGGCTGTATGCCGGCGCCATCATCTTCGGGCGCGTGCTCGTGGAGACCGGAGGCGCCTACTGGATCGCCCGCACGCTGCTGCAGGTGACCGAGCCGCTGGGGGTCACGCACGGAATCGGTCTGCTCCTGACCGGGAATGTCATCACCGGCCTGATCACCCAGATCATGGCCGACGGCCCGGCCTGCGCCGCCGTGGGTCCGGTGACCCTGGCCATGGCCGGCATTGTGCACCCGGGGACCGCGATGATCCCCTTCATGGCGATGGGGACCGCCATCGCCTCGTCCTTCGCCTATTGTCTGGTGATCGGCACGCCCCCCAACGCGATTGTCTATGCCAGCGGGTATCTGGAGGCCAAGGACTTTTTGAGGGTGGGCGTCATCCTGTGGATCACCAACATGATCGGCCTGGCCCTGATGGGCGTTACGTATTGGGCGTGGATGGGATGGCCCGGGTTGAAACCGTTCTGAGAAGGAGGCGGATCCGATGAATCGCACAATCAAGGTTCTGATGGTGGACGACGAGGATCAGTTCCGCGCCACCACGAAAAAACTGCTGACCCGCAAGGGCTTCGAAACGATCGTGGCCGCGTCCGGCGAGGAGGCGATCGAACAGCTGCAGAAAAATCCGGACGTGGTCGTCCTCGATATCAAGATGCCCGGCATGGATGGTCATGCCGCCCTGAAGGAGATCCGGAAGCGCGCCCCCAACCTGCCGGTGATCATGCTGACGGGGCATGGGGCACTCCCCTCGGCGAAGGAGGCCCGGAAGGAGGGCGCGTTCGACTACCTGACCAAGCCCTGTGACATCGACGTCCTGGCGGCCAAGATCGGCGATGCCGTCCGGTCGGTCGAAAAGGGCGGCCCGCCGGCGGAAAAGACGGTCAAGGACATCATGGTGCCCTTCGGGAACTATACGACGGTGACGACCGAGCAGACTGTCGGGGAGGCCGTCGAGGCCCTTCGAGAGAGCTACGGCGCTAGCCTGTCCACAAGCCGCATCATGGAGACGGGGCACCGCTCCGTCCTGGTTCTCGACCGGGGGGGCGAGGTACAGGGGGTCCTCACGATCAAGGACCTGCTGGAGGCGATCATGCCGGCCTATCTCAGTGCGCCGAGGCCTTCGACGGCGGACAGCATCCAGTACTCGCCTCTGTTTTGGAAGGGGATGTTCACGATCGAGGTCAAAAAGCTCGTCAAGAAGCGGGTCCAGGAGGTCATGTCCCGGAGACCCCCGACCATCGATGCGGAGGCGAACCTGATGGAGGCATCCTACGCGATGGCGGGCACGGGCGAGCGGCGGCTTCTCGTGATGGACGGGAAAAAGGCGGTGGGCGTCGTCCGTGAACAGGACCTGTTCTTCGAGATGGAGCGGATTGAGCGCTCTTGAGAGCGGGCGGCACGGACGCCGTCTGACAGGATGAAGGCCGCGGGGGGAGTGGATGCGCCGGCACGGGCGGGGAGGTCAAGCCGGCCCTCTCTTCTCCTCGGCGCCCTGTGGACCGGGCGAGCCCCACCAGACCGACCAGGCCCCCGAGTAGGTGATCTCCTGCCATCGGCGCTCTTCTTCGCCGGCTTCGTTTTCCAGGCACAGCTCGGCCTTGATCCAGAGGAGCCTCGGGCCTTCGGGCCTTGCGAGGAGCGTGGCGATACGCCGGGGAAACTCCGTCCCTTCGAGCGGTTGACCGGCCCCTACCCGGGTGCGTGCCTTGTAGATGCGAACACCTCGGTCATAGTCGATCCCCAATGCACCCAGAAACGTGCCGATATCCTCGTCGTCGACGAGGTAGGAGTCGCCATGCAGATCGAACTCCCCCCATCCGAGGCGCGGGTCGGAGCCGTCGCGCTGAAGAATGATGCCCGCATCGTGCAGCTCGATCAGATCGGCTTCCTTGTAATTATCCGTAGTCAAACTGTTTTCCTCCTGGCATCAGGTGAGTGCCGGCGGGCCGGCTGGGTTGGATCATATACCGGAGGGCAGCCCCGGGGCAAAAGAAATCATCTCGAAGGGATGAGGAGGGGAAGGGTGCCGGGGCAGCAAGGGACAACAGTCGCGCTCGCGGAGTAGTGCCCTTTATGTGGCGGCTTGACAGGCCTTTCTCATTCTCTCATACTCAGCGCGGGATGTCCGCTTGGATGAGGCCGCCGGGCCGGTTCCGGATCTCCGGTCGCCTTCGGGCATCCGTTCGAGGCAGGGATGGCGCCGCATCTGCGGGAGGTCCCCAGACTCATTTCGGAAACGGCCTTCCGGCACAGGCCGGTTTCCCATCCGGAAAGGAGAAGGTTCTCTTCACACCCTCCGGGCGCTCCGTCTCATTCGTGGCGGGTTGGGGCTTGCCCCTATCCAGAAAATCAGGCTCTTGCCCGGAGGCGGCCTGCAGGCCGCCGCAAAACGCAAACGTGCAGATCGGCGGAACAATCCGCCCTGGCAGAGAGAACGCGGAAAGGACCCGTACCTTATGATGCGTGAATGGTATGAGAAAAAGCGGGTTACACCGGAGCGAGCAGTGGCGGAGATCGCCGACGGGAGCACGATTGTTCACGGCATGGTCTGCGGGGAGCCGCCGGCCCTGCTCGGGGCGCTGGCTGCACGCCTCCGGGCGGGCGATCTCAAAAAGATCCGGATCTTCAGCCTCCTTCCCGGAAAGCACGCCTCGGCCACCTATCTGGCGCCGGATTTGAGCGACTGCGTCGATTCCTTCACCTGGTTCGTATCGCCGGCTGACCGGAATCTCGTCCGCGTCGGGTTGAACTATTTCGTTCCCAACGAGTTTCACCAGGTGCCGAGGTTCATCCGGGAGTTCATGGATGTTGACGTGACCCTGACGACCGTTTCACCGATGGACAAGAACGGCTTTTTCACCTTCGGGGCCGTGAACGACTACATCAGCACCGCCGCTCGCGTCTGCAGAAAGCTGATTGTCGAGGTGAACCCGCTCATGCCACGGGTCTTCGGCGACTCGCTCCTGCACATTTCGGAGGTGGATGCCCTGATCGAACACGAGGCCCCTATGCTGGAATCCCGGCCCGCCGAGGCGAAGCCTGAGGCCGCTGTCATCGGGCGGCTCGTGGCTGCCGAGGTGCCGGACGAGGCGACGATTCAGGTGGGCTTCGGGGGGATCCCGAACGCCGTCTGCGAGTACCTGCTCGATCGGAAGGATCTGGGGATCCACAGCGAACTGTTCTGCCCCGGGCTGGCCGAACTCATCAAGAAAGGGGTGGCCACCGGCCGGAAAAAGACCTTTCATCCGCGAAAGCATCTTTTCACGAACGTCCTCGGGGACCGGGAGCTCTATGAGTTCGTCCATGACAATCCGAGCTGCGAAAGCTATCCGGTCTCCTACATCAACCATCCGGCCAACATCGCACGGCAGGACCAGTTCATCTCCATCAATGCCACCATCGAGGTCGATCTGCTGGGGCAATGCAACTCGGAGAGCCTCGACGGGGCGCAGTATTCCGGGACAGGCGGGCAGCTCGATTTTGTGCGCGGGGCCTTCGATTCGAAAGGGGGGAAATCCATCATCGCCTTCTATTCGACGGCACGCGATGGGAAGGTCTCCCGGATCGTGCCCCGATTGAGGCCCGGCGCCGTCGTGACGGTCCCGCGGACAGCCACCCACTACCTGGCGACGGAATACGGCATCGTCAACCTGAAGGGAAAGTCCACCCGCGACCGGGCCCTGGCGATCATCAGCCTCGCGCACCCGAAATTCCGGGACGATCTCCTGCGGGAAGCGGAAAACCAGTATCTTATCTAGTCTCCATCCGGAAATGGTCTTTTTGGCCAATCTCGGCGTCAATCTGCACGTTTGCTTGTGCGGCGACCTGTAGGTCGCCTCCGCGCAAGCGCTTGATTTCCTTGATATTGGTCAAACCGGGACCCGCCGCGCCGCGGTGGGACTGAGCACCCTAAGGGTGTAAAGAAAGATCCTCATTTCCGGATTGGAAACTTGGTCCTACCGCGAAATCATTTCCGGATTGGAAACCGGGTTCTGCCGCGAAAGCGAAGAGTGGAGAGCCGGGGCTGCATGTCCATTCGTTAGGATTTTTAGGAGCCGTTGGTCAGAAGGATGCCCCGAGTTCGATAAATGGTCGTTCCGGTCTACCCGGAAGCGAATTGTTTTGCTTTGCGGGCCCCGGCGGGGTAGATTGATTTGAAACTCACGAACCTCGATCGAGGCAGGGGACCGTCCCCTGCAGGATGGTTTGGGGAGGCCTTTGTGAATTTTTGATCAAGTTGCCTGTGCGACGGCGGCGCCCTGCGGAGCGCCGTATGAACGGCACCGATGAAGGTGCAGAGAGCAGGAGGCTGCCCCCTCCGCTGCTTGAAAGGAACTCTGCTTTATGAAAGTCCTGCTCGTTTATCCCCGTTTTCCGGATACCTTCTGGTCCCTGCGCTATGCCCTCCGTTTCATCCGCAGGAGCGCCTCCCACCCGCCGCTCGGGCTGCTCACCATCGGGGCCCTTCTTCCCGGAGACTTCGAACAGCGCCTTGTGGATATGAATGTGGAGGCCCTGACCGACGGGGATCTCGGTTGGGCGGACATGGTCTTCATCAGCGCCATGGTCGTCCAGAGAGAGAGCGTGAGAAGCGTGATCGCACGGTGCAGGGAGAAGGGGGTGCCGGTGGTCGCGGGCGGTCCGCTCTTTACGGGGGAGCCTGATGAGTTCAGCGATGTGGACCACCTCGTGCTGGACGAGGCGGAGATCACCCTGCCGCTTTTTCTGGAGGATCTGAAGGCCGGACGGCCGAAGCGGGTCTACCGTTCGGAGGGCTTCTGCGACATCGAGCAGAGTCCGACGCCTGCCTGGGGCCTCCTCAAGATGAAAAAATACGCCTCCATGAGCCTCCAGTTCTCGCGTGGATGCCCCTTCAACTGCGATTTCTGCAACGTCACGGTCCTTTTCGGCCACAAGCCGCGCATGAAGCGGCCCGAGCAGATCACCGCGGAGCTGGATAGCCTTTACGCCCTTGGCTGGCGCGGCAACGTCTTTTTCGTGGACGACAACTTCATCGGCAACAAGCAGTATCTGAAATCGCGCCTGTTGCCGGCCTTGATCGCCTGGCGCAAGGGCAAGAAGGGCTTCGTGTTCTACACCGAGGCGTCCATCAATCTGGCCGACGACCCGGAGCTCATGCGGCTGATGGTTCGGGCGGGGTTCGACTCGGTCTTCATCGGGATCGAATCACCGGATGAGGCTTGTCTGGCCGAGTGCCGCAAGAAGCAGAACACGAACCGGGATTTGCTTCAGAGCGTCAAGATCATCCAGCGCGCGGGTCTCCAGGTGACGGGCGGCTTCATCGTGGGTTTCGACAACGACACCCGCTCGATCTTTCAGCGTCAGATCGACTTCATTCAGAAAAGCGGGATCGTGACCGCCATGGTGGGCATCCTGAACGCGCCTCCGGGCACGCGGCTCTTCGCGCGACTGCAAGGCGAAAACCGACTGATCTCGAAGATCACGGGGGACAATGTCGACGGCACGACGAACATCATCCCCAAGATGGGGATCGACAGTCTTCTCGAGGGGTATCGCACGCTGATGGGGCACATCTACTCCCCCAAGCACTACTACCGGCGCGTGAAGGTCTTCTTGAAGGAATTCGGGGTGCCCCGCGCAAAGGCGCCGTTGACGTTCCAGAGTTTCCTGGCCTTTTTCAGGTCCTGTTTCCTGCTCGGGGTGTGGGGGAAGGAGCGATTTCAATACTGGAAGCTGCTGTTCTGGACGCTCCTGCGCAAGCCGCGGGTGGTGTCGCTGGCCGTGACGCTGGCCGTCTACGGGTACCACTACCGGCGAATCTGCGAGATGTACATTTTGCCGAAGCGCAAGGCCCTCCCCGCCGGCAAGGTATAACGGGCCCGCGCGCCACGGATTTTTCAACACGCGGTCAGATATGCAGAGGAGCGTCTACACCCGCCCGGGGGTTTGCCCGGCGGTGTCGGCGCTCTTCTTGAGCTCGTCGAGAAATTCCTTGAAAAACCTGTCCTTTTCCCGCCAATCGGGTCCGAAATGTTTGTTGAAGGACTCGCCGAGGCGGGCGAAAAGCCGTTTCCAGACCGGCTTCCCGCCGCCCAGAACCACGTCTTCGAGATAACTGGCGAGCTCCGAGATCTTTTCCTTCGGAAGGAAAGAGAGCGCACCGAGCTTGATGGCCGTCTTGAGGGCGTCGGGCGTAAGGGCGTGCGCCGTGAGCATGACGGTGGGAAACCCCCTGGAAACGGTGTGGCGCAGGAGTTCGAAGCCGTTCACACCCATGATGTCCAGGATGACGATATCGTAGGTGTAGCTGAGGAGATACTGGAGGGCGGTGTCATAGTCGCCGGCCTTGTGAACCAGGCACATGTCCAGCTCTTCTTCGATCGTTTCCAGGATATCGGGTTCGTCATCCACCACCAGAACAACTTTGTCTTTGAGAGGGCTCGCATCGCTCATGACGGTCTTGCGCTCCTTTCCATCGGTTCGGCGGGCGAAGGGGGGCTGCTATTCGCGACTCCCCCTGAGAAGCCGGGGTGAATGTCTTGCATCCCTGCGCTTTCAGACTTCATTTCTATAGCAGACTTCCTCATGCCAGTCAAAATCAATCATCGGGGTTTTCACACGGGGGGCAACGGGGGACGCGCTTCTATAAGGCTTTGTGGCCCGTTGCGTATCATTGCCCGCGGGCCGCGCCGGGCGCACCAATGGGGCGACCTGCTTCCCGCAGCTCTCAGACAGTCCGATTTTCAATGTCGACAGGCTTATCGTACTACCCACACCCTTCCGCAATGTGTTAGACTGCAGTCATCCGGAAAGGATTCTTTTGCCCATCCCGGCATCGATCTGCCGCCCTGCTTATGATAAAAACCCGCAGATCGCCTCTCCGCAAGGGCGTGAAAAAACCGGGGCCCACCCCGCCGGAGTGGGACTGAGCGCGTGCAGTGTGTGAAGAGACCGGGAACCGGCGTTTTCTTTCCGGATGCGAATGTTTCCCAACAGGAAAGGACAACATTTCAACGATCGGAAAGGAGGTCGATTTACATGACGGTCAAGATTGTCGGTGTCTGTTGCAGTCCGCGGAAGGGGAAGACCACCCGTTATGCATTGGATGTCTGTCTGAAGGCGGCTGAAGAGGCCTTCCCGGAGGTGAAGGGAGTTGTGGTCGAACTGGCCGGGATGGATATTCGAGGGTGCATCGCCTGCGGGGCGTGCATGAAGAAGCTCGAGTGCAGCCAGGAGGACGATTTCGGTCAGCTTATCCCTACGCTGGCCGACCCCGATCTGGGGGGGCTCATTGTGGCGAGCCCGGTTTATCTCGGTGTAATGACCAGCCAGTGCAAGGCCTTCCTGGACCGGACGGTCATGTTCAGGCGGAACGGCTTCAAGTTCCGCAACGTCGCCGGCGGCGCGCTGGCGGTCGGCGGCTTCCGGAGCGGCGGACAGGAGGCCACGATCCAGTCGATCCATACCACGATGCTGGTGCATGACATGGTCGTGGTAGGCGATGGGAGCCCGGGGGCCCATCTCGGCGGGACCCTTTGGAGCAACCATCAGGGCGGGATCGAGGCCGACGACCTCGGGCTCGCAACCGCGCGCAGCCTGGGAGCGCGTGTGGCGGAGGTGGGGCTGAAACTGCGCGGGAGATGACGTAGAGGGAGACGGGTGCCGAAGGCAGAAGCGGACGCATCCAGGGGCGGGAAGATGGGCGGTGAGACCTCATCCGGCATGATGCTCGCCGGCGATATCGGTGGTACCAAGACGGTCCTCGGGCTTTTCAGACGGGGCGCGGCGAGGCCTGTGCTTCTGGTGTCGGAGACCTGGTCGAGCAGCGCCGCGAAAGGTGTTGCGGAGCATGTCGAGCGGTTTCTGGAGCGTCACCCCGCCGAGGTCCAGGCGGCCGTTTTGGCCATGGCCGGCCCGGTGATCGACGGGGTCTGCAAGACCACCCATCTTCCCTGGCGCGTTTCTGAAAAAGAGCTCGAGGCGCGTTTTGGATGGCGCGTCCGGCTCATCAACGACCTGGCCGCGGCGGGTTGTTTCGTGCCGTTCCTCGAAGCCGGTGAAGTCTATGCGTTGAATGAGGCCAAGCCGAGCCCCGGCGGAACCATCGCGCTCATCGCACCCGGAACGGGCCTCGGAAATGCCTTCCTGACCTTCGTGGATGGCCGGTATCGGCCGTTCGCCTCCGAAGGCGGACACGTGGACTTCGCGCCTGCCGACGAGGAGCAGCTGGAGGTGTGGCGTTGTCTTGCCAAGCGATTCGGCCATGTGAGCGTCGAGCGCGTTGCCTCGGGACTTGGCCTGCTGAACCTGTTCGCATGCCTGAAAGAGATCGGCGGCTATTCCGTCCCCGACTGGCTTGCGGAGGATATGAAACGGAAAGACCAGGCCCGCGCCATCACCGAGGCTGCCATGGAAAGGCGGGAGCCGCTGTGCGTCAAGGTCCTGGAGACCTTCTGCTCCGTCCTGGGAGCGGCCGCCGGAAATCTCGGGCTGACGGTGCTTGCGACAGGCGGCTTGTATCTGGCCGGCGGCATTCCTCCGAAGATCCTGCCTGCGCTTGGCGACGGCCGGTTCATGAAGGCCTTTGTCGACAAGGGCCGGTTCAGCGGCCTGCTGCAGAGAGTCGCCGTGAGGGTCATCCTCAACCAGAAGACCAGCCTCCTGGGAGCCGCCCAGACAGCATTCGAGATGGACGCGGCCGCAGCCCCGCGGGCGGGCGGAGACCCGCAGCCTTTTTGAACGTCGGTGTGCAAGCCCGGTCGGTGCATCGGCCACCCCTCGAGCCCTAGGCGGAAAGGACGGAGTCATGCAGGAGCGAAGAGCGAACAGACTGGCCCGGGAGAAGAGCCCCTACCTCCTTCAGCATGCCTACAACCCCGTGGACTGGTACCCCTGGTCGGAGGAGGCCTTCGCCCGGGCGGCGGCGGAGGACATGCCGGTGTTCCTGTCGATCGGCTATTCCACGTGCCACTGGTGCCATGTGATGGAGAAGGAATCGTTCGAGGACGAGGCGGTCGCGCGGCTGATGAACGACGCCTTCATCTCGATCAAGGTCGATCGCGAGGAGCGTCCGGACCTGGATCACGTCTACATGACCGTCTGCAACATGATGACCGGCAGCGGCGGCTGGCCGCTGACGATCGTGATGACCCCGGAGAAGGCGCCGTTCTTTGCAGCGACCTACATCCCGAAGGAGAACCGCTTCGGGCGGGTCGGACTGCTCGAGCTGATACCGCGCATCCGCGAGGTCTGGCAGACCCGGCGGGCGGAAATCATGGCCTCGGTGGGGAAGATAACGGCCGCCCTGAGCGGGGTCGATGCGGATACGGCCGGCGGCGACCTCGGAACCGCATCGATCGAAAAAGGGTACCGCGAGATCGGCCGGCGATTCGACGCGGTCCACGGGGGCTTCGGGCCGGCGCCCAAGTTCCCGACCCCGCATCAATTCCTCTTCCTGCTGCGCTGGTGGAAACGCTCCGGGGATGCTACGGCCCTGGAGATGGTCCAAAAGACGCTGACGGCGATGCGCTTCGGGGGGATCTTCGATCAGATCGGCTACGGCTTCCATCGCTACAGTACGGATGAGGAGTGGCTCGTGCCGCATTTCGAAAAGATGCTCTATGATCAGGCGCTGCTCGCTCTGGCCTACCTCGAGGCGTTTCAGGCGACCGGCGTGGCCCTCTACGCGGAGACGGCGAGGGAGATCTTCGCCTACGTGCTGCGCGACATGCGCTCCCCGGAGGGGGCCTTCTACTCGGCCGAGGACGCCGACAGCGAAGGGGTCGAAGGGAAGTTCTACGTCTGGAGTGCGGCGGAGCTGCGGAGCCTCCTCGGGGATGAGGACGCCGAACTCGCCATGGAATGCTTCAACGCGAAGCCGGAGGGGAACTTCCAGGAGGAGGCCACCGGCCGGAGGACGGGCGGGAACATCCTGCACCTCGGTGAACCGCTCGAGGCCAAGGCGGGGCGGAAGGGCCTTTCCCCTCAGACCCTCGCGGATCGGCTGGCACGCATTCGGGAGCGGCTGTTCGCGGCGCGGGAGAAGCGGATCCGGCCGCACCGGGACGACAAGGTCCTGACGGATTGGAACGGGCTGATGGCCGCGGCCCTCGCGCGGGGCGCCATGGTCCTGGGCGAACCGGACTACGCTGCGGCCGCCGCAGCGGCGCTCCGTTTCATTCTGGAGAGCATGGGCGGGGCTGGCGGCGCCCTGCTCCACCGTTACCGGGAGGGTGAGGGCGGGATAGGCGCGTTTGTGGATGACTATGCCTTCCTGGTCTGGGGGCTCATCGAGTGCTACGAGGCGACCTTCGATGAAAAATGGCTGCGCTCGGCTCTGGCGTTGAACGACCGGATGCTGGAGGACTTCTGGGATCGGGAACGGGGCGGGCTGTTTTTCACCCCCGAAAAGGGAGAGGCCCTGATCGTCCGCAAGAAGGAGATCTACGACGGCGCGGTCCCGTCGGGCAATGCCGTGGCGATGCTGAACCTCCTGCGCCTGAGCCACCTGACGGGCCGGAGCGCCCTCGAGGAGCGGGCTTCGGAGCTGGCGCGCGCCTTTTCATCGCGCATCGGCGACATGCCCTCGGCATACACCTTTTTCATGATCGCGGCGGACTTCGCCGCAGGGCCGGTATCCGAAGTGGTGCTGGTGGGGAGGCGGGAAGACCCCGATCTGCTGGCGCTTCGACGGGAGCTGGCGGCCCGGTTCCATCCGAACCGGGTAACGCTCTTCCGTCCGGGCGACGAAGACCGGCCCGAGATCGACGACTTGACCGGCTTTACCTCCGGCTACCGGATGCGTGACGGCAAGGCCACCGCCTACGTCTGCCGCTCCCAGGCCTGCATGGCCCCGACGACGGAGGCCCGTGAGATGCTTTCGATGCTGGAGTGAAGAGAGGCAGCGCTTTTGAAGACGGCCGCAACCCGAGACTCAGGGACCCACGGCCTCGGCCGTGCGGCCGGGGTGATCAGCGCCTTCACCTTCATCAGCCGGATCCTCGGGCTGGTGCGCGACATGGTCGTGGCCCGGTTTTTCGGCGCCGGGATGGCCGCCGACGCCTTCTTCGTGGCCTTCCGCATCCCGAATTTCCTGCGGAGCCTTTTTGCGGAAGGCTCGCTGACGATCGCATTCATCCCGGTCTTTACCGAATACCTGACCCAGAAGGGGAAACCCGCCGCCTTCGAACTCGCCCGGACCGTCCTGACGCTCCTGTCGATCATCCTGGTCGTCTTGAGCGTGGTGGGGATTCTGCTCGCGCCGTGGATCGTGCGCCTGCAGGCCTTCGGATTCGGCGGCGAAACCGAAAAGTACGCCCTGACGGTGCTGCTGACCCGCATCACCTTCCCCTACATCCTGCTGATCAGCCTGGTGGCCCTCTTCATGGGCGTCCTCAACTCGCTCCGGCGGTTCGCCGCCCCGGCCGCGGCCCCGATCTTCCTGAACGTGGGTATCATCGCGGGGGCCTACTGGATCTCGCCGAGGCTGAGCGAGCCCATCGTCGGGGTGGCCATCGGGGTGCTGCTGGGCGGGTGCATGCAGGTCGGGCTGCAGATCCTGCCGGCCCTGCGGGCGGGGATGAGCCTCAAGCCGCGCTGGCGGTTCGCCCACACGGGGGTGAAGCGGATCGGCCTCCTGATGCTGCCCGCCATCTTCGGCTCGGCTGTCTATCAGTTCAACCAGATCATGGGCACCCTGATCGCCTCCTTCCTGCCCGAGGGGAGCATCTCGTGGCTCTATTACGCCGATCGGCTGGTGCAGTTCCCTCTGGGCGTCTTCGCGATCGCGATCAGCACGGCCTCCCTCCCCACGCTCTCGGGCTATGCCGCCAACCGGGACTTCGAGCGCTTCGGCCGGACCCTCGAATACGGGATACGGCTGGTGTTTTTCATTACGCTCCCGTCCATGGTCGGCCTCATTCTCCTGCGCGGACCCCTGGTGGAGCTCTTTTTCGAACGGGGCGCCTTCGACAGCGTGTCGAGCGCCATGACCGCCCTGGCGCTCTTCTACTACTGCCTCGGGCTGTGGGCCTTTTCAGGGGTGCGCATCCTCGTCTCAGCGTTTTACGCCCTGCAGGACACCCGCACGCCGGTCAAGATCGCCATCGTGGCGCTCGTCACGAACCTGAGCATGAGCCTCGTCCTGATGGGGCCATTGAAGCACGGCGGGCTGGCCCTGGCGCTCACCCTGGCCTCCACGTTGCAGTTTGCCTGTCTGCTGTTTCTGCTCAAAAGGAGGGTGTCGCTGCTGGCCTTGCGACCCGTGGCCCGCTCCATCCTGAAGTCCGCCTGCGCTGCAGTCCTGATGGCGGCGGCGATCCTTCTCTATGAGCGCTGGACCCTGCCGATGAGCCTGTGGGGCGCCGGTTTCTGGCCGCTCTTGACGCGCATCGCGGCGGCCATCGGTGTGGCGGCAGGGGTTTATTTCGGGGCGGCCGTGCTGCTGCGCTGCCCCGAACTCGACGCCGTCCGCGGCCTGCTCCGGCGGCGGTAGGGGTTCAGGGGTCTCATGTCCACGCCTCCGGCGCGCAGCGAAAGATTCGGCTGGTGCGTCTACGACTGGGCTAATTCCGCCTTCGCTACGACGGTGCTGGCGGCCGTTCTCCCGGTCTATTTCGCCGAATGGGTCGTCCCGCCGGGCGGCGCGGCCCTCAGCTGGCTCGGGGTGGATACGCGCTTGAGCGCCACGAGCCTGTGGGGGTATGCCAACGGGCTCGTTGCAATCCTGTTGATCCTGACGGCGCCTGTCCTGGGGGGGATAGCGGATTTCAGCTCCCGCAAGAAGCTGTTTCTCATGACCGGCGCCTACGCCGGGGCGGTCGCCACCCTGGGGCTCGGATTCTGCGGCGCAGGGGACGTGCAGGCGACCCTCCTCCTGTTCTGCATTGGACACTACGCGTTCGTGTGTGCGAACGTCTTCTACGACGCCTTCCTTCCGTTTCTCGCCACGGGCCCCGAAATGGACCGCCTCTCCGGTCAGGGCTATGCCCTGGGCTATCTCGGGGGCGGACTGCTGCTCCTGTTGAATGTCGTTTTCATCCATTTTCACCAGGTCTTCGAGGTGGAGCAGGAGACGGCGGTGCGCTTGTCGCTTGCATCGGCCGGGCTGTGGTGGGGCGGCTTCAGCACCGTGACCCTTTTGACGCTAAGGGAGCGGTCCGCAGCTCTTTCCAGGCGGACGGGGCTCGGCTTTCCGGTGCGAGAAGGCTTAGCCTCGCTCAGGGGAACCCTCCTGCACATTGTCCGGCGGCGGAACCTGCTGCTGTTTTTGATCGCTTACATGATCTACAACGATGGCGTGCAGACGATCATCAAGATGGCGACCATCTTCGGCAAGGAGGAACTGGGGCTGTCGAGCTCCACGCTGCTCGGGACGCTTCTGATGGTGCAGTTCGTCGGGATCGGGGGGGCGCTCGGGATGTCGCGGGCGGCGGAGATGCTCGGGGTCAGACGGACCATCCTCGGTGCGCTGGCGGTCTGGCTCGGGCTGACGCTCTTCGCCTTCCGGATGAAGACGCCGGGTGAATACTGGATCATGGGCCTGGTGGTGGGGCTGATTCTCGGCGGAACGCAGGCCCTGTCCCGATCGTTCTATGCCCGCCTCGTCGTCCGTGAGCATGCCGCCCAGCTCTTCGGGTTCTTCTCGGTCTTCTCCAAGTTTTCCGCCGTCTGGGGGCCGATCCTGTTTGCGTTGATCCGGCAGTTGACCGGGACGTCCCGGCTTTCGATCGTCTCCATCTCGGTCTTTTTCCTGGTGGGCGGGGCGATCCTCTGCTTCGTGGAAGAGGGGCGGGAGGATGCGCCTGCGCCTATTTGACCCGCCGCAACCGCTTTCGTTTGAGGGCGCTCGCGAGGAGCCTGAGGATCGGGCCCTCGATGCAATCCCAGGAGGCCTCCTGCGCCTTGATGATCCGGATCTCCTTGGGTTTGACACGGATCTCGGTAATGCCCTGCAGAGTCATGATCTCCTGGACGATCTGTTTCCCGAGCGCCCCGAGGGAGAGGAGCGATTTAGTCTTCTCGGGCGTGTACGGCGCTCTGAAGGATTCGACGACCGGGTTCGAGATCGGCTCCTGCGTCAGGTAGGAGCGGATCTCTGCATTTGGATGCCGATAAATCTCGATCTCGGGCCCGTCCTCGATTTTTCTCCCGTCGCTCATCGCATGTCCTCCATGTTCCGGTTGGGGGTGAGCATTCGTCCGTAGTGGGTCTGCATGGGAGGCGGGCATGGGGCGCTGCCGGCCTGGGTCCTGCGCCGAGGCTCGCCGAGTGTCTGAAGAGGCGCGGCCGGAACCGGGCCGGCGGAAAATCCGGGGAAGCCTGCTCTGTCTGCGGGTGCGCGCCTCGTGGCAGGCAGCGGTTGCCGGAAGGGCGCATCGAAGCCCCGGTGGCCGTGTCCGAATATCCATGGAAACAGTTTAGTCTCCATCCGGAAATGATTTCCCGGTAGAACCCCGTTTCCAATCCGGAAATGAGGATTTTTGGCCAATATCAAGGAAATCAAGCGTTTGCGCGGAGGCGACCTGCAGGTCGCCGCACAAGCAAACGTGCAGATTGACGCCGAGATTGGCCAAAAAGACCATTTCCGGACGGAAACAGTTTAGCGTTTCATCCCGAAATTTACAATGACCTGCCTGAAGCGGGGACGCCTCATAACGGCCGGGTGCCGAGTGGATTGAGAGGACAGTGCCGGCCGATCATTTTCATGGTGCGGCAAAAAGAGGCTTGCTTTTGCCGCCCTCTTGAGCCTATGAAGGAAAGGCTGAAAGGCTGCGGAGCTTTCGTTCGGGGCCTGTCGAGTCGAGAGCGGCGATGGGGGATGACGGACGGCGCCGAACCGGCGCGGGCCGTCTCCGGGCGGCCGAGTCTGCCGCCGGTTGGGCCGGGCGCTGAGGCGCGGCGCTGCAAAGGCCGCCGTGCCCGCGGGGGCGGGGTTCGCCCTCAAATCCGCCGCCCGCGCAGGGGTTCAGGGACGCAACATCTATTTCATGTGATCGAGGAGGACGAACGGTGGATATCAGGACAGTGGGAGTGATCGGTTCGGGGCAGATGGGCTCCGGTATAGCGCAGGTGGCGGCCGCGAGCGGATACGCGGTGATCATGAACGACATTCAGGACGCGTTTGTGGAGCGCGGCTTTGCGACCATCGAAAAGAGCCTCGGACGGCTCGTCAAGAAGGAGAAGATGACCCCCGAGGAGATGAAGACGATTCTGGGCCGCATCGAAGGTTCGACGGCGCTCGATGACATGGCGCGTGCGGATTTCGTCGTCGAGGCGGCCGTGGAGAACGAGGAGCTGAAAGCGCGGATCTTCGAGCAGTTGGACGCGGTCTGCCGGGAGGAAGCCATACTTGCCTCCAACACCTCTTCGATCTCGATCACCCGGATCGGATCGGTCACCAAACGGCCTGACAAGGTGATCGGCATGCACTTTATGAACCCCGTCCCGATGATGAAGCTCGTAGAGATCATCAACGGTCTGGCCACTTCGCAGGAGACCTTCGCGATCACCCGCGACCTGGCGGTGGCGATGGACAAGACGCCTGTGCCGGCGAACGACTTTCCGGGGTTCATCAGCAACCGCGTGCTGATCCCCATGATCAACGAGGCGGTCTATGCCCTGTTCGAAGGGGTGGGGACGGCCGAAGACATCGACCAGGTCATGAAACTCGGAATGAACCATCCGATGGGGCCGCTGGCCCTGGCGGATCTGATCGGCCTCGACACCTGCCTCGCCATCATGGAGGTCCTGCAGCGCGGGCTCGGCGACGACAAGTACCGCCCCTGCCCCCTGTTGAGGAAATACGTCGCCGCCGGGTGGCTCGGCCGGAAGTCGGGTCGGGGCTTCTACGTCTACTGAGCGGAGCCGCCGGCGCTGCTTTTTTCGCGGGATGTCTACGAGCAGGCGATCCGGTCGGTCGATATCTTCGAGTCCTCGGGGAGGTCAGGAGAGGAGGCCGCCGGGTCCAGCAGGCGTAATCTCTACAGGATTCATAACCTTTGCAAAAATGAATGGGTTGCTTTATAGTAATCGGCATCGGGGGAGGAAATCCAAGGTCCAATTCAGATAAGGAGACTTGCACATGGCAAAAATCCTGATCGTCGATGACGAGGAACATATCCGCTATCTTTATTCCGAGGAATTGACGGAGGCCGGATATGAAGTCATCACCGCTGATAGCGGGTACAAGCTCCTGGAACGAATAGAGAACGAGAAACCCGACCTGGTGGTCTTGGATATCAAGATGGTTGACTACAACGGGCTCGATCTGCTCCAGGACATCCGAAACAAATTCTACAATCTGCCAGTCGTTCTCTGCACGGCTTACGATACCTTCAAGGAAGATATGAAGTCCATCGCGGCCGATTTCTACGTGATCAAGTCGTTCGACTTGACGGAGCTCAGAAACAAGATCGCCATGGCGCTCGAATCGAGGCAGAACAATTCGGGGGATTGACCTGTCCTGACGGGGGGACGTTTCTGGCCGGCATGAGGTGCAGCCGGTGCCTGCAGCGGACGAGGGGCACGGACTATTTGTGGTATTTGGTGCCGTTCATGATGGTGAATGCCCGATAGATCTGCTCGAGGAGAAAAACCCTGGCCATCTCGTGCGTCAGGGTCATTTTGGAAAGGGAAAGGATTTCATGGGCCGCATCTCTGACGGCTGAAGAAAGCCCGAGCGGACCGCCGGTGACAAAGGCCAGGTGGCTGTGCTGCATATAAAGCGCTTCGAGGCGGGAGGCGAACTCCCGTGAGCTGAACATGCGGCCCGTGCGATCGAGCGCTATCAAGGCAGCCTGAGCCGGGACCCGCTTCAGGATGGACTCCCCCTCCAGGCGGATGATTTCCTCATCGGGGCGGGACTTGGTGGCCTTCTCGGGTTTGACGACGATCCAGTCGGTCTGGGTGTAGGGCTTGAGCCGCGCCAGGTAGAATGCTTCGGCATCGCGCAGGAAAGGGGCCCTCGTGCGATCCACCACAACAAAGCTCATCTTAGGCATGTCTTCACTCCTTTCCTGGATTCCTCGCGGCTGCCTTTCCGGCGCGGAAGACTGACCGACCGCGCAGGCCTTTCCGTGCTGCCTCCTGATGCCATCCGGCCATCGACCGAAGACTATCACACGGGTTTCGTGGTCCGCAACCGCCGACTGGGTGTGGCGGATCTCCATTTGCGGACTGGAAGCTGGTTTGGTCCAGGAAATCATTTCCATTCCAAGGAAGGACGAACATGTTCAGCAAGGATCAGTTGGAACGATATTCCGATGTGCTCCTCTGGGGTTTGAAAACCGCGCGGAGAGAGCCTTATGCCAAGGGCGATCTCATATTGCTTCGCTTCGATCTGTCGGCCATCCCGCTGGCGGAGGTCCTCCAGGGGAAGCTGTTGGATTCCGGCTACAACCCGGTTCTCCGGCCGGGAGGCACACCGGTGATGGAGCACCAGTTTTATGAGAAGGCGAATCAGGCGCAGTTGACCTTCATCCCGCCGGGTGAAGTGGATCTTTTCAATGCCCTGAACGGGAACATCTTCCTGCACGCTCCGGCCTCGCTGACCCATTTGAGCGACATCGACCCGAAAAAGATCGGGAAGGCGGCGGTCGCGCGCAAACCCCTGAGGGAGATCCTCGACGGGCGCGAGGCCGAAGGACGTTTCGGCTGGACCCTGTGCACCGTGCCGACCGAGGAACTGGCCCGCCAGGCGAGGCTCTCGTACGAGGATTACAGTGACCAGGTGGTGCGGGCCTGCTACCTCGATCGCCCCGATCCGGTCAAGGCCTGGCGGGATATCCACCGCGAGGCCCAGGCCATCAAGGATTGGCTGAACGGCATGGAGGTCGAGGCCCTCCACATCGAATCCGACCACACCGACCTCGTCGTCAAACCAGGCAAGATGCGGAAGTGGATCGGGATCTCAGGCCACAACATCCCGAGTTTCGAGGTTTTCCTCTCTCCGGATTGGCGGGGCACCACCGGGATCTACTACGCGGATCAGCCTTCCTTTCGGAGCGGCAATTACGTCGAGGGGGTGCGCCTGACCTTCGAGAGGGGCGTCGCCAAGACGATGGAGGCGGAAAAGGGGGGCGAGTTCCTGCGCAAACAGTTGACGATGGACAAAGGGGCCTCCCGGGTGGGGGAATTCTCCCTGACCGACAGGCGTTTTTCGCGGATAGACCGCTTCATGGCCAATACCCTCTACGATGAGAACTTCGGGGGCGAGTTCGGCAACTGCCACCTTGCGGTGGGGGCCTCCTACGCCGACACCTTTGCGGGCGACCCGGACACCTTGACGAAAGAGCTCAAACGGAAGCTCGGGTTCAACGACTCGGCCCTCCACTGGGACCTCGTCAACACGGAGCGCAAGCGGGTGAGCGCTGTGCTTGCCTCCGGGCGGCGCACCGTCATCTACGAGGACGGACAGTTCCAGCACTAGCGGCAGGTGTGAAAAGGTCCGGCGCTCAGCCGGGAGGCAGACCTTGCGAAACCCCGCGGGGCGAAGCGTAAAGAGAACCCATCCGGAAATGGTCTTCCGCCAGAACCCCGTTTCCCCATCGGGGATGTTCTTTTTGGCCCATCTCGGCGTCAATCCGGACCGTCGCTTGTGTCGGGCTGCTGTCGAGGGGCAGGAGCGATCGGCGCAGATGACGTGCCGATGAGAGTGCCCGGTATCGATGCTTCAGAACACCTTTCTGCATATCCAGGGGATCGGCCCGAAGACGGAAAAGGGCCTGTGGCGCCGCGGCATCCGCTGCTGGGACGATTTCTTGCGCCGGAGCGGCACCGTCTTCTCGGATGCGAGAGACCGGTACATCGAGGAGGAGATCAGACGCTCGGCTGACCACCTGGAGGATATCCGCTTTTTCGCGGGGCGTCTGCCGCCGGGTGAACTCTGGCGGCTGTTCGGCGAGTTCAGGTCCCGGGCGGCCTACCTCGATATCGAAACGAGCGGGGGGCTCGACGGGATGGACGAGATCACCGTCATCGGACTTTACGATGGCAACCAGGTCTTTTCCTTCGTGAACGGGCGCGACCTCGACCGCTTCGAGGAGAAGGTGTGCGCCTACGACCTGCTGGTCACCTTCAACGGCAGCCTGTTCGACGTGCCCTTTATCCGGCGCGCCTTCCCGCACATCACCCTTCCCCACGCCCACATCGATCTGCGCTTCGTGCTGAAGCGGCTCGGGTACAGCGGAGGTCTGAAGCGGATCGAGAAGGCACTCGGGGTCGGCCGGGATTCAGACGTGGACGGGTTGAACGGCTATGACGCCGTCAGGATGTGGCGGGCGCACCGGGAGGGGCGGGAGGGGGCGCTCGAGCGTCTGCTTGCCTATAACCGCGCGGACATCGTCAACCTCGAGCCGCTGATGGTCCTCTCATACGAGCGTCTGAAAAGGGAGAAGACAGGGGGTGCAGAGCCTGCCCCCGCTGCGCCCGCCCTTTGAAACGCTCACCTTTCCGTCCAATCCCCTGACAACATCCCCAGGAGCTCCAAGGCCTTGCGGGCCTCCTGCTCCGTCATGCTTCCCATCCCGCAGGCGGGTGTGAGGAGGGAGCGTTGCGCCAGAAGACTGCGGTCGATCCCTTTTCCCTCCAGATAGGCGAGCCCCTTCCTGAGGCGTGATGCCAGGGAGTCGAAGGTTGCTTCCATGACAGCGGGCGAGGTCGGGACGATCCCCCAGGCCACCGCTCCCCCTGCCAACAGGAACTTCCGGATATGATCGGGGTAAAGGAGGAAATAGTCGAGGTGCTCGAAGGCGTCGAAATTGACGATGTCGGGTCCCGCATCCAGGATCATGGACCAGTCCGTGTTGCCGCAGCAATGGATCCCTATCAGCGCGTCGGTGTGCGTCCGGAGATAGTCGATCACGAGGCGCAGCAGTTCGATGACCGTCTCCCGCTGGATCGGGGAGAAGGCCGAGCCGAAGCCGGAGAGATAAGGCTCGTCCAGAAAAATGACCGGTCGACGGCCGGAGGATGCCAGCACTCCGACCTGCCAGCGCGCCTTGATGGCCAGGGCGTGGGTCAGGGCTTCGAGCAGTTCGGGGTTGTGGAGGACGGATGTGCCGTTGGTGTCGCGGATGCCGGCGGCGAAGGTGACGGGGCCGACCGTCTGCCCTTTGAAAAAATCCCCCTCGTCCGCGGGACGATCCGCCAGAATCTCTCCCATCCGGTAAAGTCCGGGGGCATATTCCCGGCTGAGGGCGAAGGCCTCCAGGTCGTGAGACATGAACCGATCGTAAAAGGCCACCAGTGCGTCGGCCTGCGAAGTGTCCGAATCGATGGCCAGGGAACGGTTTTCCAGGTCCGCTGAGAGGAGCGGCATCCCTTCGCTGAACTGGATGGACATGTCCTCGACCGGGCTTCTCCTCGGAAACTGCGGCCAGAAGGGCATCCGCGGCGCCTCCTGCAGGATCCCGCTGCAGGTCGAGGCGATGTCCGTGAAGGGAACGCTGCCGATTCCCGTGGCGATGAAGTGAAAATCAGGCGAGTGTTTCTGCATGGGCTTTTTCCCTGATACGTTCGAGCCATCCCTCGAGGACGGCGACGAGCTGTTGTTTGCGCTGTTCCTTCCGCCTCTGCCGTTCGAGCCTCGTCTGCAATTCTTCCAGGCGCCGCCGTAGGCCCGAGTCACCGGGGTCTGCAGCGAGACAGGCGGTGTACATGCGGACGGCCGTCTCGATATCGCCCTGTTTCAGATAGATCTCCGCCAGGGTCGGGCTTGCCAGGGTTTCTTCCTGCCCCTCTTCGCCGATGGGGACGTTTTCGTTCTGCCGCTCGCTGGGGGGCAGGCTGAGAGAGCGCAGGGCGGCGGCCAGGTCTTCGTCCTCGGGGAGGGGCCGGCCTGAGGCCTGCAAGACGGAGCTTGCGATGGGCGAGGCGTCAGGATCGAGGGCCAGATGAGCCTCGATCGCCCGCTGAGCCTCCCGGTTCCGCCCCCGACGTCTGCAGATATCGGCCTTCAATTGGAAGACACGGCCCAGGCTTCGCAGGGAGCGCTCGATCTGTTCCACCTCCCGCTCGGCGAGGGAAACAAACCCGGCTTCCAGAAGTCTTTCGGCGGTGAACAGCCTCAGGGCGATGCTCTCCGGGTGCCGGTGCAAGGCCTCGAGGGCCTCTTGGAGCGATTCTCTCACCCGGCCTGCGGCGTGCAGCTTGTCCAGGATTTGGAGGACGGCTGCTTCCGGCGGTCCCTGGCGAAGGATGGTGAGGAGAAAGTCAAGATCGTCGGGCATGGCGTAAGGAATCCTTCCGAAAGCGGCAGGGGCGGGGCAGTCTGCGGGCCGGCTCCACCGAAGGTACGGAGGGCGGGAGCTTCAATCCGCCTTTTCTTTTTTTTCGAACCGGTATATGATTTCGTTTTCCTTGACGAGGCTCAGTTCTTTTCGGGCGATGGTTTCCAGATAGGCCATATCGGTTTCAAGGCGGTTGATCTCGTCCATCAAAGCACGGTTTTCGCGGCTCAGCCGATCATTGATTTCCCTCTGCGCATCGCGGTCCTGCCTGGCCTGGTAAAGACGCAGAAACCCTTCGCTGCCCAATCCCAGCCACAGCAGGATGGGGGCGACGATGGCGGCAGCCAGAAGAGGGATTTTTAAAAATCCTATAATCTTCAATGGCATAGCCTTGATCAGTGCTTGTTCGAGTTCATGCCGGAACGTGTGTCGGCCCGTAACGGGCCCGACCCCCGGCAGGGGGAAAAGCTTTTCTACATGGAGCTTTCATAGCACATCCCGCTTTGGAGTACAAATGCTAAAATGGGTATGCCGCAAGATCCGGGCAGAGGGAAAAGAGGAGCGAGGCGATCATGGAATCAGATGACAGGAAAACCGTTTTGCCGGCGGACCGGCCACCCGGGGGAGGGGGTGATCTCACTGCGCTCGAGAGGGGCAAGGGCGGGCTTCTCCCTCTGCATGTCCTGTCAGGGTCGGAGCTGATCAACCGGGTGCTGGCGATGGACAGCCCCGAAGAGTACGTCCAGGATCTTTCCTCCGAAGACCTTTACTGGCTGGTCAAGAAGGTGGGCGCGGACGATGCCGGTCCGCTGCTCCAGTTGGCATCGGAAGACCAATGGCAGTACATCCTGGATCTCGAGTTATGGGGCAAGGACAGCCTGGAACTGGAGGCGGCGGATCGATGGCTCGCACGGCTGCAGCAGGCCGATCTCAGGCGCCTGACGCGCTGGCTGGTCTCGGAGGAGGGTCAGAGCCTGGGCTACCTCTATTTTTTCAGGCGCCTGGAGGTGCTGGTCAAACCTCCCGATGAGGATCTAGAGGTCCCGGACGGTTTTTTCACCCTGGACGGTATTTTCTACCTGCGCGCACCCTGGGAGGAGGCTCGGCAAACGGTCACCGCGATCCTGCACACCCTTGCAGCGAACGACTTCCAGAAATTGCAGGCGCTGCTCGTGACACTGGGGGGCGTAATCCCGGCCGAGCTCGAGGAGAACATGTACCGGCTTCGGAACCTCCGCCTGGCCGAGCACGGGTTTCTGCCTTACGAGGAGGCGCTCGCCATCTACGCACCTCTGGATCCGCGGTTTCTCGCAAAACCGGACGACGCGCAAGCCCCTGCATTGGGGCTCCCGGATTGGGTCCTCGAGGAGGAGATGCTCCCGGTGGCGCCGCTTTTTCACGCCGGGGCGAAAGGGCCCCTCGCCGAGGTGGTCTCGCATGCGGATGATCCGGTGTTTTTAGAGCGGATGCAGATGGAATTCGCAGGGCTCTGCAACCAGATCGTCGTGGCCGATCGGATGACGAGCTTCGAATTGGAGGATCTCATCCGGGTGAGCCGCAAAGGCGCGGGTTACATCGATATCGCCCTGGAGCGGGCTGCCTCCGGGGACCTGGAGCGGGCGCGATCCCTGATCGAGCGGAACACGCTGGCGGCGCTTTTCAGGGCGGGCTTCGGCGAGGTGCTGAGCCTTCGCTGGGAGGCGGAGCGCTGGATGAAGGAAAGCTGGTTCGCCGGCGAGGGCCTTCAGCCCGGTTTTTGGGGGGAACTCTGGGGAGGGGCGCTTTCGGCCATGCTCGAACCGAGGCCGCGCTTCTTTGCGGGGATCGATGAAACTGAACCCTTCCGGGACTTCCAGTGCCTCGAGGAGGTCGAATCAGCCCGGCGGAGCCTTGGGTTGCTGAAGGTTCTCGACAGGCTTCTGGCGAGCATTTCCAAGGGGTGTGGACTGGACAGGCGCCTGCTTCGGGCCGAGCCGACAACCTTCGAACCGATCCTCTTCAACCCCTTCGCCTATGTCTGCCTGGGGCTCGAACCGTCGCTCGAACCGCTTCCGGTGGAGCGGGCGCGGGCATGGCTCAAGCGGCTCGGAGGCGGCCGGCGCGAAGGCTCCGCCCCGATGGCCGCCTTCGAAGATCTTTTCGTGGCAACCACGACAGGATATGCCGCTGGATTCAGCGAGGCCGATCTCCAGACCCTGGAGAGGGCGCTGCGGACGCTGTGGCATGAGTTCGAGGAGGAATACGGGCAGGTTTCCCCTGAAACGCTTTCCTCCCGTTATGCCCCTTTTATTTGGATCGAGTCCGCTCCCTGAGACTCTCTTCGGTAAAACAGGCCGAGCAGGCATCGCCCCAGCAGGCGAACGTGCGGTTGCCCTTGAAGACCATCGCATGCTGGTAGCCCTCTTTTTCGAGCGCCTTCAAGGCCGCGACCGGGATGGTGAGGCCGTCGATAGTGGTCTGCTCGCCGTCTTTTTTGCCTGCCAGGAGTTCCGCAATCTTCATCGATCTGTCTCCTTGATCCTTTGGGGTCGTTGACGATGATCTCCGAAGGGGCTGGCCTTCGCGGCCCGCTGCCCCTCCGGGGCCGGTTCAGGTTCTGATCTCCTGCGTCATGAAGATCAGGTATGAGACGGCGAAGCAGATAAGCGTGATCGCGATCAGGACCGTGACGTGGGGAAAGACTACGAGAAGGCTCTGGCCGAGCGGCAGCGGGTTCTGAAAGCGGGAGAGCGAGAGCTGCTCCATGTAGCCGAGGAGAACCATTTTACGGGTCGTCTTGCGCATCGGGTCGATGACGGTCCCGGCGGCATCCGTGTACAGGACCATCGGGGAAGTCAGGGTGAAGAGCTCCTTGATCCGGGCATGCCGCATCGTCGCCTCTGCATCCTGACCCTGCGGGCCCTCGATAGGCGCGGCGACGCCCGCCGCCACGTCCGCTCCAAGGGAGATGAAGAAGGACAGGAAGATCCAGAGGGCCACCGATGCCATGGCGGAGGTGGCGATGCCTTTGAAGAGGATTGAAAAGAGGATCGCAAGGCCTAGCCAGAACGCGACGTAAAAGAGGCTCAACATCAGGAAGACGGCCAGGCGGAGGATCTCCTCGACCCCCGGGACGATGCCGAGCAGGGTGATCCCGAACCCCGAGATGATGAGGACGATGCTGAGGAGCATGACGCCGATCACGGTGACCCCCGCCAGGAACTTGCCATTGATCACGGCATCGCGGTAGATCGGCTGGCTCAGCACCTTGATGAGGGTTCCCTGGGCCCGCTCGCGGTTGATGGCGTCGAAACCCAGCACGAGCCCGATCAGCGGACCGAAGAAGGCCACGAACTGAAGCATGGAAAAAAGCGCCCCGGGCGTGTTGAAAAGCATCAGGAAGACGAACTTGGGCCGTGCGATGCCCTCCAGGTTCTCCCTGAGGGTGACCCCGGCCATGTAGCTGGTGATGAAGCTGACCATCGCGATCAGGGCAAAGAGGATCACGAAGCGGTAGCTGCTGAAGTGGTCGCTCAACTCCTTGCGGTAAACCGCCCAAAGCCCCTGCATAGCTCACCCCTCCTGAAAGTACTTGAGGTAGATCTCTTCAAGGGAATACCGGCTGCCGCCAAGTCCGAAGGTCTGCTCGGCCAAAGCGTCGATGGGGCCCGAGGCTACCATGCCGCCTTCGATCATGATCCCGACGCGGTGCGAGATCCTCTGGACCTGGTGGAGATTGTGGGAGGACAGAAGCACGGTCATGTTCCTTTCGCGGTTCAGGGCTTCGATCAATCCGATCAGGCGGGCCGCCCCGTCGGGGTCGAGCCCCAGGGTCGGTTCGTCCAGGAGGAGCACCTTCGGCTCTTTCAGGAGGACTTCGGCGATCCCCAGGCGTTGACGCATCCCGCGCGAGAAGAAACCGACCTTTTTCCGGGCGGCGTCGGCCAGACCCACCTGCTCCAGCAGTCCGGGAACCAAGCGGGCAGAGTCGGCAGGGGATCTTCCGTTGAGGGCGGCGATGTAGGCCAGGCTTTCGATGGCGTCCAGATCCCCGTAAAATCCCACGTTTTCAGGAAGGTAGCCCACCAGTTGCTTGACCGCGCGGGCCCGCCGGACAGGGTCGAGCCCGCAGACCTCGACCGTGCCGGCCGTGGGCACGGTCAGGCCGAGCAGCATGAGGAGCGTGGTCGTCTTCCCGGCGCCGTTGGGGCCGAGGAAGCCGAAGATCTCGCCTTCGCGCACCTCCAGGCTCAGTGAGCGGACCGCTTCGTACCCGCCGTAGCGTTTAGTGAGCCCTTCGGTCCGGATGATCGGTCGCCCTTCCATCTCAGCGTCTTCCCAGGCGGATGAACAGGAAAACCAGGCCTGCCAGGACCACGATGATCAGCCCGATTCCGACCCAGCCCCAGACCACGGAGGCCTTGACGGTCACCCTCAGTTCGAGGTTTTTCGAGAGTTTTCCCGCCTCGGCGCTCAGCGCGAGCGAGTAGTCTCCGACCAGGGCATCGGCGCCGGGTGTGATCGTGGCCTCTACCTGCTTGAGTTCGTCAGGGGCCAGAATCTCGATCTGCCCGGGTTCGAACTCGACGGTCCAGTTCTCGGGTTTGAAGGAAAGGAAGTGGATGTCCTGGAGCGGGGCGGAGCCGCTGTTGCGGACATAGAAGGAGAGGTTTGCGGATTTGCCCTTGACGGCGCTGAGGGAGAGCAGTTCGTTGGTGGTGGCCATTTCCAGCCGGTAGGTGCCGGTCAGGATCACGGTCAGTTGGGTCTCGGCCTGGGCCCCCGGGGCCTTCACCCGGACCAGGATCGGGTACTCCCCCGGTGTGGCCTGAGGCGCAGGTTCGACCTCCACGGCCACGCTCTGGCTCTGGCGCGCCTTCAGGCGCAGGCTCGAGATGAATTTGTCCTCATAGGCCGGCTTGAAGTTGACCTCCCAGTTTTCGGGGGCCTGCGCAGTGAGGCTGAAAACGGCATCCTCTTCGAGCCGGCTTTCCACCTCGACCGAAAACTCGAACCGGCCATCGGTCGGCCCCCTGAGCACCGGATAGGCGGTTTGAAGAGCGGCCCCTTCGGTCTTGCGCTCCGTCTTTTCCCCCTCGACGCTCACCCGCAGCTCGGCGGTCGAGCGGAGGGCGCCATCGGAGCTCCGTCCCTCGACGGTAAAGGTGTATTCCCCTGGTGGCAGCGTCTCATCCTGCTCGAGCTCGAGGGTGACGGTCTTGGAGGAATCGGACTTCACGAAGACCCCTCTGACCCCGAAACGGTATGTCTTGAGCTGCGCCGTCCAACCGTCCGGCGGGGGCTGGACCGTCAGTTCGACGGCTTCGTCCGTGCGGCCGCCGTTCGCGACGATGAGGTCCAGGCTCAAATCCTCTCCCCGGGGGATGACGATACCGGGGTACTCGACCGCCACCGATATCTTCCGCTCAGGAAGGTCTTGCTTCTCCTCGGCGGGAGCGGGGGCCCCCGCGAAGCAGATCAGGGAGAGCAGCATTCCTGTCAAGGCCCAACCCAAACGCCGGTTCCGTCTTCCTTCCATGCACCCAGACCTCCTTTACTCGGTTTCCGATTTGGCGTGTTTCTCGAGGGTTTCCAGAGGGTAACCCGCCTTGCGGTAATCGTCGATCGCCCGCATCTTGAGGGCATCGTCCCCAGCCTTCGCCGCATGGGTGTCGGCGAGCTCCGCCGCGTGGCTCCAGAGTCCCTGCTGTTCGTACTCCTTGATGCGTGTTTCGACCTCGCCGCGGCCCTCGTCAGGCTCGACAACGGACGCCCGGCATCGCGAAACCAGCTTCCGCACCGGGGCGCCGCACGCCGGGCAGCGCTCGAGAGGGGGGTCCTTCATGGACTGCAGGACCTCGAATGCGCGGCGGCAGCGGGCGCAGGCACGCTCGAGATCACAGGCTTCGTATTCATAGATGGGCATTGCCGATTCCCCGGGTTGTCAATAGACCGTTACGCTTCGAACTCCTCAACGTATAATGTATAAAAAAAGCGGCGATTGTAAAGCCCTTCGAAGGCGCTTCAGCCATCATTCGCCCGTAAAAACAGGGGTGCGCTTCTCGGCGAAGGCGGCGATGCCTTCGGCGATGTCACGGCGTTTGAGCGAGGCGTGAAAGAGGGACTGCAGGGCCCGCTCTTCAGCGCGACCCAAGGTTGCACCGCCCGCGATGGTCCGCAGCACCCGCTTCGTACCCGCGAGGGAAAAAGGGGCGTTTCGGGCGATGCGCCGCGCGAGGTTATAGGTGAAGGCCTCGAACCCCTCGTCGGGGATTACGTGATGGACGAGCCCCATCTGCAGGCAGGCCCGGCTGTCGAAGGTGTCCGCAGTCAGGAATAGCTCGAGTGCCCGGGCGAGGCCGAGGACCGCCGCAAAACGGCGGTACCCCGGATAAGGATAGACGAGGCCGAGTCTGGCCGGGGGCATCCCCATGCGGGTGCGCGCCGCCGCGATCCGGATGTCGCAGGCCATGGCCAGTTCGCACCCGCCCCCGAAGGCATCGCCGTTCAGCATGGCGATGACCGGGCGGGGAAATTGTTCGATGGCCTGAAGGGTTTTTTCGAGCGGAAGGGTCTCACCGGCATCGGCACCGGTAAGGTCCTGCTCGACATGCCTGAGGGCCTCGATATTGTAGCCGGAGGAAAAGGCCCGTTCTCCTGCCCCGCGCAGCACCAGGACCCGGACGGCGGGGTCCTCCGTAAGCCCGGCAAGGGCCTCCTCGGTGGCGTTCAGACATTCGAGCGTCAGAAAATTGCGCTTCGAAGGCAGGTTGATGCACAGGGTGACGACGTGCTCCTCCCGCTCGACCAACAGGACAGGCTCGTCCGGCATAGCGGCTCCTCCCTCAGGGTTCTTCCTTTTCTCCGTGGAAGGGGATGATCAACTCGTAGACCCCGCTGTCCAGCACGGCCTTCAATGGGAAGGGCGATTTCTCGAAGACCTTGATCATCGCCTTGTTGGAGGCCAGGACGTCGGCCTTGAAGCCTTCGATTCCTCGGTTTCTCGCGATGTTGATGAGCATCTGGAACAGGTAGGTGGCGATCCCTTTGCCCTGGAATGCCTCGTCGACGACGAAGGCTACATCTGCGTAGGGCCGGTCCGGCAGCCGCACATAGCGGGCCTCTGCGATGATGGTCCCTTCGCCCGGCTCGCCGATGAGCCCGACGATGGACATGGTCTTACGGTAGTCGACGTTGACGTATTCCTGCATCTTCGCGTGGGGCATGGTTTTGATGGGAGAAAAATAGCGGTAATAGACGGCGTTGTCGGAAAACCGATAGAAGAGCCGCCGCATCTGCTCGACGTCCGAAGGCCGGATCGCGCGGAACCGGAGCACCAGGTTCCCGCCAAAGGCTTGGGTGGTAGCGAGTTCCTCCGGATACATCTTTCCGGACTCCGAGAGATACGTCTGATCCGGGTAGAGGATATGTTCCTTTTTGGCGAGGCGCACGAGCTCCGCGCGGTCGTCCGGGTGGGCGATGTCGATCAGGGCGAGGGCTCGTTCGCGGATTGTCCGGCCCGCCAGCGGGGCGGTTCCATACTCGGTCACGACGATGTCCAGGGATTCGCGGGCCGAGAACTGGTTCGGGTAGTCCCGAACCGAGGGGACGATATTGGATTCGCCGAGGAGGTTGCGGCTCGGGAGCGCCAGGATCGTCTTCCCGCCGTTCGAGAGCCACGCCCCCGAGAAGAACTCCTGCGCCTCGCCCGGCTGTGTGCCGACGTTGCCTTTGCCGCTGTGAAGGACGATGCCGCCTGTGAAGTCGACCTTCCGGCCGGGCAGCGTCACCACGAAGCGGTCGATGCTCGCGATCCGTTTGGGGTCCGCCACCACGTCGACGCCTTGAAACTCGACGAGTGGGTTGTTATCCAGCCAGCGCATCAGTTCCGCCGATCCGAGGGCGTGGGCCGCGACGGACTTCCCCTTGAAGATGCTCTTGCGCCGGTTGGTCACGGCGCCGCTCTTGACCAGATCCATCAGCGCATCGGTGAAAAAAGGGGAGTGGATCCCGAGGTTCGACTTGCGCACCAGATGGCGGGCGAGGGCCTCGTAGAGGGGGCCGATGGAAAAGGGCAGGCAGCTTCCATCCTGGATCAGCGAGGCCACGTTCGCCCCGATCTTGTCGTAGACCTCCGTGACAGGCCAGCGCGGAAAATAGAAAGGCGGGGTCGTCGCCTCCACGAGGAAATCGAAATCGTCCACGTGGACGAAGGTATCCCCGAAGGTGCGGGGGACCTGCGCGTTGATCTCGCCGACCACAAGGGATGCCTTGGCCATGGCCTGGCGGGCGACGTCCACAGCGACGCCGAGGCTCGCGTAGCCGGCTTCGTCCGGGGGCGTGATCTGGACGAAGGCCGCGTCGATCCCGATCGTGCCCGATTCGATCAGTGAAGGGACCCGCGAAAAGCGGCACGGAATCAGATCCACACGACCCGCCTTGATGGCCTCGCTGGCGACCCACCCGGCGAAAAAGGTTTTCAGCCTGAATTTGTTGGCGTACTTGTCTCCGATCGAAATCGCGTCGCCCAGGCTCACGAGCTGGATCAGTTCGAGATCCTGCAGGTTGTTGGCCTCCGAGGCCATCAGGCTCTTGACCAGTGTGCGCGGTTCAGCGACCGCCGTGCCGAGGAAAATGCTCATCCCCGGCCGGATCTTGCTCAACACCTTCTCTGGGTTGACAATCTTGCTTTTCCAGTTCTTGTTTTTCGAGCCCGGCATGGGGCCTCCTCCGTGAGGCCGTCCCAGGTTGGAGGGCCGGCGTCCATCTGCGCGTTTGCTTGTGCGGCGACCACCAGGTCCCCTCCGCGCAAACGCCCGGTTTGCTGGACTGGGCGAAAATTCCTCATTTTCAAATCGGAAACGGCGTTGCACCGGAAAATCATGTCCAGATGGAAACAAACAAAAAAATCTAACAGAATCGTCGGCCTTAGTCCACCCAAACCTTGAACGATTTGTGGGCGCGGAAAACCTCTCCGGCAAGCGCATCGGCCCTGGCCGTTCCACCCGCGAGCATACAGGCCCGGCCCGGGGGCGCGCAGAGGACCTGCAGCACCGTTTCGACGCAGCGGGAAAGGGCGCGTGGATCGTAGCCTCCTTCGAGGATGAAAAGGATCTTGGGAGCGCCCAGGGCCGATCCGAGGTTCAGGATCAGGCGGGTCAGTTCGGTGAAGGCCTCTTCGGTCAGGTGTGAGCGCCCGATGGGATCGTCTCGGTGTGCGTCGAAACCGGCATCGACCAGGATCAGCTCCGGCCGGTAACGCTCCACGATGCGGGGCAGCAGCATCTGGTAGAGGGCCACCATGTCCTCGTTTTCGAGGTCCCGCGTCAGAGGCACGTTGACGGTGTATCCTGCGCCTTCGCCTTCACCGGCCTCGTCGAAATCCCCCGAGTAGGGGTAGAGCAGCTTGTCGTGGGAAGAGAAATAGAAGACCTCGGGGTCGTCGTAGAAGAATTCGTGGATCCCGTTTCCGTGATGGATGTCCCAGTCGACGATCAGGATCTTTTTCACGCCCATGACGCGCTGCGCGTAGCGCGCCGCGATGGCGACGTTGTTGAAGATGCAGAAACCACCGGCCCGGCCCGGGAGGGCATGGTGACCGGGCGGTCGGATAAGCGCGAAGCAGTTGCCGCAGAGACCGGACCAGACGGCCTTCAGCCCCTCGATGCAGCCGCCGGCCGCAAGCCAGGCGGCGAGATACGTCTTGGCGCTTGCCGGCGTGTCGGGGGCGAGGCTCGTGAACTGGTGCTCGGCGGTCTTGAGGACCTTTTTGATATAGGCCGGCGTGTGGACGAGCTCGAGGTCGTCCATGGCGGCGGGCTGGGGTGTGATCGTGAGAAGCTTTTCCGCAAACTCCCGGTCGATCATCTCGTAGATCGCCCTCAGGCGGCTGGGGTGCTCCGGATGGGTGTGGCCCGGCAGATGATCGAGGTAACGGGGGTCGCGTATGATTCCGGTGACGGGTTGCATCATCCTCCTTTTCGGAGAGGGTGTCCAGGGCCTGATGGGTCAAAGAATTTTCCGGGAACAGGGGAGTTTCCAATCCGGAAATGAGGATTTTGGGCCAATATCAAGGCGATCAAGCGTTTGCGCGGAGGCGACCTTATGGTCGCCGCACAAGCAAACGTGCAGATCAACGCCGAGATTGGCCCAAAAGACCATTTCCGGATGGAAACTACGGTAGGCCGACACGCTCCTTGATCAACGTCTCGATGACGCTCGGATCGGCGATCGTGGAGGTGTCGCCGATTTCGTCGACCCGGCCGGCGGCGATCTTCTGGAGGATGCGGCGCATGATCTTTCCGCTCCGTGTCTTCGGCAGGGCGTCCGCCCATTGCAGGACGTCGATGGTCGCGATGGGGCCGATCTCCCTGCGGACCATCTGGACCAGTTCCTTCTTCAGTTCCTCCGATTTCGTCACCCCCGTGTTGAGGGTCACGAAGGCGTAAATGCCCTGGCCTTTGACCGGGTGGGGCATGCCCACCACCGCGGCCTCGGCGACCAGGTCGTGCAGGACGAGCGCGGACTCGACTTCGGCGGTGCCGAGGCGGTGGCCCGAGACATTGATGACGTCATCGATGCGGCCGATGATCCAGAAGTACCCGTCCTGGTCCTTTTTGGCGCCGTCGCCGGTGAAATACATCCCCGGCACCTGGCTGAAATAGGTCTGGCGGAAACGCTCATGGTCGCCGTAGACCGTCCGCGCCATGCCGGGCCAGGGCTTCCGGATGCAGAGTACGCCCTCCTGGTCGGGGAACCGGGCCTCCTGTCCTGTTTCGTCGAGGATCACGGGGTCCACCCCGAAAAAGGGGAAGGAGCAGGACCCTGGCTTGATGGGGGCTACGCCGGGCAGGGGGGTGAGCATGTGCCCGCCCGTCTCCGTCTGCCACCAGGTGTCCATGATCGGGCACCAGTCGCGACCAACGTAGTGGTAGTACCACCGCCAGGCCTCGGGGTTGATGGGTTCGCCGACGGACCCGAGGAGTTTGAGCGAGGAGATGTCATGCTTCTGGACCGGTTCAGGGCCTTCCTTGGCGAGGGAGCGGATCAGGGTCGGGGCGGTGTAGAACTTGGCGATGCGGTATTTCTCGACGATGGCCCAACACCGGTCGAAGCCGGGGTAGTTGGGAACCCCTTCGAACAAGACGCTGGTCAAACCATCGGTCAATGGTCCGTAAACGCCGTAGGAGTGCCCGGTCACCCAGCCGATGTCGGCGGTGCACCAGAAGACCTCGTCGTCCTTGAGGTCGAAAACGAGCCGGGTGGTCATCGCGGCGTAGAGGAGGTAGCCGCCGGTGGTGTGGACGACGCCCTTCGGTTTGCCGGTGCTGCCGCTGGTGTAGAGGATGAAGAGCGGGTCTTCGGCCTCCATCGGCTCGGGCTCCACGAAATCGGGCAGGCCCGGATCCTCGAGGGCCTCGTGCGCCCAGACCTCGCGCTTCGGGTCGAGCTGCGGCTTCAGGCCCGCGCGCTCGAAGACGAGCACCGTCTCGACCCCGGGGCAGCTCTTGAGGGCGTTGTCGACGTTGATTTTGAGGGGCACGGGTTTGCCGGCACGGAATCCGCCGTCAACCGTGACGACCAGCTTTGCGCCGCAGTCTCGGATCCGGTTGGCGAGCGCCTCGGCGCTGAATCCGCCGAAAACCACGCTGTGGACGGCGCCGATGCGGGCGCAGGCGAGCATGGTGACGGGCAGTTCCACGATCATCGGCATGTAGATGATGACCCGGTCCCCCTTCTTTACCCCTTTTTGCTTCAAGAGAGCCGCCATCTTGTTGACGCGCGCGTAGAGATCCCCGTAGGTCACGGTGAGGGTTTCCTCCGGGTTGTCCCCTTCCCAGTAGTAGGCGACCTTGTCCTTGAGGGTTTTCATGTGGCGGTCGAGACAGTTGACCGACGCGTTGAGGACGCCGCCGCCGAACCAGGCGATATCGGCCTGGTTGAAATCATAACGTAGTACGAAATCCCACGGCTTGTCCCACGAGAGGTATCTTCCGGCCTGCTCGGCCCAGAATCCGTCGGGGTCCTCGATCGAGCGGCGGTAAAGCTCCTGGTACTGCTCCATCGAGTTGATGAAGGCGACCTTCCGGTAGTCCTCGAGGTGGGCGTCATACCATTTGGGTGCATCCGTCATAGTCCGTCTCCTTTCACGATGTTGGAACCGGAAATGCGCCTGCGGCTGTCATCGCCGGAAAGGTGTGCGCCGGTTCGGTCAGGTTCTGCAGTCGGTCCGGGCTACGGGCCGCCCCCGTCCCGCCCGGTTCTTCGCGCTGCCCCAAGCATGTCGGGTTCGTAGTCGTCCCGCTTGAGTATACGCTTTGCTGTGGTTGGAGTCTTCGGCGTCTGTGTTCTCTCCGACTGATCGCCAGGGCTTCCCCCCTCAAAGGTCCCCGGTGCAGGGCGCCGGGGAGGGGAGGTCGTCGAACAGGGTCTTCAGCGTGACGCCGTCGGCGTCCTGCAAGATATCCACCCGGTAGGGCAGCTTCTCGAAAAGCCGGATCATGGCGCGGTTGCCGGCCGAGGTGTAGGCTACGAAGCCGGGGATGCCGTGATTGCGTGCACTGTCCAGGAGCTTTTCCTGGAGGATGGACGAGATCCCTTTGCCCTGCCAGTCCTTGGCGACGCTGTAGGCCACCTCGGCTGGTCCGCCGCCCGGGCTCGAGAAATAGCCGCCGACGCCGATGACCCGTTCGAAGCCGGGTTCGCCCGTGACGGCGAGGATGGCCATATCGTTCACGTAGTCGACCATGAAGACGTCTGCAACGTCTTCCCGGAGAAAACTGGTTTTTTCATGCAGAAAACGACGGACCACGTCCTGCTGGTCCATGGCGTAGAAATGCTCTTGAACGAGTCTTTCGTCGGTTGGGCGGGCGGGCCTGAAAAAGACCCTGTGCCCGCCGATCATGCGGACTTCCTCGATGTCGAGGGGATAGATGCAGCGCATGGTGTCGGCCAGGGTGCGCTCCTGGCCGAGGAAGCCCCTCTCTTTGGCCTCGTGGAAGAGTTCGTCCCGGAAGTCCGGATGGGCGATGCTGATCAGGGCGAGCGCGCGCTCCTGAAGGCTCTTCCCGAAGAGGTTCACGACCCCGTACTCGGTGACCACGTACTGCACGTCGCCGCGAGGAACGACGACGGCGACGTTTTCCATGAGCGGAACGATCCGGCTGCTCCTCCCGTCCAGGGTCGTCGAAGGGATCATGATGATGCTCTTGCCCTGGGGCGCCTGGCTCGCCCCGCGGACGAAATCCATGAAGCCGTTGACGCCCGTGAAGTGATTGAAGGGCATGGCGTCGGCCGCCACCTGGCCGGTAAGGTCGATGGCCATCCCGACGTTCAGGGAGGTCATCCGGTTGTGGCGGGCGATGATCATCGGGTCGTTCACATAGTCGGAGGGGTGGAACTCGATGCCGGGGTTGTCGTGCAGGAACTCGTACAGGTTGGCCGACCCGATGGCCCCGCTTGCCACGAGCTTCCCCTCGTTGAAGCCCTTGCGGCGGTTGTTGACTACCCCGCTCGAAAAGAGGTGCATGATCCCGTCGGTCAGGAACTGGGTGTGGACCCCGAGGTCGTTCTTGTCCGAGAGGCCGAGCAGCAAGGCCTGGGGGGTGGTTCCGAGGCTGATCTGCAAGGTCGCGCCGTCTTCGATGAGCTTCGCGGCATGCTGTGCGATCCACCGGGCCGTCGCGAAGTCGGGCGCCTGCCCGATCGTGATCAGGGGTTCGTCATGCTCTACGACGATGTCGACCTCGTTCACGTGGATGAAACTCCGCCCCAGGACGCGCGGCATCTGCGGATTGACCTGCGCGATCACCAAATCAGCGGACTGGGCTGCGGCCATCGTGACGTCGACGCTCACCCCGAGGCTCATCCAGCCGAAATCGTCCGGCTCCGAGACCTGGATCAGGGCGACGTCCAGTTTGAGCTGACGGCTCTTGAAAAGCCTTGGAACGGCGGAGAGGTTGATCGGCGTGATGAAGCGCTTGTTGGCCGAAAGGGCCCGGGGCTTGGCGGAGCCGAGGTAGAAGGAGCGGACGTTGAAGTTGTGACAGGCGGTTTGATCGGCGATCAGGGTGAGAGGGGTGGTCTCCAGGCTGAGGACTCGGACGATCTCCAGATCGGTAAAGGAGGCCGACTGTGCGGCCAGTTCCCGAACCAGGATCTGGGGCTCCCCGCAGGAGGTCCCGATGAACACCCGCTGCCCGCGCTTGATGGCGCGGATCGCCTGCGCGGGGCTCCGGCGCTTCGCGACGTATTGGTCGGGCCAGTAAGGGGTCCTCGTCTTTCCGGAATGGGCCATGTTGTCTGCCACCGCGTAAGGTCAGTCCTGCATGCGGGAGGGGTCGCCGGTCGGCAGGCCCAGTTCGCGCGCCCTCAGGACGCGCCGCAGGAGCTTCCCTGCGCTTGTCTTAGGGAGGTTATCAACAAATTCCACTTCCCGCAAGGGGGTGTCGGGAGAAAGATTGGCCTTGACAAAGGCCTTGATCTCCTGGTTCATCCGCCCGCTCGGGGCTATGCCGGTGTTCAGCTTCACGAAGGCCTTCAGGTGCGGCTGGTTCGGCTGGGCGGTCTTCGCGATGACGGCGGATTCGGCCACGGCCGGATGCTGAAAGAGGATGTGCTCGATCTCGAAGGGACCGATGACCTTCTCCCCGATCTTGATGAGGTCGTCCATCCGCCCCTGGTGGTAGTAGTAGCCCTCCTCGTCCATGATGACCATGTCTCCTGTGGAAAACCAGCCTTCGAAGGGAAAGTACGCCAGGAAGCGCTCTCGATCCTCCCAGATGCCGGTCATGAGCGCGGGCCAGGGCGTCTTGAGCGCCAGCTCCCCCATGGAGAGAAACGGCAGCGGCTCCCCCTTCTCGTCGAGGACGGCGGCCTCGATGCCCGGGACGGGCCTGCCCATGGACCCGGGCTTGATGTCCATGGAGGGGAAATTCGCAAAGCAGATCATCCCGGTCTCGCTCATCCACCAGGTGTCATGCGGAGAGTGGTGGAGGTGGCTCCTGACCCAGTAGAAATGCTCCGGGGCGAGGGCTTCTCCGACCGTCAGGACATGACGGAGGTTCGAGAGGTCGTAGCGCGTCGGCAGGTCTTCACCGGCCTCCATGAGCTTCTTGATCGTCATGGGGGTCGTGTACCACACGGACACCTTGTGCCGTTCGAGGGTCCGGTAACAGTTCGAGGCCGAGAAGGGGTCCCCCAGCACCACGCTCGTCGCCCCGCAAAGCCACGGTGCGAAGGTGCTGTAAACGGTCGCCATCACCCAGGCCGGGTGGCCGTCCGTCCAGAGCACGGTCCCCGGGGAGAGGTCCAGCACGTACCGGCCGGTCATCAGGTGCCCGGCGAGGTCGCGGTGGGCGTGCACGACCCCTTTCGGAGGCCCGGTCGAGCCGGAGGTGTAGATGAGGTAGAGCGGGCTGTCCTCGGCCAGGAGGACCGGGGGAAGGATCGTGGTGCCGCCCGGCAGCCTCTGGGGGATCAGGGTCTCGCGGTTGAAGACCCGCGGCAGCGGGCCTTCCGTGAAAAGCACGTGTTCGACGGGGCCCAGGACCTCGGGCGGGAGGGTTTCGACGGTTTCGGGATGGGTCAGCAGCGCGCGTGGAGAGGCGTTGCGGATGCGCTGATCCAATTCGTCGAACCCGAGGGTCGGGTAGAGCGGGCAGAAAATGATCCCCACGCGGGCGCAGCCGAGCATCGCGAAATAGATCTCGGGGCAGGGTGGCACGAAGATGAACAGCCGGTCGCCGGCCTTCAGGCCAAGGTCGAGGAGCATGGCGCCCCATTGCGAGGAGATCGTCTGCAGTTGGGCGTATGTCCAGGAGCGCGCTTCCCCCGCCCGGTCGAAGACGAGCGCCGGTCGCTGTCCGTGCTCCGGGTCCTCCGCCCAGCGGTCGATGGCGTAGGCGACGATGTTGAGCGGTTCGCCGGGCGAGCGTCGCAGCTCCCGGTGGATGTCGTCCCAGGCGAAGGCGCGGTAAAAATTGCTGTAGGAGCCCATTTGGGCATTCGGGTCTTCTGCCTTGATACGAGCCTTGATCATAGGTTGCCCTGCTCTGGCCGCTGTTACGCGGCGTTTGTTTGAAAGGAGGCACCGTGGTCTGAACGCGCTGCACCCGGAGGTGTTTCCAGGCATCTTTCGGACCCGGGAAACGCCAATGCGGGCGGCCCAGGGTGGGCCCGACTATGGCCCTTCGATGTCTATCCGCATCATCCTTTCGCAGTCGAAGGCGTCGCAGAACTGGAACCCGATATTGCGGTAAAGCCTCACCGCATGGAAGTTGACGGTTTCGACGGTCAACCAGACGCATCCGATGCCCCGGTCCCGGGCAAGTTCGAGGGTGCGCCGGGTCAGGATGGTCCCGATCCCCTTGCTGCGGAAATCCTGATGCACGAAGATCAGGAATTCAGCGTCGCATTTCGCCGGATCGATCAGGATCGCGGCATGCCCGATCAGCCGGTCGCAGCGGTGGGCGCAGAGGTTGACCCCGCTGTCCAGGAGAAACGCAACCCAGGACCGGCATGCGGTCGGATTGGAGGGGGGAAGCCCCTGTGAAGCCGGTTTCGGTTCGAAGCCATCGTACATGTCGAGCAGTTCCGGGAGCACAGACGCATCGGCCACCCTGAGTTCCACCGGCATCCCGTATTTGTCGAAATGGGTCACCCTGTCATCCACCTTCTACGCTCCATTGCGGCCAGAGCCGCTTCGCTTGGGAGAGTCGGGCCGGTCCGGTTTTTCGAGGGCGTCGAGCGGTTCGGCGCCCCTCATTTCTTCGAACCGGCCCTTCCCACAAGGGCGGACCGATCGAACCGCAGAGGACCGATCGAACTACGACGGATCGATCGAAGCGACGTAGCGCACGATCTCGGCGGCGTGATCGATCTCGGTCATGTCGGCCGTCCAGGAACCGAAGCCGTTGAAGGTCTTCACGACGGTTTCCGCCAGAACGCTTTCATCGGTGGGATCCACCAGAACCACCCGCGAAAAGAGAGCGGAGTAGGCGTAGTTGGCGGCGATGCCGCTTCGGGCGGCGAAGCCCTGGTAGGTCGCGCGCGTTTCCACGTCAAGGCGCAGCCTTTTTTCCCCCTGCCCTTCGCTCGGCCGGAGGCCTGCGGTCATGAGCTGCTTTTCCAGTTCGAAGCGCAGCCGGGTAGGGATCGACGGGGGCGTTTCCAGTTCGTCTGCGGCCTTGACGATGCCCAGTTCGACCCGGTAGCCCTTCTCGCGAAGCGGTGAACGATCGGGGGGTTGTTCCGCAGGCCGGATTCCGGCGCAGGCCGCTGCGACGCTGACGATCATGATGGTGAGAAGCAGAATCGATCGCTGTCTTTGCATGTCGAATCTCCTTGGTATCCATCCGGAAAGGGTCTTTTTTACCGATCCCGGCGTCCATCTTCACGTTTGCCTGTGTGGCGGCCCATAGCCCGCCTATGCGCAACCGCCGGCTATCCTGATGTATCGGGTGAGCCGGGACCCTCCGCGAAGGGGTGGGACTGAGCGCCCGAAGGGTGTAGGGGAAAGTCCTCCCATCCGAATTGGAAAGCGGATCTTACCGGAAAATGGTTTCCGGAAGGGCGCTCCTCTGAAGGAACGGAGTTCTTCGATCCGTTTCCGAAGGATCTGCCCGTCGCTCCGCCGGGGGGCCGGAAGCGGTGGTTTCTTAAGAAGGAGCATACTCAGTATCGCTTGAAAATTCAACCGGGAAGGCGCAGGATCATGACAGGAATCCGCACGGTGGAGGGCGGAGTGAAAGAACGTCATCGATGCATGCAATTCTGTCGGGATGCCGTGAATCCGCGCGGTCCGGCCCGGCTCGAACGAGGAGGCCCGCTGCTGCTCGTTCATCCGCCTGTGGCGAAGGTGAGCGAGCCGCCGGCCGGGATCGCACGGCTGGCCGGAGCGCTCGGCCGCCGCGGGATCGGGTGCGTGGTCCTCGATGCCAACCTCGAAGGGCTTCTAGGGCTGATTCGGACACCGGTCGCGGCGTCGGACCGCTGGACGCAGAGGGCCTTGCGCGGAGTGGAGCGCAACCTCGCCACGCTCTCGTCATGGGACGGTTATCGGAATATTGACCGTTACAAACGGGCCGTCGCGGATCTGAACCGGGTGGCGGGGGCGGCAGCGGCTGAATCGGGCGTGCACCTGACTCTTGCCGATTACCATGATCCACTCCGCTCAGCCGTGCGAAGCACCGATCTCCTGGCCGCAGCCGAGGCGCCGGAGGCTGATCCGTTCTTCGGTTGGTTCAGCCGGCGCCTGGAGCAGGTGCTTTCCGTCCATCGGCCGTCGATGGTCGGGTTTTCCCTCAATTACTTGAGCCAGGCCCTCACGGCCTTCGCCATGGCGGGATTCCTGAGAAGACTCGACGGGCGGCTACGCATTGTCTTCGGCGGCGGACTGGTGACCTCCTGGATGCGGCGCCCGGCTTTCCGGAATCCGTTCGGGGGCCTCATCGACACGTTGGTCGCGGGTCCCGGCGAAGGCTTCCTCCTGGAAAGCTTCGGGGTCGACGGCCCGGTCGCGGCCGGCACGCCCGACTTTGCACCGTTTTCCGGCTACAAGTACCTTTCTCCGGGGCCGATCCTGCCCTACAGCGCCTCGAGCGGCTGTTACTGGGGACGCTGCTCATTCTGCCCCGAGCGTGCGGAGCGCAATCCCTACCGGCCCGTGCCGCATTCCGACGTTCTGACCGAGCTCGGAGTGCTGTCACGCGCCGAGCGCCCTGTACTGATCCATCTGCTGGACAACGCCGTGAGCCCGGCGCTCCTGAAGCGTCTGGCCGCAGGCGGCGGGCCGGGCGCGCCGTGGTACGGTTTTGCGCGCGCCTCGGAACTCCTGGCCGATGAGGATTTCTGTCGAGCCCTCAAACGCTCGGGCTGCGTGATGCTGAAGCTCGGCCTCGAATCCGGGGACCAGGGCGTCCTCGATGCGATGGGGAAGGGGGCGCGGGTCGAGACCGCGGGGCGCGTCCTCGATGGCCTCCGGCGGGCGGGAATCGCGACCTATGTCTACCTTCTCTTCGGTACACCGGGCGAAGACCGGAGGGCGGCCGAAAGAACGCTGGAGTTCGTCGTGCGGCACCGGGAGGCGATCGGTTTCCTGAATCTGGCGGTCTTCAACCTCCCGATCCACAGCCCCGATGCCCGCGCGCTCGCTACGGACCCCTTCTATGAAGGGGATCTGTCTCTCTACACCAGCTTCGCTCACCCGCGGGGCTGGGATCGGCCCCTCGTCCGGCGGTTCCTGGACCGGGAGTTCCGCCGCCATCCGGCGGTGGCGCCCATCCTGCGGCGCGACCCGCCGCTATTCACCTCCAACCACGCCCCGCTCTTCTCCCTGGCTTCAGCGGCGGAACGGCAATCGCAGGGGCGCCGCCGCTGAACGTTTTGGCGGTCGGGGTGCCAGTCGCCGATTCGACCGCAGCCGGGCGTCCATGCCCCCCGGCGACTTCGGTGCGTCCTGTCCCGAGGCGGCTATTCCGGCACGTTTCGCCTCAGCTCTTCCAGCCACACCTCCGCCTCGGAATCGCTCGGCGCCCTCCAGTCGCTGCGGGGAGACAGGGATCCGCCGGATCCGACCTTGGGCCCGTTCGGGATGGCGGTGCGCTTGAACTGGCTGATCTTGAAAAACCGGTAGAGGAAGACCTCCAGCCATTTGCGGATGGCGGCCAGATCGTAGGCGTGGCGCTTGTCCGCCGGGATGAAGGGGGGCCAGGGACCCTTTTCCGGGTCCCTCCACGCATGGCGGGCGAGAAAGGCCACCTTGCTTGGGCGGAACCCGAAACGGGTGATGTAGTAAAGGTTGAAGTCCTGAAGTTCGTAGGGGCCGATCTGTGCCTCGGTCTTTTGCGCGGGCTGGTCCGACAGGCCGCCGCCGGGCACGAGTTCGGGGGAGATTTCGGTCTCTAGGATCTCCTGGAGGACGGCGCCGGCCGACTCGTCGAACTGCCGGGTGTGGATGACCCAGCGGATCAGGTGCTGGATCAGGGTCTTCGGCACCGAGACATTGACGTTGTAGTGCGACATCTGATCCCCGACGCCGTACGTGGTCCAGCCGAGGGCCAGTTCGCTGATATCCCCGGTCCCCAGAACGATCGCCCTGCGGAGGTTCGCCAGGCGGAACAGGTGTGAGGTCCTTTCACCGGCCTGCACGTTTTCGAAGGTCACATCGTAGACGGGCTTTCCCTGGGCGAAGGGGTGCCCGATGTCCTTGAACATCTGCATGCAGGAGGGCCGGATGTCGATTTCGTGGGCCGTGACCCCGAGGGCGGACATGAGGCGGCGGGCGTTTTCGAGCGTCCTGGTGCTCGTGGCGAATCCCGGCATGGTGTATCCGAGGATGTTGGCGCGCGGCAGGCCGAGGCGGTCCATGGTCTTGGCCGCCACGATCACGGTCTGGGTGGAATCGAGGCCGCCGGAGACACCGATGACCACCCGTTCGATGCCGGCGGCGGTCAGACGCTTCATGAGGCTGTGGATCTGGATGTTGTAGACCTCGAAGCAGCGCTCGTTCAGGACACGGGGGTCGCTCGGCACGTAGGGAAAGCGGAGGACCTCCCGCAAAAGGGCGCTTTCTCCCTCGGGGACCGCGAAGGTGAACGGCACACGACGCAGCGCACGCAGCCGCTCCGTGTGATCGCCGACGGCGTCGCCGAAACTTGTCGTGCGCATCCGTTCCTGGAGGAGGCGTTCGAGGTCGATATCGGCCAGGATCACCTGCTCCTCTTGGGCGAAACGCTGCGACTCGGCGAGGAGATCGTTGTTTTCATAAATCAGGGCATAGCCGTCCCAGGCGACATCGTTGGTGGACTCGCCCGGGCCCGCCGCCGAATAGAGATAGGCCGCGATGCATTTGGCGGATTGGAATGCGCAGAGAAGGCGACGGTGTTCGGCCTTTCCGACGGTGATATTGCTTGCCGAGAGGTTTGCGAGGATGGTCGCACCGCCCATCGCGGCCCAGGTGCTCGGGGGGATGGGGGCCCAGGCGTCCTCGCAGACCTCGACGTGCAGATTGAAACCGGCCACGTTGCGGGCCTCGAAGATCAGATCGTTTCCGAAGGGGACGCGTCGGCCGGCGAATATCACCTCGTGGGAAAACGCCTGGCGGGCGGCGGCAAACTGCCTCTTCTCGTAGTATTCGCGGTAGTTGGGAAGGAAGCTTTTGGGGACGATGCCGAGAACCTCCCCCCGGTAGACGACGACGGCGCAGTTAAACAGGCGCCCCTCGCAGCGGAGCGGGGCCCCGACGAGCAGCACCGGCGCGAGGGTGCGGCTTGCCTCCACCAGTTGCTCGAGGGCGGAGCGCGTCGCTTCGAGCAGCGCGTCCTGATGGAAAAGGTCGTCGTTCGAGTAGGCGGAAAGACCCATCTCGGGGAAAAGGGCCAAGGCCGCGCGGGCATCCGAGGCCCGCTGGGCGAGGGCCAGGGTCCGCTCCAGGTTGTAGGCGGGGTCCGCCACGCGCACAAAGGGCACGCAGACCGCGGCTCGAATGAAACCATGCGTATAGGGGGAAAAAAAGGAAGGGTTCATGGGGCTCCTGAGTGAGGTTGAGGTGCTGAAACCCGGTTTCGATTCGAAGCTGGTGGGCTGTCTGCGGTTTCGGCCCGAAGCAGGCGCCTGTCCAGTCCACACCCCTCGGAAATGCTTGCCAGGAGCCTGCCGAGGACCTTCAGCAACCCAAGGCTCCGCCGGGCTGATTCGACCTCCTCGAGGCACCGGCTCGGCGCGCCCGGCATGCTGTCAGGCCTGCATGCTCCAAATATTTTGTATAGCCTGCAAGGCCTTCCAAATCAAGTCAAATGACCCGGGATATCTATGGATGATTTTGCTTTCACATTGAGCCTTTTTTTAGATAATATAAAAAATTTGGTGGTGCAGACATTCGGGGCCTCCTTGCAGCGGTGCCCGTTTGCAGGTCGCCCTCTCCGGAAAGGACCGGGTGCCGGTGGAACCTGCCGCTACTTTTGGGCGGCGGGCACGGATCGGTTTTCCGGGGCAGGACGGCGGTGATGTGCAGAAGGGAAGCGGTCGGCCTTTGGCCGAAGGGGCCGGACCGGGTTTGCACTTCGACAGTGCGGGATCGTCATTTTCCGGATGGATACGGGGCAGACGGATGGTTGAACCCGAACGGCAGCAAAAAGGCACGAATGGAAGGAATGGCTCGTCGGCCATAGTGCAGCAGGTTCTCAGGGCCTTCGACGAACTCGAGAAGGAGGGCAGGCCGCTGGGCGCCGCTTTCCTGACGCTTCGTGCGGGTTACCATGCCTTGGGAGAGCCTGATCGGATGCGCCTCTTTCTGGAGATGCTCAGGCGGGTCGAGGTTTCCAAGGCTTCCGTCGCGCCTCTGATCGAGGTTCTTACCCAGTGCGACGAGGGCGATCCCCGCTGGCCGGGTCTGCTCGCCGACCTGCGCAGGCGCGTACTTTCCCCGCGATTGAGGCGTTTTCGAAAACTAGCCCACATCCCGGGAGGGCTCAAATTCATCCTGGATTTCAGGGGCGACCTCCTCGCGGCGCAGCGGGAGGGGGGCGTGGAGTTGGGGGCGTTGGACGCCGACATCGTCTTTCTGCTGGAGATGTGGTTTCAGGAGGGATTCCTGTACCTCGAGGAGATCACCCTCGATTCATCCTACCGGCAGATCGAACTAATCAAGAACAACGACATGGTGCACCCGATGACGCGGATCGAGGAGATGGGGCGGCGTCTCGGGAAGGACCGGCGCTGTTTCGCCCTCTATCATCGACTGCTGCCGTTCGAACCGGTGATCTTCATCGAGGTGGCCCTCACTTCGGGGCTTGCCCGCAGCATGGAGGAGGTCCTCGCGCCGGCTGGGGAGGGCTCGAGGATCGATACGGCGATCTTCTATTCCATCAACAACACCCAGAACGGTTTGGCGGGGCTTGGCCTCGGGTGGATGTTGATCGGCAAGGTCGTGGACTACCTGCGCGGTGAAAACGAACATATCCGGACCTTCGCCACGTTGAGCCCTATCCCCGGCTTCTGGAAACGCTATCTGCGGCCTGTCCTGGAGGGCCGGAAAACGGATGCGCGACTGACTTGCAGAGAGGTTGCGGGGTTCTTTTCCAAGAAAGGGGCGGCAATGGTCAGGGCGCGTTCGGAAGGCGAAGCCGGAGGGGACGAGGCCTTCTGCAGGGCCCTTGCCCGCATCCTTGGCGAGGAGCAGTGGGTCCGGGACGAGGAGTTGAGGCGAAGCCTCGAAGGGCCGCTGAAGCGTGCCACCTATTTCTATCTGACAGAAGAGAAGACCGGCCGCGGCAAACCGCTCAACCCCGTAGCCGCCTTTCATCTGGGCAACGGCGCGACCGTGGCCCCGCGCCATATACACTTCCTGGCCAACCCGACCCCGAGGGGGCTGCAGGAGTCTTGCGGGGTGATGGTCAACTACGTTTACGACTCGGATTGGCTCGGACAGATTCGGCGGACATTTCAATGGTTTGATCTCATGGAAGTGCGGGGGATCTTCCGGCGGCGCTGACGATGGCTCACCTGCATTTTACCTTGACAGGTTTACATGCCTTTATTATAGTTATTTTATAGCTAAATAGTAGCGATAGCCGATGACGATAGCATAGAAGGGAGATATAGCAGCGACCAGGAAAAGCGATAGATATTTTCGGGAAAAACCGCCAGCGTTACGCAGATTTGAGCGATCATTCGACCCCGCAGGGGGTCTCCGATTTCACCCCTTACCTTAAAATGCCGGCAGTGCTCGCCCAGGCCGCGGACCATCCGGGAGAAGCTCCGTGCTGCCATCGGCCGAGGGCGGCGGTTTGTCTGTAAAGGAGGCTTGTTTTCTATGGATATCGCCAAGGTCATACCGGAGATTCAGGAGATTGTGGGTGCCGAGAACGTCTTCTTCGATCGTGTGGAGTGCCTCAGCTATTCGCGGGATATGTCGGTCCACCAGGGCGCCCCCGACGCGGTGGTTTTCGCGAAGACGACCGAGCAGATCGCCGCCATCATGAAGATCGCGCACCGCGAAAAGATCCCTGTCACCGCAAGGGGGACCGGAACCAGCGTCACCGGGGCGGTGTTGCCGGTAAGAGGGGGGCTGCTGCTGGACCTCCATCAGATGAACAACATCCTCGAGATCAACAAGGCGGATTTCTACGCTCGCCTAGAGCCCGGGGTCGTCTGTGTACAGCTCAACAATCGGCTTGCCAAGGACAACCTCATGTTCCCGCCCAATCCGGGGAGCGAGGTCGTCGCCACCATCGGCGGCATGGTTTCGACCAACGCGAGCGGGCACCGTGCGGTCAAATACGGTACGACGCGGGACTACATCAAAGGGCTGAAGGTGGTCCTGGCCGACGGTTCCATCATCGAGACGGGCACGCGTGCACCCAAGACCTCCCTCGGATATGACCTGACGCATCTCTTTACGGCGGCCGAAGGGACCCTCGGGATCATCACGGAGGTCATTGCCAAGCTGGAGCCCAAACCGGAATACGCGGCGCTGGCCCTGGCCATTTTCGGGGATCTGAACGCGGCCGGCGACGCGGTGACCGAGGTGACCACCTCCGGGATCAAGCTGGCGGGGTGCGAGATCCTCGACAAGAACAGCATCAAGGTCGTCGAGAAGGCCCTCGGACGTGATGCGAGCAAGATCGAGGCGATTCTCATCATGGAGGCGGATGGCGTCAAGGAAGTCGTGGTCCGCGACATGGAGAAGATCGGCGAGATCTGCCGGAAATGGAACGTTCAGGAATTCGAGTGGACGGACGACCCCCACAAGCGGGAAGAGATGATGCGCGCCCGCGGCGGGCTGGTCCCTACGCTTTCGCGTTTGAAGCCGGGCAACCGCCTCGTGCCGATCGCGGAGGACCTGGGTGTTCCCTCGAGCAAGATCCCGGAGACCATCCGGCGCGCCCAGGAGATCGCCAAGAAATACAACGTGCTGATCGCCACCTTCGGACACGTGGGCGACGGGAATGTGCATACGACCTTTGTCTCCGACGTGCGCAGCCGTGATGACTGGGACCGCCTCAAACCGGCCGTCGAGGAGTTGGTGGCGACCGCCCTGGAGATGAAGGGAACGCTGAGCGCGGAGCACGGGAGCGGCCTGACCCGGGCGCCCCACATGGAGATGCAGCTCGGCCGGTCCTTCGATCTGATGCGGAAGATCAAGCAGGCGCTCGACCCGGACAACATCCTCAACCCGGGCAAGATGGGCCTCGACGATCCGGAGCGGAAATCCGACATCTATGATTACTTCGCCTTCCAGCCGCTGGTGGAGCATCCCGAAGGTCTGAACTCGCTTGGAAAGGCCCTGGACGACGAGGTCCTGGCCTGTATCCATTGCGGGTTCTGCCGCCTGGGGTGTCCGACCTTCAGCGTCACCCACCGGGAGGCCCGCAACGCGCGCGGCCGCAACGCCTTGGCCTTTTATTTCATGAACGGCACGATCGAGCCGTCGAAGGAACTGGCCGAGGCCTTTTACTCCTGCACCACCTGCCAGGCGTGCACTTATTTTTGCCCGGCCCGGATCCGCGTGGACGAGATCGTCGAGGGCGTGCGCCGCAAACTTTATGATGCCGGTTTCGTCCCGGAATCGGTCCTGGCCGTTCGGGACAATATCTTGAAGACCGGTAACGTCTATGCGAGCGCCCAGGCCGACCGGATCGAGATCTACCCGCCGGCTTTGAAGGAGAAGGCAAAAAAGGGCGAGTTGAAGGCCAAGGCCGAGACCCTGCTCTTCATGGGGTGCGTCCCGAGCTACCTCGATATGAAGATGGTGCCGAGCCTGCTGAAGCCGCTGGATGCCGCCGGCGTGGATTACACGGTGCTGGCGACGGATGAGAACTGCTGCGGATTCCCCCTGTACCTGATGGGGTCCAAGGATTTCGAGTCCCATGCCGAGCAGTTGCTGGAGCGGATCAAGGCTACGGGGGCGAAAGAACTCGTCACGCCTTGCGCCGGGTGCTTCAAGACCTTCAAGAAACTCTACCCGCAGTTGGGCGAAATGGGCATCGAAGTGCATCACTCGGTCACCTATTTCGACAAGCTGATCCAGGAAGGACGCCTGAAGTTCAAGGGGGATCTGGGCAAGAAGGTCACCTATCACGATCCGTGCGACCTCGGGCGCGCCCTGCAGATCTTCGATGAGCCGCGCAGGATTCTGCAGGCTGTTCCGGGACTGGAGTTTGCCGAGATGGCGCGCAATCGGCTGCAGTCCCGCTGCTGCGGCGGCGGGGGCGGCGTTCAGGCCTTCAACCCGGAGATGTCCGTGGCGATGGCGGCCGAGCGAGTCAGGGACGCCCTGGCGGTCGGGGCCGAGGTGATCGTATCCGGATGCGCCGCCTGCAAGGACAATCTCAAGAAGGGCGCGAAGGCCATCCCCAAGGGGGAACGCGGCAAGATCAAGATCATGGATATCACGGAGATTGTCGCTGACGCGATGGCATAGCAGTGAAGACGGGCGGCCCGGGCGTTTGCGGCGCCCCTTCCCCGGGGCTTGACCCGGGGGGCGCCGCCTTTTCCAGAGCGGACGGTGCATCCCTGGGGGAGTTCTCCAGGAGCGCGGGCTGGTTTATCTTCCGGAAAAAGCGCTCTTTCTTCGATGTGCGGACCGGAGAGGCACGCTCATCCTGGGAGGCTCCAACCTCCGCCCATCTAGATAGTTTCCATCCGGAAATGGTCTTTTTGGCCAATCTCGGCGTCAATCTGCCCGTTTGCTTGTGCGGCGACCTGCAGGTCGCCTCCGCGCAAACGCTTGATTTCCTTGATATCGGCCAAAAATTCCCCTTTCCGGATTGGAAACGGAATTCTACCGGAAAATCATTTCCGGATGGATACAAGTTCAACAGCTTCAGCCATACCGGCCGCTCTTTGTCTGCTCCCCCTGCCGGTCTTGGATCAGGCGTCGCTCCATTTCCCGTATTTTTCCCGCAGGATCCGGTGCAGGATCTTACCCGTCGGGGTTCTCGGCATCTGGTCATCGGCGATGAAATCGACGCTCTTCGGCCGCTTGAAACCTGCAAGTCTGCCTTTGCAGAAGTCCATGATCTCCTTGGCCAGATCCGGGGACGGCTCGTATCCCGCGTGTAGAACGACCACAGCCTTGATGGTTTCTCCCCATTTTTCGTCCGGGATCCCGATGATGGCCACATCCTTCACCGCGTCGTGCGATCCGACCACATTTTCGACCTCGGAGGGATAAACATTTTCGCCGCCGGTGATGATCATGTTGGCCTTGCGGTCGACCAGGGCGTAGTAACCGTCCTCGTCGCGCCGGACCATATCGCCGGCCGAGGACCACCCCTCGAAAAAGGCCTCCTTGGTCTTTTCGGGCTCCTTCAGGTACTCCTTGAAGAGCATCGGGGTGCGGTAAAAGAGTTCGCCCACCTCGCCGTCCGGCACCTCGTTGCGGTCTTCATCCAGGATCCGGATGCGGTCCGTACCGAAGATCTCCTTGCCGATCGAACCGAGCTTCTTGAACTGGTCTTCGGGCCTCAGGAGCGTTACCAGGCCACCTTCGGTGCTGCCGTACGCCTCCCACAGCTCGGCGTTCTTGAAATATTCCATGATCGCGACCTTGAGATCTTTCCGAGCGGGTGCGGACGAAATCAGCAACTGCCGGATGGAAGAGACGTCGATGCTGTTTTTGACCTCGTCGGGCAGCGCCAGCATCATGATGTAATGCGTAGGCACCAGGGAGGTGAAGGTGATCTTGTACTTTTCGATCGTCCGCAGGAGATCTTCGGGGTCGAAGCTCACCATGTTGTTGACGAACACGGGCGCCGTGATGAGCGTGTACGGGAATGAATAATAGATGGAGTTGACATGGCACATCGGCATCACCAGCATCACCTTGTCGGTCGGCCGGACGCCCATGTTAACCAGGTTCAGATAGTACATCGCCATGAAGCTCTCGTGGGTCTTCATGACGCCCTTGGGGCGGCCGGTCGTCCCCGAGGTGTACATGATGGTCCAGATGTCGTCGGCATCCACCACCCAATCCGGCTCTTCCGGCGAGGAGGCCGCCAGCCATTCCTCGAAAGCGATATACCCTTCGGGGGCAGGCCCATCGCCCAGGTAGATGTAGTTCCCTTTGGGGACCGAGAGCTTATCGCGGATGCTGTTGATCAGATCCACGAAGGGGGCCTCCACGATGAACGCCTTGCTCTCCGAGTGATTCGCGATGAACTCGATTTCGGGTCCGGCCAACCTGAACATGACGGGAACCACCACCTGTCCGCCTTTGGCGCAGCCGGCGTAGATATCCATCCATTCCCCTCTGTTGTAAGCGATCACCGAAAAGGTGTCCTTATGCCCCACCCCGAGCTTGACCAACCCGTTCGCGAACCGACAGGCGCGCTCGTTCCATTGCTTGAAGGTGAATTCCTTGTTGCGGTCCTGCCATCCCAACTTGTCGGGATAGTTGTAGGCATTCATCTTCAAGATGGTACCCATGTGCATCCACTTGCTTCTCGTCATTGTGCAAACCTCCCCCTATCGTTTCATTTCGCTTCCACCTGAAAGCGCGGAGTTTTTACACGGCCTTCAGCCGTGTCCTGCAGACGGCTGCAGGTCTTCTTCCCAGCCAACAGCGCCGGGCCGGCCCCAACCCGGAATGATGATAGGCCTGCCCTGAGACAGCCGCAGGACGCCTGGCCGGTGTCTTCTCGTGTGAAGCTCGGCACGCGAACGGTGTGAAGAACAGTCCTCATTTCCGAATCGGAAACTAAGCGGCCTCCAGCGCGAACAGGGCCGCCCCCACCGCACCGGTCAGCTGTGGAAACGGCGGCACCAGGATCTCCCGGTCCACCAGCTCCTCCAGCATCTTCACGAGGTAAGGATTGTGTGCTACGACCCCGCCGGTCATGACAACCCGCTCCGTCAAGGAATCCATCTCGAGCACCCGCTTCAGGACCGAAAAAAAAAGCCCCTTGACGATGTCCGGGACTTTTTTCCCCTGCCGGATCTTCTCCAGCACTTCCGTGGCCGAAAAAACGGTGCAATAACTGCCCAGTTCGACCATATCCGTGGAGGCCTCCGCAAGCCCGTTCATCTCCTCCAGAGGAATATCGAGCCTGGCCGACATCTCTTCCAGAAAGGCCCCCGTCCCCGCGGCGCACTTGCGGTTCATCTTGAAACTGACCCGCCGGCCGTGATCGTCCAGCTTGATGACCTTGTTGTCCTGGCCGCCGATGTCGATGATGGTGACGGCCATCGGAAAATAGTGGAAACAGCCCTTCGCGTGGCAGCTGATCTCGGTCTTGGTGTCGTCGTGGAACGTGACGTTTTTCCGGCCGTATCCGGTGGATACACACCCTCGGATATCCGGCCGCCCGCATCCGGCCTCCTCCAGCGCCTCCGACAACCCTGTCTCGGCCGTGCGCGAAAAATCCGTGCCCGATTTCAAGACAGCTTTGCCGATCAGCTTCCGATCCTCATCCAGCAGGGCCACTTTGGTGCGGGAGGCCCCGACATCCACACCCGCAAAGATTCCTCCCAACGCTCAATCCTCTTCCAACTGCTCGATAAAAGCCTCGATATTGGTCTTCGTCTGCTCCTCGCTGTAGCAGCGCAGGTCGTTGAGATCGCCGTTGATCGTCAGAACGGGGATCCCCAGATTCCGGCTCAGCCTCTCGGGCATGCCGTAGCGGTTATTGGAGTTGTTGGGGCAGGTCTTGGCGTCGTGGAACAGGATGCCGTCGAACTGGAACCGCTCATGCGCTTCCCGGATATAGGCCTCCTTGTAAGGCTCGTCGCGGACGATGAAAAGCTCCGTATAGGCGCGCGCCATGCTCAAAAAAGGCTCGTTCGGGTCCAGTTGATCGAAGATCCAGCTGTTGCAGTAAGTCGAGGCCACGACACAGGTCTTCAGGGAGGCGAACTGATCGGAGAGCGGCCTCAACTTGCCCCAGATCGGCATCCCCTCCCAATAGATCCGGTGGCGCTCGCCTTCGACCGCCGCCACCTTGTTCGCCGCCCGCTCCTGCAGCTCTTTCAGGAGCAGTTCATAGTAGTCGACCGCCGCCTGGGTACCGCGTGCCACCACCGCGGGGCCCATGTGGATGGTGGCATCGAAGAAGGTCCAGGGCGAGGGGATCGCGGCCGCCGACTCGAGGCAGGCCCGCCAAAGCTCCGACGTCCTCCTCGACAGGGCGAGCGCCTCCTTGAAGCGGTCCATGTCGAAACGGGTCCCTGAAATCTCTTCGAGCGCCGGGATGAGGTCGCGGATCTGCTGGGCGATGTCCTCCAGCTCATACTCGTGGATGGGGCCGATGTCGCGGTGCGTGTAAAGGCCGACCAGCGGCACGTTCAATTCCCGGGAATACCAGGCGAACCAATCCTGCACATCCCGGCACTGGTTGGTGTTGAAGACCAGGACATCGGGCATCGGCACCGATTCGATCCCGTACGCCTTGGTGAGAGGCGTCTGCTTCCGAAGGTAGGATCCGATGTCGGAGGTCAGGTAGGAACAGATATCAGGGGAGTAGCCGACGGCGTTCGCGTAAGGGATCAAATCCGCCGCCATCCGGGTGGCCCCCAGCATGGCGCCGTGGTTTTCGGGGAAATAAACCAGAAACCCCATCCCCCTCAGCAGCTCCGCCGGCCCGACACTGGTGCACCAGGCGATCTTCGGGCTGCGGCTCTTGGCTGCAGCATCCAGTTCATAAAAATGGTCGGCCATGATCTTCTTGAGGATCTTGCCGGCAGTGATCTCTTTTCTCAAGGGTTTTTCTCCCACGTCCATACACCCCTTTTCTCGTTGATAGTCTTCCGGAAGCCTTCCCGAAGAAGCCTCTCACCGATGACGCCGGCCTCCTGGAACCACTGGTCCCAATCACCCCGGCCGCATCCCGGCCTTTTCCGCTTTATCTAGATCCATCCGGAAATGATTTCGCGGTAGAACTCAGTTTCCAATCCGGAAATGAGGATTTTTCTTTACACGCTGCGCGTGC
>ENA-OSEO01000193-OSEO01000193.1-sediment-metagenome-genome-assembly--contig:-NODE-193-length-172148-cov-6.867979_pt1 | contig 172148 bp, 146 predicted proteins | sample MGYA00237883_ERZ534232 | MGnify/ENA metagenome assembly ERZ534232
CTGCACCGGGGTGCGAATCGGTTCAGTGCAACTCGACTTTTTGCGTCGGCTTCGCGCCGCAAAAACTCTAAATCGTTAGCTGGAAAATTATGGCATAAGGAGAACATGAAAAATGGAAGATATCACATTACAATCAGCGGTAAACCAATTAAAAGCTATTCAAGAAAAAAAAATTAGTTCCTCTGAACTACTGGAATTATATATTGATCGATATAAACGCTACAATCCAAAAATAAACGCAATTATAGAGGTCGATTTTGAATTTGCTCAGACTAATGCCCGTAAAGCTGATGAAGCGCTAGCAAATAATGAAAATCTAGGACTATTACATGGGCTCCCCATAACAATTAAAGATTACATCAATGTTGTTGGTCTACATACAACATATGGATCACCAATGTATAAGGATTATTTGCCAACAAGTAACGCTGATGTAGTTCAATCCCTGATTGACGCTGGAGCGGTCATTTTTGGTAAAACCAACCTACCGCTCTGGGCAATGGGGACACAAACAGGTAATGAGCTATTTGGTCCAACGAACAATCCTTGGGATTTAACCAGGACACCTGGAGGCTCTTCAGGTGGCGCAGCGGCCGCTGTCGCCGCGGGATTGACAGGATTAGAAATTGGTAGCGATATGGGCGGTTCTATACGCTCTCCCGCTCATTTTTGCGGAGTATTTGGTCATAAACCAACATATGGTATCGTTCCAATACGTGGTCAGCAACCACCAAGAGAAATCGAGTTAATTGACTATGCTCCTGAACAAGACTTAACTGTAACAGGCCCTATTGCCAGAAGTGCGGCTGATCTTGATCTGGTTATGAATTGTATTGTACGACCTCCTGTTTTTCAACGCTCTGCGGTAAAAATCAAACTACCAGAGCCAAGAAAAGAAGAATTAAAGAACTATCGAATTGGCATTTGGATTGATGATTCCTTATTCCCTCCAAGCAAAGAGGTTGGAGACTGTCTTGAGAGATTGGTAAATGATCTGTCAAAAAAAGGGGCGCACATCGAGGAAAAAAAACCAGACATTGATTTTAAACGGATCTACGAACTTTTTAATGAAATGATGGAGTTGGCATGTGTCGTATACATGCCAGAAGAGAATTTTAACTCTTTTCAGAAAAAAGCTAAAAATCTGCATGAGAACTCTGACAGCAAAGATATCTCTTATGCAAAATTGGTTACAAAAACCTATCGAGAATGGCAACTTTTGCATTGGGAACGTTTGATGATTCGTCAAAAATGGGCTGATTACTTCAACGAATTTGATGTTCTTTCGTGTCCTGCTGTTCGAATCACTGCCTTTCCGCATGATCGTTCAATGACACTAGAGACTCAACAAAACATCTCTACCAAATTCAGCAACGATCAAGTCATATCCCATGCTGAAGCTATGCTGCCATGGGCTGGTTTAGCAACCGTTTCTTATTTGCCTGCCACCGTGGCACCAGTTGGGCTTACATCAGATGGTCTACCTATTGGAGTTCAGATTATTGGGCCATACCTTGAAGATAGGACTACCATTCATTTTGCAAAACTAATTGAAAAAGAATTGGGTGGATTTACTCCACCTCCTGAGTTTTAAATAATTCTAACATATGTGTAATCAAATCAGCCAGCTAACAAATGCATTAACACGGATGTTTTTCGCGCCGTTTCGTTCGCTTCGCTCTCTACACTCTGCGAAAAACACCGGTTATACTCGTGTTCGGTGACATCAGTCCGGGAAGAGGTTTGAGAGATGCACGAAGAACAGAAGCTCGATGAAGCGAGACACTTCCTGTCGAAGATGGCTGTTTCACTCGACAACCCCAAAGTCTTTCGCTTTGAATTGAGCGCGTTTCTTTCCGCAGCGCGATCAGTGCTCCAATATGCGCTTGAAGAAGCAAAGCCGAAACCTGATGGGCCAGTGTGGTACGATGCTCAAGTCAGCGCGAAGCCGGAAATCCGATTCTTCAAAAACAAACGAAACACCAGCATCCATGTGGAACCTGTAGTTCCGACCACAAATATAAACATTGCGATCACCGGCGTTATCAGGTTTTCTGATTCGGTCTCAATCAAGATCGTTGACAAGGATGGAAATATCGTCCACGAGTCAACAACTGCGTCGCCACGGCCACCGGCGATTCCAGGTCCGCCCGCATCCACTTCATGCAGGTATACCTTCCCAGACTGGGTGGGCACAGAAGATGTTATGGCTTTGTCCTCAAAATACCTAGCCGCACTAGATGCTGTAGTAAAAGATGGTTTTGCGAGAGGTTTCTTGACAAAAACACCATAGCCAGATGGGATACCGGAAAGGCAATATCCAGTATGTTTGCACCGAACCAGCGAATGAATCCGACAAGCAACCACGGGGCAAATTCATTGGTGCTTTCCGGCAGGCCTTGGCGGTGGTTGCTTGCCGCATGTTCGATAAGGAGAAATGAAAATGCAATCTGCGTTGTACTATCCATTCACCGGCCCCGAACGGGAGTCGTTCTTAAAGACCGCCATGTTTCTGTGGGATAATGTAGATTTCATTGTGCCTTACACGGATTTTCGCCCTTATCGAAATACACGTGATTCGGAAGAGGCTCTTGAAATAATCGGAAGAAACTACGTTCCGACAGAGGAAGACAAGAAGAACGCTCATGAGGAACTTAAGGATCTTTGTAATGGACCTTTACCAAGTAAGCTCAATTTTGAACTTGAAAGACCTGAACGGGCGTATGATTTCTATCCTCAAAAATTACTACACGAAACCTGGCAAATGCTTGCCGAGTCCAAATTAGCAAGGGTCGTCAGCGATACAGATGATGTGCACCGAGCATCTACAGGACCTCTATTCGGATACTACATGATGTCAATTCTTGCAGTATGTTGTTCGCAAGGTCGCAAGCGGTTAGTGACAGACCAGAACGACCCCTACCGAACTCTCGCCAATATACTTATCGATTCTGATAGTGAGGTTAAAAATACACAAGAAGACTGGCATGAGAGGTTAATTGCGTTGACCCTTAAGGGTCCGGATTTCGAAAAAGTGTCACTCAAGAAATTGATAGATTTCCGTAAGAACGAAGACAAGCTGCTTCAGGGTTTACGTCGAGCATTTCTTAAGGTAGTAGACCAGACGGCATCAGACATTTGCTTGCATGCTGGGAACCCGAATACGGTACGAGATCTGGTTGATGGTTTTAATGACACAATAGAGAAGGATCTTAAAGAGTTAAAGCGAGCACTAGGGCGATCTGGAGCCTCACTTTTACTCTCAAAAGAGTTCGGTTTCTCAGTGCTTGCTGCTACAGCCGCAGTTGCTTTGGAGCCAATCTCGGGTACTATTGCCACGATTGGTGGGTTGACAAAGGGGTTAATGGATTACCAGGACCGTCGGCATAAAATTCTTCGTGAACATCCTTCATCATGGTTGTTCACAGTAACTGGGTCATCAATGCGAATCGTATAGAACCGAACCGGCTCCGCAGTTGTCTAGGAGGCTGTCCGAGAACTCGATTTTTCAAAAATGCGAGCGCGAAAAGTGGGAATGGAACCCATGATTGAACCAATCTTCGACTTCTGGGGCTTCAGTGTTCCTCGACTCGAGCGCCCAAAGTGGGAATTATGGAGCACGCTTTTCGTTCTCGGACAAGCTCCTGGACGGTATTCAGTTTGAGTTGGTAGACACTCGAACAGCCGATGACTAGAAAAAGTTCATGGTAGAAAGACGGCGGAACAAAGCTGTGAAGTGGCTGCGAGATTACAGGGATACTTTGGTGGTACAGCTCAAAAAGCCTCTTGACCGCGTGGTTTCGCTCCACCTGGTTCCAGCATTCGGTTAAACAGAGAGGAGATCCAATGAATCAAGAGCAACTCGAAAGCGAGATCATGCAACTGAGCCTCGATGCGCGGGCCAAGCTGGCGGAGCGAATCATTTTGAGTCTTGATGCACCGTCCGACGAGGAGAACCTGCGGTTGTGGGTTTTGGAAGCTGAACGTAGATTGAAAGACCTGAGGGAAGGCAAGGCGAAGGAGGTGCCTGCGGAAGAGGTCTTTCGAAGAGCACGGGCGGCCATATTATGCGGACAGTAACCTTTCACGAAGAGGCAGATTCCGAAGTCAACGAGGCGGCTCTCTACTACGCAGACAGGGCTCCTAACCTCGGGCTTGCATTTCTCGACGAAGTGGAAAAGACTTCACGGCGCATACTGGACAACCCAATGGCATACCAGGCTGTTGGAGAAGAGGTCCGCCAGGCACCAGTCGCGCGCTTCCCCTATAGTCTCCTGTACGTGATCGAACCCGACGAGCGCATACGTGTCATCGCGGTGGCCCACCAGAAGCGGAGGCCAGGGTATTGGCGGAAGCGACTCCAGATGGGATCATGAAGGCCGAACAATCGCCTGGAGTCGGACAAGCAACCACGCGGAGCACATTGGGTGGTGTCTGCCGCAAATCCATTGGCCGCGTGGTTGCTCGCCGCTCAAGCGCACGTTCTGCTTTAATGGGCCTTGACATTACGTACGTTATGACGTACCGTTAATTTAAAAAATTTTCGAGGTGAAATATGCCGACATTATCAGCAACAGAGGCACGGACCAAATTGTACAACCTTATCGACCAGACATCGAAATCACATGAACCCGTTGTAATAACAGGGAAAAGGGGAAACGCGGTACTAATTTCCGAAGATGATTGGCGCTCAATTCAAGAGACCATGTATCTTTTGAATATTCCCGGCATGCGGGAATCCATTCGTGAAGGTTTGGCGACCCCCGTTGAGGATTGCAATGAGGAAATTGATTCGTGAGCTGGCGAATTGTATTCACAAAGCAGGCTCAAAAAGATGCAAAAAAATTGTCAGCTGCCGGGCTTCGATCCAAGGCTGAAAACATAATACAGATCCTTCGCGAGAATCCTTATCAAGTACCACCTCCTTATGAAAAGCTTGTCGGCGATTTGGCCGGCGCTTGTTCCCGACGAATTAATATTCAGCACAGGCTGGTCTACGAGATTGTCGAAGAGGAAAAAACCGTAAAGATCATCCGCATGTGGACCCATTACGAATAGCTGCGCAGAACCAGGGCTTTCAGTGGATCGCAAGGCCCATGCGCCCACTGAAGCCCGCCGTTGGGATAATACGCAATAAAAAGGAAGATAGACATGAAAGATCAAGAAAAAATAGCTCTTATTGATTATTTAAAAGAAAACAAAGATGATTTGGCAAAGTTTTTTAAAAAAACAAAGAAAGAAATTGAGGATTTTATAACATCATTAGAGGCTGAGTTGGCAAAGAAAGACCATTAGATTTTATTATTTTGCTAAATGAGCAGTTGAAGATCCGGTACGAATCTGTTGAAAGTGCATTATTGCGCCATTGATTGATAGATATGGGTTCTCAATATCATGATATTACCAAAAATCCAGCTTCAACGAAGAGCGGGGACCGTGCGCCAACTGAGGCCTTGCGTCAGGAGGAAACGAGATGAAGAGTAAAAATCCGACCCCAAAGGGGCCGGCTTTGGGATAACCCCTAGAAGGGGATAAATTGCCTTGTGCCCCCTCAGGAGGCAAGGCTGAGTTGTCCCCAATCAGCTTAAAACAGTTTACGTTGGCTTTGTTCCTCTTTCCGCTCTTTGGCTTCCTGATACTTCACATACTTGCGAATCATTTCTGAGTCCAACCCTACGGTGTCAACACAGTATCCTCTGGACCAGAAATGATTGCCCCAGTAGGGTTTTTCTTTGAGGCGGCGGAATTTGTTCAAGACTCTGATGGCTGTCCGACCCTTCACTGTTCCGACGTATTCCGAAACCGAAATCTTCGGTGGAATCATCACCACAAGGTGAACATGATCTGGCTGGACACTTCGCTCTATCACCTCGCAACGTAGCTGCTCAGAAAACGTCATGATACATCCGTCCACTTCCGCAGCTATATCACCCGTGGCTACTCTGTACCTGTACTTGGGCGTCCAGACCATATGATACTGGCAGTGCCAAATGGTTTGTGATAATTTCCTGAAACGACTCACGGTTACTCCTTCCCTGATGTTGTGGGGACAACTCGGGGCAGGTTGTAACAGTGAGTCGTTCAGAAGGCAAAGCCTACTGAACTCTGACCTTGCCCAGAGGACAAGGATTTCCACGTTCAATTAAATTTCCATACGCCTGATCCGCCGGATTTCTGCACCGGGGTGCGAATCGGTTCAGTGCAACTCGACTTTTTGCGTCGGCTTCGCGCCGCAAAAACTCTAAATCGTTATACTCTTCAAGCTTTGCGTTGACAAACCTGGCCGCGGCTCGGGATTTGGCCTCCAGACCCTTGCGGGTGAGCACGTACGTGTAGTCGATCTTCGCTGAGTTCCTCTTGAAATTGCCCATCTTGACCAACCCCTTGGCCAGAAGCTCCCGGAGCAGGTAGTTGATCTTCCCCACGCTGATCCCAGTGTGCCCCGCCAACTGCCGCTGGCTCGAGATCTCCCAGCGCTCTATGGCGTCAAGCACTTGGAACTCCTTTTTTTGTAGTTCATCGTAATGAAATGGATGCTTCTTGCGTCTTCTTTATTTCTTTAACCCCCCGTTCGCCTTGGTGCACTTGATTACCACGACGGCCAGGGTTTTTACCCAGGGCGACACTGCTCTGAGCAAAGGCTCCGGCTAGCATTGCAACCGGACTGAGGTCTCCGGGGCTCCCGTGGGCCTCCCAGCTTCCTGGTTTCCCTCAACGGGGGAATTGGAGGGAGTCTGCCAAAGTCCCAAAAGGGATTCATCGACGGATATTGAGGTTAAACGGGCATAGCGTCGCACAAGGTTTGCCTTACGACATCGCCCATCATTGAATCCGAGGGGAAGCAGCACCTCGAATCGACGCCCTCTATCGTTGATCGGTCGTCTTTCCCTTGACAGCAAAAGCAATGTTCGGCCTTGATCATCGCTCCAGCCACCTTTGACCACTGGTGGGGGGGGCTTTTTCGGTGGGTTACGAAGACTCAATTCCGGCAGGCTTCGCGCATGGGCACTCGGCATGGCCAAACGTGAGGCCGGCGGGAAAAAAGGACCCTGCGGGCCGGAACGATGATCATGGCCGCATGTTCTGATCGGCAAGCGCTTCCAAGGCCGCCTCGGGGGCCACATGCTCACCGGACCGGAGCACTGGGCCTGCAAAGCGGCCAAGTAGAAATCCCAGTGCCCTCTTTTCGGTTTCCCGGTCAGGGAACCTGTTGATCACCATATCTTAAGCTCTTTTAAGAGACGGAGCGGTCCGTATGGCCCCTCCCATGTCCTCCCGAAATCCCAGTATCTCCTTTCCCTGTTGAGAACTCCGAAGAAAATCACCTGTTATGACCTGCACTGCGTGGAATCCAGCTCCCATTCCCCGGCAAGACAAATCCGATGCTCAACCACGACACAGGCACGCTTGCCGGCATCTCCTGATCCGGCCTATAGTGCGCGCGTCCACAAACTGCGCTTTGACCCCGACCCTCTCCCAGAGCGCGAGGGGGATCCAGGAGATCGCAATTTGTGACCGTGCGCACTATGCAAAAGATCCGCCGCCGTCAATGCCGTCCCGGTCGGCAGGGAGCCTGCCGATAATGCACCCCGCCCTCTTGCATCTTGCGGCGCAAAAGGTGTACGCTTCTGAGCGAATCATGCTCCGCGCGTTCACAAACTGCACTTTGTATACTCCCACCCCGGCCCTGTTCCGGAGGGCCAGGGGGATATAGGAAATCGCAATTTATGACCGCGCGCAGTATGTTCGGCAAATACCCCGGCTCCTTCTTCGCTCAAACCCCAGCACACGGGATGAAAACCAATGACAGTAACGTTGCAGCATCTCTTCACGCCCATCAGCATCCGCAGCATGCAGCTCAGAAACAGGGTGGTCATGCCCTCCATGGTCACCGGCTACGGCGCGGCCGACGGACAGGTCACCGAGCGGCTCGCGCGCTATCTGGCCCGTCGGGCACAAGGGGGGACCGGGCTCCTGCTCACAGAGGCCTGTGCCGTGGACCCCCGGGGCAAGGGGTTCGTCCTGGAGATCGGCCTCTGGGAGGACCGTCTCATCCCCTCGTTCGCCAGGTTGTCGGAGGCCATACACGCCCATGGGGCCAAGTGGGCCGTGCAGCTTCACCACGCCGGCCGGGAAACCTCGGCCGGCATAATCGGCACGGCGCCCGAAGCCCCTTCTCCCCTGCCGAGCCTGGTCATGCGCGAACCGTGCGAGCAGATGTCCATGGAGCGCATCGCCCGGGTGACCGAGGCCTTTGCCGCGGCTGCGGCCAGGGCCCGGGAGGCGGGTGCGGATGCCGTGGAAATCCACGGCGCTCACGGCTACCTGCTGGGGCAGTTTCTTTCCCCGTTTTCCAACCAGCGCACGGACCGATACGGCGGGTCCGACGAAAACCGGGCCCGCTTCGTGGAGGAAGTGATCGCGGCGGTGAGAAACCGCGTGGGAAAAGACTATCCGGTGATGATCCGGCTTTCGGCCGAAGAGCTCGTGCCCGGGGGATACGATCTTTCCTTCACCCAGTGGCTGGCCCCTCGCCTGGTGGCCGCGGGGGCCGATGCGCTCCACGTTTCCATCGGGGTGTACTCGACCCCGGGCATCCTGGGGACCGCCTCCATGGACGTGGAGCCAGGGTTCAACCTGTTTCGTGCCCGGGCCGTGCGCCAGGCCGCGGGCGTTCCGGTCATAGGGGTGGGCAGGATCCACGATCCCCGGCTGGCCGACGCGGCCATCGGCAGGGGTGAGGCCGACCTTGTCAGCTTCGGAAGGCAGCACCTTGCCGATCCGGACTTGGCCGAGAAGGCCCGACAGGGGCGTCTCGAGGACATCCGTTTCTGCCTGGCGTGCAACCAGGGGTGCATCGAACGCATGTCCATCGAAGGAAAGGATATCACCTGCACCATCCACCCGGGATGCGGCAAAGAGGGGGAGCCCGAGCCGCCGAAAGCCGGGCGGCCCCAAAAGGTCTGGGTGGTGGGGGCCGGGCCCGGCGGCCTTTCCGCGGCCCTGGCGGCTGTCCGGTGCGGCCACGGCGTCCGGATCTTCGAGCGGGAACAGGAGCCGGGAGGGCAACTGCTGCCGGCGAGCCGGCCTCCCCACAAGGAGGCTTTCGCCGGATGGGTCCGCTGGGCGGTGCGGCAACTGGCCCAACAGGGGGTCACCATCGAATGCGGCCAGGAGGTGACCGAATCGATGCTCCGGGCCGGACGACCGGACCGCGTGATCCTTGCCGCGGGAGCCCGTCCGTCCTTACCCTGCCTTCCCGGCATCGGTGGGGACCACGTGAAGGACGCCCGCGACGTTCTGATGGGAAAGGTGGAGATAAAGGGCCCTGCCGTGGTGCTGGGAGCGGGCCATGTGGGGATGGAAACCGCAGACTATCTCATTGCAAAGGGCATTGCCGTCACCATCCTCGAGGCGAAATCCACACCGCCCGTGAGCAGGGCCACGGCGCATGGGTACTGGCTCTACAGGCGCCTCAAAGACTCGGGTGGCAGCCTTGTCCCGGGGGCCCACGTGGAGCGGATAGAGCCCGACGCCGTCATTTACATAAAGGATGGCGAGCGCCACACCCTCGGCCCCGTCTCCATGGTCGTCACCGCCATGGGCGCGGCTGCCGAAGACGCCCTCGCCAGCGTTGCACAAACGCTGGGCACGCCCTGCCGCGTGGTGGGAGACGCCAAGGGCCCCCGGAGGCTGCTCGAGGCCATACACGAGGCAGATGCCGCTGGGCGCGCCTTGTGATTCAAGGAGGGGAAAATGGGTCGGAGGCTCCTTTTCGTCGGGGCCGTGGCGGCGTGGCTCCTGACGCCGATTGTGTCCACCGGGACCGAGGACTGGATGGAAAAAGGCCTCGATTCTCTGCGCCGCGGGCGGTACGAAGAGGCCATCGGCGCCTATACCAAGGCCCTGGAGGCCGACCCGGAGAACCCCAAGGCTTACAACAACAGAGGGTTCGCCTGGGCCGCGAAGGGGGATCACGAAAAGGCCGTGGCGGATTATTCCAAGGCCATCGAGCTCGACCCGGCCTACGACCTGGCCCTCAACAATCGGGGCATCGCCTGGCACATGGCCGGCCGGTACGAGCAGGCCATCGTCGATTACGACCGCACGCTCAAAATCAACCCCAGGTGCGCCGACGCCCTCTGCAACAGGGGCGCCGCCCTGGTGGCCCTGGGAGACTGCGCACGGGCCGTACAGGATTACACGAGGGCCGTGGAGGTGGATCCCAAGCTTCACGAGGCTTACAACCAACTGGCGTGGACCCTGGCAACCTGTCCCGACCCCCGGTACCGCGACGGCCCCAGGGCCGTGGAGCTCGCCCGGCGTGCCGTGGCTTTGCACCCTTCTTCCAATTCCTACGACACTTTGGCCGCGGCCTATGCGGAAACCGGGGCGTACGGGGATGCGGTTTCCGCACAGAAAAAGGCCATCGCCCTTCTGCAAGAAGAAGGTTCCAGCAACAAGGCGAGCGCCTATGGGAAGCGCCTCGCCGCCTATCAGGCCAAGGCCAGGGACACGACGCACCAGGTACGGCCAGGAAGGACCGCCCGGGGGTCGGCAGCGGAACGTTCGGGGACCTACACCGTGCAGGTAGGGGCCTTTCTGAAAAAGGAAAACGCCGAAGAGCTGGCCGCGCGCCTGACGGGGAAAGGGTATCAGGCCAGGATTCAGGAATTCACGGACTCTGCGGGGAAAACCTGGTACCTTGTGCGTTTCGGGGAGTATCCCACCATGGGCCGGGCCCGGGAGCACTCCGCCTCGTTTACACGCAAAGAAAACATGCCATCCCTGGCGCGACCAAGCCACAAGCTTTGAACCGTCTGCTCTGCAAGAACCGGTGAGACGGCTTCCTGTTACGTGAACCCAATTTTCCAGCCGGCGGTGATGGAATCAATGGGGCGGGCTGTCCGAAAAACCCTTGTCGTCCTGTGCGCCTGCGCACTCATCGCATCGGTCCTTGCCGCAGGCGGACTCCTCTATCTTTACCACCGCCCATCCTGGGTGAAGGCGCTTGCGGAAGACGCTCTTTCCGGCTTGACGGGGACCGCCTTTTCCATCGAGCAGATCTCTTACTCCCTGCGTCCTTTGCGAATCGGCCTTCGGGGAATCCACGCCACAGGCCGGAGCGACCGGGGGGTGGGTCGGCTCGAAGTGCCCTCCTGTGAAGCCCGCATGGCCCTGGAGGGCCCCTTCGGCAGCCGGACCCTGGCCATCGAGAAACTCACCGTGGACGGATTCTCTGCGCAGCTCTTCCTTCCCCTGCGCCTGCCGTCCGTTGTTTCCGAGCCCGGCGTCGGGGGGTTTCTCGCAATAGGCAAGCACCTCGCTTCCTTCCTCCTCTTTCGCGACACGCGTCTGAAATCCGCGGAGGTGTCCCGGGGCAGTCTCCGCGTGTTGTCCGGGCAGGGCCAGGCAGAGGTGACCGCGGTGGAAGCGGCGCTGCACCATGACGGCTCCCTGGAAATGCGTTGCGCGGCCCAGGTCCGGACCCCCGAGGGCGCTGTCCTCTTCGACAGCCCCCGGCTGCACGTGGGCACCGAGAAGGCCCTGTCCTCCGGCGGCACCGCCGTAAAGGCCCGTTTCACGGCCGACGAGGCGGTGGTGCGGTATGAAGGCGGGGCGCTTTCGGGAGTCCGGGTGCAGTCCCCGATCCAGTGGGACAGGAGCACGGGTGCCGTGCTTTTCGACCCCCTTGTCCTCTCGGCTCAAGAGGCGGCTTTCCCTGGGGCGCACGCCCAGGAGCTTTCCCTGGGGCCTCTTCGCCTGGAGTGTGCCGGTGCCGCCCATTACCTGCGCAGGGAACTCACCCTGTCCCGGTTCGTCTTTTCTGCAGGCGAAGCCAGAACCGCCCAGGGAAACGCCCGGATAGGCTTCGGGCAGGGAGCGACGGTCCATGTGGTGGTGACCGACGGTATGGTTTCCTCCGAGCAGCTCCTGGCCGCCCTGGGTGCAAGACCGGAAGGGTTCGACCTGCGGGTTTCCGGGCCGGTGAATTTTCAGGGCGAGGTGACGGGAGCCGAGGAAGAAGCGAGCTGGACCTGGGTCTACGATGTGCAGGCCCGAATGGCACGCAATCGTTTCCGCCTCGCCGCCGGGGGGCTGGAAACGGCCGGCAAGCTGGACCTGGCACTCGAAGCAAAGGGCAGATACCCCGAGGTGAATGTGACCGCAAGGGTTTCAGGGGATGAAACGAACGTGCAATGGAAAGGGATCGCTTGCCGAACCGCCTCCTTCGGCTGCACGGTGATGGGAAGCCACCCGGTCTATAGCATAGAAGAGGTCGCGATCATGCTGCCCGCGGTCGAGGTTTCGGCGGCAGGTCGCCAGCTCGGCATGCGGGATGTGGCCCTGGGTCCCGGGCGGGGGACGGTCCATCTCGAAGAAAGGTCCGTGGACCTTCCCGACCTCCCCCTTTTCTGGTCCACCCTTGGGGATGTGAGGATTTCCGCAAGGAGAAAGGGGCGCGCGCAGACCATAGGCGTCCGGGGAAAGGACACACGTCTTGTGGAAACGGCCCTTGCCATGGGTGTGCTGCCCGAGGGCTGGCACGCGAGCGGGGCGAGCTCCTTCGAAGCGACAGGCACGCTGCACGACGACGGCAGGGCCTCCTTCACCGGCCGCGTGCAGCTCCCATCCTTTGGCTTTGACAACCAGGAGGGGTCCAGGGCAGGAGAGGATATCCTTGCCACGGTGCACTGGGACGGGGCTTTTCTTCCAGACAGCCGCAAGGTTTCGCTGAAATCCTCGGTGGACCTGGCCCGTGGGGGGCTTCTCTACGACAGGTTTTTCGTGGATCTGAAAAAGCATCCCATGTCCTTGCGCTGCGAGGGGTCCTACGACACGGAGGCGGGTTCTCTGACGCTCACCGGGCTCGCGCTGGACCTCAAGGATATGCTGGGGCTCAAGCTGGAAGGCACCCTTTCCCCCGGCAGGACGGAGCGCCCTGCCCACCTTCTTGCCACGGTGCCCGAAATCCCCTTACAAAATGCGTATCGCCTCTTGGTCCTGGAGCCTTATGGGGCCGCAAAGCCGATCGTGCCCCTTCTGAACCCACGGGGCACCGTCGCGGCACGCCTGGAAATCACCCGAAGCCCGGAGGGCATGGCTGTCAAGGGAAACGCCCTTTGGGAAAAGGGATCGCTCGCGTACAAAGACACCCTGCTTGCAGAAAACGTCCGGCTGGATCTTCCCATATGGTACGCAACAGGGCGGCAGGCCGGGGACGACCGGGTTCCTACGGGAAGCCTGGTGGTGGGAAAGGTGCTCGCCGGCCCACTGACCGGCCAGACCCTGCGCTTTCCCCTGTCTGCGAGCGCCAACACGCTGTCCATCCCCTCCCCGGTGACCGTCAAGCTCGAAGGGGGGCGCGTCGCCGTGGGTCCGGTGACATGGAAGGGGGTCTGGAGCTCAACGCCTCTCATCGAAGCGAGCTGCGCCATCGAAGAGGTTGATGTGTCCTCCTTTTTGCCCGGCGTCCTCTCGAAAACCATCGAGGGTCGTATAGTGGGAGACCTGGAGCGGGTACGCTGCGAAGGAGACACCTGCACCGCCCGGGGAAACGTGCAGGCCCGCATCCTGGGCGGCACGGTGGTGCTCTCGGACCTGGGGGTCTCAGCGGCCTTCAGTCGCGCTCCCGTATTCGGCTTCAGCGCACGTTTCCGCGATATTGATCTTGCCGCCCTCACCGGGGGAACGTCGTTCGGGGAGGTCCAGGGAGTGATGGAGGGACACGCCTTGAACGTGGAAATCGCCGACGGCCAGCCCCAGGGTTTTGACCTGCTGCTGGAAACGGTGGAACGGAAGGGAAAGCCCCAGAGGATAAGCCTGAAGGCCGTGGACAGCATCGCCCAGATCGGCGGAGGCAACACTCCCTTCGTGGGTATCGCCGGGGGCTTTGCGGACCTTTTCAGGGAGTTTCCCTACAAGAAGATCGGTATTCGGGCTTCCCTGGAAAACGACCTGTTCCGGATAAACGGCACCATCCAGGAGGACGGGGTGGAGTACCTCGTGAAAAGGGGTGGTTTTTCGGGGGTGAATGTTGTAAACCAGAACCCGGACAATCGCATCAGTTTCAAAGACATGGTAAAGAGAATCAAGCGGATAACCGACTCCAAGACCGGCCCTGTGATCCGGTGAGCCGCAGCGGCGCAAACACCGGCTCTTGCACGGGGCGGTCGCTCTGCCTTCAGGGAGGTCATCATGCCCATTCGGCGAAGGTCTTTGGCCGTTTCCGTGCCGGTCCTGTTCTTGCTGCTCGGGGCCTGTGTCACCATAAACGTTTATTTTCCTGCCGAAAAAGTCGAATCGGTGGCAGGGGAGATCGTCGAAGAAATCCGTGGACCCAAACCGGACGTCAAGGGCCCGGGAGCCAAAGAGCAGAGCCGTCTCGATGCGGTGTCTCCCCGACGGCTCCTCTCGTGGTGGCAGGCGGCGGCGTGGGCCGATGAAGTGACCTCCGTGTCCAACCCCACGATCCGGGCGTTGAAACAGAGCTTGAAAGACAGATTCGCCCTGATGAAGCCCTACTACGACCAGGGTGTCCTCCGGGAAGGGGACGACGGCTATGTTTTACTCTCCGCCACGAGCGCGCTGGATCTGAAGAAGAAACGGGACATCAAGGGCTTGGTGGACGCTGAGAACCGGGACAGGGAGAGGCTGTACCGGGAGGTGGCCAGTGCCCTGAAAATCGATCCGAGCCAGACGAACCGCGTCGCCGCCATCTTCGCAACGGAATGGAAGGCATCCGTGCGCTGAGGGCCGCGAAACCCCTCACACCACGGCCTTTCGGTCCATGGGGCGGACACCGTTCCAGCACTTGAGACACAGGTCCTGCCTGGGAATCCCCAGGGCCTCCACGAAGGCATCCAGGCTGTTGTACTTCACAGAATCCGCGCCGATCCTCTCGGCCACCCAGCCTTCCAGCTCCCTGAGCTGCTCCATGGTGCAGATGTCGCCTTCGTAGGTGAACCTGCGCGCGATGAGCTCGTCGTAGCTGCGGGTGGAAATCCCGAAGTCACACGGGTACATGAGAGGGGGACAGGCCACGCGGACATGGACTTGCCTGGCCCCGGCCCTCTTGAGGTCCGCCACCTTGTGGAGGATCTGCGTACCGCGCACGATCGAGTCGTCACACAGCACGATGCGCTTGTCCTTCACGGAATGATGGAAGACCGAGAGCTTGCGCTTGGCCATTTTTTCCCGGGCCACCTGTGTGGAGAGTGTGTAGCTCCTGTCGGCATACCGGTTGTACAGGAATGCCTCCTGGTACGTGATCTGGGAGCGCATGTGGTAGCCGATGGCATGCCCGACGCCGGACATGGGAACCGGCGCCACCAGGTCTGCTTCAAGCCCCCCTTCCGACCTGTCCCGCTCAGCCAATTTGGCGCCGAGGGCATTGCGTGCCTTCTGCACGGGCACGCCTTCCAAAACGGAATCTATGCTGGAGGTGTAGGCCCACTCGAATGCGCAGTGCGCACGGCGAGGAGAAGGAAGCTGCGCGAGAGTATGGAAACCCGATCCGTCCAGCAGCACTATTTCTCCTGCCCGGACGTTGCGCACCACCTCCATGCCCAGGTTCTGGAGGGCCCGGGATTCGGAGCTCACGGCGTATCGTCCCTCCCCCTGCCCCAGAACCAGTGGTCGGAAGGCGTGGACGTCCCTTGCTGCATAGATGCCGCTTTCCGTGAGGGCCAACAGCGAATAGGCCCCATCGATCATCCGGGAAAGGGAGGCGATGCCTTCCACGGGATCCTGTTTTTCCAGGATGATTTTGGAGAGCACCTCGATGTCATAGCCCTTGTAGAAAGTGCGTCCCCTTTCCATCATGTCCCGTATGAGGGCTTGCGCGTTGATGACGTTGCCGCTGAAGGCAAGGGCGATGTCGCCCAGCCTGGATTTCCACCTCACGGGCTGGCGTTCCTTGAGGCTCACGTGCCCTATGCCCCAGTTTCCTTGCAGGTACTCCAATTCCTGATCCGTGAAGGTGGTCGCCACCTTCCCGTGGTGCGTGACCTGGCGGATCCCGTCTCCAAAAACGGCGATCCCGCAATACTCCTGCCCGCGGTGCTGCAAGAAGTCGATGCCCTGGTAGATCTCCTGAGCACAGGGAGATTGGCGGTACATCCCAAACAAACCACAGTTGTCGCGTGCGGACTTCATGAAGGACTCCTCGGTGCCTTTACAAGCTCCAAAGGCCGGGGGTAACGCCGGGTATGCTTCACGCGTCCACAGACTGCGCATATTATACCCTCACCCCGACCCTCTCCATAAGGGACAGAAAGACGCGGCAAATCGCGATGCGTGACCGCGCCTTGTATAGTTCCGGCCGGGCCGCTTCGACGCTGGTTCAGGACGACAGGCAACAAGATATCGCTGCTTGCCTCGCCCTTCCCAAGGCCGAAGAATCAAAGCCGGGTGGCCGCAACGAAAATCGCGGCCCACACGATTATACGAGCGGCGTCTGTCTTGCAACCCCCGCAAGCGGCGCAAACGGCTTGCCTTGACTGTCCCGAGGGTCCTTGGAACCGAAAGTCCCACGGTCGCCTTCCACGCCCCCCGGGCAACAAGGGCAAGACCCTCATGACAAAACCTGCTTGAATTTGCCGATGATTGGGACTAAATTTTGTAACTTGGAGGATTTGGAGGGGAGCGGCCCTCGGGGGCTTGCCGCACAAGCCCCTTGCCAAGGGCCGGACGCACCCTGCTGGAGGTGATCCCAACCAACGCCCTGCGCCTTTTTCCCCCCGAAGGGTGTCGGGTGCCAACAAGAGCGTGTGCCCGGCCCGACCCGCTCAAGGGTGGTTCGCAGGAAGGGATCCCACACGCGCTGCACGGGAAACCTGTCCGCCGCCCCGGAAAGACCATTGTCCGAAACCCACGGAAACACCGGCTCTGTGAACAGGGGGGAACCTGCGCGCGGGAAACACCTCTTCCGCGCCCCCGGCAACCGAATAGGGAAAAAGGACCTTGATCATCGTTCCGGCCGGCGGGCAGCGGCGTCCATTCAAGGCCACAGGAGAGAAGAAGAATATCCGCGCTCCCAGGGCGGGAAAAGGAAATCCATGCCAGGCACATCGGTCCGTAAGACATTCACGAACGTTGTTCCGCTCCTTCTGCTTGTCCTGTCCACCTGGGTCTTTTGCGCCGGATGCGACCGCCGGGACAACAGTGCACAGGCACAGAACACACCGCCACACAGCACCAAGGTCCCCGTTACCGTGGTGACCGTGGCGCCCACCACAGTGCGCGATGTCCTCGTGCTTCTCGGCGAAAGCGAAGCGTGGCAGGACGTGAAGGTTTCGGCAGAGACCGGCGGTCTGGTGGAGTGGATGGGGCCGGCCGAAGGCGCGGTGGTGCGCAAGGGCGAGCTCCTGGCCAAGATAGACGTCTCCACGCTGGAGGCGGCTCTGGGAAAGACACAGGCCTCGTTCGACCTGGCCGAGGAGCTGTATCAACGCCGCCAGAAGCTTTTCGAACGTAAGATCATCACCCGGGAGGACCGGGATCAAAGCCGCACCCAGCGCACCCTGGCGGAGGGCAACCTCCGGCAAGCGCGGATCGAGTACGAAAAGGGCTTCATACGTTCCCCCATCGACGGGATTGTGAACAGTCGTCTGGCAGAGGCCGGAGAGTTCGTGAATCGGGGCACCGTCCTCTTGAACATCCTCAACGTCGAGAGAATAAAGATAAACGTGAGCGTGCCGGAGATGGACGTGCGCTACATGAAAAAGGGCCAGGCCGCCTTGGTCACCGTCGATGCTCTGCCCGAGCACCGGCTGGAGGGGGCCATCGATTTCGTTTCTTACAAGGCGAATCCCGGCACCAAGACCTTCCTCGTGCGGGTGATCGTCGCAAACGGGCAAGGGACGATCCGGCCGGGCATGATCTGCCGTGTGGCCTTTCTCCGTCGGCTGATTCCCGACGCCGTGGTGGTCCCCCTGCGGGCGCTGGTGGACAAGGGAGGCGAACGCATGGTCTTCGTGGAAGAAGACGGTGTTGCACGGGCGCGAACCGTCACCCTGGGTGTCATAGAAGGAGACGGTATTCAGGTCACACAGGGGGTGAGCCCGGGAGAGCGTCTCATCGTGACCGGACAGACGGAGGTGGAAGAAGGCATGAAGGTCCGGACCCAATGATCGTCAACAGGCTCGCCCTCCAGCGCCGGAGCACCGTCACGGCCCTCCTGTTTGTCCTGGTGGTGGCCGGTCTCTACTGCTACCTCACCCTGCCCCGGGAGTCGTTCCCCGACATCACCATTCCCTACGTCTTCGTGACGACCACCTACGAAGGGGTGGCGCCCGAGGACATGGAAAAGCTCATCACCATTCCCATCGAAAGAAAGCTCAAGGGCATTGCGGACGTGGAGGAAATCCGCTCCACCTCCGCGGAAGGGATCTCCACGGTGGCCGTCAAGTTCCTGCCTTCCGTGGACATAGACGACGCCCTGCAGAAAGTACGGGACAAGGTGGATCAGGCCAAAGGCGATCTGCCGGCCGACCTTCCGGACGACCCATCCATCCAGGAGGTGAACTTCTCCGACCTTCCCGTGATACGGGTCGTTCTTTCCGGTCCTTTCAGCCTGCGCCGTCTCCAGGATTTCGCGGAATCCATGGAAGATCGCATCGAGGGGATATCGGGAGTGCTCGATGTGCAGATCGCCGGCGGTCTGGAAAGGGAAATCCACGTGGAATTCGACCTGGATCGGGTGGCGGCTTACAACGTCCCCTTTTCGAGCCTCATCAACTCCGTGACCCGCAGCAATGTCAACATGCCCGGCGGAAGCATGGATATCGGCAAGGCCAAGTACCTGGTGCGTGTTCCCGAAGACTTCAAGCACCCCTCTGAGATCTTTTCCATCGTGGCCTTCGTACGCGACGGCAAACCGGTCTACTTGCGGGATGTGGCCTTCATCCGCGACAGCCACAAGGACCCCCTCACCCGCAGCCGGATCAATGGTGAGAAAAGCGTGACCCTGGCCGTGCAGAAACGCAGCGGGGAAAACATCGTGCGGGTAACCGACGAGGTCAAACGGGTGGTCGAGCAAATGCGCCCCGTGATGCCCCCGGCCCTCAAGATCGACCTCACGTCGGACATGTCCCACGACGTACGGCTCATGGTGGCGGACCTGGAAAACAACATCCTTTCGGGCCTTCTGCTGGTGCTGGCCGTCATTTTCGTGTTCATCGGGGGCCGGTCCGCGGTACTGGTGGCGCTGGCCATACCTTATTCCATGTTGATCACGTTTGCTCTGCTCGCCGGCTTCGAGGAAACCCTCAACATGGTGGTCCTCTTCTCCCTCATCCTGGCCCTGGGGATGCTCGTGGACAACGGGATCGTCATCGTGGAGAACATCTACAGGCACATGCAGCAGGGCGCGTCCCGGCAGGAGGCCGCACGGATCGGCACGGACCAGGTGGCCTGGCCGGTGATCACCTCCACCTTCACGACCCTGGGCGCCTTCTTCCCCCTGCTCTTCTGGCCGGGAATAATGGGGGAGTTCATGGGGTATCTTCCGGAAACCCTCATCATGGCGCTCACCGCCTCTCTGTTTGTGGCCCTGGTGTTCAATCCGGTTCTCGCGGCCCGTTTCCAGAAGGTCAAGTCCCCGGGCAAGGCCGCCGACGCCCCGGAGCGCGAACCGCTTGTCAAGGGAGTCTACCGACACATTCTCCGGTGGGCACTGGGGCACAGACTGGTCGTGGTGGCCACGTCTCTGGCCCTGTTCGTGGCCTCACTGGTCGCATTCCGCATGTGGGGCAAGGGGTTGGAGTTCTTTCCCGACACCGAGCCCCGACGCGCCTACGTGTACCTCAAAGCTCCCGAAGGCACCAATCTGGACGCCTCCGACGCCCTGGTGGCCCAGGTGGAGGGAGTCGTCTCCGAATACGAGGACATCCGCTACGTCATTTCCAACGTGGGCTCGGTGGGGGGCGATCCCTTCTCCCAGGGGGGCACCGGTACCCATATCAGCCGGATAGCCCTGGATTTCAAGGACTTCCACGACCGTTCACGACCTTCGTCGGGGATCGTCAGAGAGATCAGGGAAAAGCTCCTGGCCGCCGTCAGGGGAGCCGAGGTGCAGGTCGAGAAAGAAAGGGAGGGGCCTCCCACGGGGGCACCGGTGAACCTGGAGGTCTCGGGTCCCGATCTCTCCGTGCTCGGAGAGCTTGCCGCCGCGGTGCGCAGCGCCATCAAGGACATCCCCGGCCTGGTGGATCTGAAGGACAATTACGTGAAGGGAAAGCCTGAGATCCGCGTGCGCATAGACAAGGAAAAGGCGGCCATACTCGGGCTGGATGCCTACACCATCGCTTACACGGTGAAGGCGGGCATCAACGGAGTCAAGGTGGGGGTGTTCCGGGAAGGCAAGGAGGAGTACGACATCGTCGCCAGGCTGCCCGAGCGTGACCGCAGATCCATCGAAAGCCTCAAGCGCATAACCGTGTCCGGGCCCGGGGGAGAACCCATTCCCCTCACCAGCGTTGCCGAAGTGTCCCTGACAAGCGGTGTGGGGTCCATCATGCGTCTGAACCAGAAGCGGGTGGTGACCATTACGGGCGATGTTTCGGGGCGGCTGGCCAACGATGTGATCCCCGACATACAAGCACGCCTGTCCGGTGTGCTTTCCTGGCCCAAGGGCTATGAATACCGCTTCACCGGAGAGCAGGAAGAACAGGCCAAGGCCCAGGCATTTCTCGGGAAGGCATTTTTCAGCGCCATCTGCATCATCCTGATCATTCTGCTCACGCAGTTCAACAGCTTCTTGACGCCCCTGATCATCCTCACCTCGGTGGCCCTCTCGCTCATCGGGGTCTTTCTCGGTCTTCTCGTCACGGGCATGGCATTCGGGGTGATCATGACGGGAATAGGCGTCATCAGCCTGGCCGGGGTGGTGGTCAACAACGCCATCGTACTCATAGACTATTACGAAAGGCTTCTGGCAAGGGGAATGCCCTCACGGGAGGCCCTGGTCCGGGCCGGCATGGTCCGCTTCCGGCCCGTCCTGTTGACGGCCATAACGACGGTTCTCGGTCTCGTGCCCATGGCAACGGGCGTGAGCTTCGATTTCCGGAAGCTGGCCTGGGAAATCGGCAGCGAAAGCTCCCAGTGGTGGGGGCCCATGGCGGTGGCCGTCATTTTCGGCCTCTCCCTGGCCACGCTCCTCACCCTGGTGGTGGTCCCGGTACTGTGCTCCGCAGCCCACAGCGTGCGCACTGGCTCCGCCAACGGCCGCTGAGATTCCTTTGGTGTCGGGTCCCTGCAGGGACAGTCCTGTTCATGGCCACGGTTTGTGGAGGGGGGAAAAATGGAAGCCATCACGGAGTTCACCGCACAACAAATCGCTGCCCTGAGAAGCTTCGTCGGCCCGGATCGCTTTTCCACCGGGTCCTCCAACCGCGATCTGCACCTGCGCGACATATCCGCCCACCGGGGGACCCTGCCGGCGGGGGTGATCTGGCCGGTCGACACCGAAGAGGTGTCCAGGATCCTGACGTGGACTTACGCCAACGGGATCCCGGTCACCCCATGGGGAGCGGGAACGAGCATAGAAGGCGACCCCGTTCCCGTGCTGGGGGGGCTGGTCATGGACTGCACGCGGATGGACCGCATTCTGGAGATCCGGCCCCAGGACCTGCAGGCCGACCAGCCCGGCGTGCATCGCAAGGAATTGAACCGACAGGCGGGAAAGCACGGGCTTTTCTTTCCTCCGGACCCCGGAGCCGACGCCACGCTGGGCGGCATGATCGCGAACAACGCCTCGGGGGTCCAGACCGTGAAATACGGCGGGGCTGGCAAAGCGTTAGGCGGCGTGCCGAAATAAGGAGAAGGGGCCGATGGACGATCCGGCCCCTTCTCCGTGCGGGCAAAACACTCCAACTTCTTGCGCCCGGCCTTTTGCGGGCGTGGATGCACGTGCGGTCCGGACGACAACCCGGCCCCCTGACGTCGTGGGCGGGTCTTTCTCCTGCCGTGCACCGCGGGAGAAGGTCACCCCTTGCCCGGTCAACGGAGATCCCCAGCGGGTCCCTTCTGCAAAGGCAAGAAAAGCACAAAAGCCGCCTGGAACCGCTATTTCTTCATCTTTTTCATGAAAATGGCCTCAGCCTTGTCTGCCATGGCTTCCGCCTTGTTGGCACTTCTCTCCGCCGCAACGGCAGACATCTCGGCAGATTTGGCGGCCCCTTCGGCCCGCTGCGCCGACGCCGCAGCCTGGTCCGCGCCGCTTGTGCAGCTTTCCTTCGCGCCCTGTGCTTCTTTCAGGGCCGCCTCCGCCTTTTGCAGGGCCTGCTGCGTCTGACTCTGCAAAGACTGGATCTGCTGGGTGGTGGCACACCCGAAGAGCGGGAGGCTCAAAAACATCATGCCGACCACGGCTGCAACGATTCGTTTCCAATTCCCTCTTCTCATTTTTCCTCTCTCCTTTCCTGGTCCACTGTTCAATCGCCGCTGGGTGATGTGCATTGCACACGGTGGCGTGATTGAGAAAGCGTCCGACTATCCCCCGTGACACTCCGTGCGCCTCTTGTTTCACACTTTGACCACAAATGCAATAGAAATGCCACAAGAGCAGTCGATTCTCGTTGACCCCACGTCTCCTTCGCCGACGCACCTGAAGGCCCCTGCGGCCGAAAGACCACAGGGACGCGTCAGAAGGGCCTTCAATGCACCGAAAGGGTGAGGAGACCTTCGTCCCCTGCTTTCCGGGGCAGAACCGGCGGTTCCCCGATGAATCGGGATCCGGAATTCCCTATTCCGATTCACCCGCCCCCGGCGTAGCGCTTCCTTCGCGCCGCTCTCGGCCCTGAAGGGGCACCGGCACGTGACCGGGTCTGCGTGATGGGGCAACGATTGCCATCGGGCGCGACAGGTATTAGAATGCGGTCTTATTTTCAGGACGTTCGAGGGGCGCCCCTGTCAAACCCTTCAAGGATTGTGGGCATCCGGAAGTGAGGGTCGTGTCAAAGAAAGCGGAGGCTTGGGGTTCATGAAAGCTAGAGGGATCGCATTGCTGGCGCTGGCATTTGTTCTGGTGCCCGTATCGGCTTTTTCGGTTCCCGGGGGGGCCTATTCCTATCGTTTCACCCTCCAGGGTCACGGGCTGGATCCAAAGGACAAGACGGTGATCGGATTCCCGACCAGGTACATCGTCAAGAAGAAGGACACGCTCCTAGATATAGCCAGAAACCACGGACTGGGATTCAACGAGCTGGCCGACCTTTACCCCGACGTGGACCCGTGGGTCCCTCCCCAGGGAAAGGAGCTTGTCATCCCTTCCGTCTGGGTGCTTCCCCGGGCCAAGAAAGAAGGCATCATGATCAACCTGCCCGAGTTCAGGCTCTTCTATTTCATGAAGCAGGTGGGCATGGTTAAGACCTACCCCGTGGGAATCGGGGACGAGGGATGGGATACCCCCGTTGGAACCTTTTGGATCGCGACAAAGACGGTTCGGCCCACCTGGTACGTGCCCGAGTCCCTCCAGGCCAAGTATGGAACCAAGGTCGTTCCCCCCGGACCGGAGAATCCCTTGGGGGACTACTGGATGGGGCTGGGCAGGACCTCCTACGGCATACACGGCACGAACTTCCCCTGGGCAGTGGGGCGGCTCGTCACTCACGGGTGTATACGGCTCTATCCTGAAGACATGGAGCGGTTTTTCCCCATGATCGAGAAGGGCACCCCGGTGGAAATCGTTTACGAACCGGTGAAGTTCGGCACGGCTTCGGGCAGGATCTACGTGGAAGTGCATCGGGACATTTACAGGAAAGTGAAGGACTTTCTTATCTACGGCTGGAGCCGGCTGGCGGAAAAGGGGCTCGTGGACAAGGTGGACCGCCTGAAATTCCAGAGGGCCTTGGAACGGCAGGACGGACTACCGGTGGACATAACCCTGCGCAGACTGTCTTTGGGGGGATAGGCCGGAAGGCATTGATCATCGTTTCCGGCAAGTCCGGCAAGTTTCTTATACCCCCTCTCCCGTGGTGGGTCGGGGGCAAGGGAAGACAAGGTGGCCGGAACGATGGTCAAGGCCCACGCGGAATCACCGCTTCTTCTCCCAATTCCACCGTCACGAGGCGTGAATGGAGCAGCTGCCCACCGCCCTTGCCGCTTCCTGCAGCGCTTCGGCGAAGGTGGGGTGTCCATGGGCCGTGCGGGCTACATCCTCGCAGCTTGCCCCCATCTCGATGGCCAGTACACATTCCGCGATCATGTCGGCCGCCCGGGGACCGATGATGTGGACCCCGAGGATCCTGTCGCTACGGGAATGGGCGACGAGCTTGACGAAGCCCTCGGTCTCGCCCATGCAACGCGCCCGTCCCGCCCCCGAAAAAGGGTAGCTGCCCACGCAATAAGGGATGGCCCGCTCCCGTGCCTGCTCTTCGGTGAGGCCGACTGCGGCCACCTCCGGCCAGGTGTAGATCACTGCGGGTATGGCATCGTAGTTGACCTCCCCCGGAAGGCCCGCGATGCACTCGGCCGCGGCGATCCCTTCTGCGGAGGCCTTGTGGGCCAGCATGGGGCCGGGGATGAGGTCCCCCACGGCGTAAATGGTGGAAACGCTGGTGCGGTAGGTTGCGTCCACCCACACCCGACCGGTGGGGGGATCGGTTCGCACCCCCGCCTCCTCGAGGCCCAGCCCCGTGGTGAGGGGCCGCCTTCCCACACACACGAGCAGGGTGTCACACTCCAGCCTCTCCTCGGTTTGCCCCCTCTCCAGGCGAACCCGCACCTTCCGGGGTGTCTTTCCCGTGACCTCGGCGCCGGCGACCCGTGTTCCCGCTGCAAAGGCGAACCCCTGTCTCTTCAGGATCCTCTCCAGGGCGCGCGCCACCTGGCCGTCCAGGGCCGCTCCGATGGCGGGCAGCATCTCCACCACCGTGACCTCGGCCCCCAGCCGGCGCCAGACCGACCCGAGCTCCAGGCCCACATAGCCGCCCCCCACTATGCCCAGTCTGCCCGGCACCGCTCCGAGGCTCAGGGCCTCGGTGGACCCCAGGATGTGCCTCCCGTCTTCCGGCACCCCCGGCAGGGATATGGGCGCGCTGCCGGTGGCAAGGAGTATGGCCTTCCCCGCGTAAGTCTCCCATGGTCCGTCCCCCGAGGAACCTTGCGGGGGCATCACTTCCACCCGGTCCGGGCCGGCGAGCCGAGCCCTGCCGCGCACGACCGTCACCTTGTTGCCCTCCAGGAGCCTGCGGACGTTGTCGGTGAGTTCCTCCACCACCTTTTCCTTACGCGCCATCATGGTCTTGAGATCAAGGCGCACCTTGCCTGTCAGGACCCCGTGCTGCGCAAGGCGTGTTTTCGCAAGATGGTAGTACTCGCTCGAGTCCAAAAGCGCCTTGCTCGGAATGCATCCCACGTTGAGACACACGCCGCCGAGGCGTTCCTGCTTTTCCACACAGGCGACCTTCAGACCGAGCTGCGCGGCACGGACCGCCGCCACGTAACCGCCCGGACCGCTGCCGATGACCATGAGGTCGAAGCTGTCCTTGGGGGCCATCCTCTAAATCTCCATCATCATGCGCTCGGGGTTTTCCACAAGTTCCTTGATGCGCTTCAGACACGTCACGGCGCCTCTTCCATCCACCAACCTGTGGTCGTAACTCAGGGCCACATACATCATCGGTCGAACGACCACGCGGTCGTCCTCTGCGACCACGGGCCTTTTCTCGATCTTGTGCATCCCCAGGATGCCGCTTTGGGGCACATTCAGAAGGGGGGTGCTGAGCAGGGACCCGTAAACCCCTCCGTTGCTGATGGTGAAGGTGCCGCCCTCCAGGTCCGACAGCTCCAGCCGGTTTGCTTCCACTTTTTCCACGTACCGCGCTATGGCCCTTTCGATCTGGGCGAACCCCAGCCTGTCCGCATGGCGGATCACGGGCACCACCAGGCCCCTTTCGGCTCCGATGGCAACCCCCATGTGGCAGTAGTCGTGGTACACGATTTCCTTGCCCTCGATGAATGCGTTGAGCTCGGGGACCTGCTTGAGCGCCTCCACGGCGGCCCTTACGAAAAAAGACATCAGCCCCAGAAAAATCCCGTGTTTGTTGCGGAAATCCTCCTGGTACGACGACCGGAGGGCCATCACCCGGCTCATGTCGATTTCGTTGAAGGTGGTGAGCATGGCCGTGTTCTGTTTCGCCTCCAGAAGCCGTTCCGCGATCCTTAGGCGTATGGGGCTCATGGGCTTGCGGTGCGTGAGGGTCGTGTCCGGCGGCAAAGCGCCCTCGGTGCCCGACGGGGTCCGGGCAAACGGTGCCCGGACATCGAGCGGCCCGCCTTGTGCCTCGCCTCCGGAGCCTGCCTTCTGCTCCAGGTAGAGGAGCACGTCGCCCTTGGTGATCCTGCCGCCGGGGCCCGTCCCCCTCACCTGCCGCGCATCGACGCTGTTGACCGAAACGAGCCGTCTCACAGACGGCGACAGCGTCTGCCGCTCATCGGAATAGTCCGCCTCCCCGGCTCCGTGAGACACGGGAGCCGGCGGGCCCCCCTTTTCGACAGGCGCCGGGGGTGCTGCGGTCTTTCCCTGCTGCGCCGCGGGCTCCGGGGCGCGCACCGGCTCGCCGACTCCTTTGCGCCCTAAATCTCCGGGAAGGGCCGCCTCCGTCTCGATGGCGCCCACCACCTGCCCGATGGACACAACGGCTGCCTCCGGCACCAGGATGTGCAGGATGCCGTCCTGCTGGGCCGTTATCTCCAGGGTGACCTTGTCGGTCTCGATGACAAGGAGCGGTTCGTCCTTGTGAACCGGCGCCCCGTCCTTCTTGTACCACTGGACAAGGACCGCCTCCCGTACCGATTCTCCGACGCCGGGGATCTTGATGTCCACTGCCATGATGGCTCCTGTCTTGGCCTAATCTCCGTTCGCTGCCCGCCGTCAAACTCCTATTGCTTCGCGCAGGGGGAAAAACGCCTCACCCCTTCTCAAACCCCTCCATGTCATTACCCCCCTTGCCCATCTTCCTGGAAGGCCCGTTTTACAAGGGCGGCCTGTTGGGCCTTGTGAAGGCTCGGAAAACCGGTGGCCGGACTGGAAGCCGCCTCCCTGGCCACGCAGGAGACAGGCTTTCCGATCACCGCCTCCAGCCGTGTCCGCAAAAAGGGCCACGCGCCCATGTTTTCAGGCTCCTCCTGGACCCAGTACCAGCGCGGCCCCTCTGCGTACCGGGCCACGATCCTGCCGAGGGCACCTCCCGGAAAAGGATAGAACTGCTCGAGACGTACGATGGCCGTATCTTGTGGGCCCGCTCCTTCCCGGTGCTGGAACAGTTCGTAATAGATCTTTCCACTGCAAAGGAGGACCCGCCGGGGTGCGGAGACACGCCCCGCTTCTTCCAGCACATCCCGGAACCTCCCGCCTGTCAGCTCCGCCGTACGGGAAACCGCAAGGGGATGCCGCAGAAGGCTCTTGGGGGTGAAAACGATCAGAGGCTTGCGAAACGGCCGTTTCATCTGGCGCCGCAGGAGATGGAAATATTGTGCGGGTGTGGAGACGTTGCATACCTGCAGGTTGTCCTCGGCGCACAGTTGCAGGAACCTTTCGATGCGTGCGCTGGAGTGCTCGGGGCCGAGCCCCTCGAAACCGTGGGGAAGCAGCATCACCAGGCCGCTGAGGCGTCGCCACTTGGACTGCCCGCTTGCCACGAAAAGGTCCACGGCCGCCTGGGCATTGTTGGCAAAATCGCCGAACTGGGCTTCCCAGATGGTGAGACAATCCGGCCGCACCGTGGAGTAGCCGTATTCGAAGCTCAGAACGCTTGCTTCGGCCAGGGTGCTGTCGTAGGCAGCGAAGGGGGCCTGGGATGGGGAAAGTGCGTTGAGAGGGGTGTGCTCCTTTCCTGTGGCCGTGTCCACCACCACGCTGTGCCGCTGGCTGAAGGTGCCCCGGCGGCTGTCCTGCCCGCTGAGCCGTATGGGGGTCCCTTCCGCCAGAAGGGAGGCGAAGGCAAGGGCCTCGGCGTGTGCCCAATCGATCCCCGCACCCTTTCTCACCGCTTCCGAGCGTCTCTCCATGAGGGATTTGACCTTGGGATGGACCGAAAAGTCCTCGGGCAGCCTGCCGAGGCCTTCGGTGAGCTCCAGCAGGACCCTCTTGCTCACCGCGGTTCTTGCCGGCCCCTCGCCGTACTCGCCGTGCAGACCGTCCCATTGCTCGTAGAATGGTGATGCGGGGAAGGGGCAATCGCTCCCGTCGATGGTGCGGTGCGCTCGCTCCAATCGGTCGTTGATCGCCTCGCCCATGGCTTCGAAGGCCGCCTTTTCCAACACCGAGGCCTCCATCAGCCTTTCCCCATAGATCCGGTGGAGGGAAGGACGCGCGCGAATCCTGTCGTACATCAGGGGTTGGGTGAAGTACGGTTCGTCCCCCTCGTTGTGTCCGTGGCGGCGATAACACACTACGTCCACCACCACATCCTTGCCGAACTCCCATCGGTAGTCCGCGGCCATACCTGCCACGTGAACCAGGGCTTCCGGGTCTTCCCCGTGCACATGGAAAATGGGCACCATGAGCATCTTGGCCACATCGGTGGAGTAGCGGGTGGAGCGGGCGTTCTCCGGAAGCGTGGTGTACCCGATCTGGTTGTTGATCACCACGTGTATGGTGCCGCCGGTGCCGTAGCCCTTAAGTTGGGATAGGTTGAGGGTTTCGGCCACCACTCCCTGCCCCGCAAAGGCGGCGTCCCCGTGAAGCAGCACGGCAAGCGCATGGGCTTTTCCTCCCCCACCGGGCCCGTCCTGTCGTCCCCTAACTATGCCTTCCGCCACCGGGCCCACCGCCTCCAGGTGGCTGGGGTTGTCCGGCATGTGGATGCGCAGCCTGCCCAGGCCCGCCGGGGCGGCCCCGGCCATATATCCCCTGTGGTACTTGACGTCGCCCGAGCCCACGAGGCTTCCGGGGTCGTAACAGCTCTCGAACTCGCCAAATATATCCTCGTAAGGCTTGCCGAGGATGTGGGCCTGCACGTTCAACCTTCCCCGATGGGCCATTGCCAGCACCACCTCGCGGCAACCCTTCTGCGCGACCCGTTCGAGCAGAGCGTCCAGCAAGGGTATGATCCCGTCCGCCCCTTCGAGGGAAAAACGGGTCACGCCCAGGTATTTCCTGTTCAGGAACTGCTCGAAGAGCGCCGCCTCGCAAAGTGCTTCCAACACGCGCCGCCTTTTCGCCGCATCGAGGGCCGGCCGGTTCCTGTTGGGTTCCATGCGCTCCCGGAGCCAGAGGCGCTCCCCGGGATCTTGCAGGTGCATGTACTCCACGCCGATGCGCCTGCAATAGGTCTCCCGGAGGGCGGCAAGAATATCCCGAAGGGGTGCCTTTCCGTCACCGGAAGGAAAGGGGGTGACAAATCTTTTCTCCAGATCGGCCGGGGTGAGACCGCAGGCTTCCAGACTCAGAAGGGGATGCTGCGTGGGGCAGGCCGCCAGGGGATCGAGACAGGCCAGAAGGTGGCCCAGGTCCCGGTGACGGTGAATGAGGTCTTCCACGGCCGCCTGCCCCTGGGAGCCGTCTTCACCGCCTCGGCTCGGGGGTTCCCATTGGCCGTCCCAGCCCAGTTCGAATCCCTCGAAGAAAAAACGCCACTGGGTGGAAACGGATTCGGGGTCCCGCTTCCACAGACGATACTGTTCGTCCACATACCGGGCATCGAGCGTTCCCAGCGCCTTCATGTCCTCTTGCCTCTTCTCCAGGATCGGGAGCGGCGGTAACTGTGGCCGGCGGCCGAATGCGGTGGGAGGTTCCGACCAACGGGGTGGGGGTAGGACCCTTGAGCCGCAGCCGGTCCGCATGGCGCAGGGTGCGGTTGTCGGGAATCGGACCCAGGGCGGGACCGCTGGGACGCCAACCTGCCCCGCCGCCTCACATCTTGTACTTGCCGAAGTCCTCGGGGTCGAGCCTGGAAAGGTACTCGGCCCACCTTTCCCCCTCCTCGCTCCTGTCCGTCATTTCGCCTGTGGGCTCCATTGCGGCCGACTTGGTTAGAACGAGATCGTCCACCAGGATGGGGGCCTTGGCCCGCAAAGCGATGGCTATGGCATCGCTGGGACGGGCGTCCATGTTGAAGGACCTTTCCGGGGAGGTGAAGTAAATCTGCGCAAAAAAGGTGTTGTCACGGAGGTCACACACCTCAACCCGCTCCACCCGAACCTTGAGCGTATCCATGAAACTCTTGAAAAGGTCATGGGTCATGGGTCGGGCGAAGTCGACATTCTGAATGGCCATGGCAATGGAGGCCGCTTCGAGAAGTCCGATCCAGATGGGCACCGTGTTCTTTCCGTCCTTGGACTTGAGAATCAGAATCGGCGTATTGCTCGAGGAATCGAGGGCCAAGCCCGCTATCTCCATCTCATGCAGCATAACACGCTCCTTGTTGCGATATGTCCGGATCCGCGAGACCGACGGGATGCCCCCAAAGGGAATGGGGATGGATCTTGTCTATTTTCACATGCACCAGCCGCCCTGTGAGACGTGTGGGGGGGTGCCCCGCAGGGGCAACGATGGGAAAGTTGACGATCTTGTTTCCCATGGTACGCCCGGTCCACTGATCAGGTCGCTGCTTGCTCGTCCCCTCCACCAGCACCGTCTGAACGGTTCCCAACAGGCAGTGGCTCTTTCTTTCCGTGAGCCGGGCCTGCAGATCCAGAAGCGCCGACAGCCTTTCCCGCTTGTCCGTTTCCGACACCTTTTCGCGAAACCCGGCCGCGGGTGCCAACCTGCGGTCGGAGTACTTGAAGGCGAAAAGCCCGTCGAATTCCACCTCCTCCATCAACCTCAGGGTCTGTTCGAAATCGTGTCGCGTCTCGCCGGGAAAACCCACTATCATGTCGGAGCTCATGGCGATGTCCGGGCAGGCCCGGCGCAGAGACGCCACCCTTTGAAGGTAGACGGCACGGGTATACCCGCGGTTCATCCGCTTGAGAATCCGGTCGGAACCGGATTGCACGGGCAAATGGATATGGTGGCACAGCTTCGGGAGCGTCTGGAAGGCCCGCACCAAATCGGGGGAAAGGTCCTTGGGATGGGAGGTGGTGAACCGTATGCGTTCGAGGCCTTCCACGGCGTCCACACGGGCCAACAGTTCGGGAAAGGAGACCAGCCCTTCCTTTTTCCCGTACGAATTCACGTTCTGACCCAGCAGGGTCACCTCCTTCACACCGGCACGGACGCGCAGCCGGATTTCGCGGAGGATGGCGTCCGGGGACCGGCTCATTTCCCGGCCGCGTACGTGGGGAACCACGCAGTAGGTGCAGAAATTGTCGCATCCCTGCATGATCGTGACAAAGGCCGCGGCCTTTCCTCCCGCGGCAACAGGCGGGGTCCCCTCCCCTTCTTCCAGGCTGTCGCGAAAAGCCACGTCGATCATTCGCGATCGCTCCCTCTGCGCACGACGAACCATCTCCGGGACCCGTTCAAGGGCGTGGGGGCCGAACACGAAATCGAGATGGGGCACCCTTTCCAAGAGGGTCTCCTTTTCCTGCTGGGCCACGCACCCGCCAAGACCGATGATAAGCTCCGGCCTCTTCTTCTTGAGACCGCCCAGACGTCCCAGGAAGCTGTACACCTTCTGTTCGGCCTTCTCTCGAATGGAGCACGTGTTGACGAGGACCACATCCGCCAGGGCCAGCACGGCCGTTTCCACATAGCCCATGGGTTCCAGAAGCCCGACCAGGCGTTCGGAATCGTACACGTTCATCTGGCATCCCATGGTCTTCACATAGAGATGCCTGGAAGTTATCGTCTGCCTGTCCATGCTCCCGTATCCCGGTTTACGGAAAGGCTCTCTTGAAAGGAAATTGCCGCCTCGGTCACCCACTCTCAGGACTCGGTCAAGAATAACTTCCCATTTTGATGCGCCGATCCATCACGCATGGCAGCGTGGCTCGTCGGTCAAATGGCCCGCCATTCGCCCTCCTCACGCCTTGCCATGCGCGCGCCTCGACGCCTGAAAACGGAAATTTATTCTCACGCGAGCCCTTAGAAAACCCGGCCTGCTTGAAACCAATTTTCGGACGCGCTCTCAGAGGTTGTCGCTGCGCCCGTGAAAGACCAGCGTCTTGATGTCGCGGACCTCTATCTTCACGTTCCCGTAAGGATGTCTTCCGTAGCAGGGCCGACCGGTGTCCATGGTGATGGAAAGGACTTGCCCGTCCTTCAGGACGATCTCGGCCCTCACGTCGTTTTGCTCGAGAAAGAAACGAACGCGCGCTACCTTTATAAAATCCACCGAAATCTCGGCCCGTCCCCTCTTGCCGAAAAGGTGCGTCTGTCCCCCCCAGGAAAAACTCTCCAGATCCATGGAGACATCGGACTGATCGGTCACCGTGACCCGGAAATTCCGGTCGGACCTGGGCAGCCGCACCAAAGACTCGTCCCCCACGCCGCCCATCCCGACCACCCCGAGACAAACGATCACCAAGGCTGCGGCTACCCCCACCCTTCTCACGGTGTCCCCTCCGTTTCCTTACCCGGTTCGTCGGCGACCCGGGCCCCGAGCTGCCCGAGGATGGTTTCGACCTCGGTCAGGCATCCGGGTGCGACCCAGACGGCAACCACCCCCTTGGAGCCACTAAGGGTTCGTAGCGTCGCCACGCCGTCATAGGCTTCGAGCAGGCACCTGAGAAGGTGGATGTGACGGCGTTCCAGCCGATAGAGCCTCTCCGCGCCCTGCAATTCGACCGATCTGCCTATGTGGATGCCCCCCCTTCGAGAAATCCCGGCGTCCCATCGGACCATCCGGTCACCATGACACCCCCGGGGAAAAGGGTAACACCTTTCATTTTCAGCTTTCAATAAAAAATGTGGAGCCGCACCTTCCGTGTTGTCTCTGCTTCACAGATGGGATATACCGCGTGCCCATGAAAACAAGATGGCATGTGCACAATCCGGATCCGACCCTCGTCGAGCCCATAGCGCGGGAATGCCGGTGCCATCGGGCAGTGGCAGGCGCACTGGTCAACCGAAACATACTGGACCCGGAAGCGGCCCATCGGTTCCTGAACCCTTCCTTCGACCACTTCCGAAGCCCCTTCAGGCTCAAGGACATGGAAAGGGCCGTGGAACGAATCGTGGCGGCCATCCGGCAGGGGGAGCACATATGCGTTTACGGTGACTACGACGTGGACGGCATCAGCGCCGTTGCGCTCGTTACGGAGTTTCTCGAGGAGGCCGGGGCTCGCACATGCTCTCTTGTCCCCCATCGGGCAGGCGATGGGTACGGATTCCACGAACGACACGTGGGTGAACTGGTCCGCCGACAAGTCCGCCTTGTCATCACGGTGGATTGCGGCGTGAGCAGCCACAAATCCGTCGACAAGGCCAACGAAGCGGGAATCGATGTCATCGTGACGGACCACCACCATCCCCCCTCCCCCCTGCCGCGTGCCCTAGCCGTGGTGGACCCCAAGAGGCCGGACTGCCCGTCGGGCCTGCAGAATCTGGCCGGAGTCGGAGTGGCGTTCTGTCTACTCGTCTGCCTCCGGGCCGCCCTGCGGCATGAGGGCCTCTGGACGGGGGGGGCCGAGCCCAATTTGAGGCGCAAGTGCGACCTGGTGGCCCTGGGCACCATTGCCGACATGGTGCCCCTTACCGAAGAGAACCGGATACTGACAAGGACCGGTCTTCAGGTCCTCGGCTCCGATCCCCACCCCGGTATCAAGGTCCTGATGGAGGTGTCGGGGATCCGCCAAGGCCGAATCGACGAAACGGACGTTGCGTTTCGGCTGGCCCCCCGCCTCAACGCCGCCGGAAGGCTTGCAGACGCCCGCAGCGCTCTCGATCTGCTGCGAGCCCGTGACATGGACACCGCCAGGAACCTTGCCGTACAGCTCGATGCGCTCAACAGGAGGCGGCAGGAGATCGAGCAGGAACATCTGGACGGCATTCTGGAGGGTTTTCGTCAAGACCCGTCGGTCCTGGCCGGCACCTGTCTGGTCCTCGACAGCCCCGCATGGCACCCGGGAGTCATTGGAATCGTCGCCTCCCGACTCGCCCGTCGTTTTTGTCGTCCGGTGGTGCTCATCTCTCGGGCGGACGGGTGGGGGAAAGGGTCGGCAAGGAGCATCCCCGGCTTTGATCTGTACCAGGGCCTTGTCTCGTGTACCGGCTCGTTGGAGGCCTTCGGCGGGCACGCCTCCGCGGCGGGCATCGTCATTCGGCAGGAGCGGATCCCAAGCTTCCGCCGTGATTTTGACGCGGCGGTGAAAAACGGCACCCGACCCGAGGACTTCGTGCCCCGGTTGCCAGTGGACGGCCCCTTGGATCTGGACGCCGTCGATGCGGCTCTGGCAGACCAGATCGAGGCCATGGGTCCCTTTGGAGAGGGCAATCGTGAACCTGTGTTTTGCGCCAGCCATGTCACCGTGGCTTCCAGCAGCGTTGTGGGCAAGGGCCACCAGCGTATGGACTGGACCCACGGCACCGGAGATCAAATGAGACGTTTGCAGGCCATCTGGTTCCGTTCCGAGCAACAGCATCATGTACCGGAAACCCTCGAGCGTGCGGCATTCCGGGTTCGGTGGAACCGCTGGAACGGAAAGAAACAGATCCAACTCATTGTGGAAGGAATCTAAAGAGCGTCCCGATCGGCCCTCGATCATCGTTCCGGCCAGGGTGCGTTGCCGTTGATAGGAGCCTAAAGGCGAAAGGTACCCACGGTTGTGGGGGCTTTGCCGGGAGCGCGGGCATCCTGCCCGGACCCAGGCCCCAATACGGGCGAGACGCCCGCGCTCCCAGGACGCAAGAAAAGAGGCGGCTGGGCGCAGCGATGGTCAAGGCCCCCGATCGCAGGGAAGACCGCCGCCTGTGCCTCCCCGGAAAAAGTGGAGGGAATTTTCAGACGCGCTCTATGCCTTTTTCCTTGAAATCGCTGTTGTTTGCCGGTATAGGGGTTTGAGCAGGGAGGTGACGAAAAATGGGCAAAGTGTTCCGGCCGAGTAACCGGGAGTCGAAGATACTGTCACGCATCGAATCATCCAAGGAACATGCTCGCAGACAGGCCATCAGCCAGATTCGGGACTGCATTGACCCTCTGAGCAATGCCGTCGCCATGAAGTTGGTGGAAAGCGGGCTGGTGGAGACAACCAACAAAGGCAGTCTCGAGAAGGAAATTAATGAGTCGCTGCATAAACTGAGCCGTGCCGACGAATTCGATGTCGATTTCCAGATCGCGCCGTTCAGGAATCTGGTCCCCCAACCGAACGTGGTGAGTCTTTTCCTCCTTGCATTTGTTGTGGAGAAGTTGATCCACCACAGGGACGTTGTGGACATCTTCGGCCAGGACATCGACATTTACCACTGCATCCACGAACAGGTGACACGCTTCGCGCCTTGATACGATGCGCCCCAGCTTCCACCCCCGGCTCATCAACGGCGCCTTTGATGACCCGGGGCTTTTCATTGCCTTTCTCTTCCAAAAACGCGCCTTTCTTTTCGACGTGGGCGACCTCGGCGCGTTTCCCACCAGGGAGCTGCTGAAAGTCACCCACATCTTCGTGACCCACACCCATATGGACCACTTCATCGGTTTCGACCGGGTGCTGCGGCTCTTCCTGGGCCGGGAGAAGGTGCTCTGTCTGTTCGGTCCCCCGGGCTTTTTCGACAACGTCGAGGGCAAATTGCGGGCCTACTCATGGAACCTGGTGGAGGATTACGAAACCCAGCTCGTTGTCAAGGCCCTTGAGGTTCACCCGGGAAAGATCCTCGCCAAGTCCTATTTATGCCGGGACGGATTCTCGGCCGAAGGCGCCGTGCAGGAGTCTCCTTCCGGAGGCGTCCTTCTCAACGAGCCCGGATTCCAGGTGGAAGCCGCCTTGCTGGACCACAAGATCCCCTGCCTGGGCCTGACACTCCGGGAACGCTTCCATGTCAATGTCATGAAGGACCGCCTTCAGGCTTTGGGCTTGCCGGTGGGACCGTGGCTCAAGGACCTCAAGGAGGCCCTGTACGACGGAAGGGGCGAGGACGCGCCCATCCGGGTCCCCTGTGAACGGCAGCCGGACCGCACCCATTCTCTGGGGTTCCTGGCGGCCCGTCTCGTGCGCATCACCCCCGGTCAGAAGATATCGTACATCACGGATGTGGCCTATCATCCGGAAAATGAAAAAAGGATCCTCACCCTGGTGGCCGACACAGATCACCTCTTCATCGAAGCGGCCTTTCTGGAAAAGCATCGGAAGATCGCCGCGGCCAAACATCACCTGACGGCCTGGCAGGCCGGCACTCTCGCGCGAAAGGCGGGGGTGCGCAAGGTAACGGTTTTTCATTTTTCCCCCCGTTACCAGGGGTCGGGCCACCTCCTGGAGCAAGAGGCTCAGGCCGCTTTCCGGGGCGATTGACGTCGGGGAGCGACCCATGGGCGATTGGGTCCACCCCCCCGAGCCGGTGGATACATTCCTAGTAGCCCTCGTAAACCAGGTCCTTCCAGCAGGACGGATCGTGGAGACGGCGTTCGATGTCCACCCCGAAATGCTCGGCCACGGGTTGAAGGACCTCGGGATTCGTGGAAAAAACGCCGCGAACCGCATCCAGAACCTGCTCGAGGCCCTGGGGGGTCATCTTGCCCAGGGGCGGCCGGCAGGGGCCGCCCGGCATACCGAGTACGGCCATGAGGGTCTTGTATGCCAGGGGGTTCCGGGCACGGCAGGCCACGGGGCCGAACGGTGTCTGCTCGGTGGTCTTGACCGTAACCAGCCCGAAAAGGGGTTTGAGGGCCGCACCCATCTTCCCCGCCCCTTCCAGGTCCCCGGCAAGGGCAAGGCGCGTCATCTGGGAAACGGCGCGGGGGGCCACGTTCGAAGCCACCGAGATCACCCCGGCGGCTGCTATCTCCGGATCCCCCATCATGGACAAGGTCATGTCATCGTCCCCGGAAAGGATGGCAAAATGAGAACCGCAGCACCGACGCGTCCTGCGCATGTTTTCCAGGCTCCCGGTGGCTTCCTTTACGCCCCATACGTTGGGGAACCGGCGGGCCAGGAGGGCCAGATCCTCCGGCAGGAGCTGGGCCCCGGTGCGTCCCGGGATCACGTAAGGGATGACCCCCAGCTCCGGGAACCCGGCGGCCACCGGGCCCACGTACTCTCTGCGGATTTCCAGGGAGCTGGGGCCGTTGTAGTAAGGATCCACGAGCAAGACGGCCTCGGCTCCGGTACGGGCCGCATGGCGTGTTGCTTCCAGAGTCTCTTTGGTATTGTTGCTTCCCGTCCCGGCGATGCAGGAGCACTTGCCTTTTGTTCTGGTGGCGATGACCTCAATGACCTCGTTGTGTTCTTGCCACGTGAGCGTGGGGCTTTCCCCGGTGGTTCCCACGGCCAGGATCCCGCTGACGCCTCCACCTGTCTGGAAGTCGATCAATGCATCGAGCCCTTTGCGATCGATGCGCCCCCCCTCAAATGGAGTGATCAAGGCCGTGTAACATCCTTGCAGCATACAAAATCCCCCTTTCCTTGCCCCCTTGGATCGTGGAGCCTGTTGAAGACCGGTGCCCGGCAGGCCGGCGGCCGGCCAGCCGCTTATCGCCCAGCCCTGAAAGAGACCCGCGTCACACGAAACGCTTGTTTTCTTCCTTGACGGCCTCTTTGAGTACTCGAAATATGTTGGGCAGTTTGTTGGATACCCTTTCCCAGGACACCGTCTGGGGAATCTCGAAGACACTCTGCTGCATCCTGTTTTCGACGGTGAGGACGGTTTCTGCCAGACCGGCATCCAGGAAAGGTTTGAATTCCGGGTAGGTGTGTATCATGCGCAGGAAGCGTTCCGTGATTCTTGTTTGCATGGTAAGGATCTCTCCCGCTTGCAGAATGGACCCGCGGAAGACACGTTTGGCAAGGTACTCCTCCTCGTCCCGGTCGTAAAGAAGGTTGTTGAAACCCGCTTCGTCCGAGTACTTCTTGATCTGTTCCTCGGCCACGGCCAGGTAAGTTATGGAAAGGTCCCTGAAAAAGGTGTCCGACATCTCCAGGCCCTCTTCCTGAATGAGGGCGTTCATGAGGGTGGTCACGATGTCCACGGCCATGCGGTTGAGCCCCAACGGTTCCCCTTCCTGGCCGACGTTCTGGTGTTTGTGGTTGAACGGTTCCTCTGAAAATTGGACCTGTGCCGCGGAAGATGCCTTTCGGTAAACCTCTATGAGAGTGAAAATCTCCACCCCCCAGTTGGTGGCGAACCTCATCTTCCTCAGCAGATCGGAATCAAAGGCCACCTCACCCGAAAGCTGGTACTGGTACTGCAAGAGGAAGTCCACGAGCCCAAGCATCTTCTCCTCTTCGGACTCGATGAACTTCTTCTTCAGGGACAGCAGCAACGGATCGAGCAGCAGTCTCTTCACCCGCCCGTAGAGCCTTCCGTCGGAAATGCGGTGGTAGGAGGCCTTCACGAAATCATACCCGAGCACCACCACCGGATAGAGGAGCCGGTCGAGCTGCACGCGATCGAAGGACCGGATATCGGCGTCTATCAAGCCCACGCAATGGGATCCCAGGGCCAGGGCTATTCCGAACCCAAGGAACATGTTCTTCCCCTTGCCGGGCTCCGTGAGGCCGAAACCCGCCTCGGTGAGCATGCCGTATATTTCGGAAAAAACCGGGCCGTCGTTCCAGTGAATCACGTAATTTCTGATTTCATAACCTTTGAGCAGATCCCTCAGGATCAGTGCCTCCCGTTCGGTGGCGCCGTCCAGCCCGAAGATGATCTTGTGCAGGTAGGTCACCTGCCGCAACTGGTTGAGAATCCTTTCGAAAACGGGCAGGTTGGCAGGGTCCGTGTACTCGCTGGCCAGCAGGGGAATTATCAGCGCAGGCTTCTGGTTGCGGGCATGGAGCTTCAGTCGACTCTTGAGTTTGTTGCGGTCCTGTCTGACCAGGATGCGAAAGGTCGTCAACCCGCCTATGTTCTTGGCCAAATCCGACATGGGGTGCTTCCTCGTGGGAGCGGGGCGGCTCCGGGCAACGGTCTCGCGGGGGGCCGCACCTGTTCCTCGAAACGGCGGCCTTCTCCTTCCCAGGGGCACACGCGGCCATTGCATGCCTCTTGGGGCGGCAGGTTTGGCCGGAGTCTGCAGCGGCTGGTCGTTTTCGGACCACTTAACCGACGAGGCTCTTGTTGTCAAGATCCCCCGGGCGCCTGGGCCAGGGCATTTGCCCGGCAACCGGCGGCCTGCCGCCCGACGGTTGACCCACCCCCCCGGTTCTGTTAGGTTCTTTGCCGCCTGACGCCGCAGGGTCAGGCGTGTTGAAGGCAGTTATCCGTACAGACGGAACATCGCCCGGTCCATTCTTGACAAGAAACGAGGAACAAGCCGTGCCCGATCGTTCGCCTTTCACACATGTCGATCTCACGCAGATGGAGAACCTGGGGCTTAGCCGGGAGCGTGTGCTGTCCCAGCTCGCCGTCTTTGACAGGGGGCCTTGCCACCTGCATCTGGAACGTCCCTGCACGCTGGGCGACGGCATCCGACAGATCGCCGAAGGGCAGGTGCCGGAACTTGCCGCTGCATACTATAAAGGGATCGGCAACGAGAAACCGGTCAAGTTCGTGCCGGCCTCGGGTGCGGCCACCCGGATGTTCAAAAGGCTCCATGGATGGAGGTCTCTTACCCGGCGGCCCGACCTTGCCGCGCTCAAGAAGAAGGCGATCCAGGGGGATCAGGAGGCTGCCGAGCTGGTCGAGTTCGTGGAATCTCTGCGCAAGTTCGCCTTCTGGAGCGACCTGAAGAAAGCCATGACCGCCATGGGTTGGGATGCCGAAGAGGCGGCCCGAAAGGGCGAGCTGGAACCCATCATCGAAGCCCTTCTTTCCAGGAAAGGGATGGGGTACGAAACACGGCCCAAGGGGCTGATCCCCTTCCACGGCTATGATCAAGGGGCACGCACGGCTTTTGAAGAGCATCTTGTCGAGGCCGCCCAATATGTCAAGGACCCGGAAGGCGTTTGCAGACTTCATTTTACCGTATCCGAGCATCACAGGACCGGTTTCGAGGAGAAGCTACACGCCACCCGGTCGCGCTACGAAAAAAGCCTGGGAATCCGGTATCGTGTCTCCTTCTCGATACAGGGAAGGGCAACGGACACCATCGCCGTGGGGATGGACAACGAACCGTTCCGCATGGAAGACGGCAGCCTGCTGTTCCGCCCCGGGGGGCACGGGGCCCTCATCGGGAACCTGAATCGACTCGGCTACGGGATCGTCTTCATCAACAACATCGACAACGTGGTGCCGGACCACTTGAAGCAGGCCCGTTCTTTGTGGAAAGAGGTCCTCGGGGGGCTGCTGCTGCGTGTGCAGAAGCAGGTCTTTGGGCACATGGCCGCCCTGACCGGCGGCGACCTGGGAAAGGACCGGTTGGAGGAGATCGACTTGTTCGTCAAGGACAGCCTCTCGCTGGACCCCCCTTCGCCCGAAGCCGATCCCGCACAGCGGGGCGAGTCTCTGCGCTGCCTTCTGAACCGGCCCTTACGGGTATGCGGAATGGTGCGCAATGAGGGGGACCCCGGAGGGGCGCCCTTCTGGGTAAGGGGCACAGACAACACCCTTTCCCTGCAGATTGTGGAACAGGCCCAGATGGATCCGGCATCCGAGGCGCAGCAAAGGATCTTTCGATCCTCCACCCATTTCAATCCGGTGGACATCGTGTGCGGGGTGAGGGACTGGGAAGGTAGGTTTTTCGATCTGGAGCGTTACGTGGACAGGGAGGCGGTTTTCGTGACAACCAAGTCCAGGCAGGGGCGGCCCCTCAAAGCCTTGGAGCACCCGGGCCTGTGGAACGGGGCCATGGCCCGGTGGAACACTGTTTTCGTGGAAGTCCCCAAGGTCGCTTACAACCCCATGAAAACCGTCAACGACCTGCTGCGGCCCTCCCATCAGCCGGTCCCATAGGCAGGTCCTGCCTCCACGCAGCCATCCGATGCCGTGGGATCGAGTACCCGGTGGAAGCCAAGAGGCTTTGCCCGTTTCGGGGAACATGCACGTGCACACGCAACGGAAAAACCGTCGTACCTGCAAGCGTTGCGGAACTTGTTGCTCCAAAGGGGGCCCCGCATTGCACCAAAGCGACAGGTGCCTTGTCGAAAAAGGGATAGTGACGAGGTGTCATCTGGTCACGTTGCGCACAGGCGAATGGGTGGTGGACAACGTGGTGGGAAGACTCGCTCCCTTGGAGGGGGAGGTTGTCAAAATCAGGGGCAGAAGCGGCCAACCAGCCTGCCTTTTCTACGAGGATGCCTCCCGCTCCTGCGGCATCTACCCCAATCGGCCCCTGGAGTGCCGCGTCCTCAAGTGCTGGGACACACAGGCCATCGAGAGGGTTTACACCGAGAAGCGTTTGCGCAGGCGTGACCTTATCGCCGTGCATGACGGGCTGTGGCGCTTGGTGCAGGCCCATGAACACCGCTGCCCCGCGGGTGCAATACCCCGGCTTGCCGACGCGCTCGGCACGGGAAAGGCCGACGCCGCGGCGCAGGAGCTCTTCGACCTTCTTCTCTATGATGAACAGATGCGTCGTCTGGTAGCGGATAAGGCCGGGGTGGACCCCCGTGACATGGACTTTCTTTTTGGTCGTCCCGCGAGCGACTTGTTGCGTGCCTGCGGGTTCGTTCTGCAGCGCAATGGCGACCGCTTCGCTTTTGCCGCAAGCTCACGGCCGTCGCCCTGAATGGAGCATGGTGCGCAAGGGTCGGTCATGGATTCAACAGACCATGCTTGGCCTTGCTGTATTCCTCCCAGGTGATGAGCTCTTTCTCGAACAGGCGCGCAAGCTCCGAAAGCTGCCGGATGCGCTGTGTCTCAGGGCTCTCCAACTCGGGCAAGAAGGACCTTGGGGGCAAGGCCGTAACAGGGGAAACCCTCTCCCTGCCTATCCGCAGTGCAGCCAGCCCCCCGAGCAAGCGTACTTCCATAGAGTACCCCTGGCCGGGGGATTCGTCGAGCACTCCTTTCATCGAGCCGCCGTGGCGCCTCACACCACGCAGGGCCCGGTATCCGGAGACAAGGACAAGGGCCGTGCCCCCAAGGAATATCCACGGCATGTAGTGCACGACCCCCCGAAAAAAGAGCACCACCAGACCGAGCCCCCCTATGAGCAGCAGGTGAGACATCAAAATAAGGTAGGCCAAAGCCAGACTGCCCAGCAATCTGTCCTTTTCTTTCTTTTCTTCTTTCTTTTCCTTCGGCTTAGAACCCATGCTCCTTCTCGGCCTCACCCGGCCATTTCCTCCCGAATCGCTCCACCAGTTTCTCTTCGTAGACCTGGGGCGTTTCCCATCGAACCGATGCCCCCCGAAGCATATTGAACTTCATGATCATGTAGTTGAGTTTTTTCAAGGTGCGGTACTTTTCCTCGGTGTCCTCCATCGTCGCGAGAAGTTCCTCCGTCTGCCTTATCTCCCGCTTCAGTTCGATCTCCCGGGGAAGGCATCCGGCATTCTTCAGTATCTTGTAGGCAAGGCGCAAGTCCTCCGGGACCGTCACCTCGTCCACGGAAAGGGGTTTGCCGGCGCCTGCCAGATTGTCGAAGTCCCCTTTTTTCTGCGCATCGAGGATGCGCTGCTCAACGATCTTCTGGAATCCGAACAGCATGGGAGTCCTTACCCCCTTGCCCGCCGCCGCGGCATCCATGGGGTCCATGCGCCGTCTCCCGCCTGGCCCAGGCTCCCGGCAAACAGAAACCCCCCTGCTGGACACAGGGGGGTCTTTGGCATGAGTTGGTGGCGATGCAGGGAGTCGAACCCCGGACACTGCGGATATGAGCCGCATGCTCTGACCAACTGAGCTACATCGCCATCGTGGGTTCCTTCTACCAAAAGTGAGCCCGGGGGTCAATCCCCTATTCGGCTTGAGAACCAAGGACCTTGACGGTGAACTCGTCGAATTGCTCCGGCATATCCACAAACACGATCATGAAAGGGACAAGGGCCCCGGACTTCACGGCCGTGTTCACCCCGTTTGCCCCGGCCCGATTGCCCAGGTGTTTGACTATGGCATCCTTGTCCATCGTGCGCAGCTCCAAGTCGGAAAGCAGATTGCCACAGAAGGCCGTCTGGCTGGCCACCGCCTCCGACGCATTGTCCTTGGTGTACAACTGCCCGAGGACTCGCGTGAAGCTGCGAGGTTCCTTGTAATCGTTACGCACCTTTCCCGTCACCACGAGGACAGAACCCAGGTGGTCGTTTTCCATGAACCGTTCTTTCACACCGAGCAGCATCGTGTGCAGGTTGCCCACATCCACGGTCTCCTGGCGCGACAGGCTTCCCAGGAAGGGGATCTGTATGCCCCACTGCGACGAGAATGTAAGGGCCAGCCAGGCGACGCCTCCCAAGACCACCAGAATGAGGACGACCAGCAGGGGGCGACTGAGTCTTTTCTTGGCTTTCGCCCTGTTGGAGGGCCAGTGCACGGGCGGGATCGGCTCTTCGGCTTCTGCATCCACCCCTGAAGGTTCCGCGCCTCTCGGGGCCTTCTCCCGTGCCAGGGCCCCAACCGCGGCCCCCCCGAGGGTGTCGGCGGGCTCCGCCGTCTCCTGCCATTCGCCGCGCTGCGGGGTCTCGCCGTCCATCTCCGACCAGTCCATGTCCAGGGTTTCGAGGCCTTCGGCCGCCTGATCACCCAGAGTCCCCTTCTTTTCGTCGGAGATGAGGTCCCCGCTTTCCTCAAGGTCGAAACTGAGCTCGGGTTCCCCTTGCTCCGGCAAAGGAGCACCTCCTCCGGCCCCTGCGTCAGTACCTGCTTCCGTGTCCAGCCCGTCCAGATCCAGGTCGAGGTCCGGAGCCTCGGGCTCAATTCCGCCTTCGAGGTCCAATTTCGATTCTATTGCCATCGCTCCGGACCCGAACTGAACGTCCCCACGAGGTTCACCCCCTTCCAGGCCCAGTTCGTCCAGATCCAGGTCGAGGTCGAGATCTTGCTCCTGGGCGGCCCCCACGAGCGCCTCAGGCTCCACGGTCCCACCGGTCGGCTCGGTCAGTTCCTCCAGGTCCAGGTTCAGGTCGAGCTCATCCTCCAGGTCCGCCCCTTCTGGGGACTCAGCCTTTACAGGCCCGGCACCGGGCTCGGCCAGCTCGTCCAGGTCGAGGTCCAGCTCCAGTTCCTCTTCCAAGCCACCGTTTGCCTGTGCCTCGGCATCCGGCCCTCCGAGGCTGTCGAGGTCCAATTCAAGCTCCAGGTCTTCACCCGTGGATTCGAGCCTTTCGGAAGACCAAGGACTCTCCGCTTCGCGTGCCGCACCCCCCAAGCCTGAATGATCCCCGGCTTGGTCGCTGGGACCGGGTCCCTTCTCCGCAGTCTCCCGGGCGTCAAAGTCCAGCTCCCCCAGATCCAGGTCGAAGCCTGTCTCCTCCTGCTCTGGCTGCTCGGGGGCCGCCTCCAGGGATTCCAGGTCGAGCTCCAGGTCCGGCTCCCCCTCCACCTCTTCCGATGGACCCTGGGCAGCCTCCAGGTCCGACCCTTCGGCCTCCAGGGGGGCCTGCTCCACGTCGAGCTCCCCCAAATCGAGCTCCAGGTCCAGCTCCCCCTCCACCTCTTCCGACGCACCCTGGACGGCCTCCAAGTCCGACCCCTTGGCCTCCAGGGGGGCCTGCTCCACGTCGAGCTCCCCCAAATCGAGCTCAAGACCCGTCTCCTCCTGCTCTCTTTCCGGCTGCTCGGGGGCCGCCTCCAGGGATTCGAGATCGAGCTCCAGGTCCAGTTCCCCCTCCACATCTTCCGACGCACCCTGGACGGCCTCCAGGTCCGACCCTCCGGCCTCCCGGGGGGGCCGCTCCACGTCGAGCTCCCCCAGGTCGAACCCCAGACGCGTGTCTTTCGGCGCCTCGGCCTCTTCCCCTTCGAAATCCATCGCATCCAGATCCAGGCCGAGTTCCATCTCCTGCTCGGAGTAAGCTTCGGGCCGCGAGACGGTCTCCCCCGGCAGGGCCTCGCCCGTAGGGGGCTCCTGCCCTTCCCCTTCCGGTTGTCCGAGGTCGTGCCCGGAATCCGTTTCCTGAAACGAAACGCCGGCGCCGGTCTCAAGCCCCTTTCCCGCCGATGCTCCCCCGGCGGGTTGGGTCTGCTCCGGAGCGTACTCCTCACGGGCCTGGGGCACCTGCCCGTCGTCTTTCTCCACTGCACGGACCAGGTCCTGACCCCCGGCTCCGGCCGGATGGACGATAAAGACGTGCCTGCACTTGGAACAACGCACCTTGGAGCCCGCTTCCTTGATCAGCCCGTCTTCCATTTCGTAGCTTGTGGAGCAATTCTCGCAAGTGACTATCATAACGCCCTCACATCTTAACGTTTCAAGGCATATATTCCGGGCAGGTTCCGATACTTCTCATCGCAGTCGAGCCCGTAGCCCACCAAGAAACCCTCCTCAACGGTATGACACAGATAATCCACGGGAATGGGAATCTTCTTTCGTTCAGTCTTGTCGATCATGGCACACAACGCGACCGAAGCGGGTCCCAACGACTTGAGATAATCCAGCAAAAACCCAAGCGTCAGCCCGGAATCGACTATGTCTTCTACAACGATCACGTCCTTGTTGCGTATGTCCATCTCGAGGGGTTTCGTGATGTGGACCCTGCCCGAGGAATCCATGGAGGATCCATAGCTGGAAAGCCGCACGAAATCGACGACAACAGGTACGGTGAGGCGCCTGCACAGATCGGCCAGAAAGAGGAAGGCCCCCTTGAGCACTCCGATCAGCACGGGCTCTCGCCCCCGATAATCCGCAGAAATCCTTTGCGCCAGTTCCATGACCTTGGTTTCGATCTGCTCGGGCGTCAGTACGGGAATCAATTCGGGCATAGGCTCAACCTAAAATCGGGCGAATAAAGGAAAGAAGCCGGGGTAAGCTTGCGCTCTTGCCACACTACCTCGCGCGTCCACACACTGCGCCTGTTAGGACCCTGCCCTCCGGCCCTCTCCCGGAGGGCGAAGGGAATGCAGGAAGTCGCAATTTGTGACCGCGCACTGTAAAAAAACGCATACAAGGAAAGGAAACGATTGTCAATTGGAGAACTACGAAAGACATCTGTTCAAAGTCCCGACTCGGCGAGCTTTTGCACCCATTGCCTCTGTTCTTTTTTGAGGGTCCTGGGTATGTCCACAAGAATCCGCACGTAAAGGTTTCCCCTGGCCGATCCATGCATCTCCGGCAAACCATAGCCGGGAAGGCGCATCTTGGTCAGGTGCTTGGTTCCGGGAGGCACCGTGAGGGTAACCTGTTTTCCTTCCGGGGTAGGCACCTCAACGCGGGTGCCGAGCAGCGCTTCGGTCAGCTTGATGCGCCTCTCGGTATACAGGTCGATCCCCTCGACCTGGAAAAGCGGGTGTTTTTGAACCTTTGCCTGTATGAACAGGTCCCCCGGAGCCCCCCCAAAGGCACCGGCCTCCCCTTTTCCCGCGAGCCGGAGTTTCTTGCCGCTGGTCATACCTCTCGGGATCTTGACGTTGACCTTCTCTTGCCCCCCCTGTCGAAGGGAAACGGTCTTGCTCGTTCCTTCCATGACCTCTTCGAGGGTCAAAGGGATTTCGTAGACCAGGTCCTGCCCTTTGCTTCTTTGGGGATGCGCCGCCCTCCCGGCGCCGAAGGGACCCATACCCCCGTAGGTCGAACGCCTTCCCCCGCCCCTTCCCATGGAGAACTCACCGGAAAACCCGAATTCCCGGAGAATGTCGCCGAAGTTGAAGCCCCTGAATATGTCCTCCTGGGAGAAGCGTTGCTTGAAGCCTTCGGCGCCGAAGGCATCGTATTTTCTACGCTTTTCCGCGTCTCCCAAAACCGCGTAAGCTTCGCTCACCCGCTTGAACGTCTCCTCGGCGCTGCGGTCGTTCTTCGCATGATCCGGGTGGTATTTCATGGCGAGCTTTCTGTAGGCACTCTTGATTTCCTGCGCGGATGCGTCCTTTCCCACTCCCAGTATCTTGTAGTAGTCTTTTTCCATCTGCACTGTCCCCTGAGGGTTTGGGCATGCCGGCCCCGGACCATGCTACGGCCCGCCCCCGTGGCTCCGCGCCGCTATTGCCCCGGCAGCCCTGTTTCGCTAAACTCATTAAGATCATTGAGAATAATAGAGGCATGGTCCCCTTGTGTCAAGCAACGGGCGCCCACGACAAGGAAAAACGACCCTGCTCAGGGAGAGGGGGAGCACGGCCACACATGCGGTTGACAAGGCTCGGGTGCTCCTATATACGATTCGACGATCTTTTCAAGCCCTTGCAGAGCAACGAACGGGGGCGGGGAGGCTGCCGTCCACCGGATCGAGGAGCAGCAGAGATGGAGATAGCGGTTTTGCTCAAACAGGTGCCCGATACGGAAACGGTGATTCGCGTTGCCGAAGACGGTGTCTCCATAAAGACGGACGACGTGAAGTGGGTCATCAACCCTTACGACGAGTATGCCGTGGAAGAGGCACTGAGAATAAAGGAAGCCCATGGGGGAACGGTCACCGTCCTTTCGGTGGGATCCCGGAAGACCACGGAGGCATTGCGCACCGCCTTGGCCATGGGGGCCGATCGAGCCGTTCTCGTTCAGGATCCCGCAGCCGAGGGAAGCGGCCCCCTTGGAACGGCCAGGATCATTGCGGCAGCGCTTGCCGGAATCCCCTTCGATCTGGTGATCGCGGGCCAACGCGCCGTGGATGACGACAATTATCAGGTGGGGGCGGCAGTGGCGGAGTTTCTTCGCATACCCCAGGTGTCCATGGTGAGCAAGGTGGAGCTCGCTGACGGGAACGTGATCTGCCACCGTTTCGCGGAGGGGTTGAGCCTGGTGACGCGGTCGCCCCTTCCCATGCTCTTCACCACGCAAAAGGGCCTCAACGAACCGCGTTTCGCTTCCATGATGGGAATCATGAAAGCCAAGAAGAAGCCCCTCGATATCAAGACCTTGGCGGAAACCGGAGTGGACCCGTCTGCAGTGGGCGCGGTCGGTGCCACCACCCGTGTCCTTTCTTTGAGGTTGCCCGAGGAAAGGAAGGGGGGAAGGATCATAGAGGGTGAGACCGTGGAGGAAAAGGCCGCGGCCCTGGTCCGGGCCCTTCATGAGGAGCGAAAGCTTCTGTGAATTCGTTCCATGGGGCTTAAGAGCCCGGCACTTACCAGATGATGTTCCCGGCAAGGATGGTGCGAGGTGCTGTTTCCTGCATCCCCCTCGCCCTCTGGGAGAGGGTCGGGGTGAGGGTATGAAAAGCGCAGTTTGTGGCCGGGCAAGGTAGCGTTAAAGGAACCGAACGGACCCCCCGACAGGAGAGTAACATGGCAAAGGGCGTTTTTGTCATTGCAGAATACCGGGAAAACGATTTTCGAAAGGTGACCTATGAGGCGGTGAGCGAAGGAAGGCGCCTGGCCGACAAGCTGGGAGATCCCCTGTCCGTTGCGGTCCTCGGCCACCAGTTGGGGGACGTGGCGCCTCTGCTTGGCGAGCACGGAGCCGACCATGTCCTCCTGGCGGACCACCCCGCCCTGGCCCATTACACCACCGAGGCGTATGCCGACGTGCTGGGGGCGCAGATAGTCTCACGGCAGCCTGCCGCCGTCCTTCTGGGGGCCTCCAACCAGGGCAAGGATCTGGGACCGCGCCTTGCGGCCCGGCTCGGGGCAGGTCTCGCCATGGACTGTCTTGGGATCGCCTACCAGGATGGCAGGTGGATCGCCACCCGCTCCCTGTTCGGGGGTAAAGTCTTGGCCGAGGTGCAGGTGCTCACGACCCCTGCCATGTTCGCCCTGCGACCCAACGTCGCGCCCATTGCGCAGACAAAGGCTGCCGGGGCTGTGGAGAGGCTCACGGTGGATCCCGGGGCGGTTCCGACCACGGTGGTGGAGACGGTAAAGGACCCGGGAGACAGGGTGGATCTGACAGAGGCCGGTATCGTCGTTTCCGGAGGCAGGGGGCTGGGAGGCGCGGACTTTGGCGTGATCGAGGAACTGGCTTCCCTTCTGGGGGCCGCAGTGGGCGCTTCACGGGTCGCGGTGGACGAGGGGTGGCGGCCCCAGACCGATCAGGTGGGCCAGACTGGAAAGGTGGTCTCCCCCGACCTGTACATTGCGTGCGGGATTTCAGGCGCCATCCAGCATCTTGCAGGGATGTCCACATCCAAGTGCATCGTGGCCGTCAACAGAGATCCGGAGGCCCCCATCTTTGCCAAGGCCGATTACGGTATCGTGGGGGACCTCTTCCAGGTGCTGCCCGCCCTGGTGCGTGAAGTGAAAAGGCTCACGGGGAAAGGAGCTTGATCTGACTGCCTTCATGGCCCATGGGTGCGGGAAACCCCGGGGCGCCAGGTACCGAGGACCCCGGGCAATTATGGAGGCACCGCTCGCGAAAGAAGGGAAACCGCGGATCGGCGCACCGGCTCCCAGGGTGCCCAGGGAAGGAGAAGGCAAGCGCGTCCACTTCGTCAGCCTGGGCTGTGCCCGAAACCGGGTGGACAGCGAGCTCATGTTGGGGGCTCTGGCCGCATGCGGTTGGCATGTGACTCCGGATCCCGGACAGGCCCATGCCATCGTCGTGAACACTTGCAGCTTCATCAGGCCCGCCATCGACGAATCCATTGACCACATTCTGGAGCTGGCGCATTACAAGACCCAGGGGTCCTGCGAGCGTCTCGTGGTCACGGGGTGCCTGCCCCAGCGCTTCGGGGCGCAGATCCTGAGCGCCCTGCCCGAGGTGGACCTCTTTCTGGGTACGGGAGCGTTCGACCGGATAACCGAAGCCCTGGAGATGCCCAGGCCTCTTAGGGAGGCACTGCTGCCCGACCCTTCCTTGCGACCCTTGCACGACAAGGACGCGCCAAGGCTGCTCACCACGGGCCCCGTAGCGTATGTGAAGATCTCGGAGGGATGCGACAAGGCCTGCACCTATTGTGTCATCCCGCAGCTTCGGGGCAGACAGCGCAGTCGTCCCCTCGATGTGCTCGTGGAGGAAGCCCGGCTGCAGGCCGCGGCGGGAGCCAAGGAGATCATACTCGTGGGACAGGACACCACCGCCTACGGGCGGGACCTCCATCCCCCCGCCTGCCTCGGCGGCCTGCTGGACCGGCTTGCCGGGATTTCCCAAGACGTGTGGATACGTTTTCTTTACGGCCACCCGGAGCACGTGGACGATGGTCTGCTGGAGACGGTGGCTCGCAACCCGAAGATCTGCCCCTATTTCGACGTCCCCGTGCAGCATGCCAGCGATCGTGTTCTCAAGGCCATGGGCCGGAGGCACTGCGCGGACGACCTGCGAAGACTTTTCGGGACCATTCGCACCAGGGTGCCCAATGCGGTCCTCCGTTCCACCCTCCTGGTGGGTTTCCCCGGAGAAACGCGCGGCGATTTCGACCGGGTGCTCTCCTTCGTGGAAGAGATGAGGTTCGACCATCTCGGTGTCTTCGTTTACTCGGACATGGACGATCTGCCCTCACACCGCCTTCCGGGGCACGTGCCCGGAAAGACGGCGCGCCGGCGATACGATCGGGTCATGTCGGTGCAGGCCGCCATATCGCAGGCCAACAACCGGAAGCACGTGGGAAAGATCCTGAGGGTCCTGGTTTCCGGTCCCTCGGGCGACACCCGGTTCCCGTGGCTGGGAAGGACGTGGTTCCAGGCCCCGGAAATCGACGGGGTCACATGCGTGCGGGCAGAGGCACTGTCCCCGGGCGCATGGGCCACGGTGCGCATCATCGAAGCGGGGCCTTATGATCTGCTGGCAGAGGCGGTATGAAGAGCTTGAAGGAGGATATTTTCGAGCGGGTTCAGGAGGATCTGGAAGCCATCGAGACGGCCTTGCACGACAACCTGAAACCTTATCTCAGCCTGGTGTCCGAAGTGGCCCGTCATATTCTCTTTGCCGGGGGAAAAAGGATTCGACCCCTGCTGATGGTCCTGGCGGCAAGACTGTGCCGTTACCGGGGGACCTACGATGCAACCCTTTCCACGGTCTTTGAGTACCTGCACACGGCGACCTTGCTCCATGACGACATCGTGGACGGTTCGCGAACCCGCCGCGGGAAACCGGCAGCCCACGAACTGTGGGGAAGCCCTACGACGGTCCTGGTGGGGGATTACCTCTTCGCCCGGGCCAGTTCCATCGCCATGGAAACGGGCCGGCTGCCCATCATCAAGACCCTTGCCGACACCATCGCCATAATGTCCGAAGGGGAGATCCAGCAACTGCTGAACCGGGAGAACCTCTCCATGTCCCGACAGGAGTATATGGACGTGATCCGAAGGAAGACGGCGGTGCTGATCCAGGCCGCGTGCCACGTGGGGGCCATGCTCGCCGACGCCGCCCCGCACGAGGAAAAGGCCCTGGGAGCGTTCGGCCATCACCTCGGCATGGCGTTCCAGATAAAGGACGATCTGCTGGATTACACGGCAGACCCCTGTGTCTCTGGAAAGCCCGTGGGCACGGATCTGCGCGAGGGCAAACTGACCTTGCCTCTGATCCATACCCTGGAGCGGGCCTGCGCCCGGGACCGCTTGAAAGTGCAGGAGGTCCTGGCAACAGGGCAGATCGGCCCTGACGACTTTCTCTGTGTCTTGGATATCATCGACCGCTATGGGGGGCTTGGCGCCGCCAGACAGGCCGCACAGGAACACATTTCCCTGGCCAAAGACCGTCTGGTGTGCTTTCCGGATTCCCGGACCAAGGAAACCCTGATGTGTATCGCGGACTTTGTCCTTGCGAGGGAGGCATGAAGGCCTGTGGAGGATCGCCTCCGGTTACTGGAAGAGATTTACCGCCTTTTCGATGAGCGCCTCAAGGATTTTCCCACCGTATGCTCTCCGGGATGCTCCACCTGCTGCACGGACAGGGTGTTCATGTCCACGGTAGAAGGATATCATGTGGCACGATACCTTCGGGTAACGGGAAAGGAGCCTCTTTACCGTCGCCTGGAAGACACCGTCCAGACGCAACGACACCGCCCCTCGGTCACTACCAATCAACTGGCGGCTTTGTGTATGCAGGGGCGGGAAATCCCCCCCCAGGGCCCGGAATCGGTCCCCACCGGATGTCCTTTCCTCTCTGAAGACACCTGCCCCATCTACCCGGTTCGCCCCCTGGCTTGCCGGGCCGTCCTTTCTTCAAGAAAATGCGCCCCCGGGGGTTTTGCCCTGATGGATCCGTTCGCGGTGACCCTGAACGATGTCTTTTGCCAATGGATCGAGCATGTGGACAGGCCCGGCTGGTTCGGAAACATGGCCGACGTTCTGTTGTGGACCCGTGACGGGCCGACGGCAGAGCCGCCTCCGTCTGCCCTTCTCAGGAACATGCCCATTCCGGCACTGGCCGTTCCACCCGAACACCGGCGTCGGATGGAACCGGTGCTCGGAAGACTCCTGCGTCTTGGAAACACCCGGAAAGGACAAGCCCCCCTGGAAGGAAATACCCGGAGGGGCTAGTCGCATACGAAGCCATCGGATTCTTGGCCGCAGAGGGGATCTTCAGTTGACGGCCTCCTTGAGGGCTTTTCCCGGCAGGAACTTGGGTACGCTCTTGGCGCCTATCTCGATTTCCGCGCCGGTCTGAGGGTTTCGGCCTTTGCGCGCCTTACGCTTGTCCACTTTGAAGGTTCCAAAACCCACAATGGTGACGGGGTCGTCCCCTTTCAAGGCATCGGTTATGGATGCAAAGATGCAATCGACCGCTGCCTGGGCCTCCTTCTTCGTACCCACCACCTTGGCCACTTCGTTGATCAGATCTCCCTTGTTCATGTACCACTCCTTTCGTCCCGTTGTCCCACTCGCGCAGCAACCCTTTTCAGGCAATCTGTGGGCTTGAGGCTTGTTTGCCCCCCGAGGCAACAATAACCTGGCCTTTCGCCCGTTTATTCCTGGCGACGTGTTACCAGACCCGTTCCTGGTTTGCAACTCAAAAGCCGAGACTTGGAAAGACGATATGTGTGTTCCTTTTCACTTCTCCTTTCCCCCAAGAGGCCTTGATCATCCTTAGGGCTCGTGCAAAAATAACTTCCCATTTTGATGCGCCGATCCATCACGCCTGGCGGCGTTGCTCGTCGGTTAAATGGCCAGCCATTCGCCCTCCTTGCGCCTTGCCATGCGCGCGCCTCGACACCTGAAAAGGGGAACTTATTTTTGCACAAGCCCTTAGCGGCAACATCCAGCCAAGTCTTTTTGCTGGGCGGTGCCACCTAGCAAAACCTCGATTCCGGCGCGCAGCCAAGCATGTGGGAACGGCCCCTCCCGACGTGAGGCCGGCAGAAAACGAGGGCCGTCCGGCCGCAACGACGATCAACGCCCTCACCGAACCCGGGCTCCGGAATCGTCCATGCCGATTCCGGAGCTTTTCTTGGGCCGGAAACCGTGCTATTTTACGCTCGAATGCGGTTGGGATCCGGAGCCGGCGGGGCCTCGGGCAGGGGGGAAACCTCGCGGGCAGGAACAAAGGCCACGGATGGGACGGAGAACGAAGCTGGCGGCAATGCTTCTGGGGGTGACCTTGGCAGGCGCAACGGTCATGGGGAGCCGCATCCATGCCTTTTCGCTGACCACGAAAAAGGTGCAAGGAGTTCTGGGAGCGGGTTTGGTGTCCGGAAAAGCGCCGGGAGAGCATGCACGGGAACCCGGCAGTCCGGCTGAAACACCGGCCCATGGGCAACGCGATCGGGGACCCGTCCTGGCGGCGGGGAGCAGGCAATCGAGAGGAGGTTCACAGGTGGATTCGGACTTGACCGATAAGGACAAGGCGTTGCTGTTGGGCTTGGCTCGATCGGCCATCCGCGCCAAGCTGGCGGCCGGTGCACGGGTGGAAAGGGCTCAGGAGCTCTCACCGGGGCTCCTGGAGAAAAGAGGGTGCTTCGTCACCCTTCAAAAGGCCGGTCAACTCAGGGGATGCATCGGGACCATCGAGCCGGTTCAGCCTCTGTGGGAGGCAGTGGAGGCCAATGCCCTCAATGCAGCGTTCCGTGATCCCAGATTCCCGCCCCTCAGTACGACGGAGTTGGCAGCGGTGGTCATCGAAGTCAGTGTGCTCACCGTCCCGCGGCCCCTGCCCTTCACGAGCCCCGAGGACCTCAAGAGGCAGTTGCGTCCGGGGGTCCACGGGGTCATCCTCAGCCGGGGGCGGCACAGATCCACCTTCCTGCCGCAGGTGTGGGACCAGTTGCCCGACAAGGAAACGTTCCTGACGCATCTGTGCCAAAAAGGAGGGATGGGGTCCCTGTGCTGGAAGGACCCCGAGACGGAAGTCCAGGTCTATGAGGCCGAGCATTTTTCGGAATAGAGGCACCTTGCGGTCCATCGCACCAAAGGAGGGTTTGACCCTCATAGAATGAAGCCATCGACCACACGAGAGGTATAATAGATGGAGCGTCCTTCCTCCTCAGCGGCCAAGAGCCTGTCGCACCGGAATTTCTCCACCAAGAAATGCCCATACTGCAGCACCCATCTGGGTCTGAACGAGCGCGTCTGCTTCGCCTGCAAACACAAGGTCGGCAGTGTCAACCAGGACGGAATAGCCAAGAAGCCCTTCCACTGGAAGGCCTACCTGGCGAGTCTCATTGCGTGGGGGGCCCTGATAGCGTTCTTGTGGTGGGCTTTCTTCTGATGGGGACACCGGCCCCCCCGCAAACGCCGCCCGGGATGGGCAAGCCGCTGCGGGACAGGGGCAAAGGCCCCGCCCAATGAGCCGGCGTTCCACCATGCACGGAGAAACCTTGCACATCGACGTGGCGATTGCCGCGCCTGTGCCCAAACCCCTCACCTACAGCGTACCCGAATCCCTCGTTTCGGGTTGTGGACCGGGAACGAGGGTGCTCGCGCCCCTCGGGGCCCGGAACGTCACCGGATACGTGCTGGGCCACAGGTCCGACCCACCCACGGACTGCGGAGACATTCGCCCGATCCTCGACGTGCTCGACGCCTTTCCCCTTTTTCCCGCCGGCATGATCCCCTTTTTCGAATGGGTGGCCGACTACTACTTCTATCCCCTGGGGTTGGTCATCAAGGAGGCGCTGCCTTCCGGCGTCAACGTGCTCGAGGTGCCCCTGCTTTGCCTCGGGCCCCGGGCACCGGATGCGGCGGGAAGGGAAAAGGCGACGGCCTTGGAGCGGCGGGTCCTGTCGTTTCTATCCCAGGACAAATCCTTGCCTCTGGAGAAATTGGCGCAGCAATGGGAAGGACCGCTGCCCCACTCCACGTTTCTTTCCCTGGAAAGGAGAGGATGGATCGTCAGAAGCCGGCAAACCAAACCGGGCAGGGTCCGACCCCGGCAAGAGCGCTTCGTCCGGACAGGCCCGGAAGGCTTCCCGCGGACCGAAGCCGCCCCCCGCCGGCAGGAGATCCTCGAGGCGGTGGCGGCGGACGGAGAAATCCCCCTCAGGGCCCTCCAAGGTCGTTTCCCGCGGGCAGCCGGGCTCATCGGCGCCATGGTGCACGAGGGACAGCTCGAGCTTGTGACCAGGCAGGTGTACCGGGACCCGTTCGGGGACGACATCCTGCCCGACCCCCATCCTCCCCCACTGAACGAGGAACAGAGCAGGGCCATGTCCGTGATCGGGGGACGGCTGGGCAGCGGTTTTTTCACGTGTCTGCTCAACGGTGTCACCGGCAGCGGAAAGACCGAAATATACCTCCGGACGGTGGCTCTCGCCAGGGACCGCGGTCTCACCTGCCTGGTGCTGGTTCCCGAGATCGCACTCATCACCCAGACGGAGCGGCAGTTCAGGGCCCGGTTCGGGGACTGCGTCGCCGTGCTCCACAGCGGATTGACAGCCGGTGAACGCTACGATCAGTGGCTCCGCATCCTGCGTGGGCAGGCCCCCATAACCATCGGTGCCCGTTCGGCCATCTTCGCCCCTTACGAAAAGCTGGACCTTATCATAGTCGACGAGGAACACGACGAATCCTACAAGCAGGACAACCATCTGCGGTACCATGCACGGGACCTGGCGATCGTCAGGGCCAGAATGGACCATGCTCTGGCCGTGCTGGGCTCTGCCACGCCTTCGGTCCAGTCCTGCCACAACGTGCAGACGGGACGATACGGCCAGGTCCGCCTCCTTCACCGGGTCCAGGACAGACCGTTGCCCGAGGTGGAGGTGGTGGAGCTGCGCGGCTCGGAAACCCGGAGCACCGGGGCGCCCCTCATTACCCGGAGACTGCGGGAGGCCATCACCGACACGCTGTCGCGCAAAGAGCAAGTGCTCCTTTTCCTGAATCGGCGCGGCTTCGCCACCTTCCCCCTGTGTGCAGCCTGCGGAGGCCCCGTGAACTGCCGGCATTGCGACATCACCCTCACCCTGCACCGGGACCGCAACTTGTATCAGTGTCATTACTGCGGGTTTGTCCGGCCGGCGGCGGCAGGATGTCCCCGGTGCGGATCTCCTAAGGTGCGGCGCATGGGCATCGGAACGGAGAAGGTGGAGGAGGCGGTGCGTGGGCTTTTTCCCCAGGCCCGGGTGGCACGGATGGACAGGGACGCCACCTCGCGAAAAGGCAGCCTCCTCTCCTTGCTCAAGGGCGTCCGGGACCGGGATACGGACATTGTGGTGGGGACCCAGATGGTGGCAAAGGGCCATGACTTTCCCGGCATAACCCTCGTGGGCATCCTGTGCGCGGACCTTTCCCTCGGATTTCCAGATTACAGGGCCGGAGAACGGACCTTCCAGGTCCTTGCCCAGGTAGCCGGCCGCGCCGGCCGCGGGGACTCCCCGGGCCGGGTGATTCTGCAAACCTTCAACCCCCGGCACTTCTGCATCGAAACGGCCCGGCTCCAAGATCACGACGCCTACTATGCACACGAGATCACCTACCGCAGGGAACTGGGGTATCCGCCCTTTTCCCGTCTCGCCACCGTATGGTTTCAGGGAAAGGACCCGGGGGCCGTCGCGCGGCATGCCAAGGAACTGACCGCGCAGTGCCGCGCCGTGATGGAGGGCAGTCCCCTCTACGGGAAAAACGTGGAGCTGCTCGGTCCGGCCCCCGCTCCCATTGCGAGGATAGCCGATCGGTACCGCTGGCACCTGCTTCTCAAGGGGTACGCCACCAAACCCTTTAGAGCCTTTCTCCTGGCCGTGAAGGACACGTTGCAGACGGGGCGGACGTCTCGACACGTGCAGGTGGTCCTGGATGTGGACCCTGTTTCCATGCTCTAGGCGATGGGCGAGAAGAAAGCACCCGACATTCCCGCAAGGCTCAGCGCACCGTGACCTGGAACGTCACGACGCCGCTGCTGCCATGGCTCAGGGTGCCGGTGAAGGTCCATGTGATCGCCCCCGTGGCCCCGATCGCCGGACTGCCGATGGCGCAATGGGTCAGTTCCGGGGGCAGGCTCCCGCAGGCGGCGTCGGCGAAGGTCGTGAAGGCGGGGGTGACGTCATGGATGGTGAGGCCGGACAAGGAACTGCCGCTCACGTTTTCGTAAGTGACGGTGTACGTGAGCACGTCCCCTGGGCTCGCCGCTGTCCTGTCCACGGTCTTTCGCAGGACCAGTCCGGCGTCGCCCTGCAAGGTTATGACCGTCAGGTCGGTCACCGAATAGGCCCGGGACAGGGCCGGCGACGCATTGGTCCAGGTGAACTGGGCCGTCAGCGTGACATGGTACTGGGCGTTTACCGGGGCATTGGCCGGTGCGAACACCTTCAAGATCAAGCATAACTCAGTTCCGGCCTCCACGGTCACCGGACCGGTAATCGGGAGATCCCCCCCATCGACGGCCCCGTTGCAGTTGACGTCACGATACAGCAAGTGGTTCCAGCCTGTGAGGTCCGGGGAGGCCGAAACGGCCGCTGCGAACGCTATCTGGCCGGCGCTGCCTGAAGTGAAGGTATGGGGGTAGAACACCACCGAACCCGCGGTCACCGTCCGTTCGTTGTTGGGTACGAAGGTGTTGGCACGAACGTCGCCGAAGGCGACACCTGCGTAAACCGTTTCCGGGACCGGCGTGAAGGTCACCGTGTCGGAAGCACGATCATAGACGCCCCCCGTCGTGCCCGCGCTGCCCCCTGTGGACAGGAAGTTGGCGGGGTTCCTCTCGGTGATCCTGAGGCTGTTTCCCGTCGTCGAGCCCGGCAGCCACAAGGTGAACTGCCCGGAGGCATCGGTGACCGCAGTGCTGTAGGTGACGGCACCCGCGCCGTCGGTGGCATAGACGGTGACGCCGGGGATTCCCGCCTCGCCGCCGTTCTGGATCCCGTCGTTGGCGGTGCCCCCGCCGTCGCCGTTGTCGCAAAAGACCGTGCCGGTGACCGTACGGCCCCCGTACAGGCCGAAGTTCTGGTCGGCAAGGGCCGCCCCGTTCACCACGACCCCTGTCCTGACCTGGTTCGGTGCTTCGGACCCTCCCCAGTCCGGCGGCAGGTGGGGAGTGGTATCCGTGAGGGTGGCGTTGTTGTCGAGAAGCAGGGTGTACGTCCCGTTGGGGATCGCGGGGAAGGTGTAGGCGCCGGTCGTGGCGTCCACCGGGGCCGCTTCCAGGGCGGCTCCCCCCGTGTGCGCCACGATCTTGACATGGAGCCCGGCGATCCCGGTCCCCGTTTCATCGACGCCTTTGACCCCGTCCTGGTTCCGGTCGTTGTAAACGAACCCGGACACGGGATAGCCCACCAGGCCGCAAGTCACGGCAAAGACGACGGTTTGGGAGGTACGGGAGTGTCCCTGCTGGTCCGTGGCCACGACCCAGACCGCGTAGTATCCGTTGGTCACCGCTGCGGTGTTCCAGGTCATCTGCCACAGGCTGATGTCACCGGCCGCATGGGCCGTGGCCGTCCCGATGAGCACCGGCGCCGTTCCGGCATCGGGTGTGCCGTCGCCGTCCCCGTCGCGCTGGTAGTAAAATGCCACGTGGGCAACGGTACTCGTAGGGGTGCCCCCCACCAGTACGAGGGTGTCCAGCACGGTCGCGTTTATGGTGGAAGGGGCGCAACCCGCCACCGAAAGGCCGGTGATGTAAGGGGCCTGGAGGATGCCGTCCTGTGGTGTGAGGGGATCGCCGAAAACGAAGGGGGCGTCGACCGCAGCGGTGAAATCCCCCGCGAAGACCACGTCCTTTTGCAGCGGGTTCGTGTTGCTGTTGGCCGTCGCGTACCCCAGGGAAAACGGGGTGGTGTGGGTGATCAGTTGGGTCCCGCCCACGTTGAATGCCGAAAGGGGGACCTGGATGTCCAGGAGCCAGTCGCCGCCTACGGCCCTCTGATCGATGACCCGGCTGCGCAGGAAGTCCACGTGAGTGGGACGCGGGTCAAAGTCCGGGAAGATGGCCGCGTCCACGGAGAAAACGGGTGACAGACCGCTTGGAATGGCCTGGCTGGGTGCGTTGTCGTAATACACCTCCAGGTCGTCGTAACGATTGGCCGACCCGCCTATGTTGCCGTCAAGGCGCAGGATGAATTCCTTGTAGCCGTCGCCGTCCATGTCGATGAGCACGGACCAAAACGCAGATGTGTACGGATCGTCGTTGGAGCCCCCGTCGGGGGTGGGCGTCAGGGGGCTCCTGGCAAGGCGCATCCGTGTGAACATCACGTCGTTTATCAGATCGAAGGCGACGTAGACACTGGGCAGATCGCCGGAGGCGCCCGAAGTGATGTCCGTTTCCTGCTGGGGGGACGAACCCCCCGTCGAGTTGTCCGAAGAGCCGCTGCGGTCTTTCAGGGCCTCGCCCAGGTTCGTGTACCCGTACCAGCCGAAGTACACGGACGTGTGACCCGCGTCCGGCCATGGCGCCGGATACATGGCCCCAGCACCCTGGGGCCAGAGCACCAGGACAGCCGCCACCACGGCAAGCCGTATCACCGACCGCGCCACGCCCCAGGTGTCTCGCTGCGGCGTTCCGGTTCTGGGTCCTTTCGGTCTCATTTCAGAAAAGGTGCAGCCTTTTCAAGAGGTCCTCGTCAAACTTCATGCGAAACCGCACATAGAAGCCGCCCGCGGTGTAGTCAATGCCGTTCAGGTCACGGTCCTCGAGCCCGAGCACGTTGTACCCGACGCCGAGCCAGGTGTCTTTGCTCAAGAGGCACCCCACTTCCGCGCCCAGGCCGTACTGACGACCGGAAAGGGTCCCGTCACCGAGCACCGCTGCCATGACTCCCACATCAAACCGCTTCGTCAGGTCCAGGGTCACCCGGCCGCCCACAAGTTGCAGAAAATAGCGGTCGGTGTCCCCGAAATCGGTCTGCTGCGTCAGCTTGCAGGCGTACCGGCCGGTAAGAGTCCAGGGCCGATCGGTGGGTGCCCTCCACCCGGGCCAGCGCGGCTGGAGGTTCGCGGTGGTCGAAAACACGTGCACCCCGCGTTGTGAACCGTCATCCGAGGTTTGGTCGTCCTCGTGTTTGATTTCGTACTTGAAAAGGCCGCTTAAAAGGTCCGTGGCCACGTCCCGGTACGCCATGCCGAACAGGAGCCGGCCTTCCATGTCGCTGCCGCCCGCAGGGCCCTGGTGCTGTGCCAGGCTCAGGATGGTCTTTCCGAGCAAGGTCCAACTGTCGTTCAGCTTGTACGCCACTCCCAGGGTGTTGAGCAGGCTGTCCACCTCGGTGGCACGACGCAGCTCGAGGCGGGCCGTGCCGCGCCACAGGGCGCTCGGCTTGTAGTCCACGGCGCCGGTAACGGCCGTGGATTCCGAGTCTTCCCGGCCTGCGATGGGATGGACGCGCTCGAAGGTGGTGTTGAGTCTCAGTCCTTGACCGACCGTCCACAGGTTGCGCAGGCCCAAGGCCGCCTCGGCCTCGCGTCCGTTCACACCCTGACGTGCACGCGTTTCGCTGAAGAGCACGCCGTCTTGCATGTACCGGGAGTCGATCCCCAGGACCGTCGTGTTGCGGGTGGCCGAGTCGCTCAATGCGTAGCGGCCCTCGAGGGTCGAAAGCAGCTCGTGCCGCGCATACAGCTTGGTCTTGTCGGCAACCTGGTAATCGGCGCCCAGCGCCAGGGCATTGGCCCGCGGGTCGTACACGTCCTGTTCGTACTCGCCGTGGATATCCAGCTCGGGCCGCCACTGGGGCTGGTACCCCAGCTTGAGGCGGGCGCTGAGAAGGTCCACGTCGGGACCTGCCAGTTGGGTCGGACTTGCCGGTGTGCTGGTTGCCTCGGCCCAGCGAAGACCCGTCTCAAGCCGCAGGTTGTGGGGCAGGCTTTGTTCCAGGTAGCCCTGTACGCCCTGCCGTTTCCCCTCGGTGAGAACGTCCTGGGTCCAGAGGCCCTCACCCACGAGGCTCAGACGATCGTTTACCCGAAACGCGCCCCGGGCCCTGGCCTCGCGACGCCCGCCGGTCAGGGAGGACAGGGGATTGTCGAAGAGGGAATCGGTTTCTCCCGCCTGGGCATGCACCTCGCTGCGAGGGGTGCGGTGGACCAGGGCGATGCGTTTTCCCACCCCGCTTCCCACACTGTCTTTCTCCGTCTGGGCGACCTCTGCGATCAGGTGGCTGTGCGCCCCCAGCCGCACAGTGGTGTTGATGCTGCGCAGCTCGGCGTTTTCGACCGGGTCCTCGTCTTGCACCCAGGCCCCGCCCACCTCGATACGGTCCGTGAGGGCCATTTGAACCTCCGCACCGGTCAGCCAGTACTGCGGGCCGTGGCCCTCCACCTCATAGGTCACGAGGATGGCGATGGTGTTCAAGTCCCGATCCACGCTCGGCACGGGCCCCTTGAACAGGACCCGGCCGGTGAACCATTCGACGGTGTAATCCGTGAAGCGCTGGCGTGTTTCGCGCTTCAGGATGACCCCGGGCTGCTCCCGGTCCCGAACCAGGACCTCCACCCGTTCGCTGTTTTCCACAATGGGTGCCGTGTGCAGATAGTAAGGACCGGACGTGCCGTTGGCGCGGATCTCCTCGATCACCTGTCGGCTGCTCTGCTGGCTGGCAAACACGTTTGTGCGCACCCGGGGATGATCGAAGTGGTGTCTGATCCCCGTCAGGCTCCGACTGTAGGTGCTCAGTTCCCGCGCCGGGGTGAGGGATTCGGTGGTATAGTCGCCATAGAGCAGATAGGACCGGTTCTTGTCGATGCGCACGTAGAGCCTGCCGGTGGACTGGGCGTCGAAGCCCCTGACCGACGCGTCGCCGTAAACCGGATAGAACTCGTCTGGCTGGATGTCGCGGAACAGGCGCTCCCCCTCGGCCTTGTCCGAGTCGTAGGAGGCAGTCAGAAGGCAGTCGCCCTTGATCTTGCCCTTGAGAAAAAGCACCGTCCTGCCCTGAACCCGGCTCGAGCTTCCCGATTCGGCCTCCACCAGGGCCTCTATCTGCTTCTCGAAAGGGTCCTCGACCGCGGCAGGCTCGATGGCGCCAAGCTTCATGTTGCGCAGGTTCATGCGGCCCTCCACAATACCCACCGCAAGCAGGGGCCGCAGGTACGGCCTGAAGGAGATGGACTTCTCCGCCTCGATGGTCCCCGTGCTCACCCGGACTTGTCCCTCGCCGGGCTCCGAGGGGGGGATGAGGGGGTACTCTGCCTTGCCACCCTCGAGGAACACCTGCGTTCCAGGCTCGTTGGGGTCCAGGTCCGTGACGTCGAAACGGCCTGTCTCGGTTTCCAGGGTGAGGGGCATCCTGGCGGTCACCGGGGTGCCGCGTTCGTCGGTCAGGGCCACCTTCAGCGCAACGGGCGTCGTTCCGTCGGCCACCGGGGTGCCCTCCGGTAGCGACAGGATGAGCCGGGCCGCCCCGCCCGGGGCCGTGACGCCGATCCGGCACCGGCCCCGTTCATTTCCGAACCCGTCCCACTGGGCCACCTCGATGACGTTGTCCCCCGGGGCCAGTTCCACCCCCACATACTCCCACACCTGGGTTTGGTTGGCAGCCATACCCGCACGCAGGCCCACCCTGTTTTCGGGGATTTCCCGGCCGTTGACCTGCAACGTGAAACGTGCGCCCAGGCTGCCCTTCACCCGAACCCGCAGTTGTTGGGAGGGCACGGTATCCCCATCCTCGAGGTCCAGAAAGCCCAGGTCGTTGTCTCCAAGGGCGGCCAGGCGCAGCGCCATGGCGTCTGCAGCCGCCTCACCGGCAGGGGGGACCTGCGGCAGGTCCGACAGGGGCCCCTCGGGCCGGGATGCGCCGGGGGGGAGGGCCGATTCGGATGCGATCTTGCCGGCACGCACCGTGCCGCTGGCCGGCCGGGCCCGCAGGTCGCTGATCTGCGCGGGCTCCCCGTCTGTGGTCAATGCCGTTTCGAGAGATTCGGCAAGCCCGGCCTCTGGGGCGCCGTAGCCCGCGCGACGCGCCTCCACCGCGGCGAGGACGGCGTCGGTCCCCGAGACTTCTGCAAAGTTGACCTTGTGCAGCTCTGCCTTGTGCACATCGGCGAAGCAGGTGTACCCGTCGCCGGCATGCCGGTTCGACAGGGGCGCCAGCACGCTGCCCGGAGGCAGGGTCGTCCTGTCGACCTTGAGGACGTGGGTCGCGGCGCTCAAGCCGTAGAGGCTGTACATGCCTTCCTGGTCGGTGATCACGAAGGTGCCGTCTTCCATATAGAGCCGCACCCCGGGGATGCCCGGCTCCCCCGGGTCCTGGCTGCCGCTGCCGTTGCGGTCCACGAACACCTTTCCCACCACAAAGCCCTTGTCCGTGAACGCACCGCCTCGCACCAGCACGGTGGCGGACGCCAGGTTCGAGGTCGACACGCCGAACCCGGTGGTGCCCAGGGCACTTGCCACGTTTCGGTTTTCCCCCAGGCGCGTGCCGGGGCCGATCCGTACCCGGTAGCTCAACACGCACTCCTGGTCGATGGCCATATCGGGCAGGGCGAACCCGAGCCGCGGCCCGGCGCCGCCCTGAGGATCGGGGACCCGGACCCCGTCCAGCCGCGTGCTGCCGCTGCGGTACGCGAAACCAAGGGGCAGAAGGTCGGTCAGGACCGGGTTGACCAGTGCGAAGCCCGTCCGGTTCCTGATCCGGACCGTGTAGCGCACGAATTCCCCCAGTTCGATCGTCGAACAGGAAGCCGTCTTTTCGATGAACAGGCCCGCAGGGGGGTCGGCGTCCACGGGGACGTCCAGGTTGACGTCCCCTGTGCCCAGGCTCACCTCGAAGGCGTCACCATAGGACCCTCCGGTGCGGTCGAACCCGAGATGGATGGTCCGCCCCGGGTCGAGAAGTTCCGCGGGCACCAGGGACGGGAACCTGTAGCCGTTGGGCGGCTGGACCGCCAGTCGGTAAGTGCTCGGCAAGACACGCGGAAAACGGAAGGCGCCGTTGGAGCTGGTGACGACGGTGCTCGGGGCCGGCGTTACCCCGTCGTCCTGGAACACCACTGCCGGACCGCCGGCAATCCCGCCGTTTCCCGCCCCGGTTACGTCCACCAGGGTGACGGTCACCCCGGCAACCGGGACGTTGGTCCGGCTGTGGAAGACGATCCCGAACGGGTCGATGAGCAGGCGTGCCGGGGCAACGGCCCCACAGCCCGGGACCGTTGCGAGCAGCACATCGTCGGTCATGGTCTCGATGGCCCCGTTGCCGGGTATGGCCGTGCCCCCGCGTGTGGGCACCGGCGGAGTCACCCGGAAGTAGCCGGAGTTCGGACCGGACTCGCGAGCCTGAAGCACCTCCGTATCACCGGTCAGCGTAGAGGTCACGTGCACGGTGATGACCTCCGCCTCGTTCGGATCCAGGTTGCACGCCGCGTTGTCCACCTGGATATAGAGCAGACTGCCGATCGTCGTGCTGTCCAAGACGCGGCTGAAGGTGTTGTCCTCATAATATCGGATCGTTGCCGGCGCGCTGCGCACGGAAACGACGACCTCGTTGGACGCCGTGACCCGGGGGGTCCCGTCCGGGCCCGCATGGTAAAAATAGCCCGTGTTGCTCACGGGGACGTTGGCGTTGTCGTGCACACGCACAATGAAGCGCAACTGAAGGGCCTGGGCGCTGCCCAGGGTCGGTACGCCGTAGGCCACCGCATCCACGTCGGCGGGTGCAGGCGGTGTGGTGCTGTACCGGTGCAGGGGGTCTGCCCGTCTATGATAGAGAAGCGTGCCGTAAGGCGGGTCGAGACAGCGGACAAGGCTCGTGTTGGGGGGCAGCGCGTCACGCAGCAGCACGTAGGCGCCCGGTGCCCCGTCCACGGTCACCGGCTGCGCGGCGGCCATGGTGTTGCCGATGTTCGCAGCGTTCAGTGTGAAGGTGATCTCGCCGCCGGGCTGGGTCTCACCGGGCACGGCGCTTTTCATCACGGACAGCACTGCAGCCTGAGTGGTCGTGACGCAGTCGTGGTTGGTGTACACGCCGCCGGCAAGCGTCGTGACGGTCAGGACCAGGTCGGCTCGTTGCCCGATGGGGACACCGGCGGGCACGGCCCCCTGGACCAGGATCGCCGTCGAGGCGCCGACCCCTAAGGTGAACACGCTGTCGGGCCCCAGGATGGGTTCGCCCGGGTCGGCACGCCCGTTGTCGTTGAGGTCGTGGACGACGAGAAGCCCCGTCAGATCGTAGTGGTCCCCCGAGGACGCGTTTGCCGCCGCGGCCCTGACCGTGGCCGGAGCATTGCCCCGGTTGATGAGCCGATGGCTCAGGCAGACCGGTGCGCCCGGGGGAGCGGACACGCACTGGTCTCTCGTAAGCGTCAAGGCCTCGAGCGCCTGTACGACTATCCGCACCGCATTGGAATCCAACGTGACCGGGTAGCCGGTGGCCTTGTCCGTGTACGTGAGCCGTGCGCGGTTGCTCAGGGTGACGCCCGCCAGGGGGAACGACGTGTAGGACTGCTCGCCTGCCCGCAGCTCCGTGAATACCGTACCGAGAAGGACAAACACCACGGCCCCGATCAGGCCGTATGTTTCTGCCCGCATTCCCATGCCGAGTCCGTCGCGGTACTGCCGGCCCTTGCCCCCTGTCCCGGAGGCCCGGGGCACCGGAGACCGCCCGCGTTGGCGTCTGTGCGTGGCCCGCGCCTGTCCCGGACCCTCCGGGGCCGGGACAGGCGCGGGATGACTCGGAAGCGGCACTAGGGCAGCGGAACGATCTTCAGGCCGAAGTACACCACTGCGGAACCTCCGGCTTGGAGCGTGCCGATGTTTGCCGTGATGGTTCCGGTACTGCCGTCTGCAGGCGCCGTACATGCCGTGAAGGTGGCGCCCCCGTCCTTTGTGAAGACCGCCACGCCGGTCGCCGTGGTGGTCCCGTCTCCGTTGTCGTAGACGGTGTAAGGGGGGGTTGCGTCCGTCACGACCACACTGGTCGCGTCCGCGGTCCCCGTGTTCGTGATGGTCACCCGGTACCGCACGCACGCGCCTGGAACGGCCCCGGTCGTGATCTGGTTCACCGAGTAGGCGGTGTCGGCCGTGCCGTCGCAGGCAGCATCCAGGGCCTGCGCCTTTGTCAGACTGAGCTGGCCGGAGATCACCGTGGTGGTATTGGTTGCCGATTCGGGCGGCGGTGCAGCGGTCGAGTAGCTTCCCTGGGTGGCGGTTGCCGTCAGCACGGCCTGGTCCACCGTTCCCGCCACGGCGCCGGCCGGGGCGTACACCTTGACAAAGAGCGTCTTGGAGACGCCGGCGGTCAGACCGCCGAAGGAGCTGATGTCGGTGACGATGGGATCACTTGCGTCCAGTACGCCGTCGGCGTTTGCGTCGTAATAGATCGCCGACGTGAAACCGGCCGCCGTATGGGTGACGGAAAGAGTCACGGTGCTGGCCGTGCCGTCGCCCTCGGTCACGTTCCCGTTGTTGCTTATGGTATGGGTGTAGACCACGGCGCCCCCCGGGAAGACCTGGCCGGCATTGTCCGGCGTGACGTTGATGCTGCGGACCTGCCTGATCACCACCTCGTCGTGCTTGATGTCGAAGGCGCCTGTGGTGCCCGAAATGGCACGGAAGTACCCGTTGTAGGGCCCGGCCGGGGCGGTGGGCGGAAAGGTGATGTCGGCGAAAACGTGCTTGTTCTCGTTCGGCAGAATGATGCCGGTGTTGGTGATCACCGTTCCCCCCGCGTCCTTGAACACCACGGTGACTCCCGGCGGGAAGGAGGTCACGGCAAAGGTCGGGTCCGTGCTCGCCTGGAGCAGGTAGCTGTCGGCCACGGCACTCGTGTTGTTCACATAGAGGTCAAAGCGCACGGTGCTTCCCGGATTTACCGTTAGGCTCACCACCGCATTGGCCTCGGGCCCCTGGCCGAGACCGTCCGCGGCGGTGGCCCCACCCGCGATGGACACGTTGTTGGTCAGGTCCACGCTCGCCGCGGTGATGGCGTTGAGGGTGTCCGTTGCCGTGGCGGACACGTTGGTGTCGAGGGATGAGGTGGCGGTCTTTTGCACCGTGTAAGGCCCGACCCCGCTCACGCCCGGGGGCAGGACCGCCTTGAGGACGACGGTCAGGGACGCCCCCGCGGCCAACGGACCGGTGTCCACCACCCCGTCGCTGTCCGTGTCGAGTAGCTGGGTGACCCCGTCGGGACGGAACACCACGAAGCTCGTTCCCGTGGGAAACAGGCTGTTGTGCACGGTGATATCGAAGGTGTCTGTCTGGTTCCCGTTGTTGGTCACGATGTTGTTGAAGGTCACGGTGGAGGACTGGGCGGCACCGGCCACCGTGTCGCCTGTGATCGACACGGCCGCGGTGGGCGTGATCGTGAAGTCCACCGTGTTGGTCGTCCCGCTGATGGTGGTGCCGCTGCCGTCGTCATAGGTGTAAGTGGCCCTGTTCTGAATGGCGCCTGCGGCGTAGCCCGAGGTCACGACCACCTTGAAGCTCACCGACTGGCTGACACCCGCGCCCACGGTGCTGATCGCCGCCGTCACCGTCCTGGTGGCGCCGCCGTACTGGTAGTCGATGGTCGGGGAGGGGCCGCCCGGGTCTCCGCCGGCTGCATCGGTCAAGGCCGTGGCGCCCGTCACGCTCCAACGCCCGCTTCCCGCAACGTAGGTGAACCCGGGCGACAACACATCGGTGAGCACGTGGTTGAGGGCGGCGGTGTTGCCGCTGTTTGTGTAGGTCAGGGTGACCGTGTACTGGGTCGTGCCGTCCGCGGACCCGGAGGTGGTTGGGGTGATGGACTTGGTGACGTTGATCACGGCGTTGCTCGTCACGTTCACCGTGTCGGTGTTGCTGGCGGACTGCCCGCCGTCGAAGACGCTGGTCGCGGTCACCGTTATCTGGGCCGACTGGAGGGCCGCAGCGCTGCCCGGAACCGTGCCGACCACCACGAAGCTATAGGACTGCCCCGCCTCCAGGGGCGGCGTTGTGGTGATGGCGGTGGCGTTGTCGGCGATGCCGTCACCGTTGGCGTCCGCATAGAAAACCACACCGGTCAGGTCGAAGTTGTCCGCGGCCGACTGGGTGACGGACAGGGCGAAGGAATCGTCGCCGTTGCCCGTGTTCGTCACCACGTGGGGGAAAACCACCGGACTTCCTGCCGTCGCGTACTTCGTGTTGTCTGCCGTGAGCGTGAGGCTCGCCACCTGCTGGATCACCGTGTACACGATGTTCGATGTGGCGGAACGAGAGATGCCGGAGGAATCGGTGTAGGTCGCCGTGGCCTGGTTGCCGATCTGGGTCCCTGCCAGGGGTACGGACTGGGCCCCGACCGGGGCACCAAGGGTCGAGAGAGCCATGCCGCAGAGGCAGGCAAGAAGAACGGTCCCCCTTCGCAGAAACCCGAGTTTTTCGCACTGTGCTTTTCTCTTCATGTTGGTGCCTTTCCCGCTGGTGACGGCGCCGAAGCCGGCGCCACCTCTTGTTGATTCGATGGGTTGAAACGCTTGGCCTGCCGCTGCTGAAACTACGTTACCCTTTCGGGCGCCTTGGGCCGATCGTGGGACAGGGGTCTTGTTGGCGCACCAGGCCCTCTGATCAGGGGAACCCTCGCGCTGGAATCGCTCCGGGCCCTTGGGGTGGGTGTTGCCCACCGGGGGGCCGGCCGACCATGAAGGCCCGACCCCGGAGGGGCTCGGTCTTGACCCTTATCGGCTGACGAGGGCCCTTGCCTTGAGCACCACGCTGGTCCCCCCTTGGAGTCTGTCCATATCCCAGCGCAGTTGCCGGTACTCCGCCTCCGGCACCCGCTCGGTGCGCACCGTGCCGTCCCGGTTCGTGACCCGACGCATGAGCGGTACGTCCTGGAAGGTGCGTCCGTCCACCGACGCCTGCACCTTATCGGGGACCGCGGACCCCGCCTGATAGACCAGCCCCTCGGGTATGGGCAGCAGGGGCCGCAGGGCCGACACGGGTTGGTCCCCGCGATTGGTGACCACCAGTCGGTACTCGATGACCTCGTCGGGTTTGGCCTCCGTGGCTTCGACCCATTGCTCCTTGCCGTCAGGCCTGGGAACCACCTTGAAGGCTGTCAGGACCGTCGTCACAGGGCCCTCGTCTTGCGCGGCCACCGTGCCGCAGCAAAAGAGAAGGGCCGCACAGACCCCGAACCCGACCAGCCGCTGCATCACGCCTGAGTGCCTCATGATTGCCCGCCTCCTTGCCCCGAAGGGTCTTCCTCTTGTTTCATGACACATATTTCCTTAAAAAAATATGCGTTGTCAACAGAAGTAGTCTTTGTCAATCCTCCTGGGCTCCTGTTCAGAACCCAAAGGGCATTTGCCGGGGACCTTCAAGACCCGTGCCAAAATACCCCACTTTTCTCCGGTCGACCGGATGAGGCCCCACGCGACAGGGTCCCCGCAACCCTTCTCCCACAAAGACCCTGGCACACCGTTGTTGCACCACTGTTGCACCACCCGACCCCAGGCTTGCATCACGGCGGGATGGCTCCCACCCATGGCCTTGCGGCACGCCCCTTCGGAATGCACTGCTCGGGTCCGCCCCGTGTGGGAGAGGCGAAGCCACCGGCTTGACAGTATCCGTATGGTGTATGTCAATGACTTGACGCTTCCTGACTATTGCCGTCGGTCCGGGCCCACTTGCGCATTGCCGAGCCTGATCTGCGATCTGCCTGTTCCGCGTTGCCCTCCCGCGATCGTTGCTCGATCGGCTGATACGTCTTCGCCGCCCGCAGAGGGTCGGTGCGTCCCTATCCCCCCGCACCTGCCAGGCATCACCTTCCAGGCTCCCTACAACATCCGGTGCCCCATTTGCCCTTGACATGGAACCCCTCTTTGGCCATGGTCGCGGTCATGAAAAGCGACCTCTCAGCCCTGGCGGGAAGCACTCGCGCTCGATGTACCTGGTAAGGGCTTGCGCCTGACAAGGACGACCCACCCATCATGAACTTCGAACAGACCGCCTTTTCACGAAGAACGTCCGTGCTCCTATTGATCGCAACCGCAATCCTCTGGAGTCTGGGTGGAGTATTGATAAAGCGGATCGAATGGAACCCTGTCGCCATTGCCGGTTCCCGAAGCGCTGTGGCTGTGCTCGTCATAGTCCTGCTGCGGTGGAAATGCTCGATCACCTGGTCGGCCGCCATGATCGCAGGAGGATGCGCATATGCCGGTACGGTGATCTTCTTCGTGACCGCTACCAAGTTGACGACAGCCGCAAACGCCATTCTCATTCAATACACTGCACCCGTATATGTCGCGCTTTTCAGCGCCTGGTTTCTCCATGAAAGGATACATCGAATCGACTGGATGACTATCCTTGCAGTTTTCGCCGGATTGGCCCTTTTCTTCCTCGATGAAATAGATACTTCAGGACTCAGAGGGAATATTTCCGCGATGTTCTCCGGCATCTGCTTCGCATGGTTGACTCTTCTTATGAGAAAACAGAAGGACGCTTCACCGGTAGATTCGGTCATAATCGGCAACATCATGACAGCCCTTATCTGTATCCCTTCTTATTATGATTCTGTTCCTGATCCGGGAAGCTGGGCCGCGATCGTCGCGCTGGGGGTTGTTCAGCTCGGTCTCTCCTATTTTCTGTACGCTCTGGCCATACGACATGTGAGGGCGGTTGAAGCCATAATGATCCCCATGCTGGAGCCGATTCTCAATCCGCTCTGGGTGTTTCTTTTCATCGGAGAAAGACCTGGAGTGTGGGCACTGGTGGGCGGAACGGTCGTTATGTTTGCCATTACCTGCCGGGGGGTGTTATCGGCACGGCAGAACGTATCGGGTCATGGCTTTTCGGGGCCCTGATCATGGCTGCGGCCGGCTTACGGCTGCAGCAGCCTGAGCACCCGGCGATGGATCTGCCCTTCGAACCGACCCGATGAGGCGCACTCCACGGTCCGGACCCTGACCTTCTTTCCGTAGATGTCCTCAAACGGCACGTCCAGTTGGTACGTACAGCGGATGACGAGGCGAGTCTGCTGGGGTGCTTGCCTGTTGATCCGCACCCGCGTCGTGCGTACGGCGTTGCCGTCGAGGGGCTTTTTCCCCATTCGACCGCAATCGCAATGCCCCGGTACCGGGACCTCGACATCCTGGAGGACGATCCGTCCCCGGCTCGGGGATGCCTCGGCGATCTTCCCCCGGGGCAAATCGTGGAAGACCCGCAGCAAGGCATGCCAGGTACTCGTATAGTCACGCTCGATGAGATACACATGCTCCGCAAAGGGTGCCTCGGGCGCAGTCCATTGGGCCATGGGCCCTGCGCAGGCCCAAAGGAGCGCGACCAGTGCGACGGAAACGGCCGCCGTCAAGATCCCCGTGCCCCGGGCCGGAGTTAGGGTGTCCGGGCGCGATCCGGTCGAGACACCCTCTTGTCTGTCATCCATGTATCGCTTCATCACGCTGTTTCTCCAAAAGACCGTTCGGCCAGGCCTCGTATTGACAAAGAGCCGGATGTGTCCTTATTGTATGCTTTTTACGGTCGCAAACTGCGCTTCTTATACCATCACCCCAACCCTCTCCCAGAGTGAGAGGGGGATGTAGGAAATCGCAATTCGTGACCGCGCGCAGTATATGGGGTAATTTGGAGTCCGTTGACTCCGAGGGAAAGGGGGCGCGACCCATGAACGCAGGATCACAACGCTCGAGGATCTTTGTTTTCCTCGGCCTCTTGCTGGCGTCCGGGACATGGTGGGGGGTTGCCCCAGGGGCGACCGAAAATGGGGCATCCCAGGATGTGGCCCAAGACAAGGGGGCTCCCCGGGTATTCGTGGCAAGTCCCCGGTTCGATTTCGGCAGCGTGCTGGAGGGGGAAGACGTCTTGCACGACTTCATCGTCCACAACCGTGGAAACGCTCCTTTGCGCATACTGAGCGTCCCTTCCACCTGAGGCTGCGCGGCGACCTTCTTCACGGAGGAAGCCATCCCTGCCGGGGGCGAGGGGAAGGTAACGGTAAAACTGCTCACCAGGGGATACGGGGGAAGGCGCGTTTCCAAAGCCCTGATGCCCCGGACCAACGACCCGAAGCATCCCCAGACCAAGCTCGTCATCACCGGCCTCGTGGAAACCACGGTCACGATAGAGCCGCGGCACGTGCAGTTGAGAGGTCCCGTCGACCGGGAGATCGTCCAGGAGGTCGCCATCATACCCCACCCCAAGAGGCCCTTTGGCATAAAAACGGTGACCACAAGCATGACACACCCCAAAAGCCAGGCCCCTGTCGCGGAAAAGATCGCCCACAGCCTGCGTACGGTGGAGGACGCGACGGGCACCAAGTACGTGCTCACGGTCAGAAACCTGCAAGAAGAGCCGGGGACTTACAGTTACCTTCTGCGGCTTATCACGGACAACCCTCAGCAGCCGGAGATCAAGATAAGCGTCTACGGTCAACTGGAGGCGGCCCCCGCCAAACAGACACCGAGGCAGTGACCCGGGCCTTGGGTCCCCCCCGGGGAGCCGGCCCCCAAACGAGGCGAAGCCCCATGGAAAAGATCGAATCGGTGATTTTCGATTGTGACGGCGTCATGTTCGACTCGGGGGGCGCCAACAGGGCTTACTACAACACGATCCTGAACCATTTCGGTAGGCCGGAGCTCACCGGGGAGCAGTTCGCCTACACCCACATGCACACCGCAGACGAATCAATGATCCGTCTGTTCGGAGAAGGAGAAGACCTGGAGGCCGCCCAGGCCTTTCGCAGGAAGATGACGTACCTTCCTTTCATAGGGCTCATGCGCATGGAGCCCGACCTGCTCCGCCTCCTTGGGCGCCTGCGCCCCCAATACAGGACCGCCATCTCCACGAACCGGTCCGACACCATGCAGCGTGTGCTCGCCGATCACCGTCTGGAAGGGTACTTCGATGCGGTGGTCACTTCCCTGGACGTGGAGCGTCCCAAGCCCCACCCCGATTCTCTTTTCAGGGCACTGGAACTCATCGGCACCGCACCCGAAAACGCCGTGTACATCGGCGATTCGAAGGTCGACGAAGAAGCGGCCCACGCCGCGGGGGTCCTTCTCATCGCGTACCGAAACCCCCGCCTTTGCGCAACGTATCATATCGCTTCCCTCGGGGAGGTGGAAGGGATACTGGAAACGAGAGGTCCCGCAAGGACCTGAATCGCGGCCGAATCGCCGTTCAGAGCCTTCCCGCGGACACCAGGCGGGCGAAGTGCTCGAAAGACCGGTCGAACGTGGACTCGGCATCCACCGAAAAACAGCACCCGGGAAGCTGCCTCGATTTGAGATGGTAAGCGATGCATTCGCAGCACACGCCTTTGCGAGAGCAGGGTTCGTAGGTGCACGCGCACCGTGCGAGGTTCTTTTCCTTGTTGCATTCCATGCTGGTTTCCCATCCTCCTCTATGCCTGGGGTGGCCGGTGTCCGCCCCCCACGATGGATCCGGCTCATTGGTTGCCGAAACCGTTTTGACGACCGCAGTCGGGACATTGCCACGTGATGCCGTTGCAGGTCATACCCCACAAGTTCGCGGCCATGCATCCCTGGCATATCCCGAACCCGCAGCGGATGCAGGTCCAGCAAAAGGGGTATTGCCCGCCGCAGCAGTGGCAGGTGTGGATGCGTGTCTTCCTGCGTCTTGTTCTCGAGTCGCTCAAGGCGGATCTTCCCTCTATCGGAATGCCGAAGGCGGGAACGGCCCCCGCATTTTCCGTGGACAATCTATCCGGGCGGCCCGGTAAACGTTGTCGTTTCGTGCCACACGTGTTAGACATGGCAAGATGGAAATCAAGACCCACCCACCCGCCTGGGTGAGGGACCCTCGCCCCTCTCTCGAAAAACGGAAACACAGCATAGCACGGATGGGCGACGGAATCCACGACGCGAACGGCCGTGTGGGGAGGCGCCGCCGGAAAACGGACCTTCGGCCATCGTTCAGGCCGCCACGGCGCCGGGGCTGCCATGGTTTGCAGGGCCCCAGCAGGGGCTTGACCTGCCGGGAGCATGAAGGCCTCGAAACAGCAACCAAGCAGGCCCTTTCCCAGGCCTTTCCAGGGGGAAACCGCCCATGGAGAAAGACAAGACCATATACCTCATCGACGGCAGCGCATACATCCACCGCGCCTACCATGCCGTACGCGGCCTTTCCACCTCGCAGGGTCTGCCGACAAACGCCGTATTCGGCTTCGCCAACATGCTGCTCAAACTCTTGCAGGAGCGCCGGCCCGAATACTGCGTCATGGTCTTCGACGCCAAGGGCCCCACGTTCCGTCACCGGATGTACGAGGCGTACAAGGCGAACCGGCCGCCCATGCCCGAGGACCTTGTGGTGCAGTTGCCCCTCATCAAAGAGGTGACCCGGGGGTTCAACGTTCCCCAGTTGGAAATGAGCGGATACGAGGCGGACGATGTCATCGGGACCCTGGCCCGGCAGGCCGAAGAGGCGGGGTTTCGCACGGTCCTGGTCACGGGGGACAAGGACCTGGCCCAGCTTGTCACCAAGGAAACGGTTATCTGGGACCCCATGAAGGATCGGACCCTGGACTACGGGACGATCACAGCGGCGGAGGAAATGGAGCCGGAGCAACTGACCCAGGTGATGGGTCTCTCGGGGGACAGCACGGACAACATTCCCGGTGTACCTGGTATCGGACCCAAGACGGCCCGTGTGTTGGTGCGAAGGTTCGGCACCATCGAAAACCTTTACGCCCATATCGACCAGGTGGCCCAAAAGAACCAGCGCGACAAGCTGGTCGCCCACAAGGATCAAGCCCTCCTGAGCCTGCGCCTTGTCCGGATCGACACCCAGGTTCCCCTAACCTTCGATCCCGGTGCCTTCCGGTGCCCCTCTCCCGACAAAAAGCGGCTGGCCCGGCTGTTCAAGGAGCTGGAATTCAGGCAACTGCAAAAACTGTTTCCCATGGAGGCGGATCTGAGCGACAAAAGGTACACCGCGATTCTCACCTCCGAAGCACTGCAAGACCTGGTCAGAGAAATGCAGGAGGCCCCCGTCTTGGCGGTGGACACGGAGACCACTTCCCAGGACCCCATGCGGGCCCGGCTCGTGGGGCTTTCCTTTTCCATCCGGGAAAACGAGGCCTTCTACGTACCCTGCGGCCACCGGTACGCCGGTGCTCCTCAGCAGCTTTCGGTCGACGAGGTGACATCCCTTCTGGGTCCCCTTCTCGAGAACCCCTCCATCGACAAAATCGGCCAGAACATCAAGTATGACTGGATCGTCCTGACGCGACACGGAATGCGCCTGGAGAAGGTGCGTTTCGACACCATGGTGGCCTCTTACCTGGTAAACCCCTCCAAGAGGTCCCACAGCCTGGAGCAGATCGCCCAGGACTACCTGGATCACAAGATGATCAGCTTTGAGGAAGTGGCCGGCCGAGGGTCCGAGGCCCGCCCCTTCGATCAGGTTCCCCTGGAAAGCGCCGTGCCTTACGCCTGCGAGGACGCCGACATGACCCTCATGGCCTACCGGGTCCTGGAACCGGAACTGTGCCGAAGCGCTGTCCGGGAGCTTTTCGAACAGGTGGAAATGCCGCTCATTCCGGTCTTGCGCGACATGGAAATGGAGGGAATCTGCGTTGACAGGGACCGTCTCTATGCGCTTTCGAAATCCTTCGAAAACGAGCTGATCCAGATGGAGCAGCGCATCCATGCCCAGGCTGGTGAGCCTTTCAACATCCAGTCGCCGCAACAGTTGGGGCGTATTCTGTTTGAGAAGCTGCAATTGCCCGTTCAGAAGAAAACCAAGAAGAAGACCGGATACTCCACGGACGTGGATGTGCTCACCTGCCTGGCAGTCCGACACGAGCTGCCAGCCCTCATTCTGCGTTACCGTGCCTTGGCCAAACTCAAGTCCACCTATGCGGACGCCCTCATCGGACTGATCCACCCCGAAACCGGGAGGGTCCACACATCCTTCAACCAGACCGTCGCAGCCACCGGACGGCTGAGCAGCAGCGAGCCCAACCTCCAGAACATCCCGATCCGCACGGAGGAGGGCAGAAGGATACGGGAGGCCTTCGTGCCCCGGCCCGGCTGGTTCCTGTTCTCAGCCGATTATTCCCAGATCGAATTGCGCATCCTGGCGCACTACTCCGGCGATCCGCTGCTCATGCAATCCTTCCGGCAGGGGGAAGACGTGCACACGCGCACCGCTGCCGAGGTCTTCGAGCTCGATCCTTCCTTGATCACGGGAGAGATGCGGCGCCAGGCCAAGGCCATCAATTTCGGGATCATTTACGGAATGGGAGCCTACCGTCTGTCGCAGGAACTGGGGATCAGCCAGAACATGGCCCGCACTTACATCGATCATTATTTCAAACGATACGCAGGTGTGCAGCGCTTCATCGATGAAGCCATCGAGAAGGCGCGGGCCACCAGGAAGACCACCACCCTTCTCGGGCGCATCCGCATCTTGCCCGATATCGACAGCCCGAACCGTAATCTGCGGGAATCGGCCCAGAGAACCGCCGTCAACACCCCCATTCAGGGTACTGCCGCCGATCTGATCAAACTGGCCATGATCCGGGTGCACCGAGAACTGTCGGAGAGACGGATGGCCAGCGTCATGCTCCTATCCGTGCATGACGAGCTTCTTTTCGAATCGCCTCCCGACGAGTTGGAACAGGCCCAGCAACTGGTGAAAAGCATAATGGAGAGTGTCTTGCCGCTGCATGTGCCTCTGGAGGTGAATCTTCGCGCGGGCAAAAATTGGGAACAAGTGCATTGACGCGACCGGGCGCTCTACCGCCCTTTCACGCACCCGACCCCGTGTCCCGGTCATCGGGTCCGCCACCTTCGGGGCCGCCCAGGACCGCGAACCTGACGGCATTGTAAATGCTCTGGAAGGTCTCCGCAAAGGTGGTCGGCGAGACACGCCCCACTTCTATGAACTTCACGGTGATCTCCTTGGCGGCCTGAAGTATTTTTTCTTCCAGGGAAATGATGTCCAACCTTTCTTGAGGCTTCCTGCCGGCCCGGATGCGGCGAGCCCCTATAGCCTGAACTCCCAGCCTTCCCGGGCCAGGTGGCATTCAGAGAAGTCTTTCCGGGCCTCGGCCAGAATGGCCTCCAGCATGTCGTCCGTGTGATACGGGTCGTGGTGGAACAGATGCAGAGAACGGACCCCCGCCTCCTTGCCCAGCCGGATCCCTTCCTGATAAGTGCTGTGACCCCATCCCATGTGTGTGGCGTACTCCTCGGGGGTGTACATGCTGTCATAAATCATGACATCGGCATCCCTGGCCAGGGCGAGCAGTCGTAGATCCACGGACCGGTAATGCTCCGTGTCGCTGGCATACACGAGGCTCCTGCCTTCGTAGTCGATCCGGTACCCGTAGGCCCCGCCGGGGTGGTTCAACCGGCCCGTGGATATCCGGATGGAGTCGATCTGCCTCACCTCCTCCTCTCCGAGGGCTATGAAGGTGATGCGGGAGGGCATCTGGCTCAGGAGGATGGGGAAGTTCTGGTACTCTTGCTGGTGATGCATCGTCATTTCCAGCCCCTTGTTGATCTGATGCACCCCGTAGAGCTTGAAACGGTTCCCCTTTTGGTATGCCGGTTTGAAAAAGGGAAAGCCGTGGATGTGGTCCCAATGGGTGTGGCTGAAAAGAAAAGACGCCTCGCCCTTTCCCTCGGCCATGGGGGTTTGCATCAGCTCATCTCCCAGCACGCGGACCCCTGTCCCCGCATCGAGTATGAGCAGTTGCTCTCCGCACCAGACCGCCACGCAGGGTGTGTTGCCCCCGTAGCGCACCGTGTCCCTGCCCGGCGTCGGAATGGAACCCCTGACTCCATAGTACTTGATTTTCATGCAAATCCCCTCGAGTCGCCTCTACCAAAACGAAGCGGGCAGTGTCAAGGACGAAAATCAAGGGGCGCGTTCGCCCACCGGCGTGACATGAAGGCTCGGGGATCGGGAGCCATGGAAAGGGTTTGACGGATTTTCGGGGTTTCGGTATACAATTGTGTGCCTTGGGGCCTTCGTTGGTGCTCTTTGCGCGCACTCGAAACGACGGCCTGGGTCATCAACCTCTCACGAAACGGGTCCCTCGCGATCCCGGCGAGGCGGCCGGACACCAAGGGGCCGAAGGACAGCCTGCGGGCCGCCACGGTACCCGCAAGAAGGTGGAGGGCGACTATGCACCGCAGATTCCCTGACCGAGGGATGCCTTGCCCAGGATCCGCACGCCCCATGAACAACCCCGCGCGCCTTCGACTCCGCGCATTTGTGGCCCTTGCGATCGGGGCCGCCATCCTGTGGCCCGGGTGCACCGCGGTGTCCCGTTTCAAGAACGCCACCCTGCAGATCGCCGACGACTTCACGGGGGCCGATACCACCCTGAGAAGGAAGACCTTGCTCGCCCCTTTTTCAAACGAGTCCGGTTACGCGTACCTGGACGTGCAGTCCCTGGTGGTGACTCCCCTTGGAACTTTTCTCAAGAGCACCTGCAAGGGCGTGCTGGTGGTAACGCCGCCCGGGCCGGCCCTTTCCGGAGATAAGCCGCGCCCCCTGGCCGGAAGCGGCGCTCAGGAACCCGCCACGGGAGACCTCGCACGCACCTCAGGGGTCCAGGCCGTTGTGGAGGGGACCCTTGTGGAAATCAGCGCCGTGGAGGAAAAAGAAGGTATTTACGGTTTTCGAAGCCCCCGAAAGAAGGCTCTTGTACGGTTGCACCTCTGGATCCGGGATACCCGGACGGGGGCCAAGCTCATGGACGAATCGGTGGTCCGGAGCGTCCCGGTCTCGGATGAGGCATGGGAGAACTTGCGTCTACGGCACAGGTGCAGCCCAACGGTGCTGGCGGGGATAGGGACCCAGGCGGGCGAGGTTCTCTGTCGGTCCCTGCGCAAGATGCCCTGGAAAGGCATGGTGACAGCAGTAGAGGGCACCCGCGTCAACATTGCGGCGGGAAGTGAGGCGGGGCTCAAGAATCAACAGGTCCTTTACTTGTACGCAGACGGAGAGGCTATCGAGGCGGGGGAAACGACCTATGTGGCGCCCGGCCCCAAAGCCGGCCGTGTGAAGATCACCAGGGTGGAGGCAAACCGCTCCACAGGGGTGATCTTGGGCAAGTTCACCGGAAAGACAGGCTGGGTCATGCTCAAGTGAGGGCGGCCTCTTTCCGGATCCCTTCTTCCCGCTCTCCATGGGACGCGGCGATTTGTTCCCAATAGGCCGTTATACGTTGCTCCGCTTCCCTGCGTGTTGACAGGTGGGTGATCGTCCTGCGGAACTCGGAGCTGCCCGGCATGCCCCGTATGAACCACCCGAGTCGGCTCCTCAGCCTTCGGCACGCCCTGCCCTCTCCTTGAACGCGCACGGCCGCATCCACATACCACAGCATCAGGCCGAACTTCTCGGCAAGCGGCACGGGAGGGGGAGCCTCCCCCTCCAGAAGTGCCCGGGCCTGGGAAAATATCCACGGATTGACCAGGGCCGCACGTCCGATCATGACCCCATCGCAGCCTGTGCTTTCTCTCATCCGTATCACATCCTCGGCGCACCGGACGTCCCCGTTGCCGATCACCGGAATCGTGAGCATCTGTTTGCATTCCCCGATCACCGACCAGTCCGCACAGCCGGAAAAGCCCTGGCTCACGGTCCGCGGATGAACGATGACCGCATCGACGCCGCATTCCTGCGCGATCCGGGCTATGATACGTCCCTCGCAGCCGGAAGGGTCCCATCCTTTCCGGATCTTCACGGTGACAGGGACACTGACGGCACGGCGTACCTCCCCGATGATCGCCTCCGCCCTCCTGGGGTCCCGCATGAGGGCGGCCCCGGCTCCGCCGCGCAGGATCTTTCTTGCGGGACAGCCGAAGTTGATGTCGATGATGTCCGCACCGCGTGATACCGCGATTCGGGCCGCCTCGCCCATGACCCGGGGGTCGGCGCCGAAAAGCTGCACCGAAAGCGGTTTTTCCTCTCCGCAGGTCGTCAGGAGCTCCCCGGTCCTGGTGTTTCCCCGCACGAGCCCGTTGGCACTGACCATTTCCGAACACACCAGCGCACACCCTTTGCGTCTTGCCAGGAGGCGAAAAGGAAGGTCCGTGTAGCCCGCCATGGGGGCGAGCACCACGGGGGGGGCGAGCAGGTGGTGGCCAATGCGCATCCGTGATTTCCGACCGGCCTCGGTGCGAGCCCGGGCGTCTTGCCCGCCCCCACGTTGCATGGCGGGCGAGACGCCCGCACTCACAGGGCGTAAGAAGGAACCCTGCGGGCCGTAGCGATGATCGAGGCCGGCTCCTCAGACAGCGTCCCGATTGCAGAGAAAACCCCCACCCGCCTCGGGCCGGGGAAGTGGAGAGAATTCTCAGACACGCTCTTAGGGTATCGGAAGCGCAAAAGCAAGGGCAGGGGCCCCACGGTCCCCGCCGTTTATTGACAACCCGAAGGGGTGTCTTAGTTTTGTGGGTTGAAGTGTGCCACAAACAGTTCGGATGCTCATTCTCAGGACCCTGAACGCACCATGAGACAGAAACGCTGCTACTATGAGACGCTGGGGGTTTCCCGCACCGCGTCGGAAGATCAGCTCAAAGCCGCCTACCGCAAGCTGGCGTTGAAGTACCACCCGGACCGCAATCCGGGGGACGCGGCGTCCGAAGAGCGATTCAAGGAGGCTGCCGAGGCTTACGAGGTCCTCCGGGACGCCCAGAAGAGAAACATATACGATCAGTACGGCCACGAGGGACTCCAGGGCAGCGGCTTTTCGGGTTTTCGCGGTTTCGAGGACATATTCACAAACTTCGGGGATATCTTTGAGGAGTTCTTCGGCCTGGGCGGCGGAAGGCGCTCCCGGGGCCGGGTCCAGAAGGGAGCGGACCTTCGCTACGATTTGACCCTGAGCTTCATGGAAGCGGCCTTTGGCACGGAGGCCGAACTGGACGTGCACAAACACGAGCTGTGCACCGAATGCGAAGGATCGGGCTGTGCGCCCGGAACCTACCCCCAGGAGTGCTCCTATTGTCGCGGCGCGGGACAGGTGGCCAAGAGCCAGGGGTTCTTCACGGTTCGCACCACGTGCCCCCAGTGCAGGGGTGAGGGCAAGACCATTGCCCACCCGTGTACCAACTGCCATGGGGCGGGAGTGGCCGAGGTCCGCAAACGCGTATCGGTCCGGATTCCCCCTGGGGTCGATAACGGTTCCCGGCTCCGTTTGACAGGTGAGGGCGAGGTGGTCCGCGGAGGTCTTCCCGGAGATCTCTATGTCTTCATTCGGGTGAAGCCCCACGATTTTTTCAGGCGTGAAGACACGGACGTCCTCTGCCAGGTGCCCATATCCTTCGTCCAGGCCGCCCTGGGGGACGTTCTCAAGATCCCCACGCTGCATGGCGAACGGGATCTTACCATCCCAAAAGGAACACAGCCCGGAGATGTCTTCCGGTTCGGCGGCGAGGGTATCCCCTCCCTGCGTGGAAACGGCAGAGGCGATCAGATCATACAGGTTCTCGTGAAGACTCCCACCGGCCTGACCAAGAAACAGGAAGCGCTTCTCAAGGAATTCGCCAACCTTGAAAAGAAGAAGATTTCCAACAAGCTCAAGAACATACTGAAAGGCGGCGCCTGAGCGCCCGTCAGGGACCGACGATGTACGAATTGAAGGTAAAGAGCCGCTTCGCTGCGGCACATCGGCTCGACATGGTCGGCGCGAAATGCGAGAATCTGCACGGCCATAACTGGAACATCGAAGTCCATTTGGGGGGCGCAAGGCTGGACGGGGCCGGGGTGCTGGTTGATTTCGGAATCGTGAAAAAACACCTGGCCGCCATCCTTGAGCGGCTCGACCACCAGTTCCTCAACGAGCTGGAGCCGTTCGCACAGAAACCCCCCTCCTCGGAAAACATAGCCAAGCACATCGCCGACGGGCTGGCGGGCACCCTGCGCGTGCCCGGCGTCCGGGTCACGCGCGTAACGGCGTGGGAATCGGAAGACGCCTGCGCCACGTACATACCCGACGCCCCCTAGCCCTTCTTTCGGCTCCATCGCGCCACGAGCTGCTCGCGGGTCACAACGGCCTGTGCGTCGGCCACGTGCCGGCGAACCGTATCCAGCCCGCCCTCCTGACGGTCCACCAGAATGATGGCCTTTACCACTTCCAGGCCTTCGGACCTGGCCCTTTCTATGGCCCTGACGGTAGAGCCGCCCGTGGTCACCACGTCGTCCACGATCACCACCCGCTCCCCCGCGGCCATGTCCCCTTCGATCCACCTGGCCATGCCGTGCTCCTTGCGGGTCTTGCGTATGGAGAATGCCTTCATGGGAACTCCCCGCAGTCCGGAGGCAAACGCCGTGGCCATGGCTACGGGGTCTGCCCCGAATGTCATACCGCCTATGCCGTCCGCGGATAGACCCTCCAGGGCGTCCAGGACCAGATTACCGACAAGGAACATGCCCCTGGGATGCAGGGTGGTGGGCTTGCAGTCCACATAGAAGTCGCTGAGCGTGCCTGAAACGAGCTTGTATACGGGAGTCTCGCTGAAATGAACGGATTTTTGACAAAGAAATTCAATCAGTTCCTGCCTCATGCTCCGGCTTTCCCAAAAGAAGGTTGATTTTGCCAGCTCCATTCATTATTAAACAAGGCCCCTGCCGCACTGGAAGAAGCCCTCTGTTTTTGGGATTACAGCAAGGGCCTTGTGCCAAGAAATACTGACGGCAGCACTTCCCGGCGTAAAGAGGTCTATACCAGGTGGAACCCGACAGGTCAATGTATGGAGACGATGTGTGCGCAACCCGCCGGTGCCCACCTCCCCGATACGGCGGTCCGAACCGGGGGGTCCGCTGCTTGGCAGCGGCCTTGTGTCTTCTGCTGGCGCTGGCCGCTCCGGCTCGCCCGGAGTCGACGCCCTTGTCCCTTGCCGATACCGTCCAGGAGGCCCTCAGGGCAAGCCCCGCGCTTCGCGCTTCCCTCGAGGGAATCACCGGGGCCGAGGCCTCGAAAAACCGCCAGAGGTCTCAATTCCTGCCCACCCTCAGTGCCCACCACAGGTACACACACCATTACGAAGTCACGGGCTTCGCCTTGGGACCGGATCTTGCCTTCCTCAACCCCGAGGACACCTTCACGTTCACCACCACCCTCTCTCAACCCCTGTTTACGGGTTTCTCCCTCATCACCGGGTACCGTATGGCCGATATCCAGGTTCGCCTCGCCCGGCTCGAAGAAGCCCGTGTCCGGCAGAACGTCATGCTGGATGCCAAGCAGGCTTATTACTCGGTGCTTCAGACCGAAAGGCTCCTGGAAGTGGCAAGGCAGGGGGTCACGCAGCTTGCGGCTCACAAGGAAGTGGCCGGCAGCTTTTACGAAGTGGGGATGATCCCCAGGAACGACCTGCTCAAGGCCGAGGTGGAGCTTGCCAACATGCACCAGGAGCTGATCGTGGCCCGGAATAACCTCGAAATGGCCCGATCCCGCTTCAACGCCGTTCTGTTCAGGCCCCTCGATGCCTCGGTGAGCCTGGAGGGCATTCTCGGCCACGGCCTGATCGACATGGAGCTGTCCACTTGTCTCGAGACGGCCGCCAGGGAGCGTCCGGTGATTCGGGCCGCACGCTTGCAGTTGGAACTCGCCCGCCAGGACGTGACCCTGGCCAAGGCGGAGTACTATCCCACCGTGACGCTCAGGGGCAATTACTACAAGGTGGGGACGGATCTTCTTGCCCGGGGGGGGAAAGAAATCAGCGATCCGGACAGTTGGCAGGTGGACGCAACGGCCTCTTGGAATCTTTGGGAATGGGGCCGGACTCACCATGGCGTCCAGGCAAGCCGCAGCCGGGTGGCCCAGGAGGAGCATCGGCTTGCCCTTGCCCTGAAAACCGTGGAACTCGAGGTGAAAGAAGCGTTTCTCAAGCTCCAGGAGGCCGAGCAGAACATAGGAGCGGTGGACAAGGCCATCGAACAGGCAGAGGAGAACTTTCGCATCAGCAAGGAACGGTATCAGGCACAGGCGGGGACCTCTACGGACGTGCTGGATGCACGCACCCTGTTGACCAGGACCAGAACGAACTATTACAATGCCCTGTACGCCTACAACCTGGCCAAGGCAACGCTCTATCGGGCCATGGGCGTGGAAATCATGGAATGATGCATGCACAGGAATCCGTCCCCATCATTCGCCTGTTCCATGTCTTCAAACGTTTCGGAGCACAGACGGCCCTTCGGGATATCAGCCTCGAAGTGGAAGAAAACGAATTGGTCTTTCTGACCGGCCCGAGCGGTGCCGGCAAGAGCTCGCTGTTGAAGCTTCTGTACCTGGCCGAATCGGCCAGTGAGGGCCAGATCCTCATAGACGGAGTCAACCTTTCTCGCATCCCCAAGGCACGCATTCCTCTGCTGAGGCGCAAGATCGGTGTGATCTTTCAGGACTTCAAGCTCATCCCGACCCGCACGGTGTTCGACAACGTGGCGCTGGTCCTCGAGGCCGCCGGCCAAAAAAGGAGCTTTATCGGGAAAAAGGTGCGCCATGTGCTCAGGCAGGTGGGGATGGAAGAAAAGATGGGGCATTTTCCCTTGAGCCTTTCGGGCGGGGAACAGCAGAAAGTGGCGGTGGCACGGGCCGTCGCGGCCGCCCCCCGCATCATATTGGCCGATGAGCCGACCGGGAGTCTGGACCCCCGGTCCGCGCGGGTCATTTTGGATCTTCTGCACGGCTTCCATGGGCAGGGAGCCACCGTGGTGATCGCCACCCATGACGAGTCCCTGTACGGGAAAGGGACCCATCGGGTCGTCTTCCTGAAGGACGGTTGCGTGGATTCCGAGATCAGGCCGTGAGAGACGATGCAGCTTTATTGGCTTGTCCACAGGGCGGTGCAGGACCTTCTGGCCAACAAGTTCATCCACTGCGTGGCCATAACCACCATCTGCCTCATCTTTGTCATCGAGGGCTCTCTTGCGCTCGTTCTCGTGAACGTGAGCCGGTGGATCAGGGCATGGCAGAACAACGTGCGCGTCATGGTCTACATGGAACCGGACCTTGGGGAGGACCGGCGTCGACAGATCGAAGAAGCACTCATGGGTCTGCCGGGCGTCCGCTCCGTGGCGTTTGTCTCCAAGCAGATGGCCCTGGAGCGGCTCAAGGTACAGTTGAAGCGTCAAACAAGCCTTCTGGAGGGTCTGGAGACGAACCCTCTGCCCGACGCCTTTGAACTGCTGGCCGGCGCCGGGGCGACCCCCGGCGGGGATCCCGAGGCACTGGCCCGTCGCATCGAGTCCCTTGCGGGCGTGGAGGATGTGGAGTACGGACAGGCGTGGCTGCATAGGTTCACCCTCCTGGTGGACTTTCTCACCCTCTCGGGTCTCCTGTTGGGCGGCCTGCTGCTCATTGCCGCGTTTTTCATCACCTCCAACACCATACGGCTCGTTCTTTACAATCGGCAGGACGAGATCCACATCATGCGGCTGGTGGGCGCGACCGACCGTTTCATCAACACCCCCTTCTACATACAGGGCGTGCTCCAAGGGGGGAGCGGGGGGCTGCTTGGGCTTGGCGTGCTCACGGCCGGGTACGGGACCCTTCGATGGATGACGGATTGGCAGCTTTTTCTGGGTCCCTTCGAACCCAGGTTCCTTCCGCCGTCCCTTTGCGCCCTCACCGTACTGGTTGCCATGGCGGTGGGCTACCTGGGATGCTATCTTTCCCTCAGACACCTGACCAGGGAAAGAGGCCGGTGACTTTCGGACAAGACGGTTTTAGGGTCTTGATCTTCGTTCCGGTTAGATTGTATTTCCCTCACCCCAACCGGCCCCCGCGACGGGAGAGGCAGTACGGGGAACCGGCCCGAAACGATGACCGAGGCCGGCTTTGGGCACGGCCGGGAAGAAAGGCGGATGAGGTGGACCATGGGCGCTTCGCCCCATCACGGACCCAAGGGCTTTTTCCGGAAAACCATTGCCGCGGTCCTGTGCTGCGTTGTCACCTCTTTCCAGATGACGGGGCTCGGCATGGCCGGTCGGGGTGGACACACGCCGCAGGCTGCTGATATAGAAGCCAAGATATCAAAAGAAAAGGACAGGATCCGGTCTTTGGAAAGGCGGCAAAAGGACCTGCTCGCCTCCCTGGAGCAGGTGGAGCTCCGACTGGCACGGTCCCGGCAGCGCAGGACCGTCCTGCGTCAAGAGATGGAAGCCCTTACCCGGAAAGCGGCGCTAACCCGTGAAGCCATGAACGGTGCCGATGGCAGGATCCGGCAAACCGCGGCCCGTGCCGCCGCCCGATTTGTGGCCTATTACAAGCTCACACAGACAGGAACCGCGCCCATTTTTCTTTCTGCGGACTCCGCGCACAACCTGATATGGAGACAGAAGTCCCTCGAGCAGATCCTGACCGCAGACCAACGACTCTGGGAAGATCTGAGGGCGGAAAGAGACCGCAAGCAGACACTCGCGCGGGCCCTGGAGGCCCAGAAGAAAGCCAGGGGCACTCTGGAAAGCCGTCTGGGGGCGGAAATAGAGAAGGCACGCAGGGAAAAAGCCGAGAAGTCCCAACTGCTGGCCCGCATTCACACAGAAGAATCCCTGGCCCGAGCGGCCCTGGATTCCCTGGAGCAGGCGGCGAAGAACCTGGAAAAGACCCTCCAGGGGCTGGACGGCGGGGCGGCACCCGTCAAGGCCGGGGAGACGACCGAACAGGACCGGCCCTTCGGGTCTCTGAAGGGGCGGTTGAGCATGCCGGTGGCGAAGGGAAGCATCGTCAGTTCCTTCGGTGTGCAGAAAGACCCCCGGTTTCACGTACCCCACTACCGGCGCGGTATCAGAATAGAAGCGGACCCGGGGGAACCGATCCATGCGGTGGCGGGCGGCAAGGTGGTGTACGCGGGCTGGCTCAAGGGATACGGAAACATGATCATCATCGATCACGGCCGGCGTTACCACACCGTGAGCGCTCACGCCGAAGCGCTCTTCAAGAACAAAGGCGATGTGGTGGTTTCCGATGAAATCATAGGAACGGTGGGCGATACCGGATCTCTGTCCGGTCCAGGACTCTACTTTGAGGTCCGTCACCTCGGAAGACCCGAGGACCCGTCCGCATGGTTCAAGAAAGGGAAATGAGTGATGAGCCTTTTCAACAAGAGGATGACACCGAGGATCTGGCTTGTGGCCGTATGCGTCGTGGTTCTTGGCACTGCGGCATCGGGGGCCTACAGGCGGCTGCTCGCCGCAAGTGAGGAAACGTACAAGGGTTTGAGGCTCTTCACCGAGGTCATCGAGCTCATAGAGCAAGGCTATGTGGACCCCGTGGATTCCGAAAAGCTCATACAGGGGGCCATCCAGGGGATGGTCCAATCCCTGGACCCCCACAGCTCCTTCCTTCCGCCGGATGCCTTCAAAGAGATCCAGATAGACACCAAGGGCGAATTCGGGGGCATCGGCATCGTCATCTCCATGCGCGACGGGTACCTCACGGTGATAGCCCCCATAGAAGGCACACCGGCTTACAAGGCGGGGATAAAAGCCGGGGACCGGATCGTCAAGGTGGATGGGCAGTCCACCCAGGAGATGAAGCTGTGGGAAGCGGTGCAGAAGATGCGGGGAGCCAAAGGGACCACGGTGGTCATCACCGCATTCAGGGAGGGATTCAAGGAACCGAAGGATTTCACCCTGGTGCGCGATATCATCCCCATAGAAAGCGTACGGCACATCGAGCTGAAGCCGGGTTACGCCTATGTACGCATCACCAACTTCAACGAAAGCACCCTCAACGACCTCAAAGATGCGCTCCAGGATCTGCAGTCCGGCACGAAGCAGGTCAAGGGTCTCATAATGGATCTGCGGGACAACCCCGGGGGGCTCTTTCCCCAGGCCGTCGGCGTGGCCGACTTCTTCCTGGAAAGCGGCGTCATCGTGTCCATAAAAGGCCGGGACAAATCCCAAAGCAAGGTCTACCGCGCACGAACCGGCCTCTCAAAACCCACCTATCCCCTGGTGGTTCTGATAAACGGGGGAAGTGCCAGCGCCTCGGAAATCGTGGCGGGGGCCCTCCAGGACCACAAACGGGCCCTCGTGATCGGAACGAGCTCTTTCGGGAAGGGTTCCGTTCAGACCCTGGAACGTCTGCGTGACGGGTACGGGCTGAAATTGACCGTCGCCCGCTATTACACGCCCAGCGGAAAATCGATCCAGGCCCAAGGGATAGTCCCCGACATCGTGGTGAGCCCGGGTTCGGAAAAGGAGCCCGCTGCCGGGAAAGGCTTGAGGAGGGTCAAAGAAAAGGACCTGAAAAACCATCTGGAGCCCGAGTTCCGCGAAGAGGAAGCGCAGGAGCCTTCGCCCGAGCCCGAGGAGCCTGGCGCCCAGGAGCTTCCGGAAGGCGGCTACGGGCAGCTCTTGGTGGAAAGACTCCTCATGGACCACCAGGTGGGCAGGGCACTGGAAATCCTCATGGGCCACAGCATCCTGACCGGCTCCGAGTCCTGAATGGGAACGTCCCCCGGCCGGCCCAGAGGAACCACCAAGAAACGGCGCGTCCGTCCCAAGGCCCCGAGGGGGGGGCTATGGCGCTCCCTGGCGGCCATGGCGGTCCTCCTAGTCCTCATCGCTGCGGGGGGATACCTGTTGCACAGGTTCCTCCGCATCCCCGCACCCCAGCCCGCTCCCCCGCGGTCCGCGGTCAGGAGCGCCGTCAAACCCCCCGTGTACGAGGTGTTCCCTACGGAGGAGCCTCCGGCGGCCAAGCCGGAACGCCTGCCTCCGGCTCCGGAAGCCCCGCCGAGGGCCAAGCCCCTGGTGTCCATCATCGTGGACGATCTGGGCTACGACATGGAGTTGGCCGAAGCCTTCATGGCGCTGGATCGGTTTCTCACCTATTCGATTCTTCCCCACAGCCCGTTCCAGCGGGTCATCGCCCGCAAGCTGCATGCCGCGGGCAAGGAGATCATGCTCCATCTGCCCATGGAGCCTATCGAGTACCCCGAGGTGGATCCCGGCCCCGGAGCGCTGCTCGTCTCCATGTCCACGGACGTTCTGCTCGAAAAACTCCGTGCCAACCTGGAGGCCGTGCCGTACATCAAGGGAGTCAACAACCACATGGGATCGCGCATGACGATGGTTTCCACCTGCGTGTATCCGATTTTCACGGTCTTGAAAAAGAGGGGACTCTTCTTCGTCGACAGCCGCACGACGGCCCTGTCCCTCTGCCGCCCCTCGGCGCGCCTCCTGCAGATCCCCTTCGCCCAACGCGACGTGTTCATCGACCATCTTCACGAACCGGCGTTCATCGAAAAGCAGTTGCACAAACTGGTGCGTATTTCCAGGGAAAAAGGGAAAGCTATCGGGATCGCACACCCCAACCCCGTAACACTGCAGGTCATGAAAAGGTCGCTGGAGATGCTGCGGGAGGAGGTTCGTCTGGTTCCGGTCTCCGAGATGGTGCGGATTCCCCCGGCAGATGGCAGTGGCTGACGGCGATCACCTCCAGGATGTGGTCCCCGTCGCTTTCCAGGAACCCTGCGCTCTCCTTTCCGAGCACGACCACCTGGTGTGTTTCCAGGGCACACTCCTTGTCGACCGAAGAAAGGCGGCCCCTTCCGGCGAGCACCATGTAGACCGCAGTGAGAGCTTGCCCATGATCCAGCGGGAATCGCCTTCCGGGCTCCACCACGATCCTTCGCACTTGCCGGTGGGGGCTTTCTTCCAATATCCTGTAGTATCCCCATGGGCCGTGGACCGTCACGTGGGAAGCCGACTCCCTTCGTTGCGCCGATCTGAGGGTCTCGACGATGGCCTTGACATCCCGGCTCGACTCGAGGGCCGAAACCAAAACGGCATCGGGTGTCTCCACCACGGCCGTGTGACGGAGCCCGTTCGCCGCCAGGAGCCGCCCCCTTGAAACCAGAAGACAGCCCCGGGTTTCTCTCGCGATGACGTCACCTTCCACAAGGTTCTCATTCTCATCCTTGGGCAGAAACTCGTAAAGGGATTTCCAAGTGCCGATGTCGCTCCAGCCAAACCGTGCCGGCAAGACCACTCCTTTCTTGGTCTTCTCCATGACGGCGTGATCGATGGAAATACTGGGAAGCCCCTCATATCCCCCCAGGGCCGGGTTTTCCGGCTGCACGATGGCCTCAATACCGAAGATGAGTGCGGGCGCGTGTCTGCGGCATTCGTCCAGCAGGGTGGAAGCGCGCACGGCGAACATCCCGCTGTTCCAGAAAAAATTCCCGGACGCGAGGAAGGTAGCGGCATGGGCGGCGTCGGGTTTTTCCACAAATCGGGAAATAGTGCGTGCCCCCCTGTGCACCGGCTCTCCTGCTTCGATGTATCCGTAGCCCGTTTCCGGGTAGGTCGGGACGATGCCGAAGGTGACGACCCATCCTTCCAGGGCCAGAAGGACCGCCGCCCTCAGACTCTCGTGGAATGCGGACAGATCCTCGATGACGTGATCCGAGGGCAGCAGGAGCAAGACCGCATCCGGTTCCCACCCGAGTATGGTGAGGGCGGCCAGGACGGCCGCAGGCCCCGTGTTGCGGCCGCACGGCTCCGCAATGACCTTGTCCCGGCCGTGCACGCCGCACGCTTCCAGGTGCCGGGAAATCTCGCGGGCATGCTCCTGCCCGCAAATCACACGGACCGCCTCGGGTGCCACCAGGGGAAAGAGCCGCTTCACCGTGCCTTGCACCAAGGAATCCGCGCCCAGGAAACACAGAAGCTGTTTCGGGTATTTGTCCCGGGACAGGGGCCAGAGCCGCGATCCGGAACCTCCCGCCATCAAGACGGCATAAGTCTTCACTTACCTATCCCCCCCGCTGCCTCTCGGTTCACATTCCTTCAGGCCCTGTTCCCAAACCCGTGCGACCGGTCCGCCACCAGGGGGCGATGGGCCTTAAGCTTGTCATCGCTTTTCCTGGGTACCTTTCCCGGGCTCACCGACCTCGCCTCCCAACCCCAGCTCCTCGATGTTGCGGATCACCTTGTCCACCTTGTCCATGATCTTGTCGATCTCAGCCTTCAAGAGGGCATCATCGGCTTCCTCCAAGAGCGTCCTCCTTTCCACAAGACCGACCGGCGCCCGGCCCGCATTTGAGAGACCCCGGTCCATCAGGCCGGATAGACTCCGCATCGGTAGATGTAGTCAAAATAGTAATCCTTGTAATCCTCTTCGCCTTCCGATGCCCTCTCCAGGTCTTCCAGGGCATCCTGCTGCTGGATCTTTCTCAGGTGTTCCTTCCACCAATTCTTGGCCATGTCATAGAGGACGGACCTGACGAGCTCCGGTTCCGTACCGATCTCCCTGTTCTGCTCCAGGAACTGCACCACCCCTTCTATGAGGGTCTTCACATTGCGCACATAATCGGTGTCGTCCATCTCCCCGTCCTGATAGCGCTTCTCAAACCCGGTAAGAACACACTTCACCGTGCCTTCCACGGCATCGATGCAGTTCATGGACACCTCCCCCTGTGGGGCTCCCGACCCCCCCCCCTGCAGCTCGATCCCCAAAGTCCATGTCCCTTTAAACAAGTCGCCCTCCCCTGTCAAGGCGCGTCGGAACCGATTCGCTCCGGCCCCGGACACACAGAACACAGGACCCACAGGACCTTGACAAAGGCGATTTCGCGCTTACCGTACCTTGCCAAAAGGGGGCTTCGACGGATCACGGCTCAAGAACTCCCGCGCCGCATCGCATGGAAACGGCGTGGCTTTCCGCGCATCTTGACACAGAGAACGGAAACAACTAAGAAAACCCTTTCGAACATCCCGTCTGAAAAACAGCGTGGATCCAAAGCAAAGACAAACCTTTAGCAACCCAGGAGGTTGACCCGCATGAAACGAGCCCATCTCACCCCGACCCTTCTCGTGCTTCTTGTTTGCGGATTCTTGTTTTTCGGCCTCGCTGGCACCGTTCTTTCCGCCGAGCAAGAAAAGAACAAGGAAGACCGCCCGCAGCGGGGTTTCCTCGTTGCCTTCGAGTATCCGGCGGTGGTTCTTGCGGCAGGGGAGGACCTCTCCCTGGACATCATCGTGAAGAACCTCGGGAAGAGGGACGAAGACATCACTCTCAAGGTGGCGAGCGCCCCGGAGGGATGGGAGGCCCGGACCAAGACCTACGCTTTCGGCGTAAGGGGTGTTCATGTGCCTGAGGACGATTTCAAACGAGTGACCTTTGAAGCGAAGCCGCCCAAGGGAACCGCACCGGGCGATTACACGGTCGTGTTGGAAGCGGCTACGGAGGACGGGCTCTTCCCCCAGTCCAGGACCCTCTTGGTCACCCTCTTGGAGGAAGCCAAGAAGGACGAGGGGATCGAGCTGAGGACCTCCTATCCGGTTCTGAGGGGCTCGAGCGACGCCAAGTTCGAATTCTCCATAGACGTGGAGAACAAGCTGGGAAAGGAGGAAAACTTCAACTTCGCCGCCCAGGGGCCCGCGAACTGGGAGATCAACTTCAAGCCCGCCTATGAGGACAAGCTCATCTCGAGCATCCGGATGAAGGACAACGAGAGCAAGAACGTGCGGGTGGAGGTGACTCCCGACAGACTCGCCAAGGCGGAGGCTTACCCCGTCCTGGTTCGAGTGACCGCGGCCAATTCCCAGAAAGAGGTTCCCCTCCAGGTCGTGATCACCGGAAACTACCGCCTCAACGCGGGCACCCCCACGGGCCTTTTGTCTCTCCAGACGGAGAAAGGAACCACGGGCAACATATCGATCTTCGTTCAAAACTCCGGGACGGCGCCAAACCAGGACATCGAATTTCTCTCGGTGAAACCCGAGAACTGGAAGGTGGAATTCACCCCCGAGAAGATCCCCCTGCTCAAACCCGGAGAGCTCAGACAGGTGGAGGTCAGTGTCACCCCTTCAGGCGAGGCGCTGGTGGGGGACTACTCGGTGGGCCTGACCATTCAGGGGGAGAAGGCATCCGACAACCTCGAGCTGCGCGTCACCGTGAATGCTGCGGCAACATGGGCATGGATAGGGATCGCCATCATCGTGCTCGTGGTGGCGGGTCTTTTCTTCGTCTTCATCAAATTGGGCAGGAGGTGAAATGGTACCCGAGGCCATCGTCGATACCCGGGATTTGACCAAGCGTTACGGGAAGCACAGCGCGGTGGAATCCCTGAACCTCCAGGTCCATGAGGGGGAGATCTTCGGATTCCTGGGACCCAACGGGTCCGGGAAAACCACCACCTTGCTCATGTTGCTCGGGCTCACCCAACCCACCAGCGGATGGGCGAGGGTCTGCGGCCTGGACCCGTCCAGGGACGGAGTGAAGGTCAAGGAGAAGGTGGGCTTTCTCCCCGAAAACCTGGGCTTCTACCAGGACATGACCGCCTGGGAAAACCTCGACTACGTGGCCCAGCTCAACGGGATTCCGGCGTCGGTGGCCGACGAGAAGATCCCACAGGTGCTGGAGACGGTGGGCCTGCGTGAAGAGGCGGACAAGAGGCTTTCCGCATTCTCCCGTGGAATGTGCCAGCGTCTGGGCATCGCCGAGATCCTTGTCCGCTCGCCCCAACTGGTGTTTCTGGACGAGCCCACCCTCGGACTCGACCCGGAAGGGGCCGACAGGATCGTCCGGTTCATCCGGAGTCTGAGTCGGGAGCAGAAGATGACGGTGGTCCTTTCCTCCCACGACCTCAAACAGGTGCAGAAGATCTGTGATCGCGTGGGGATCATGCTCAACGGGAAGATGATTGCCTGCGGGGCCATCGAGGAACTCGCCGGGGCAACACAGGTAGCGGAAAAGGGTAAACTGAGCCTGGACGAAATATATCTGCGCTACTTTCAGGAGGACGCACCGTGAAAGGCACCCTCACCATATGCCGCAAAGAGCTGGCGGATCATTTCTCCAGCTACCGCTTCGTCATTCTTTTTTCGCTCATCCTGATGGTGGGGCTCATCACCACTTACATGGCGGGGATGAACCTGCGCAACGAACTGGAAGGCCTCCCGAAGCCGGGCTTCGTATTTCTCAAGCTGTTCACGACCACAGGAGCCCTGTTTTCCCTGGTCCAGTTCGTGGCGTTCTTCGGCCCCCTCATCGGCCTGGTGATGGGGTTCGACGCCATCAACCGCGAAAGGGACACGGGGACCCTCAGCAAGCTCCTCGCCCAGCCCATTTACAGGGACTCGATCATCAACGGCAAGTTCCTGGCCGGCGTCCTCAACATCACCGTGATGATGACCTCCATCCTCTTGCTCATAACCGGTCTCGGCTTTTCGGTGCTCGGTCTCATTCCCGGTCCGGAGGAGCTCATACGTCTTTTTCTCTACTTGATCATCAGCATCTTCTACATTTCCCTCTGGCTCGGCCTCGCCATCCTTTTTTCGATCGTTTTCAGGGGAATCGCCACCTCCGCCATGGCCACCCTCGCCGTTTGGATCTTCTTCTCGTTCTTCCTGTCCATGGGGGCCGACATCATCGCCAACGCCTTCGCCCCCATCACCCCGGGGACGTCGGGGGATATGCAACAGGTACTCAAACACCACCAGATCGCACGGGGCGTGAGCCTCTTTTCCCCCATGGAGCTCTACTCCAACGCAACGGGCACCATCATAGACCCCACGCGAAAGACCACCCGCTCCCTGGTACTCATGGGCAATATAGAACGGTTCTCCATGGCCCGTTTCCAGGGGCCCCTGAGCCTTTCCCAGAGTTTCAAGGTGGTGTTGCCCCATATCGTGACGCTCACGGCCATCACGCTCATCTGTTTCGGGATCTCGTACCTCGTGTTCATGAAGCAGGAGATACGTTCCATCTAAGGGCTCGCGGAAAGACAAGGGCATGGTAAAGCTTTGCCGAAACCGGTCCTACCGCAACCCGGCGACCCTTTGCATGACGTAGAGGATGTCCTCGAGCCCGATCCGCCCCTCGCCCCCCACAGAGCAAGGCACGCCGCCCTCCGGGGCGGCGGCCCTTCCCGCCTGCACCTGCAAGGCCGTGAGGGCGTCGGCGAGGTCCACGTCTCCATCGCCGTTCACGTCGCCCAGCAAGGAGAAAAGCGCGGTGACCGTCACGGGGGCCTCCACGGTGAGCGTGCAGTCTCCCGTGCCCACACAGGGGCTGTCGACCCAGCCTGAAAAGCATGACCCGCTTGCGGGTTGCGCGGTGAGGCCCACCTGAGCGCCGCGGGGAAAGGTCTGCGAACAATCCGTGCCGCAGTCGATGCCGGAGGCAATGCTCGTCACCGTGCCGTGTCCCGCCCCGGACAGGACCACGGTGAGGCTGTGGCCTTCCGTGGTACCACTCAGGTCGATCCCCAGAAGGGCGGCGATGGTTTCCACGCTGTCATCGGCATCGGGGCAGGAGATTTCGAGCCGGTAGGTGTCGTGTACGCCCTGCACGTAGTTGAAAGACGACCCCCCCGACCTCAACGAGGCCCCCAGCAGGTACGTGCCCTGTGAAAAGGCATGGCTGATGGGTTCATAGCCCGGATTCACGATCGTGTTTCCGGACCCGTCTTCCACCCAAGAGAAAAAGCCCTGGTTCACATACCCGTTGAACCCCGTTATCGTGCACGGCCCGTCCAGGATGACCCTGTGGGTGTTGACATCGTCCTGGTCGGCGAACACGGCGCTGACCGTGAACTCCTTGCCGAACGCCACATCCTGGTCCAAGACCAGCACAACGAAGGAGCCCTGGGCCGTCTCGCCGTTGGCAGAGGCCGTCACCGTTACGCTCGAGGCCGTCCCGCCTGCCCCAGGGACGGGCGTGAGACTGAGCACGTCGTCGCTCAGGCCGACGGCCACCGCATCCGGGTTGGTGTTGGAAACACCGAGGGTCACCGGATCGCCGTTTTTGTCCCGGGCATCGATCCGTATCCTGTAAGGCTCGGACAGGGCCGTGCTCATTAGGATGTTCCGGAAGGCGTTTCCCAGAACCGGCGGGACATCGAGGGCCTGGTCGACGGCTTGCTTCTCGGGCTCTGTGAGGGTGCCGGTGGTTATGGAAACCGTGTAGCCCAAGAATGGCGAGTTCTCTTCTTCGGTGTAGCAACCTGTCAGGGGTAGATTGCACAGAGAAACTTCGACGGCGTACTTCCCCGCGGGCACGTCGATGTCGAGAGGAGTGTCCTGGGACCCGAGCACGGAACCGTCCGCGCCGAAAAGGGAGAAAAAGAATGCCTGGTTCGCGTATCCCCTGTTCCCCTCCACGTGCGTGACCCCGTTGAGGTACACCTCGTAGCGGTCCACGTCTTTCCCATGGTCGAATCGGCCCGTCATGTTCAGGCCGTCCTGTCCGTCCTGGGCCTCCAGGTTGACGTAGCAGTCCACGCCCCGGGTGCACGGCGCGATGGCGTACCACATGTTCAAGCTGGGAGGATACGAATAGTCCCCCGCCTCCACGGTCTCGTCCAGGTAATAATAGTCGTCGGCCTGCCCGCCCCAGCCGAAGTTCACGTGGATCTTCCTGCCCGTGGGGTCATCGGCGTATCCGTCCGCCACGGTCATGTGGCCGGGAAACTCCAGGAGCACCGGACGCAGGGCGTCGATTTCCCCCCGCAGGGTGTTGAAGAACACCGGCACGTCCGCATTGCCCATCTTCGCGATCTGCGTCGAATAACCCAGGTGCCTGGCAAAAAGGTCCTCGTGAAAAGCGGTGGCGGAATTGTCGGCATCCAGAGAGGTCTTGTTCAGTACGGCCAGGTCCCGGATGAGAAGGGCCGTTTCGTCGGCCTGGTATTGCGCGGTGGCGGCGTTCAGGCTGTCGGGCATGTTTTCCCAGTGGTAGGCCCGGTACAAGACGGCCTCGAGGAGCGTCTCGTTCCAGGTGTAACGCACAACCCCCGTCCCCCGGGCCGGGTGGCCGTGATACTTCATCAACTGGGCCACAGCGGTGTTGACGCAGCCCGCCAGCGCACGCCTTCCGCCCACTTCGGGCAGGAACTTGTTGTAGGGGTGATCCTGATTCCAGCGAGTGGTCAGAAGATGGGTGTCTGGAGCATAGGCCAGGGTGCTTCTGGCCTTTTCAAAGGTGAGCAGAAAGTCCCACCGCCTCCGGTTGTCACCGCCTTCCAGGGACTGGGGGCCCGCTGCCGACAAGGCCCTTGCATGGGCCTCCATTTCCCGGAGAAGGTAGTCCCGGTAGGCAGGGGGCAGGCGTTCGAAGTCCCTTTGCAGGCTGTACGCCTTGACAGGGGTGAAATCCTTCGAGAGTGCCACCATGAGGTATCCCCCGCCCTCCAGACGGGCATGGTACGCAACCGGGACCTGGGGCGCGCCCGGGTCCAGTGTGTTGGACTCGATGATCTGCGCCTGGACGATCTGCTTGTCGGTTCCCAGAAAGGAGAGGAAGTTGCGCGCAGCCGTCTCGTACGGGGTTTGTGCCGCGGATATCCTGGCGCAAACGGCGCAAGCCACCACAAAAACACAGAGCCAAAGGGCTCGGCGATCATTCCTTGGGGAACCACTCTTCGAACTCATCCTTGAATACCCTCACGGTCTTTACCTGCACCCCGATGAATCCGCCCTTGAGGACGGTCCGCACCGGTCGGCCCTCACGCAACAAGGTGATCTCCACTTCTTCGCTCTCCGCCTTGTCCTTCACCTGTCCCAGGAGCTGCTGGGCGGACCTGAGGGGCGCGCCGCCGTATTCGACGATGTAATCCCCCTTCTGGAGCCCCGCGGCCCTTGCCTGGGAATCATCGAGCACGCTCTGGATTTCCACGATTTCGACGGCTTCGCGGGCAGGCGCCGGCTCTTCTTCCGCGGCCGCCGGCTCTTGTTCCGCGGCCGCCGGCTCTTGTTCCGCAGCCTCGGGCTCTTCCTTCATCGGGGCAGCGGGTCGGGCCACCGCAGCCTGCATACCGCCCCCCTGGGCCTTGCCTTTCGGGAAGACGGCCACGCGCACCACGTTGTTGTTCTTGTACTCGAAGATGTAGTTTCTCTCACCGAGGTGTCTGAGCAGGAGCTTCAAGAACCTCTCCGTCGTGCGTGCCTTGCATGAAAAGGTGATGCGTTCGCCCCCCCTTGTGTTCAGACCCCGTATCTCCACCCTCAGGTCGCCTTGGATCTTGTCGACAATGGTGCTCAGGGGGCTCTCGCGTGCGTTGAGTACGATTCCTTCCTGGTGGAAGGTCAACTCCAACGAGGCCGGTCCCGTCACGGCGCCCAGGACCGGGGCCCCCCAGCCGCAGAGGAGCACGGCGGCCCAGAAGATCCATCCGCAGGAGAGTCTCGCCTTTTGCATGCGCTTTCGCTTTCGAATCGGAGGGACGGTGGATCGGGTCCCGCCGGCATGAGAGAGGCTTCGCCGCCCTTTTGTTTGCCGCCGGCGGGGACCCGCTCTTGTTGTCCTGTGCCACCACCGGACGCGCCGCACCCGCGGGAAGCGTCAGTGGGGGCCGTACTTGACGCCGGCGTCCCAGAAGGCCCTGAGGTTTTCCAAGGGGGTGTCGTAGGCAATGGTACACCCCGGGGAGAGGATGTACTTTCCACCTTCCGCAGCCGTTTCTATGCACTCCTTGACGGTCTGTTCGATCTGCTGCGGCGTCCCCTCGCCGAAGAGCTCCGCGGCAAGGTTGCCCCGCATGGTGATCTTCTTTTTCGAAATCTCCACCGCCTTTTTCAGGGAAGTGAGGGCATCGATGTCGATGACATCGATGTCCAGAGATGTCGTGTACTCCAGGATCGGGTCGGTGTACCCACAGATATGCAGGTCGATGAAGGCACCCTGGGAGCGGAAGTGCGTGATGCACTCCCTCAGGTAGGAATCGACGAAATCCTTGTAAATGTTGGGCGATATGACACTGCACGATGCGGAGGTCTCGGGGTAGAAAAGGTCCACCCCCGTTTCCAGCACGGCGTCTCCCCGCGCCTTGGAAAGATCGGTGCAAAAGCGCATGAGGGCGTGAACGAACTGGGGGTCGTCCACGGTATCGTATATCAACGCCTCCACACCTCTCAGATTGACGGCAATGGACCAGGGAGCGGCCACTTCGGCCCCCACGAAGGTTCCTTCGAAAGTTGCAAGGGCCTTGCGGCACATCTCCAGGTACTTGGCGTACACCTTGCTCTCACGGGGGTCTCGCACTTTCAGTTCCTCGATCCGGGCCTTGTCCTCCAGCCTCGGTTTGGCAGCGGCTCCCGGGCCGAATTTGGCCTCGAACATGGCTTCGGCCACCGTGGGCATGAACGGATCGCCGGGCACCATCAGCATGTCCGAGGGAAAAATCTCGTGCGCTTTCAGCTCCGCCTTCAGGGCCTTTTCCGCGTCCAGGAGATATTCCTTGGCCGTGATCCCCACCAGTTCATGGGCCTTGGGCATGTGCATGCTGATGGGAATCCTGTCCAGGTATTCTCCTTTGCAAGCGGCCAGGACCCTCTCCTTTCCCGTGTATTTCTCTGCCATGGGATTCTTCTCCTTCTCCTTGCCGTCATGGGGACCGTCCGCCCCACGGCGTCGTCAACTGAGCCCCAACAGGCTCTTGGCCTTGGCCACCGCAGCGACGGCATCCTTGGCATAACCGTCGGCGCCGATGCGATCGGCGAAGGCCTGGGTGACGATGGCACCCCCCACCATGGTCTTGGCCTGCCCCTTCAACCCCGCGGCTTCCAAGGATTCGATCACGGGCTGCATGGACAGCATGGTGGTGCTTGTCAGCGCCGACATGGCGATGATCTGGGCCCCTTCCTCGGCGGCCTTGACGAATTTCTCGGCAGGAACGTCCGTACCCAGGTCCGTCACCTGGAAGCCGGCGCCCTTGAGCATGATCCCCACAAGGTTCTTTCCTATGGTGTGCACGTCCCCCTTCACCGTTCCCAGGGCCACCTTGCCCACGGGCTTCGCCCCGGAGCCCACGAGGATCGGCTCCAGCATGGCCATCCCTTCCAACATGGAACGGGCGGAGAAAAGCACCTCGGGAAGATAGATTTCCTCCTTCTTGAAGCGCTCACCTATTATAGTCATGGGTGCGATGAGCCCCTCGTTGAGGATCTGCTGCACCGCAATGCCTTCGTCCAACGCCTTTTGAATGAGCTCCTTTACCTTGGATGCCTGCCCGCTGATCAAACTCTCCGCCACGGCCTCTAGAGTCCCCATACTTCCTCCTTCCTTAAAGGAATCGCACATTGAGGTTGAAGGTCCCATCCGTAACCCCTCGTCGCCATCGTCTCAAACGTTGAGCTTGCCCTCCCTGTAAGCGGTGATATATCCCATACAGTAGTCGTCTTTTCCGAGAAGGGCGTTTCCCGTCACCAGATTCGCCATCATCCTGGCATCGCAGGGGTCGATTATCACGCCGTCGAGTCCCCTGGCCATGGCCATCACCAGAAACATACGGTTGATCTGTCTCCTGAACGGCAGTCCGAAAGAAACGTTGCTGAGGCCGCAAATCACGTGGACCCCGTTGAGGCAACGGGCCACCTTCTCAATGGTGTCCAGCACCGCCATGGCCGCCCCCGTCTCCGCGCTGATGGGCGCAACCACCGGGTCGATGTAGATATCGTCCCGAGGCACGCCTTCGTCCGTGAGCCGCCGCACGAGCTCCGAAGCCAACGCGAACCTGTCCTCGGCGCTCTGGGGCGTTCCGTTGTCGTCCACCAAAAGCGCCACCACGCCGCACCCGTATTGCTTTACAAGGGGCAGCATCCCGTCGAACCGGTCTTTTTGGGCCGTTATGGAGTTGAGCAACGCCTTGCCCCTGTGAACGGCCAGGCCCTGTGCCGCCGCGGCGGGATTCGGGGTGTCCACGCACAGAGGGGTCTCCACGGCTTCCTGCACCACCTGGACGATCCACTTCATGTACTGCGGTTCTTCGTGGACGAAGGTTCCCACATTGACATCGACCAAATGGGCCCCCGCCTCCACCTGGGCACGAGCCACGCTCTGCAAAAACCCCGCGTCCCGGGCCGAAACGGCCTCGGCTATCTCTTTTCTGCTGCTGTTGATTCTCTCGCCTACGATCAGCACCGCTCGTCCTCCTTGCATTGCAGCCCGCGCCTTCAGGGTTTCAACGGGGGCCGTCAGCGCCAAGGCCCCTGCCGCAGCCTGCCCGTCAAGAACGCCCCGACGCCCCCAAAAGGACAGACAAACTCTCAGAAAGTCGTTCCCTTCCTGAGCTGGTAGAACCCCTCGCTCAGGGCCACCACCTGTCCATCGGCATCCTTGAGCTCCAACCGGACATCGTAGTTGGCCTTGCCCCGCTCTTCGCATTCGGCCAGTATCCGCTCCGCCTCCCGGGGATCCATCCTGTAGTCGACGGTGATGTCCGTTCTGGCCGGTCTGGTGAACTTGATGTTCAGCCCTTTGACAATGGGAAAGGTACCCTCTTTTTTGAGATAGACGTGGGTCACCGCGCCGCCCACCGTTTCGGCAAGGGTGAACAGGGCCCCTGCGTACATGACGTTGACGTGGTTGATGTTGGGCTCGAAGGGCATCATCAGTTTGACCCCTTCGGGGGCAAGGGCAAGGGCTTTGAGCCCCGTTCTTGCCGTAAAAGGTATGGCTGTTCCGAATTGCTCTGTCGCCGCGCTCTCTGCCAACGTAAGCCTCCTTGTCTGTTGCGGTGCATGGATTGCTTCCGGCCTCCCACAACGGCCGACTTCTCGCTCCTATTTTATTATACTGCGCGCGGCCACAAATTACGATTTTCCACATCCCCCTCTCCCTCTGGGAGAGGGCCGGGGTGAGGGTATAAAAAGCGCAGTTTGTAGCCGCGCAAGGTTATACATAGGCAGAACAGGCCCCTTCTGTCAATTGCAGAAACCGGGGCGGTCGCAGTGCCCTGTCACACTGCGCGCGGTCACAAATTGCGATTTCCTGCAACCCCCCTGCCCCTGGTCCGAAACCGGGGATACGGTCTTCCTCGACTGCCGGCAACAGCAGGTGTTGGCCGGGGTAAATTTGTTCCATGCCCCGATCGAGTGTGAATAGGGTCATTTTCGAAACAAACGACCCGACTAACCCCCATGCCCGGCGCAGGCACAACGAAGCATAAAAATCCCCCCAATCCCCCCCTTTGGCAAAACGGGGCTTGGGGGGATTTTCGTATGAATCGTTGTCGTAATCGTAATCGGCGGAGGTGTTGCGCTGGTGGAATTGTTCGCCGCGCTCAACGGAGAAGCCACGAATCCGAGGCAACAACGGTGCCCGTTACTCTGGCACGCCTTCCGGTTTCGAGACCGATCACCGTCCCTACGGGACTGATTACGACAACGACAACGAAAAGGAGCGGGACCGACCAGGAACCGCTCTAACAGCTCGCTTTTTCAATGGAATTGCTGTCAGCAATCGATTTACCCTGAGGTGTGGTTACAGCAGCAGGTTGCCTTCTCACCGGCGATTTGGTAGCGTGCAGACTCCATCGAATGGTGCCGACAGGCAACGAGGTCACAGGCATTTCGACACATCCATTACTGGCAAGGAGACACACTCCTATGACAAACGATGAGCAAGCGGCGGATAACGGGACGGCGGGCATCGATTTTTCCATGGACAAGAAGAACTTATACCTCGAGGAGACTTTTTCGGACCTGAAAATGGGGTCCATTCGTCGGCTCACCCCGGTCAAGCCGGACGGATCCGTGGACAAGGGCCGCAAGACGTTGTTTCTGGGGCAAACCAGCCTCGTCACGCCCCAAGGCATGGTGCCGATTCAGGCCGCCATCCACGCGAGCGACATCCAGCAAGCCTTGAAGAGATATCCCGAGGCCATGAAAGAGGCCATGGGAAAACTGGTGGAAGAAGTGGACAAACTGCGAAGAGAGCAGCAAAACCGTATCATTGCGCCGAGCAAGGAGCAGTCGCGCATCATCCTTCCTGGCCGGTAATGATGGGGGTAAGAGCCATGACGGACATCCGCATTCTGGGCCTTTCGGCAACTCCCATACCGGGCAGGCCGGTGTGGGAGTGTATGCGGACCTTCAACCGACCATTGCGGGTGGCAAGGTGAAGGAGCCCGAGAAGAAGGTCTTCGTGGACGGGGTACGGAGAGACAGGGCGGGAGAGGCTTCATGAGCATCACCCAGGCAGCTCCCTGCGGTTCCTGGCGATCGCCGGTAACGAGCGGCCTGATCGCGTCGGCGAACATCGGCCTCGGGGAGATCCTGCTCGACGGCCACGACGTGTATTGGATCGAGATGCGTCCTGCTGAAAAGGGGCGCCAAGTGGTCGTCAAGCTTGGGCCCGACGGCCAACCTGTCGATGTGGTTCCCGCTCCTTACAACGCACGCACCAGGGTGCACGAATACGGAGGAGGCGCCTTTGTAACGGCCCCGGGGGCTGTTTACTTCTCCAACTTCGACGACCAGCGCATCCATGGGCTGACCCCGGGCAGACCTCCCCGCCCCCTCACACCACCCGGTGATTTCTGCTATGCCGACGCAGTGGTGGATCTTGCCGGGAAACGGATGATCTGCGTGCGGGAAGACCGCAGCCACGGCACGAAGGAACCGGTAAACAGCCTTGTCACCGTGGACCTTGACGGCAAGGGGCAGGTGGGGCTGCTCGTGACCGGAAAGGACTTTTTCGCCTCGCCCCGCATCAGTCCGGACAGGACCCAACTGGCCTGGCTGGCATGGGACCACCCCAACATGCCGTGGGACGGAACCGAACTGTGGGTGGCCGATTTGAAAGGACACGGTTCCACGGGCCCTCACCGGCTCGTTGCAGGCGGCAGGGAGGAATCCATCTTCCAGCCCGAATGGTCCCCCGATGGGGTCCTCCACTTCGTTTCCGATCGCAGCGGGTGGTGGAACCTCTACCGATTCCGGGACGGCGAGGTGGAACCGTTGACCTTCCTGGAGGCCGAATGCGGCATGCCCCAATGGGTTTTCCGGATGTCCACCTACGCGTTCACGACGGCCCATCGCATCGCCTGCGCCCACACGTATGGCGGGAGGTGGCACTTGGCCATGCTCGATACGCGAAGCCGCACTCTCGAAGCCGTGGAAACACCGTATACCGACATCGCCTCGGTCCGGGCTTCTCCCGGCCGCATTGTCTTCCTGGGGGCAAGTCCAGTCGATAGCGCCTGCGTCGTGCAGTTGGATCTTTACACGGGACAGAGCGCGGTGCTGCGCCGTTCCAGCACCTTCCCGGTAAGCCAGGACTACATCGCCCTGCCCGAGGCCATCGCATTTCCCACCGAAAACGGGGTGACGGCCCACGGGCTCTACTATGGACCACGAAACCCCGATTACACCCTGCCCCCAGGCGAGCGCCCTCCCCTCCTGGTGGTGAGCCACGGAGGTCCCACAAGCGCGGTACGCACCGAGCTGAACTGGACCATTCAGTTCTGGACCAGCCGGGGATTCGCCGTCCTGGCGGTAAACTACCGGGGAAGCACGGGTTACGGGCGTGCCTATCGCAAGCGCCTGGAGGGGAACTGGGGCGTGGTGGACGTGGACGATTGTGTCAACGGGGCCCTGCATCTTGCCGAGAGGGGGTTGGTGGACCCTGACCGACTGGCGATCCGGGGAAGCAGCGCCGGCGGCTACACCACACTTTGCGCCCTTGTCTTGCGTAACGTCTTCAAGGCCGGGGCGAGTTACTATGGCGTCAGTGACCTGGAGGCCCTGGCAAAAGAAACCCACAAGTTCGAATCCCGCTACCTGGACCGGCTCATCGGGCCCTATCCTCAGGCCCGTCCGCTCTACCTGGAGCGCTCTCCCATCCACCACGTGGACCGGCTCTCCTGCCCGGTCATCTTCCTGCAGGGGCTCGAAGACCGGGTCGTTCCCCCTGACCAGGCCCGCAAGATGTTCGAGGCCCTCTGCGCCAAGGGAGTCCCCACCGCGTACGTGACCTTCCCGGAGGAGCAACACGGCTTTCGCCGGGCGGAATCCATCCAGCGGGCCCTGGACGCCGAGCTGTATTTTTACTCACGGGTCTTCGGCTTCCAACCACAAGATGCCCTGGAGCCTTTGCAGATCGAGAACCTGTGAGTGCCTCCTGTCTCCTGCCTACTGAATAGGGCTGAGAACCCGGCAGCCCGGCGACCGTAACGATGATGAGGGCATTCCGGCCACACCCGGCCGATCTCTTGGGCGGACAATCCCCAGTCTGCGAGGAACTCAATTCCGGCGGTGACAGGGGCTGCGCGGACGGGGACCCGCACCGGGCAACGTGCGGCCGAACGAGGCGAAAGGCTCACCGTATCTTGAGCCACAGCATCCTGGCCGTCGAGGGCCCCGGATTGCTCCACTGGGACGGCATCTGGGAGGTCAGGTAAATGAGGTCTCCTGCATGCACCTTGAGGACGGCCTGGTCGAGCTTCACGGTCAGCTCACCGGACAACAGGTAGCCGATCTCGTCTCCTTTATGGATGAAGAAGTGGGAGGGCAGGTTCCTCAGCGGCGGTATTTCGATAAGGTAGGGCTCGGCCTTGGGCTCAAGATCGGGCGGGGTGAGCATCTTCACGTGGACGCTGTCTTCGGGCAAATCGGAGATCTTGACGGCCACGGCCTCTGCCGCGGAGAAGATCACCCGGTTTCTCGCTTCTTCGGATTCCTGAAAAAAGGAACTCACCTCCACCGAGAGGACCTCGGCCATTTTCATCAGGGCGGGCACGGAAGGATAGATCAACCCGCTTTCCACCTGGGAGATGGTGCTGGGCGTCACGCCCACCAGTTTGGCCAGTTCGGTCTGGGAAAAGCCCCGCTTCTTGCGCAGCTCCTTGAGCCGGACCCCCAAATCGAAACGCCCCGGCGTCCTCTTTTCCGCATCGAAAGCAACAGAGAGGTCCTTTGCCCGGTATTGGTAAGGTTTGTTGAGATTGTCGGGGTTACGCTTCTCGGCTTTGAGTATGGTCAGGAAGGTCTTTCCCCTCTTGACGGAAAGATCTATGGCCACCTGGGCGATCTGGTTGATCTGGGCCTTGAGGCGCATGGAGTGTGCCCTCTTTTCCATTATCCAGTAGGCCACCGTGTTCAGCTCGTAGAGCCTCGGACACGAGTGGGTATAGAACTTGAGTATGTGATCCTCTCCCCCCCACAAATCCTGCATGCCGGTCACGCTCTCGAAGACGATGCGAACGTCCTCCTCCATACCTTCCTGCAGGCCGTAAAAGGTCTTCATCACCTCGTTCACATCGCGGGGATCACTCACCGTGGCGACGTGGTAGGGCTTGGGCGACTCGTTCTCCTGGTAGAACCGAAGGAAAACCCCGGAACCTGCGCCCTTGCCGTGGGTGAAACAGTCCAGTATGGTCAATTGCTCGTAATCGGCCAGCGGTCCGAGCTTCTCGATAAGGTTCCTCGGAGACCGGTCGAAGCTCACGTAAATGATCGGCTTGCCCTGGGCCTGGGAGGCCTGGATGAAATTGAGACAAAAGACGGACGCAAGACTCCCGGCGTCGTCGTGCCAGACCACGTTGTCGCCGATAAACAGGCCCTCCAGAAGAAAATCGAGCCGGCTCACACCGGAGGCCACCCGGACCCTTTCAGACATTGCCATGCTCCCGTTGAGGAAGGAAACGCCCTTGGAGTCTGTCCGAAAATCCGACCTTGGTCATCGTTTCGGCCAGAGGACATCCGCGTCATTTGGGGTCCGGACAGGAAGATGAAGAAGACTCCCGAACACACCCTGAGCGCTTGCTAATAGAACCTTCGCTCTCTGTCAAGGATGGCACGGACACTGGGGCGGTTCCACGGCGTCCCCGGGCATGCCCCCAACGGGTCCCTGCACCAAAAAGGGATTGACAACCGGGCACCCAAGGCATAAAAAAAGCGGGTCGGGACGTGGCTCAGCCTGGTAGAGCGCACGGTTCGGGGCCGTGAAGTCGCTGGTTCAAATCCAGTCGTCCCGACCACTCACTTCTGCGGGTGCCCCTCAGCGCCTCGCCCACGGATGCCTGCCACAACCGGCACGGCCGCCTCCCGCCGCTTCTCAGCCTTCTCAGCGTGTTCACCAGGTTGTAAGGGGGTAGGTCGCGGTCCGATGGAACGCTGCTGCACCATGCCCGAATCGCAATGGACGCAGCACGGCACGCGGACAAGTGCGGCGGGGAGCAAAGGTCCTATCTGAGAGCGTGGTCTGACGGTCCCTTTCAGGCAGGCCGGGGCTGCCCGGAACCGGCGGGGAAAGCGGAGGGAATTTTGAGACACGCTCCGAGACCCCATGGGATGCTTAGGGGAGCATTGGGAAAGGAAAAGCACCGATGCGGGTTTTGATCACCGGGGGAGCGGGCTTCATCGGATCTCACCTCGCCGAGGCCTGTCTTCGGAAAGGAGAGGAGGTCTACATCCTGGACGACCTGTCCACCGGCTCCCTGGAAAACGTCCGCTTCCTCCAGGAGGACGCTCGCTTCAGGGACGGCATATTCCTGCATGTGGACAGCATCCTGAACCACGACCTGCTGCTCGAGCTCACGGGAATCTGTGACGTGGTCTTTCATCTGGCCGCTGCGGTGGGGGTTCAGTATATCCTGCAAAAGCCCCTGTATTCCATACACATCAACATTCAGGGGACCGAGAAGGTCCTGGAGATGTGTTCCAAGTTCAAGAAAAAGGTGCTCATAGCCTCGTCTTCGGAGGTTTACGGGAAACACCTCCACGCCCCTCTGGTGGAAACGGACAACATCATCTACGGACCGTCGAGCAAGTCCCGCTGGAGCTATGCGGCCTCCAAGCTCATGGACGAGTTCACCGCTTTGGCCTACCATCGCACCGTGGGGCTGGAAGTTATCGTCGCAAGGCTGTTCAATACGGTGGGGCCGAGGCAAACCGGGGCCTATGGAATGGTGATCCCGCGTTTTGTGGCCCAGGCCCTGGCAGGCGAACCGCTCACCGTTTACGGCGACGGCAAGCAGACCAGGACATTCACCTACGTGAACGATGTGGTGGAAGCGCTTGTGGGCCTCATGGCCCACCCTGGAGCCGTGGGGGAGGTTTTCAACGTGGGCGGGACCGAAGAAGTCACCATCGAAGGGCTGGCACGCAGGATTGTCAGGCTGTGCGGGTCCTCGTCGCCCCTGCACCTCATCCCCTACGACGAAGCCTTTCCGAAGGACTTCGAGGACATGCTCCGCCGTGTTCCGAGCATCGAAAAGATCCGTAATTTGACGGGATTCCATCCCTCGACGGATCTTGACACCATGCTCAAGGCGGTCATCGACTTCATGAAGCAAAAGAGGCCCTTCACCCCTTGAGCTTCCATGAGGGTGCGCCGCCTGCCGGCACGACCCGGAGACCGCAGGAGGCCGTAGCCTTCCGGCTGCCCTGATCCCGTTACGGCAGCACGGAAGGTCCCGGTCTATTTCCCTACCGTGATTCTGTCCTTGTTGGCCTCGAAGGTCTTGGCACCTATTCCGCTCACCTTCATCAGGTCCTCCGGTTTTTCGAAGGGACCATTTTTCTCGCGATATTCAACAATCCGTGCCGCATAGCTCGGTCCGATCCCTTCGAGCTTGGCGAGCTCCTCTGCCGTGGCTGTGTTGATATTGATCATGTCATCCGCCGCCTGCCCCAAACCAGCCGTCATCAAAAGACCGGTCACGACAAGCAGAACCACTACCGTAAGGGTACGTTTCGCGTTGCACATGGGTTCCTGTCCTCCTTTTTCTTGTTGCAGTGCCCGATTGCCATACGGGATCAGGGCATGGCAGAGGGTAGCAAACAACATGCCACATCCGCGTCTCGAACGTACCCTATAACATACTGAAAAACCAGTATATTTTTCCACGTAAAAAGCCAGGACCGTCTAACTGTAACAAAAGGTTACAAGACCCCCCCAACAAGGCGCCGCGGACTGTAACGATTCTACCCACTACCGAACCTGTCCCACGGCCTCGAACGCGCAGGGTAAACCGGTTCTGGCAGCAATCCCATGAAAAAGGACGCTCTTGGATCTTCTCTGGGACATTCCCACTCGTGATCGTTGTCGTTGTCGTTGTCGTTGTCAGTCCCGCAGGGGCGGTGATCGTTCTCGAACCTGTATGGGATGCCGAGGCTGAGGGGCACCATCGGTGCTTGGGGTTCGCTTCCTCTCGCTAACCGACAAGAAACAATCCGAGAATGGGAACGGCTACACCCATTACGATGCCGATTACGGCAACGATTGTGCGGGTGGTCTGCTTCCAAAATGGACCCGATTCACAGTCAAATTAGGGGCCAGAACAAACTTGCCGTGCTTGACCCAGGTTGAAACCGATCATTTCCTGTGCCATGATGCTTTTTTCAGGAAACCTCAATTCCGGCGGGGTCCCGAGTATACCTCGCGCGTCCGCAAACTGCGCCTATCTTACCCTCACACCGACCCTCTCCCAGAGGGCGAGGGGGATGCAGGAAATCACCCGTTGCGACCGCGTGGTATGCAGGGGGTGCCCCTTGCCCCAAGCGAGGCCGGCGCAAACCCGGCGCATACGATGACCAGTGCCAATGGCCCTTGTCGAGGGGTGTTTTGGCCCGAAAAAGACCCAATGAAAGTGCTTCTCATATATCCCCCTTGCCTCGAGGAGAGAGTGAGCGGCGAGGATGCGGGCGTAGTGCCCATCGGTCTTTATTATATCGGCGCCCTCTTGAGGGAGAGCGGCGTCGAGGTGGAGATACTCAACGCCAGTGGCACGAAGCTTTCTCCAGGAGAGGTTCGGGCCGTCTTTGAGGACCGGCAGCCGGACATCCTAGGGTTTTCCATCGTGAACGCCAACCGGTGGGGGGGCCTGGAGATGGCCCGGGCGGCCAAACATTGGAAACCGGAGGTGCCCGTCGTTTTCGGGGGTGTGACCCCCACCTTTCTCTGGGAGCATTTCCTGACGCACTTTTCCCAGGTCGATTTCGTGGTGACCGGGGAGGGAGAGCACCCTTTCCTCCATCTGGTCCGCCACATCGGGGACCCCGGAAGTTGCAGGTTGGAAAGTCACGGAGGAATCGCCTTTCGAAAGGGCGGCAAACCCTTTCACACGGGCAAGTCCGATCCCATAGTCGATTTGGACACCCTGCCCCAGCCGGCGAGGCATTTCACCTATCGGCACGTGACCTCGAGCAGGGGGTGCCGCGGGAGTTGCACCTTTTGCGGCTCTCCCCGTTTCTGGGGAAGGACGGTCCGATTCCATTCCGCTCAGTATTTCGTGGACCAGCTCGAACTGTTGCACGCAAGGGGCGTCGATTTCTTTTACGTCTCCGACGACACCTTCACGGCGGACAAAGCGCGGGTGGTGGAGATATGCCGGCAGATCCTGGCACGGGGGTTGGAGATCTGTTGGGCCGCCATTTCCCGGGTGGATTGCGTCGATGAGGAAACGCTGTACTGGATGCGCAGGGCAGGGTGTATTCAGATAAGCTACGGTGTGGAAAGCGGCTCCCCCAGGATAAGAAGGCACCTGGGAAAGAGCATGGCCGATGGGCAGATAAAGGAGGCATTCCGCCTAACCGGCCGGTTCGGCATTCTTCCCCGGGCCTACTTCATTTACGGCAGCCCCGGAGAAACCCGGGGCACCATCGAACAAAGCGCCGCGCTCATCAAAGAGATAAGACCGCTGGGCGCCGTGTTCTACATCCTGTCCCTCTTTCCGGGAACGGCCCTGTATTCCCGGTTCAAGAAACAGCATGGAGTCACCGATGACATCTGGCTCCAGCCCGTGGAAGACATCATGTACTTCCAGACCGACCCCACTCTCTCCGAGGAGAAGGTCCTTTCCTTCGGCAAGACCCTGAGGGAAAGGTTTTACGCGGGTCTTCCCGAGGCGGTGGACCGCCTGGAGCTCGTGGACCGGCAGGAGCTCTACGGCGCCCACTGCGACTTCTGCTCCAGGCTCGGCATGACCTTCAGCCTCGGGGACTACGCCCGTGAGCAGATACCGGCAAAGGAGGCCGTGGCGGAAAAGCTGTTCAGAATGTCTCTCGAGTACTCTGCCAACAAACGGGCGTACCTGGGCCTGGGTATTGTTCACCAGAAACGCAGTTCCTTTGCCGATTCCATAAGCATCCTCACGGAAGGGATCCGGCACTTCCCGCAAGACGAGGAGCTCCACACGTGTCTGGGCATGAGCCACATGCACGCAGGACAGCTTCACGCAGCCCTGGACCACCTCCTGCCGTTCGGAAGTTCCCGGCAAGCCCTGCGCTGCATCGCAGACTGTTACAGGGCCCTCGGGGACAAAGACAAGGAGCGCAGTTACCGGGCAAAGCTCGGGAAGTTGGGATGACGCGGCGGTGGCGGACGGTGTCGCCCCACGGGGCAGGCCGCGCTTGCCCTTGGCGCAAAGCCCGAACCTTCACTACCGTGGCCCGATCTTTCTCCACGGTTCAAGCCTCGAACCCGACGCTTCCGAGGCTTCTGCAAGTCATGGCGGCGGCGTCACGGTTTCGAGGGTGGCCAGGGTCCACGAGTGGCGGGAAGAGAGGGGAAAAGCATGCTCAGATGTCTTGTTGCATGGGCTGTTGAGCGAGTTTTCAGACAAAGTCGGTGAAGAACCCTTCACTGGATGACCCAAAAAGCCCTTGACAGCATGGAGGCGTCCGGACTAATGACAGAGCCGACCAAGGTGCTGAAAGGCCAAAGAGGGAATCCCGTGAAAGTCGGGAGCGGTCCCGCCGCTGTAACCGGGGACGACGTTCGCATGAAACCACTGCCAGGGTGAACCCTGGTGGGAAGGGGCGAGCGTTTGGTGGATCCGGGAGCCAGAAGACCTGCCTTGTTCGTCAAGCCAAAGCGCTCACGAGGGATGAGCGGCCGAGGTCACATGTAAGGGCCAAGAAAGCTGGGTGCAGCCCTTCAGGCGTTTGATGCCTGAAGGGCTTTTTTTATTTTGGAGGCTTTCTTGTTTGGAAAGGATAGGGCCATGAGGAAAAGAGTCTTGGCAAAGACATGGTTGGCGGTGTTCTTGTGCCTTGCCTGGTCGGCAGGCCCGGCCACGGCAGGCCACCAGGGGCACAAGCCCGCAAAACGCGGAATCCTGCTGGTGGCCTTTGGTACCAGCGTTCCCGAGGCTCAGAAAGCCTTCACCAACGTGGAACATCGTGTGAGTCTGGCTTTTCCGGGTGTGGCGCTTCGCTGGGCCTTCACTTCCCACACAATCCGCCACAAGCTGGCGGCCCGGGGCAAACCCGTGGACAGCGTGGCCTGCGCCCTTGCCGGAATGCTCGATGACGGCTTCACCCACGTGGCCGTGCAGTCGCTGCACACCGTTGCCGGTGAGGAGTTTCACGACCTGCGCAACACCGTCCCGGCCTTCGAAATCATGCATCCCGGGTTTGAAAGGATTTTGGTGGGCCTTCCGCTCCTGGGAACCCAGGCGGACCTGGAACGGACCGTGGAGGCCATTTTGACCATACTGCCAGGGGACCGCAAGAAGAGCGAACCGGTGGTCCTCATGGGCCACGGAACACCCCATCCGGCCAATGCCTTTTACAGCGCCTTGAACTGGCAGTTGCAGCAAAAGGATGAAAACGTGGTGACAGGCACGGTGGAGGGGTATCCCGAGCTTTCCGATGTGGCGGCCTGGCTGGACAAACGAAAGGCCGAAACCGTGTGGCTCATGCCTTTCATGTCCGTGGCCGGGGACCACGCTCTCAACGACATGGCCGGTCCGCAGCAGGATTCGTGGAAGTCCGTCCTGGAGGCCAAAGGATACAGGTGCAGGCCCGTGCTCAAGGGAACCGGGGAATATGGTGTCTTCGTGGATATCTGGGTGAACCATCTCAAGGCGGTTTTCGGCCGGCTTTGAAACTCCCCCGGGCCGGTCTTCCCGGTCAGGGCTTGTCGAGAGTAGAAGGGTCCTTGTGCGTATGCGCCCGCGAAAAGCCGACAAACAGGTGATGGGAAGGGTTCCCCTGTGGAGCTTTCTCACCGCGCTTCTCGCATTGCTTGCCGGGGGCGTTATGGCCTCCACCTCGCTCGGTTACATCCCCATTCCCCTGTGCAGTGTGGCGCGGGCAATCGGTGCGCGGCTTCTGGGCATGGACTCCCTGGTGGCGGATATGGATCGGGTGGCCGTGGTGACGGTACAGAGCGTTCGCCTGCCCAGGGTCCTTGCCGCGGGGCTGGTGGGCGGAGGTCTGGCCGTTGCCGGTGCGGTTTTCCAGGGTCTGCTGCGAAATCCCCTGGCGGATCCCTACACCCTCGGCATAAGCGCCGGAGCGGCTTTCGGGGCCTCACTTGCGCTGTTGTTCGATATCGGCGCCATGGGAAGCACCGGCATTGCCCTGTGCGCCTTTGCAGGGGCCGTGGGGTCCCTGCTGGTTGTCATGCGGCTTGCCCACACCAGTGGGGCATACTCTGCCAACAGCCTTGTGCTGGCTGGGATCATAGTGGCTTCCGTCCTGGGCGCTGCCATAAGCTATCTGAAATACCTGGCCGACGAAAATGTGGGCGTGATCATCTTCTGGCTGATGGGAAGCCTGGCTGCCAAGACCTGGTCGGAAGTGGGAATAGTGTTCGTGAGTGTGATGTTGGCAATGGCTGTCTTCGTTGTCATGAGCCGGGAATTGAACCTCATCGCTCTTGGGGAGAGAACCGCCACCTCGCTGGGCGTGAACACGCAGAAGGTGACCGTGGTCCTCCTGTGCGCTGCCTCGTTCGTGGCGGCCGTTTGCGTTTCCATCTCCGGCATTATTGGCTTCGTGGGCCTCGTGGTGCCCCACCTCACCCGGTTTTTGACAGGACCCGACCACAGGGGGCTTGTTCCGGCGAGTTTTCTCACCGGTGCCATCCTGCTCCTGCTCGCCGACACCGTCACCCGGGCAGTATTGCAGACGGAGGTGCCAATCGGGGTCTTGACGGCGCTGATCGGAGGTCCGTTTTTCTGCTTCCTTTTCACCAGGCAACGGGGCGGAGGCCGTGGGCATGGGTTTTAGGATAGAAGACCTGTCGTTTGGCTATGAATCTCATCCGGTGCTGGCTGGCCTGTCCCTGGAGCTTGCCCCATGCAGGTTCCATGGAGTCCTTGGCCCGAACGGATGCGGTAAGACCACCCTTCTGGACCTGCTAAGCGGTTTTCTCAAGGCGGACAGGGGACGGATTCTCCTGGCAGGAAGGCCCCTTTCTGCTTACGGACCGCGGGAGCTGGCCCGGGCTGTGGCGATGGTTCCCCAGGACTACCGTGCCCAGTTTCCTTTTAGGACCAGGGAGGTGGTACGGATGGGCCGTCATCCCCACTTGGGTAGGTTTTCTCATCCGTCGGCCAGGGACCTTGATGTCGCCGAGCAGGCCATGGAAATCGCCGGTGTGGCACATCTGGCCGATCGTGTGGTCACCGAGCTCTCCGGTGGGGAAAAACAGCGTGTGGTCTTTGCGCGGGCACTGGCCCAGGACACCCGGGTCCTGCTGCTGGACGAACCCACTGCCAGCCTGGATATCAGTCATGCCATCGGCATCCTTCAAACCGCAAGAAAGCGCGTGCACGAAAGAGGCGTCACCGTGGCGGCCGTGATGCAGGACATCAACCTGGCCGCCCGTTTCTGCGACTTCCTGGTGATCCTTTCGTCCCGTGGCCTGGTGGCATATGGACCCACGGACCGCGTGCTCACCCAGGACAACCTGCGCGAAGCGTTCGGTGTGGAAGCACTGGTGCGCCACGAGCCTTTTGTGGATGCCCTCCAGGTGGTGTACCGATGAGGCCTTTGTTCCTTGCAGGGCTGCTGTTCTTGTCGGCACCGTCCCTTGCGGCGTGGGGGGCCGAGTGTGCCATGGCCGTCCACGGCCCGGCGTCTTTCAACGATTGCGCGGGAAGGCGTATCGAGCTGGACCGCCCGTTTACCCGCATCGTTTCCCTGTATTCCGCCCACACGGAAAACCTGGTCCACCTCAACGCTTCCCATCACCTGGTCGGCGCTTCCAAAGGGTACGCCTTTCCCGACAAGCCCCTCTTTTCCAACCATGACGGGTTGGAACGTTTCCTGGCCGTGCTACCCGATGCCGTTTTGGTCCGGCCCATGATCGATCGTGGCTATCCGGGACTCGTCGCCGGACTTGAGCGAAACGGCATCACGGTCATTTCCCTGCAACCCGCGGGGCTGGACGGTCTGTTCACGTACTGGCGCATCCTGGGCATGATTTGTGGCAAGGCGGGGGAGGCTCGGGACATGGTGGGCGGTTTTGAGGGCACATTGTCCGCCATACGCAAAGCGACGGAAGCCGTCTTGCCGAAAAAGAGGGTCTTTTTCGAGGCCATTCACAGCAAGTTCAAGACCTTTTCTCTCGGCTCCATGGCCCTGCTCGTCCTGGAGGCGGCGGGGGGAGAAAACATCGCCGCAGATGCCGTACCGAGCAGGGGAACGAACATTGCGTGGTACGGCAAGGAACGCATTCTCGCGCAAGGACCCCGTATCGACGTGTACCTGGCCCAGGTGGGACCCATGAACCGCATCACGGTGGAGGAGATAGCCTCGGAACCGGGGTTCGGCGTCATCAAGGCCGTGGCACAGGGCCGCATCCACCTGATCGAAGAAGCCGTGGTTTCCAGACCCACCCCCCGTTTGGTGGAGGGGATCCGTCGGATCAGCGCCATCCTGTATCCGGACCGGTTCACCCAAGGGGAGGAGGCCGGTTGTGGAAGGTGACGGAAAGGCAAGGGGCCTGGTGATCGCCGGCACGCACAGCGGGTGCGGAAAGACGTCCGTAGCTCTGGGACTCATGGCGGCCCTGGCTCAAAGTGGGCTGTCCGTCGCGCCCTTCAAGGTGGGGCCGGATTTCATCGATCCCGGTCACCACGAAGAGGTCACCGGAGCGATTTCCCACAACCTGGACGGATGGATGATGGACCGGGCCTCGAACCTGGGGATTTTCTTCCGGGACGCGGAGGGTGTGGACGTTGCGGTGGTGGAAGGCGTCATGGGTCTGTTCGACGGGTACGATGGCAGGACAGAGGCCGGCTCCACGGCCGAGATGGCCAAGTGGCTCGGTCTTCCCGTGCTGCTTGTGGTGGATGCCCGCAGCATGGCCCGTAGCGTCGGGGCCGTGGTCTTGGGCTTTTCCCGGTTCGATCCGGACCTTCGCATAACCGGCGTGGTGTTCAACAGGGTGGCAAGCCCAGGGCATGCCCGGTATCTGCGGCAGGCCATGGAGGCTGTTCCAGAGGTCCCTGTCCTGGGGACCCTGCCCCTGGACCCGGGGTTGACCATGCCGCAGCGACACCTGGGGCTGGTAACCCGCCACGAGCACCGGTTGGACGCCAGCTCCAAGAAACGCCTGGCATCCTGGTTGGAGGCAAACATCGATGTGCGGACCCTGGCAGCGAAGCTTCCCCCGATGGACACCTCGCTGCGGCCGGATATGGGGGCACAGCCCGATATTGGGCAGCAGGACCCGGTCGCCATCGGCGTTGCCAGGGATGAGGCGCTCTGCTTTTACTATGGGCAGAATCTCCGCCTGCTGGAAGCACACGGAGCGAGGCTCGTGTTTTTTTCGCCCCTGCGCGACAGGCACCTGCCCCAGGGGCTTTCCGGTCTGTACCTGGGGGGAGGCTATCCCGAGGTCTTTGCCCAGGAGCTCGCCCGGAACCGGAGCGTGCTGGAGGAACTCGGCGCCGTCTGTAGACAGGGCATGCCTGTTGTTGCGGAATGCGGCGGTTTCATGATCCTGTGCCGCTCGCTGTCGGACATGGGAGGGCGACGACATGGGATGGCCGGCGTGTTCGGTCTGGACTGCCGGATGCACAGGCACCGGGTGGCCTTGGGATACCGGGAGGTCGCACTGGTCAGGGAAACGGTTTTGGGTCCTGCCGGTCAAGTCCTGCGCGGGCACGAGTTCCACTACTCCAGCGTGAGCCGGGACGACGCACCGGGGCTGGAAAACGCTTACGCGGCCACCGGCAGGACGGGTAAAGCGGCAACCTGTCCGGGATACGTGGTCAACAGGTGTGTGGGGAGCTACCTGCACCTGCACTTCGGGTCCAACCCGACAGCGGCCGCAAGCTTTGTGGCCGCTTGCCGCGAGTTTTCCCGGGCCGGAGGCGCATGAGGACTTTCAAGGGAAACGGAACGGTGGACATCGGATCCATTGAGCAAGCCAGTTTTTCCATCATCGAACAGGAGGCCGGCAACCACGGCTTTCCCCCCGACAGGTGGGCTGTGGTGGCCCGTATGATTCACAGCACCGCTGATTTCGAGTACCTTTCCACGGTTCGGTTTCACAAACAGGCCATTTCCCGGGGGGTGGCAGCCATCCGGGCCGGTGCCCCCGTGTTCACCGACACCGCCATGGCCATGGCCGGCATCAGGAAAAGCCTGCTGGGACCTTACGGGGTCCGCGTGGAATGCCTCATCGGGGAACCCGTTGTGGGCCGGCGCGCGGCCGCGCAGGGCGTCACCCGGGCCCACGCAGCCGTGGACGAGGTGATCGACCGCCTCGACGGGTGCATCTACGCGGTGGGCAACGCCCCCACGGCCCTCTTGCGCCTGGTGGAAATCATCCGTGCAGGCCGTGCCGCACCGTCCCTGGTGATCGGTCTTCCTGTGGGCTTCGTGAACGTGATCCGCGCGAAGCAAGCCCTGTTGCAACAAGATGTTGCATACATAACCAACACGAGCCGCAAGGGCGGCTCCAATGTAGCGGCCGCGGTGATCAATGCACTGGGCCTGCTGGCCGGCTGAGAGCCTGCTTCTCCTGTTTGGAGGCCCGAACCACTTGCAAAGAGGACCGGGGCCTTGCGCTCCGGTCGGAAAACGGGACGAAAAGACACGCCCTGAGAGGACCTATCATGGAAACCCGGTTGGGAACCCTTTACGGTATCGGGGTGGGACCCGGCGATCCCGAGCTCATCACCCAAAAGGCCGTGCGGCTGCTCGGTCAGGTGGACGTGGTCTTCACCGCCTCTTCAACCAAGAACCGGTACAGCCTTGCCCTCGATATCGCCAGACCCCACATCCCGGAGACCACCCCCGTGGTGCGTCTGGGCTTTCCCATGACCGCCGACCGCGGTCTGCTGACCCGCGCCTGGCGCGAAAACGCCGAAACCATTCTCGGCCGCCTGGTCCGGGGGCTCTGCGCCGCCTACATCACAGTGGGCGACAGCCTGACTTATTCCACCTTCGGTTATGTCATCCGAAGTTTGAAGGGGCTTTGCCCGGAGGTTGCCGTGGAAACCGTTCCCGGGATCACGGCCTTCCAGGCGGCCTCGGCCCGCATCAACCAGGTGCTGGTGGAAGGCGAGGAGTCTTTGTGGATCACTTCGGGCGCAAAAGGAGGACAGCGCCTGCGGGAAATCCGGCCGAAGCCGGAGAACATCGTGTTCCTGAAAGCGTACAGGAACATGGACGATATCGTTTCCGCACTCAATGAGGACGGTCGCGGCGATACCAGCGTGGTCGTGTCCCGGTGCGGCCGGCGGCAAGAGCGCGTCCTGCACGGTCTGGACCACCTCGATGGCCACTGCGCGGATTACTGGACATTGGTCCTGTCCAAGAGGAAGACGCGCGGTGCGTGAGACCCGAAGAGAAAAACCGCCCTCGAAAAAGGCGATCCTAGCGGCGCTGGCCGTGACCACGGGGGCCCTGGTCCTTTTCGCCGCAGCGGGCGACCGGCCTTTCTGGCCATTTGTGGGTTGGGATCTCCTCAAACCCATCGCACGGGTGCTCTTCTTGGTGGGCCTGGGTCTTGTGGGCGCAAAGGTGGTGGAATGTTGGGGTGTCACACAGCGGTTGGGATCCCTGGCCGGGCCGGTTTTTGCCTTTGCAGGACTGGGGGAGCGCTTCAGCGCGGCCTTTGCCACGGCCTTTTTTTCCGGAGTCGCGGCAAACGCCATGCTGTTGGACTGGTACGAGGAGGGGCGCCTGACAAAGGCCCAGTTGTACCTGTCCAACTTCATCAACCAGCTTCCAGCCTATTGCATGCACCTTCCCACCACGTTTTTTATAATCGTTCCCCTGACCGGTATGGCGGGAGTCATCTACCTGGGCCTGACCCTGGCGGCCGCCTTGCTCCGCACGGGCTGCTGTCTGGTCTTCGCCGTGCTGCTCGTTGGCCCCAAACAAAACCCGGAACAGGAGGTCAATGCCCAGGCTCCCCATTCGCCCCGATCGGAAAAGGGTCTCCTTTCGGTCATCAGGGCAACAGTGCCTGTGCGTTTCAGCCGGGTGGTCGTCTTCGTGGTTTCGACCTATACGGTCATCGCCGTGATCCATGCCATGGGCGGCTTTGCCGCGCTACGCGAAGAGGTTGTCCGGATGGTGACGGTCTCCTTTTTGCCCGTGGAGGCGGTTTCCGTCGTGATCGTGAGTTTCATGGCAGAGTTTTCATCAGGATTTGCGGCCGCGGGAGCCCTTCTCGACGCGGGGGCCGTGAGCACCAAAGAGGCGGTGCTCGCCCTTTTAGTGGGAAATGTGGTGGCTTTTCCGGTCCGCACTCTCAGACACCAGCTTCCCCGCTATATGGGGATTTACTCGCCAAGACTGGGGGCGTCCATCCTGTTTCTGGGCCAGATGCTCCGGATCGCGAGCCTGGCCTTGGTGGGCGCGGTGTACGGGCTGTTGGCATGACCGTGAAAAAAGGACCAGAACCATGCCGGGGCTTCACCACCGGGGCCGCGGCCGCGGCAGCCGCAGCCGGTGCTTTGGAGCTGCTGCTGTCCGGGCGTACCGCCCAAACGGTGACCATAGATCTTTTGACCGGGGCGCCCCTGGCCATCCCTGTGAAAGAGGCGTTCCTCGAAGCGTCGGGGACAGCGGTGTGCAGGGTGGTCAAGGACGCGGGAGATGATCCGGACGTCACCCACCGCGCGCTGATCGGCGCGAGGGTTCGGTTGTTGCCGGGAACCGGATACGCCCTTTGTCTGACAGGGGGTGAAGGGGTCGGCCGGATCACGCGACCGGGGCTGGAAGTTCCGGTTGGCGAGCCTGCCATCAACCCCGGGCCACGGGCCATGATACGCAACGAAACCGAGAAAGTGCTCAGGCGCCACGGCAGGCGCTGTCCTGTGGCGGTGGAGGTCTTCGTACCGGAGGGAAGGGACCTTGCCCGCAAGACGCTCAACGCCCGGCTCGGAATCCTAAAAGGCATTTCCATTCTGGGCACCACAGGGGTGGTCCGGCCCCTTTCCCACGAGGCTTACGTGGCAACGATCAAGGCCTGTGTTTCGGTGGCTTGTGCCATGGGGTGCAGCCACCTGGTCTTGACCACCGGAAGACGAAGCGAGAAACACGCACAGGTCCTGGTCCCCCTCCTTCCGGAGCAGGCCTTCATCCAGATAGGGGACTTTTTCGGAACATCCCTGTACCTGGCAACAAGAGCGCGCGTGGAAAGAGTCACTCTTGTCGTGTTTTTTGGAAAAGCCTTGAAAATGGCCCAGGGCCTTGTCCACACACACGCTGCCCGCGGCATGGTGTGTCTGGACATCCTGGCCCACTGGACGGCCAGGCACGGCGCACCCAAGACTCTGGTGCGGGCGGTAGCGGCGGCCCACACTGCCAGGGAAGCCTTTCACCTCCTGGAACAGGGCTTCCCCCAGGCCTGGGCAGTGGTGGGAAGCAAGGTGTTGGATGCGGCCCGGAGATTTGCAGGAGCGGACATGAAGGTCCAGGGGATCCTCCTCGACTATTCGGGGCGGCCTGTCTGGAGTTCGCGGGAAGGGTCTTGATGCAGCCCGTGGACGTGATCGGTGTAGGGGTGGCACATGGTGCGCTCTGTCCCCAGGCCCTGGAAACCATTGCCGGGGCGGACGTCTTGGTGGGAGCGAGGTGGCTGTTGGAGCGCTTCGCCCACTGCCCGGCCGAGAAACGGGAAATCCGCGCCCCCGTATCCGCACTGGCCGATTTTATCGGCAATGCCGCACGCGACCGTCGTGTCGTGGTCCTCGCATCCGGAGACCCCTTGTTCTTTGGAATCGCAAGGGGGCTTATCGAGCACCTGGGCAGAGGCAATGTGCGGGTCCAGCCGGCAGTATCGACCCTGTCCGCCGCGTGCGCCCGTTTGAACCTGCCCTGGCACGACGTGTTCAGTCTCAGTGTGCACGGCAGGAAGGACCCTGCCCCCCTGGTCCATGCGCTGAGGACGCATGACAAGGTTTTCGTGCTGACCGACCCGGACAGGGGGCCCGCATGGATAGGGGCTTTGGTCTTGGAAAGCGGGGAAAGCGGAATCTCCATGCACGTTCTGGAAAAAATGGGGCAGCCGGATGAAAGGGTGCGCGAAATGACGCCTGCCCAGGCCGCCGAAGGGCGGTTTCTCCAACCCAACGTTGTGCTTCTGGTCAAAGGGCCGGGCGCCGCGGCCAAGCAGTTTTCGGCCTTCGGTCTTCCCGAGTCCTGGTACGATCACGAAAGGGGCCTTATCACCAAGCCCGAAGCGCGGGCCGTGGTACTTTCCAAACTGCGTCTCCAAGATGGACATGTTTTGTGGGACCTGGGAGCGGGAAGCGGATCCGTCGCCCTGGAGGCCGGAGCGTTCATACGGCGAGGAAGCCTGTTCGCGGTGGAGAAACGTAAAGAGCGCGTTGATCAGATCCTGGCCAACCGGAACCGTTTGGGTGTGTTCAATCTCACGGCCGTCCATGGAAAGGCCCCCCAGTGCCTAGTCGAGCTCCCCGACCCGGACCGGGTGTTTGTAGGCGGGGGCGGACCGGATCTCGGCTCGATCCTCGATGCTGTTGTGGGAAGGCTTGCGGGGGGTGGGATCGCGGTGGTCAACACGGTCCTCCTCCAAAGCCTGAACACGGCATTGACTGTTTTTTCTGCCAAAGGCCTGGCACATGAAGCCGTTCAGATACAGGTGAGCCGCGCAAAAAACATGACGCGGGATGTGCGGTTCGAGGCGGAAAACCCTGTATGGATCGTCACGGGGACAAAAGGCCGCGGACAAAAACGAGCATGATAAGACATCCCATACTGTTTGTGGGTGCGGGTCCGGGGGATCCGGAGCTGATCACTGTGAGGGGAAAACGCGCTCTCGAAGAAGCGGACCTTGTGGTTCACGCGGGCTCCCTGGTGCCCGAAGCCCTACTGGGTTGGGCGAGGCCGGAAGTGCAGAGGCTTTCCAGCGCCCCCCTTGCACTGGAACAGATCGTGGGGATCATGGCAGACGCCTACCGGCAGGGTAAACGGGTGGTGCGTCTCCACTCCGGGGACCCGTCCGTTTATGGGGCCATGGGAGAACAGATGCAAGCCCTCGACAGGCGCTGCATCCCTTACGCCGTGATCCCCGGTGTCACCGCCGCCCTGGCTGCGGCTGCGGCCATGAACATGGATCTCACTGTTCCCCAGGGCACACAGACCCTCATCCTCACGCGCGCGGGAGGACGCACCGCGGTACCTGACAAAGAGTCCCTGGATGGGTTGGCGGAGCACGGGGCGTCCATGGCGGTCTATCTTTCCGCCTCCCTCGGCTCTCGGGTTGGCCGGGCACTGGAAAGAGCATACGGTCCCGAAGCTCCGGTGGCCGTGGCCCATCGGGTGAGCCGTCCGGACCAAAGGATCCTCATGACAACGGTGAGCAAACTGGAGACAGTCCTTCGCGAAAACGGGATCACCAGCCAGGCCCTGATCCTTGTGGGACCTGCCCTTGAACGGGGAGAAAGGGCCCCTTCCCGGTTGTACGATGCCCGATTCTCTCACGGGTTTCGTAAGGGGAAACCATGACCACGGGGCGCGTATGCAAGGAGCCGACGCTGGCCGTGTGGGCCATCACGGAAAGGGGCCGGGACCTCGCCTTGCACATCGCGGGCAGAGCCTCTCACGCCGAGGTCTTTGTCTTGGACCGTGTCCCCTGTGTCGAGCGGGGAGTGTCTTTCTTTTCTTCTCTTTCCGCGGCCGTCGCGGAGCGTTTCCACCGCTGCAACAGGCATGTCTTCGTCATGGCCGTGGGCATCGCCGTGCGCATGGTTGGCCCGCACCTTGGTTCCAAGATGACGGACCCCGCGGTGGTGGTGCTCGATGATGCCGCAAGGTTCGCGGTGAGCGTGCTTTCCGGGCACCTGGGCGGTGCCAACGAATTGTGCCGCCACGTTGCGGCCTGGACCGGGGCAACCCCTGTCATAACCACGGCCACCGACGTCCATGGACTGCCCGCGGTGGACCTCATCGCCCGGCAACGGGGGCTCTTCGTGGAGAACCCGGAAAGGATCAAGGCGGTCCACAAGCGGCTCCTGGAGGGAAGAACCGTACGTGTCTTCGATCCACGGGGTTTCCTCGGTCCGGGGGTGGGGCGGCACGGCAAGAAAGTGGGGCGTGCCAAGGGGGAGACAGGCATCCATGTCATTGTCTCGGACCTTGAGGGCCCGCGGCCTGAAGGTGCCCTGGTGCTGCGCCCGCCGAGCCTGTGCGTGGGTGTGGGGTGCAACAGGAATACGGGTTTGGAGGAGCTTTTGGCCCTTTTCACCACGGTATTCGGTGAGGCCGGCCTGTCGAAAAGCAGTGTCCGGTGTCTGGCGACGGTCGATATCAAGGGAAAGGAACCGGGAATCGTCGGTTTTGCGGATCTGCTGGGGGTCGGCGTGCGTCTTTTTTCGGCAAGCCGGCTCTCCGGGGTGAAAGGGGTGGTCCACCCCTCGGAAACGGTTTATCGTCACATGGGAGTGTTCAGCGTATGCGAAGCGGCGGCCCTCTGTGCGGCCGGGGCAACGACCCTGGTGGTGGCCAAGAAAAAAAGCCCCAACGCCACCCTCGCCGTGGCCCGGCGCAGCTTTTCGTCGTCGGCTTAGGCCCGGGGGACAGGGAGCATCTTTCCGGCAGGGCGGCCCGGGTACTCTCAGATGCCGCCGCGGTGGTGGGATACACGAAATACGTGGAACTGGTCCGCCCGTTCCTTGGAGGGAAAAAGGTCGCGACGACAGGCATGACCCGGGAAATCCAACGGGTGGAAAAGGCGGTGGAACTGGCGTTGACACAGGGGCCGTGCGCCCTGGTCTGTTCGGGGGACCCCGGCGTATACGCCCTGGCCGGGCTCGTGTTCGAGGTGTGTATCCGGCAGGGGGTGTCCATCGCACCCTTTTGCCAAGATGCAAGCAGGCACGATGGCCTCTACGTGGAGATCGTTCCGGGGATTCCGGCCCTTTGCGCGGGGGCCGCACTCCTGGGCGCACCCATCGGACACGATTTCGCCGTCGTCAGCCTCTCCGACAGGCTCACCGTGTGGAACCTGATCGAAAGGCGGCTCGACGCCGCTGCCCGCGCGGACTTCGTGATCGTGCTCTACAACCCCAGGAGCAAAGGACGCACCTGGCAACTGGGGCGCGCACGGGAAATCCTTCTCCGGCACAGGTCCGGAAAAACCCCCGTGGGCATTGTGGGACGGGCCATGCGGGATGGACAGCGTGTTTCCCTGTACACCCTCGATACCCTGGACGAGGCCGTTGTCGACATGGAGACCACGGTTTTCGTCGGCAACAACCAGACCTTCACCCAGAACGGGTTGATGGTCACTCCGAGGGGTTACCGGGACAAATACGACCTTGGCCCTGGCGGGTCGGAACGGTTGAAGCAAGAGGAGGAACTCGAATGAAGGGCGGCAGAACAAAAGCCAAGTGCCTGGCGGTGCTGGGGACGGGGTCGGACGTGGGAAAGAGCGTGGTGGCAACCGCCCTGTGTCGGATCCTTTCGGACCGTGGGTACCGGGTGGCACCCTTCAAAGCCCAGAACATGTCCAACAACTCCGGAGTGACCCCGGAAGGCCTGGAAATGGGCCGTGCCCAGATCGTGCAGGCTGAGGCTGCCCGCCTGGCCCCCCGCGTGGACATGAATCCCGTGCTCCTCAAACCCGACAGTGAGACCGGTTCCCAGGTCGTGCTGTTGGGAAGACCCCTGACCAGTGTCACCGCAAGGCACTATCACGACAAGAGAAGCTCCCTGTTCCGTTGTGCGTGCGCGGCCCTGGACCGGTTGCGGGAGGACCACGACGCGGTCATCCTGGAAGGGGCCGGCTCCTGCACCGAGATGAACTTGATGGGAACCGACATCGTCAACCTGCGCATGGCCGCGTACGCAGGCGCCCCGGTTCTGCTTGTGGCCGACATCCACAGAGGAGGGGTCTTCGCCCAGCTCCTTGGCACCCTGGAGTGCCTGGAACCGACCCAAAGGAAACGGATCGCCGGCTTCCTGATCAACCGCTTCCGGGGAGACCTCTCTCTTTTTGCCGGCGGTGCGGCCTGGATCGAGAAACGTACGGGCAGACGCGTCTTCGGAGTGTTGCCCTGGTTCACCCATATCTCCATCGAGGCCGAGGATTCCGTAGTCCTGGAAAAGAGCAGTCGTCCCCCCAGTCCCGGACCGGTCTCCGATCCTGCCGTGGCCGTCATCTGCCTGCCCCACATCTCCAATTTCACCGACTGCGATGCCCTTTGCCGGGTAAAAGGTCTGTCGGTTCACTTCTTGGAATCCCCCCAAGACCTGTCACCTTATCGGGCGGTGATCCTGCCGGGTTCCAAGAGCACGCGCCATGATCTGCGGTGGCTTCACGCGACCGGTTGGGCACGGCATTTGCGGGAATACGAACGCCGGGACGGTTTCCTTCTCGGTGTTTGCGGCGGGTTCCAGATGCTGGGCACCCATGTGCACGACCCCCAAGGCGTAGAAGGCCCCCCCGGCTTCACGGAAGGGCTCGGGCTTCTTCCCGTGACCACAACGCTGCATACGGCAAAGACCACGACCCTTTCGCAGTTCACTCTGAAGGGGGCGAGCGGGACGGGGTACGAAATCCATATGGGCCGGACCAGGCGTCTGGGGGCCGAGCCTTGGCTTGCGGTCACTGCACGCAACCGGCAGCCCCTCCAGGAGGAAGAAGGGTGCGTGTCCGCATCCGGCCGGGTCATGGGAACTTACATGCACGGCATCTTTGACACCCCGGAAATCCTTGCATCCTGGCTCGAATGGGTGGGGATAGGGGCAGTGGAAGTCCCCGCAGTTGCGTGGCCGATGGAAAGGGACCGGCAGTACGATCTTCTGGCCGAGCATTTCGCGGCTCACGTGGACGTGGACGCCATCGTCCGGGTGCTGGAAACGGGAAGTGCCCCATGAAGACCGCGCTCGTCATCGGCGGCTGCAAGAGCGGCAAGACGCACCACGCGCTGGAACGGGCCCTGGCATGGGGGCTGCCGGAGAAGATCTATTTGGCCACCTGCGTGCCCCAGGACCGGGAAATGCGCGAAAGGATAAGGCTGCACCGGCAGGAACGGGGGTCCGGATGGACAACGGTGGAGGAACCGCTCGATCCGGAAAGGGCCCTGGCGAAGCTCGCCGGACCGGACGCGGTGGTGGTGCTGGACTGCCTGACGTTGTGGATCAACAACCTGCTCCTTGAACGGATGGAGGATGCCGCGCTGTGCAGACGTTTCTCGAGTCTGGCCACGGCCCTGATCCATGCGTCGGGTCCGGTCATTGTGGTGTCCAACGAGGTGGGGACCGGAATTGTGCCCGAAAACCCCCTGGCGCGCCGCTTCAGGGACCTTGCGGGCCTGGCCAACCAAACCGTGGCAGGGGCGGTGGACCAGGTGCTGTGGATGGTCGCGGGCATTCCCCTTACCGTCAAGGGGGCGGTCGTGGCGTCTTGCCCGCAGGAGAGGGCGCATGGGAGAACCTGAAGGGGGAATCCTACTGCGGGGTCTTTTCGGGGCCCTGGGGTTTCTCACCATGTTGCCGGTAAGGGTGGGGACGGCACCCAGGCTCATGATTCCCTGGTTTCCCGTGGTGGGACTTGTGCTGGGTCTGTTCACGGCCTGTTTCGATACACTGGTCCGCTTGTTCTATCCTCCTTTGGCAGCATCGGTCCTCGATGTGGCGTTGCTCGCCCTTTTGACCGGCGGGCTGCACGTGGACGGGCTGGCCGACACCGCGGACGGACTGCTGGGGCTTCACGACCGGGAGCGGGCCCTTGCCATCATGAAGGACAGCCGGGTGGGCGCCATGGGTCTTCTGGCAGTGGCACTGTGTCTCGGAATGAAGGTCGGCGCTCTGGAGGCGGTGGCGGACAGCCGATTCCTTGTCCTTGTCGTCGTGCCTGCCCATGCGCGGGCAAGTCTGCTGTTTGCCATGAGAAAACTCCCCTATGGAGGGGACCGGGGTACGGGCAGGGATTTTTTCCTGGAGCGCATGGATGCTTCCGTGTTTGTCTTGTGTGCGGTACCGGTACTCGTTTCTCTGGCTTTGGGTTGGCGGGCGATCGTTATAAATGCCGCCCTCCTGGTTTTCTGCCTGACCATGGTCCGGTACTACGAAAGAAGGATCGGGTGCGTCACCGGCGACATGCTCGGCGCCATGGTCGAGGTGGGAGAGGCATTTTTCCTTCTCGCCCTGGCGGCCAGGGGGCCCCTGTGATCCGCGGACACGGAGGCAACATCAGGGCTGCTGCGAGGAAGCTGGGGTGCCGCGTTTCTGAAATCCTCGATGTGAGTTCCAATCTGAATCCCTTGGGTCCGGTGCCGGGCCTCATGGATTATCTTGCCGAAAGACTTCCCGACGCCCTGTTCCTGCCCGAACCGGACGCAGGGTCCTCAACGAGGAGCATGGCCCGATGGATGGACGTTTCCTCCCAAACCCTGGTCATGGGAAACGGCACGACCCACTTCATCTACGCGATGCCCTGGGCCTTGGGCTGGAAGAAGGCTTTGGTTGTCGCGCCCACATACTCGGACTACGCCGATGCCTGTCGACTGAACGGAACCCGCGTCGCTTTCCACACATTGGAATCCTCCTCGGGATTTGTTCCTTGCCTCGAACAAATCGCACGGCAAGCCGAGGCGTGCGATGCGGTCTTTTTCTGCAATCCCAACAACCCCACGGGTGTGTTCACCGGACCCGATGAGCTGGCGGCACTGGCAGGATCGTGTCCCCGGACCCTTTTTGTCATCGACGAGTCGTACCTTCCCTTTGTGGGTCCGGAAAGGGATCTGAGCCTGGTACGGCGGGGACTACCCAATACCCTGGTCCTGATTTCTCTTTCCAAAATGTACTGCCTGGCCGGGCTCCGTGCGGGGTTCTGCCATGGCCCCCCGCTATTGATGGAACGGATCCGCGCGTGCTGCCCGCCATGGAGCGTCAACGCCCTGGCACAAGCCGCGACGAGGTTTTTAGCAGGCAACCAGGAGGCGGCCAGAGCCCACAGGGAGGTGTCGCGGCTTTTCTGTGAAAGGGAGAAACAGCGGTTTTTCAACGGGTTCGGAGAAAGCAGGGACGTGCGTTTCGTGCCCGGAGCCGCGAACTTCCTGCTGGCAGGGTTGCGGGGCCTAAACGCCGATGCCTTGTACGAGCACCTGCTGTGCCAAAAGGTGCTGATCCGCGACTGCTCTAATTTCAAAGGGCTGTCACCAGCCTGGTTCCGCCTCTCTTTGAGAGGGGAAAAGGACAACACCCGTGTGGCCCGACTGCTAGCCCGGTGGTTGAGGAAAGGGTGAATCCCCTATGTTTCCCCCCTCTTCATGGCTCACACTTCCGGCAGCTTTCCTGCTCGATGTGGCCCTGGGCGACCCGATGCACTGGCCCCACCCTGTGCGGTGGATGGGCCGCGCCATCGAACGTCTGGAAGGCCCTTTCCGCGCCGTCCCCTTGCCTCTGAGCGTATGCGGGGCCTTTTTCACCTTTCTCCTGATCGCCGGGGCTTACGCGACAACGCTGTGCACCCTTGCCGTGGCAGGATGGCTCCATCCGGTCTGCCGGACGGTCGTCGAGATCGTGGTCCTGTACTACTGCCTGTCCGTCCGTTCGCTCCACGGGGCAGCAAAGGGCGTGGAAGATGCCTTGCGCGCCGGGGACCTGGCTGGAGCCAGACAAAGGGTGGGCCTTATCGTCGGCAGGGAGACCGCACATCTGGACGCGGTAGGAGTGCGGCGGGCCGTCATCGAGACCGTTTCCGAAAACTTCGTGGACGGGGTGCTCTCCCCTTTGTTCTTCGGGGTCCTGGGAGGGGCCCCCCTGGCGGTGGCCTTCAAGATGGCCAGCACCCTGGACTCCATGGTGGGGTACAGGAATGCAAGGTACGAAAAATTCGGAAAGGCGGCGGCTCGAACGGACGACGCGGTCAATTTCCTGCCCGCCCGCCTGTCCCTACCCCTGATCGCGCTGGCGGCCCAGTTGTTGTGGGGAACCGGGAAAAGGGCGCTGGAAACGGCAAGGCGGGACGGGAAAAAGAGCAAGAGCCCCAATGCGGGGCGGCCCGAGGCCGCCTTTGCGGGCGCCTTGGGCGTGTGCCTGGCCGGTCCCGGCGTGTACCACGGCCACCTGGTGGAAAAACCGTTCATAGGGAAGGGATTTGCCCCACCACGGGCGCCGGATGTTTGCCGAGCGCGCCGTCTCATGGTTGTTTCGTCCGTGGTGTCCGTCGCCCTGGCCGGTGTGACGGCCTTTGTCGCAAGCCTCTGAGAGTGTCTCTTTCCGGCCACACCGTTAACTCCTCGCCCCTGCCCTTTCCCGGAAAGGCACAGAGAGTATAAGGAAAAGGAGAAGCAATGGGAACAACAGAAACGTTGGCGCAGATACTGGAACAGATACATTTCCCGTGTGAGCAATACCTGGAAAGAGCCAGAAGACACACGGCCCGCTTGGTCATGCCCACCAGGGCTCTGGGGCGGTTGCACGAAACGGCGGAAAAGCTCTGCGCCATCGGTGAAACCGATTCCCCGCTCATGGAGAAGAAAACGGTGATGATTTTTGCGGAGACCATGGGGTCACCGAAGAAGGGGTGAGCGCCTATCCCCAGAACGTCACAGGGGCCATGGTGCGTACCTTCCTGGCAGGAGGTGCGGGTATAAACGCCATGGCACGCCATGTGGGTGCACAGGTTTTCGTGGTGGATATGGGGGTTGCCCAGGACTTGGATCCGGTGTGCTTGCCCAACGCCCACTTGTTAAAAATCCTCAAGGTGGGCGCAGGAACGGGGAATTTCACGAAAATGCCCGCCATGACACGGCCCCAGGCCGAAGAGGCAGTGGTGAATGGGTTTTGCGCTACGTCCGAGGTTTTCAGCACAGGGTGCCATGTCGTCGGCACGGGGGACATGGGCATCGGCAACACCACGGCTTCCGCCGCGGTGGGCGTTTGCCTGGCGGCAGCGGGGGTGGAGGAGATGGTGGGGCGGGGCACGGGTGTGGACGACCAGGGCCTTTCCAGGAAGCGGCAAGCGGTGCGCAAAGCGCTCGATCTGCACGGACCGGACCCCCGGGACGGCCTGGACGTGCTTTCCAAGGTGGGAGGCTTCGAGATCGGGGGCATCGCCGGGTGTATCCTGGCCGCTGCCCATCAAAAAAGACCGGTGGTGGTGGATGGGTTCATTTCCACGGCCGGCGCCCTCATTGCCCGTGCCCTGTGTCCCGCTTCCGTGCAGTACATGTTCGCGGGACACAGGTCCGCGGAGCCAGGCCATGGAATCATGCTCCGGCGCTTGGGTCTCGAGCCCCTTCTTGACCTGGGGATGCGACTGGGTGAGGGAACGGGTGCGGCCCTTGCCATGACCGTCATGGAGGCTGCCGTAAGGATACACAGGGAGGTCATGACCTTTGAGCAAGCCCATGTGTCTGGGAAGCCATAGACATTGTTTTTCCACGCATCGCATATTGCGGCCCATGCCGCCGTTCCCGGATTTTCGGAATCCTCAACACAGCACGTTTACGCCTGCGGTCCTGAAAACCCTTCCGCAGCCTTGATCATCGTTGCCGACGGCCCGTTCCTGTCACCCGCGCGGTCACGGTTGCGGTCTCTTACCTCTCTGTCTCCCTCTGGTGGGTTTGCCACGGCCTGGCAGGAAACCGGGGGACCGTCATCGGGGTGCGTCATGTACCTTGGCCCGGGTCATGGCAGGCAGAGAGAGCGGAAAAATGGCAACGAGACCGCCACTTCGAGGCTTTCTGTCAAATCCGCCCGGCTGAACACCTCCAGGGTGAACACCCTGGTCGTCCCGGGATGGCCGGCAAGCCCTGAAAGGAGTCTTTGCAGGAACTTGCGGTCCAGATGCCGCAGGCTGAGGTGATCCCTGTTTCCCCGAACCCCGTGAAGATGCACGACTCTGATGCGGGAAAGGTGCTCCAGCAGCAGCCCCACCGCATCGTGGCCGTGGACCAGGCAATGCCCCACGTCGAGGCATACGGAAAGGTCCAGGCTTCTCACCACCGGGGACACCGAGGAAAAATCGTAGTCGAGGTTTTCCACGCAGATTTTCTTCGAGGGAACCTCTTGCGTAAGGCGCACCAAGGATTCCCGGCAGCGCCGGACCCAGCGGGCGAGGTATGCGGACCGCACCGGGCCGATGCAGCCTCCGTGCAAATGGCACACCCAGGCAAAGGGGCCAAGGGGCACGGTCCGGTCCATGACCCGGAGGCATCTTTCCACAGACCGTTGCCGGACTGTCTCGTCTTCGTGGCCCAGCCATGTGTCCAGGGGAAGATGGACCGTGAAGCTCAAAGCGCGGTCTTCGGCTATACGGCCGAGCTCCCGGATGGTTTCCGGACCGGGCAAGCCGCAAAGATCGTCGGACTCAAAGAGCACGAGCTCCACATCGTCCACCAGGTCCGCCGCGAACCGGACGTTCGGCAATATCTCATCGGGAATCACATAGGAGGTGGCGCCGAGCCGGTTCATTTCTCGATCCCTCTGCGTGCGGGCACCCCGGCTTCGTAATAGTGCTTCACGGCCCGCATCTCCGTGACCAGGTCTGCGCGCTCCATGACCGCTGCCGTGGCCCCGCGCCCGGTCAACACCAGTTCCACTGCCTCCGGCCTTCCGTCCAGGAGATCGAGCAGGGCAGGCTCCTCTATAAGCCCCTTGCCGAGAGTCACAAGGATTTCATCCAAGACCACCACGCCATACTGCCCGCTGTGCAGGGCTTGACGGGCCTCCTCCAAACCCGCAACGGCCCGATGCCTTGCGTCCTCGGAGGGGACCTTTCCCAAGAAACGGCCGGACCCGAACTGCACGACCTGCAGATGCGGCTCAAATCGTGCCAGCGCGTTGATTTCCGAGTATTGCCCTTTCTTGATGAACTGACCGAACCACACCCGGAGCCCCGCTCCCACGGCCCTTATGGAAAGCCCGATGGCGGCCGTTGTCTTGCCCTTGCCGTCGCCAGTGTAAATGTGCACAAAACCCCTGTCCATAACCGCCTCTCCCCGATCCGGGATGCTCCGCGTGACACGGACCCCCATGTTCCCCCGCCCCCCGCGGGACGGTCATCACGTTCGCCTGCGAGCACTCGGTTCCACTCTGCCGCCAAAGACAGCCCCCTGGAGGCCGGCGGGAAGGTGGCGTCTGACTTCCACGATCTTGCAGTGAGTAGGAGGCTCTCTGCCAGGGTGTTCACGCACTTGCTGTTGAGGCAGGCTAAGTTGGTGCTGCGGGACTCCAGCCCGTCCCGGCCGTTGGATTCGTGCGGCCCCTTCTCCGCGATTTTCTGTCGCTTAACCATTCGCTTGACGTCTCTCTTCAATTGGGCATCCCCTCTTGAAGTAAAAGACGTCAAGAGTGTTTGGGAACGCCTTTTCAGATACCCAAATCTTCGAAGAGGTCATCAAGCTTCGAAAAGCGTTTCCCTTTGCCTCTTTTCGAGTTGCGGACGGCCTTCATGGTGGTTTCGTTTGGTATGTTGAGGTCCAAAAGCAATCCTTGATGTGCGATAACCTGGCGACAAGACAACTCAAAGGACTTGGACACTGATAGACCAAGTCCCCTGAGAATGCTCTCCGCCGCGTCCTTGATTTCCCAATCGATGGTCACTCACGCTGTCGAGGTCTTGTGAGTCCCCACCTTCTTGTCTCCTTACCGACTCCGGAGGGATCCTACACGCGCGAGATTCCGAATACCGATCCTTTCCTGCACCCAGACGGGTCCCCGTACGCCAGCCTCTGCCGTACGTTCTTTTCCACGACAATGAGTGCGATGGGCAAGGGCTGATCGAGGGCCCCAATGTTGGAAGGGGGTCGGATCGAGGCAAGGAGGTTGGCCCGCCGTAGGAAGGGCAGGCGGTGGCCTGCCCCTACAGTTCATTGCAGACCCCAAGGGTGATTCCCATGGGGCTGCCCCTCAGAGGCTCCTCCGTCACTCTCCCCTCAGGGGGCCCATGCTCTTTTTCACCCGCTCCAATTGCCTTGCCAGCGCTTGTTTTTCCTCCACGGTCTTGGCAAGGGGCGCCGCCTGGGAAAGATAATCGGCAGCCTGGCTCACCTCCGCGAGGGCTCGGGATCCCATGGCCTGTTGGGCCTTGCCGAGTAATTGCATGAAACGGGCCTGGTCGATTCGGCTCCACAACGTCTTTCTGTCGGCCATGGCCAGGGCGTACGGCAGTGCCTTTTCCAGGTATTCCAACGCGCGCGAATAGTCGGCGGATGGGGAGGAGTCCACCACCTCCTCGGATTGCTTCATATAGTGATCGAGAAGCAAAGAGTAAGCCTCTTTGAACCCGTAGGTCCTGCGGGCGGAATCGGGCAGCTCCAAACCCTCCACGCGCTCAACGAACTTCACCCCCACAGGAGAGAACCGTCCCCGCAACACCTCCACGGCCCCATCCTCGGGATTGAAATAGAACTTTGCGGCATTCACATAGCATGCGGCCAGTATGAAGAGCACGGCCACCAAGAGGCCCACGAGGCCCATGCGAACGTCCGCCCGCCTGAGCAGCGGTCGTTGGGATCTATGCAGCCCTTTGGTCGAGCGCAGTCCCTTCCTGATAATACGCACCCCCTGAAAAATCAGTTGTTCAAGACCTTGCCAGAACTTGTCCATCATCGGCGTCACCCTCTCCCAAAGGCCCGGTCCGCGCTGCTTCCTGGCCCCGCTTGCACCTGGTTCCCCCCACGATCTGTCTCCACCGCCGGTGGCAGGCATCCGCTCCCTGGCCTCGGACAAATGCGGTCCCCCTCCTGTTGTCTCCCCGAACGCGCTCGGTTCCCCGGCCGGCTCCACCGTCTCGTCGAACTTCTTGAGCAGAAGTCTCCTGATACGCTCCGCTTCCGGGCCGCTGTAACCGTCCACAATGCCGGGAGATTCCCTGCCTTCGGCGCCCCCCTCGCTCTCGGGACGCGGCGCCACCGGACCCTCCTTCCCGGTTGGCTCGAACTTCCTGAAGACAAGGCCATCCTGCGGAGCGACGTCGGTTCCCTCGCCCTTGGATGTTTCCGGGCGCGCGTCGTCTGTCGGCCGCCCCTGCTCCGCCTTCCCTGTCTTGTCGTCGCCACCCGGCTTGCGGGACTTGCCGGAAGTCGTTCTTACCAGACTCCTTTTTCCCATGGGACCCCCAAGAGCTTCCGTTATCAACACCTTCAATTCATATGACAATTGCACCGCATTGTAAAGCTCTTTGCGACAGCGCGCCCACCGGCGCCCGGGTTTTCTCGAGGGAAATAAAAAGAAAAGGGGAAGCCCCCTTTGCGGGAACCTCCCCCTTGTGTTCGCTCTGCGGCCACAGACAAAGGTCTATGGATCGCGCCGTTTGCTCTTCAAGAAACCCCTTCGCCGGAGAGCCCAAATGGTCGCCAACAATGCCATACCAAGAAGCGAGAGTGCCACAGGGTGTCCGGCAACGCTCCCGACGGCAGGATGCTGCTGCGCGGTCGCCCCTATGAAGCAGCCCCCGCCACCTCCGGCCCCTGCGGCTCCGGCGGCAGCAGCCGCAATCGCCCCTATTCCAAACACCGATAGATCACTCACCCAGAAGGTTGCCTTGCCATTTACATAGTCCGCATCCACGCCCTGAACATTCCAATTGATCACCCTCGGAGAACCTGCCAGCATTTCGGCCATGGTTTCCGCCTGGAAAATGACCATGGTGCCGTTTTCCAGTGAGCCCGGCGGGACCTTGGCAGGATCGAAGGTTATGGTTATGTAGATCTTGTTTATTTGCCCGTCGGGGACCTCCTCTCCGGTGGAGGCATTGGTCAGCGTCACCTCTACCAACTGCGATCCTGTGATCCGCGTGGCCCCGGCCGTCACCGGGTCCGCCTCGCTGATGGCAACGATAACGTTGGGTATGATATCTCCCGTCAACGAATTGGCCTGCAAATTCACCTGGGTTTGCCCCGAAGAAGATCCTGCCTGGCCCCCTTGGGTAGACGGGTTCGCGATGGGCGTCTCCTTTGGAGGCTGTGCACCGCCGACATACGAGCTGGTCTTGCTGGCATAGTAGCCCTCACCGGCTGTCCTTCCTGCGGTGCTGGTGTCGGCCCGGACAAACACGGTCAGGGCGCTTCCGGTCGCCGGTGCTGCAAGGGTGACCTCGTATGATTTATCCCCCGGCTTGTATGTCGCCGCTCTCTGAGGATCGTTCGGTCCCGTCCCTTCGAAAACCTCCACCTCATCCAGCGACCCGTTGAAGGCTGGAAGGGCCGTGATCCCAAAGGTCACATTCGGATCATCCAAAGCCGGCGTAACCGTGATTCTGGTCACCGGATTCAGCGCGATGTCGTTTCCGGCGGTGTTCACTGTCACGTTGCCGACCACACCCGCGTTTTCGTCCTCCCTGGTGAGATACCCGCTCTTGAAGGCAACCACCTTGTAAGGACCCGCGCCCGCCGCATCCACATCGAATGTGAGTGTGTAGGTCCCAGTACCCGGGTCTGCCATCAGCTCTATGGGTACACCTGCGGCGTTGGTTATGTAATCCCCGTTCGCGTTACGGCACCTTACGGTGATGCCCGCCTCCGGCGGCTTGTCGTTGAAGTTGTCGTCCTTGAGGGTGACCTTACCCTCCACAAATCCCAGCGTCACGATCTTCTCCAGCAACACATCCACCACTTGGTCCAGATCGCTGACACGAAAAACCTGCGGCAAGAACCCAAACGCTTCCACCGCAAACTGGTACACCAGGCCTGTATTCTGCAGACCCGTTATGGTCGCCGCGCCATTTTCGTCGGTCGTGGTCTTTATGGTAGCGTCGTGTAAGGCGCTGATGTTCGCCCCGCCGATACCAAACCCAGTTGCCGCATCGCTGACCTGAATCTGAAGCTGCGCGACCGGCGTCACCACGTGGACCCCTGTACGAACGGTAGCCAACCCGTTCTCGGCGAGAACGGGACTGGAAGACGTGGCCTCGGCCCGGAAAGTCACCGTTTCGCTGATGGGAGCGTTGAAACTGAAGTAATTCGTCGGTGCACCCGTCGTCTCCGTGAACTGACCGAAACCGGCTGGTGCGGGGATCACAGTGCCCTTTTCGTCCGTGACCGCCCAGGTAAGGGTGTACGGTTCCGGGTTCCCCTCGACGGTGAAAACCGCACTCGGCCCTGTATCCGCATGGCTGCCGGTCATGGGGACGATGCGCATGGGCACCCTCACGAAGACCGGGGGGGGTGCGAAGTCCGGGTTGTTGGGATCGTAGACGTGGATCCCGTAAACTCCGGCCCCGTTCACAAACAGGTCATCGCCTCCCACCGGCAAGGTGCCCCCCATCGGCCCGCTCTCGAAAACCGGTTGGCCGGCCGCGTCCTTCACGGTCCAGGTATAGATCCCCGATCCCCCGAGGGCCGTTGCTGTGTACACGGCCCCCTCCCCGGCCAAGAGGGGATATGTGGAAGGATCGTTTCCCCTGTACCCAACGGGCGGGGTCAGACTCAAATCCGCCCCTTCCCTGTCCACATTCAGCGGATCGGGCAATGCCGGTAACGTGGACTCTGGGCCGAGCCGGCGGTACCTGACGAGTCCGCTTATCTGCTGCGGGCCCACCGTTCCGCCGGGAACATCCACCGTGTAGGTGAAATCCACAGGGCTTGCAGGTACTTGCGTCCATGACAGCTCGAGGTTCCCCCCAGGCAGTGCTTTTACCGTGTCGGGAGGATTGGTGCCGCCTTTGGAAGCATAGGTCCACCCTTCGGGCACATCCACTTCCATACCCAAAGCCGTGAGGCTTCCCGTGTATGTTACCTGGGAGCTGACGGTGAGGCCTGATCCCGCCACGTAGCCGTCGGCAGTAGCGTGCGTGGCACTCAGAGCGGCCGGATCAAGCGCCAAAGGGCTAGGCAGCGCCGCTGCTGTGAGTTCTCCGGCCAGGCGACGGTACTTCACCAGAGCTCCTATCTGCTGCTGGCCATTGGTTCCCGGGGGAACATCCACGGTATAAGTAAAGTCGATGGGGGTAGCGGGAACGTTTATCCAGAAGAACTCCAAACGGCCATCGGGTCCTGTCTTTGCGTTGTCAGGCTGGTCTTCCCCCCCCTTTGCCGAATAGTTCCAGCCATTGGGCAGATTAACCTCCATGCCCACGGCCTTCACCTGATTCGAGTACTGTATCTGTACCGTGACCATCAAAGGGCCTCCGGGCTCGTAAGGCGTGGCGCTCTGCGTTACATCCAAGGCATCCGGAACAAGCTGCTGGATGGAAAGAGGGTTCGGAGCCGCCATCTGGGTAAGCTGTTCCCCCATCCGACGATACAGCACTTGAGCGCCAATAGCCTGGGTGCCCGTCGCCCCCTGCGGCGCGTGGACGGTGTATGTGAAATCCACCGGGCTTGGCGGCACCTCGATCCAGAATAATTCCACGTCTCCGCTCGCCGAAACCTTGCTCTGGGGCGGTGCATCGTCGCCCCCTTTCGAGACGAAGGTCCACCCCTCCGGCAGATCCACAACCACTCCCAGAGACGTTACGGTCCCAGTATACGTTATTCCCATGGTGACCGTGAGATCGCTTCCGGCTGTATAGATTGCCGCGTCGTGCTGAGCGGTCAGCGTCTCTTCTTGCCCGCGCACGGACGTCGCCTGTATGAAAACCCCGACCAGCGCGATCAATACCACTACAAGGACTCCCCTCCGCATCAAGCGGAAGAGAAGCTCCCTCACAGATCGACACCATAAAGTACCCATGACACCTCCCCCTGACATCGACGCTGGATCACAAGCCGCATCCGATCCCAATACGACCTACCTGCAAACCAGCCAAAAGAAAACCGTCGATTGATAGACACCAAAAAACCGGCCAACAAGTGCTCACCGCGCCACCGCAGCTCTTTCAAGAACCTTGACATATCGTGGCCACGCCGGGAATCCCACAACTTAATCACACGCAGCACGGTATTCCCATTCTGCTCAACCACGGTTTTCCCGCACCGTCTTCGAAATCGCAGATCTCAATCGGCCTGTGACTCTTTCCTCCCAACCGTTCAAAAGGGGCCATGGGGGAGCTTGTCCCATCCATCACACTGGCCAATCCCCCCCTAACCCCCTACAACACGCAATGACCCCCGCGCTGTGTGCCACTGCTGCGCGCTTCTCCGACAGACACGGAATCATTTGCCGCTGAGCACCAGAGGATCCGGCACCACAGCCACGGTGAGCTGTCCCGCCGCTCGCCGATACAGTACCTGCGAATCTATCTTTTTGTCTCCGGACTCTCCCTCGGGCACGGCCAGAGTGTACGTGAAGGTAAATACATTGGAGGGAGGCGAAACCCAACCGAACTCAAGGGGGCCCGTGACTCCCTCAGGAGGCTGGATGGCCGGAACGTAGTCGCCCGTGACCCCCACGAACTTCCACCCGGCCGGTATGTTGGCCACAAGACCTATGGCAGTCAACGTGCCCGTATATTCGACGATATTGGTGACATCGAGCTGCTCACCCGGCACATACGCCACCGCGCTGTGCGTCCCCTTGATCGTATCTTCCGCCAGGGCGCCGCCTGTAGCCAAACCAAAGGTCATCACCAGTGTCAGAACCAGGGCACAGACAAAACCCCCGATGCGGTTGCCGTTCGCCCGACCTTTTCTGCACATCATCTATTCCTCCTCTAAAGACCCGCCTCACAGCGGGTCCTTGTGCGTTATCGCAGATGCATTTCCGAGCTGTACGCTCGCCGGTCTTTCGCACCGGACCCTCTCCCCCCGGTGAGGGAAAAGGGTCCGTGCGGGAAAAGGACAGGGTCACGATGAACCCATACTCAACGCCCTCTACCCCCCTTCGTTAGGGGCAAACGGGTCTTGAGCTCCTTTTCTGCTTCATCTTCCGAACCACCCCGCTGGGGGGTCCCCGGGGGCAAACCCGTCTTCACCGGCGGGATCCACGTGATAGCTGTTCGTGCTCCCCATCAGATAGTCCCAGTTGTAGAACTGGATGAGCCGCAGAAGCTCGGGAAAGGTGATCATCCAATCCTGGGCACTCTGACCCTCGACGAAGTAGTCCGAACTGTGCGGCGTACAGGTGTAGGCTCCATCCTTGACCCCCGGAGCGTATCCGTCCTCGCCGGTCGGATCGCAGTGGTAAGACCCCACGTTGTAGAACTGGATCACTCGGAGAAGCTCGGACAGGCTGATGTAGTAGTCTGCCGGGTTGTAGTCGGCGCTGTGGTAGACCTGCTGCTCACCCACCGTGATGTAATCGATCTTTGTCTCACCATCGGACCCTGTCGCGTTGCTCACCGTCAACGTCACCGTATACACACCCGCTGCCGTGTACGTGTGGCTCGGGTTCTGCGCCGTGCTCGTGCCTCCGTCACCGAAACTCCACGACCACGCCGTCGGGTTGTTCGTCGACTGATCCGTAAACTGCACCGTCAAGTCCTTCATTCCGCTCGTCGGTGCCCCGCTGAATGCCGCCACAGGCGCCACCACAGGCTCGGTCACCGTGATGTAATCCGTCTTCGTCTCGTCGTCCGATCCCGCCGTATTGCTCGACGTCAACGTCACCGTATACACACCCGCTGCCGTGTACGTGTGGCTCGGGTTCTGTGCCGTGCTCGTGCCTCCATCACCGAAACTCCACGACCACGTCGTCGGGTTGTTCGTCGACTGATCCGTAAACTGCACCGTCAGGTCTCGATTACCGCTCGTCGGCGTCCCACTGAATGCCGCCACAGGCGCCACCACAGGCTCGGTCACTGTGATGTAATCCGTCTTCGTCTCGTCGTCCGAGCCCGCCGTGTTGCTCGCCGTCAACGTCACCGTATACACCCCGGCACCCGTGTACGTGTGGCTCGGGTTCTGCGCCGTGCTCGTGCCTCCGTCTCCGAAATTCCACGACCACGTCGTCGGGTTGTTCGTCGACTGATCCGTAAACTGCACCGTCAGGTCCCTGTCACCGCTCGTCGGCGTCCCGCTGAATGCCGCCACGGGGGCCACCGGTGCCGCTTGCGGGGTGTAAACGATCGTATACAGAAAGTCGGCGTTTCCAGTGACATCTATCGACGTTGTCGTCCTCATGTCCGCGACCGCAACGGGATCGTTTCCCAGACCGTCAACATACTCTTGTAATTGATATGTCCCTTCCCCGAATTCCGCAGGATTCCAGCTCATGGTGGCGGTCCTGGTTACCGGTGGGGGTTTATTACCCCTCGGGTGTATGTTGAGGAGCCAGACGTACTTGTTCCCACCGTCCGCCCGGAAGTCGTTGAAAAGCAATTCGCCAAAGTCGGCAGTGTACAGAAAGAGGTTCACGGTCTGCGTCGGCGCCATCCCAGGATAGGGCGTCGAACTCGCCGCCGTCTGAATACCTATCTCCACCTTGGCCTGCGTCACGTCAATGGAACCGTCGTCTCTGACAGCATTGATGGTCGCCTTCCATGCCGCGGGCGCAACACCCGGGTAAAGCACCGCCCCAAAAAGGAGCACACAACAAATAATGAAAGGAACCCTATTTCTCATTTTCATCCCCTTCCTGTTCTCGGGCATCCCCGGCTGCGCCTTTTCCGCATCCAACGCGGATACCGTCAGCCGTGAAGTCGTGCCCGTAGATAAGGTTAATGAGTCTTCGGATGGAAGACCAGTGACACATAGTTCTCCGTCGTGCCCACAACTTCATAAGAGGTTACCGCCCGCATATCCCCAACCAACAACTGGCCCGTTCCGTCGTATCCTTCACGCAACTCATATTTCCCCCTGCCGAACTGCTGGGGATTCCATCTCAAAGTGGCTGTCTGAGCGACGTGAGGATTGCCCTTGTTGCCACGTGGATCGATGGCAATGACCCATACGTAAGTGCCTTCCCCATCGGTCCGTACATCCTTGGAAAGGCGGGACTCGTCAGGAGCGACCAGCTCCATCTTCACCGTGTATTCCGGGGGCGCCGGCGGAGACGGGAGAGTGTACGACCCGTTCTCAACCCCTATACCGACGGAATATTGGTTGACCCCCCCAATGTCGCTGCCCTCTGCCAGAATCGTAGCGGCCCAGCCTGCAGATTTCTCACCCGCCGACGCTGACATGGGGAAAACCGCCAGACACAGTGTCAGAATAATCAGAATCGATATCGTTTTCTTCATGCCTCGTTCCTTCAACGGGTCAACTTGCGGGGTGGAGGCAGGAGCCTTGCGTCTTTCCGCACCGTGCTGCCAATTGCCGCCTCTCGGCACTGCCGCGCATAGTCGCACGAACTGCGTGGCCCCCGCACCACCACCCCTTATTTGGTCTCTTTCACAATTTCGTCTACCGCGCACCGACCGAGAATTCACAATCAGTGCTCACCTTGACCCAATACCCCTGCCCGGCCGCAAATTGCTCCGCGACCTGGTACGTGACCGAGAAACCGAACATACCCAATATAACGGGGTCGGGATCGGTCACCGGTGCATAGGTCCCGTTTACGGCGCCCACCAAATGCCACCCCGGTGCCAGGGGGACCGAGTAGGTGTCAAAACTCTGACCGCAGACGCTATACGCGGCATCTGCGGGAACCTTGATCCAATAGCCGACTCCCGGCTCAAGGCTTGTCACCACCTGGTAGGTCGTTGCAAACTTGAAGGCAGCCAAAGCGTCCGGGAAAATGGCCGCCACGCTCGGGTCGTCAGGAATAACCGGCAAGGAAACCAGGTTCCACCCCGCCTTCAGGTTCAGGTCCACACACTCGGTGTACGCGAACGTTATGGTGAACAGTTCATCGCTTCTACCCGCCACATCATAGGAGGTGGTAGTCCGCATGTCGGCGACCACGATCTCCCCCTTGCCGTCGGACCCCTTCCTCAATTTGTAGGAGCCAGCCGGACAGAACGTCGCAGGATCCCAGCTCAACGTGGCAGTGTAATCCTCCGTGGGTGATCCAGTATTGCCGCGCGGGTTCACGTTAAGGATCCAAATGTATTCGGTCTGACCTTCCGCCCTGATATCCGTAAACAGCGTCTGTCCGAAATCCGCGGAGTACAGGTAGAACTCCACCGTCTGCTCGGGCGCCATCCCCGGATACGGTACGGTTTGGGCACTCTCGGCGACCCCTATGTTCGCTACCGCCTCTTTGACCGCCAAGGAACCATCATCCCTTACGACATGGAGCCCGGTTTGCCAACGACAGTCCAGAACGGTGGGATTCGTTCCGTTCTCATACTCCTGCTGGTTCGTGAAGCCATCTTTGTCGAAGTCATCGTTCGGCCCGCCGATATCGCCCCAGCCGTTCTCGCTCACCCATTGTTCGTACCAGGCCGGCCATTCAGGATTAGTGCCGCCCTGCGGATCGCTCAGGCTGAAATCCCTCGGTGTTCCGTCGCTCGCCCCGGCAATGACGATCGTGGTCAGGTAAGCCCCGCCGGCTTCCCAAGAATCGGAAGGATGACCCGAATTCCCTGACAGTTTGTCGTTGTCGATGAAGGCCCCGAGCACATAGCTGCCGTCGGGAACCCCCACGGTGAACGTCTGGCTTGTCATTCCTGTGTCCCACGGGTAGTTTTTCCCACCGATGGGGGTCTGGAAGCCCGTGTCGGCCACATCAAACGCGGCCACATACAGGGTGCCGGTCTGTGGCCCTTGGTAATCGACCGTTCCATTGATAGTCGTTTCATCCACCCACACCTGCGCGGGCCCCTGAAAAACCGCCGCAATATTATAGAAATCATCCGTCAGCTCGGGGGTGTTCCACTGGTCTGTGCCCTGTCCATGGGCACCCACCAGGGGGGGGACTTCCACAGGATCTTCGGGGTCCACTCCCGGCGTATATCCGTCCGGGGGATCAGTTGTCTCCACATACCACCCGGCATCCGGATTGAAGATGCTTGTGGTGCTCAGGACAAAATCGTACGGTCCGGAAGCAACGGTTGCATTCTCCCTCACCCTGAACTTCACCTTGAAAATGGTCCAGGGCCCGCCCGTGTAAGCCCCACCCCCCGCGGAAGGATCTTCCTGCTTCACATAGGCCCCGCTCAAAAGCACCTTGCCCATCACGGTACTCTTGTTGCCGATGGAGGGGAAAGCGCTCTGGGGCTCGCCCGGGGGGGTGCGATTGTCCTGTACCAACAGGAAGGTGTTGCTCGTTGCCACGAAATACCCCAGGTCCGTTTCGGACTGGAACTCGTTGGTCTCCGCCACTTCGAAGACCGCGGCATCGTACTCGATGGTCACGGCCGCCCCGGCCATGCCGTCGGCGGGGTTCACCTGCACGTGGACGTAAAACTCGCCCCCAGGCGCCACGGTGTTGTCGGGTATGGCATTACCGTCGGAATCCCCGATAACCGGCGTCAAGGTCGCCGCTTGCTCCACGCAATGGGCCGGCGGTGCAAAACCCACCACCGCGGCCAGGGCCAGCACCAGGGCCAGACCAAATACTCTTGATTGCATAATAAGCCTCCTTAAGGAACTGTCTTGGATCTTTCTGTCCCTTCCCCCTCCTCTCCCCAAGCCAGGGATGAGGGGTTATAGAAAACACGCCGCTTAAGCGCGGCGCGGCGGGGGGGAAACCGTCGGAAGGCAGATGGAGGCATAGCCGAGATATTCTATAATGACCCTCGATGCATGAATGGCGGGAAGCAGGTGCTCGGGCAACCCCGCCAGGAAGGGGGCGTCGCCCGTTGAAGCGCCGTGGGAAGATTGCGCGTCCTTGAGAGGGGCTATGCGCACCTTCAAACCGGCCACCACGTGCAGGGTGGAGACCACGTCCCGGACGGCTGTGGTAAAGACCGCATCCCCGTCTGCGGTGAGCACGAAGTCCCTGGCCAGTAAGATGGCGTCTTCCAGATCCACCACCGTGTTCCGATTCGCATCCTCGGGGCTGAAAAGAAGGCGGCCCGGAGAAACCAATATGGCTGCGGCGAGGAGCACGCTCAGGATCTGTCTGGTTGGGTGCATGGAATCTGTCACAGACCAGTTTGGGGGTTGCCCGGAATGGAGACTTGCCTATTTAAAACCAATACCATTCTAGTCCACTTTATGCCGCCATGTCAATGTGAAATGCAGGGCCCATCTGTTCTCTTCCCCAATCGCGTCCGACTGGAAGCGGCGGTTACTCGCCCACCTGTCTGTTGTTTGTCTCGAGCCTGGCTTGCGCATCCCCAAATCTGAAATTTTCTAACACGAATCCGTGCCCCCAGCCATGGGAAGGTTCACACGCACAGTGTGAAATGCGCCACCCGGCGCCCCAGACCATGACGTCCGTGGCAAAAAGAGACCTGTCCGGGGCCTGCACGCATTATCGGTCATTTGGAGAATAACTTGATACGAACTGAGACGGGCGATCGAAAAAGATACCGGGCAGCGGGCGGGGGCAGTCAGCGAACCCTGCGACGGAGTCGATTCACGTCGTTTATCTGGATGGCCTTCTCGGTGAGCGTCACCAGCCCCTTTTCCCTCAGGATTCTCAGCTCCTTGTTGATGCTCTCCCGGGTGGCGCCCACCATGTCGGCAAGGTCCTTCTGGGTCAGGCGCAGGCTGATCTCCATCTTGTCGCCTTCCTTGCGCCCGAAAGTGTCCCCCAGCTCGATGAGCTTCTTGGCAAAGCGGGCCGGAATATTGAGAAAGCTGGTATCTTCGAGTAAATCGTCCGTCTTGCGCAGGCGCTTGGAGAGGGAGGAGAGGATCGTCACCATGGCCCCGTCGTTTCTATGCAGATACCGAAGGAAATCGCTCCTGTTGAGGAGCAGAAGCCTGGAGGGCTCCACGGCCACGGCGTCTGCGGACCGCGGCATTTCGTCGAGAAGGGCCATTTCCCCGAAGAAATCGCCTTCCGTGAAAATGGTCACGATCATTTCCTCCCCCAGCCTGGAGGGAAGGACGATCTTGATGGCCCCCTCCTTGATGATGTACAGGGTCGTGCCCTCGCTCCCCTTCCTGAAAAGGACCTCTCCTTTTTTCACCTTCTGCTCGCGCAGGAGCTCGGCAAGTTCGGCAAGGTCCTGCGGTGCGAGACTCTTGAAAAGCGGTATCTGGGTCAGCAGACCGTGGGCGTCCATGGGTCGTATGGTCCTTTTCCTTGGGGTTGCTGCCGCTGTATCCTTACCGACCAAGTGTCGGTTGTGGTCCGGCCCCTTGCCACTCTCAGCGCTTCCGGGCCTTGCCCTGCTGCGTCTCCTCACGGGACGCGCCAGTCCCGTTGTCGGGGGGCCCAGGCACAGCAGCAGCCTGCCCCTTCGGTCCCTTATCTCCCGTGCCCTCGGCTTTGGAGGAGGCCGGCGAACCGATCTTCACGGAAGCCCCCTTCACGGTGCAAGGAATGGCCTTGAGCTCATCGCTCATCATCTCGGCGTGGGTGATGGTGATTTCCGTGGTCTGTGTCTTTCCCGCATCGTCGGCGATGGCAAACCAGAGGTTGAACACGGCCCCGTCGTGCACACGCACCCCCCTTGCCCCCGCCATCACGAAGATGAGGGTCCCCGGGTTCCGGTCGTTCACGATGTGCATCAGGGAATCGGTCACCGGGGTTTTTCCGCCTCTCAGGTAACGCAGCACTTTCTGGTCGTACTGAAGCACGACCTTGATTCCGGCCAGGTTCTCCACCTCGTCAACGGTCACCGGCACCAGGACGGTGTTTCCCGGCGCCCCCTCCACGGGCGGAATGAACACCTCCGCCCCCCATGCCCCCGACACCCACAACAGCAATGCGGCCGCGACCCCTACCCCCGCCTTCTTGCTCATCAACAGCCCCCGTGCGTCGTTCAGTTCTTGGACATCAGCGTGGCCACCGCCTTTTCGAGGCCGTCGATGGTGAGCTCGAACATGGGAAAGATGTCCTTTATGGTGAGAATGGTCCTCGTGTAATGCCACATCCGCTCGGGCACCGGGTTGAGCCACACCGAATGGCTGAAGGTATCCGCAAGAAACTTGAGCTGTTCGATGCTTCCCCTTCCGCTTCGCTCGTTGATGTAAAGGGAGCCGTCGGTCGCCATGAGCTCATAGGGCGCCATGCTCGCGTCCCCCAGGATCACAAGGCGCGTCTGGGGATCGAGCCGCACGAATTCTCGCACCTTCCTGGGCTTGAACCGCCGCTGGGGGTCTTCCCACACATTTTCGTAAATGGTGTTGTGAAAGAAGCAGGTCTTCAACTCCTTGAACTGGGCCCGTGCATAGTCGAAAAGGGTCTGTACCACGGGGATATAGGGGTCCATGGACCAACCACCGTTGTCGATGGCCAGAATCACCTTGAGCCGATCCCGCACGCTGCGCTCGAAAACGATGTCGATCTCGCCCCCGTTTCTCGTGGTCTGGTAGATGGTCTCCTCGATGTTCACCTGATCCTGTGGGCCCACCGGAATCATGTGCCGCAGCCGCTTCAGGGCCTCCCCTATCAGGGCCTGGGTGAGGGGGCCCTGACGGGAGTAATCCTTGTAGCGACGCTCCAGGGCCACCTTGATCGCCGACTTGTTCCGCGAAACGCCTCCCACCCGCATCCCTTCGGGATGGAACCCGGCGTTTCCCACGGGCGAGGTCCCGCCCGTGCCTATCCACTTGTCCCCTCCATCGTGCCGTTCGTCCTGCTCCTTGAGCCGGTCCAGGAAATACTGGATCAGCTCTTCCGGCGTCAGATGGGCAAGGGTCGACTCATCCACCCCCAAGGCGTCTGCCAGGCTCTTGGGGTCCTTGAGCCACTGCTCGAGCATGGCCCGGGCCAGTTCACCAAGCTCCACCCCCTGGAGGTCGGGCAGCTCCGCCCCCCTGAAATGGTGGGCGAACACCTGGTCATACAGGTCGAAGTACCGCTCGCTCTTTATCAGAATCGCCCTGGAGGCGGTGTAGAACTCATCCAGGCTGCGGATGAGGCCGCGGCTCAAGGCCTTCTGGAGAGTCAGGAACGCCGTGGGGCTTACCGGTATCTCCATTTCTTTGAGGGAATAGAAGAAGGGGATGAACATGGCGGCACCACCTATATGAGCCTTCCGTGTCGGATGGCCTCGGACGCCCTCGTGAAATCCGGGCTCTTCTTGAAAAGCACCCCAAGGTACGGCACTTCCCCGGCTCCCAGCTTGCGCGGCTTGAAGTCCGGGTCGGCCTCCAGGGCGCGGATCCAGTTGATAAGCTCGCGCGTGGCGGGTTTTTTTTCTATCCCTTCTATTTCACGGAGCTGATAGAAACGATCCACGGCGCTTTCCATGATATCGTCGCTGATCTGGGGAAAATGCACGCGGATGATCCTGCGCATCATCTTGGGATCGGGAAACGCTATGTGGTGAAAATTGCACCTGCCGAGAAACGGATCGGAAAGGTCCTTCTTCGCATTGGAGGTGATGATGATCACCGGCCGCATACCGGCCTGGATGGTCTTGTCGATCTCTATGATATCGAACTCCATCTGGTCCAGGATGTCGAGCATGTCGTCCTGAAAGTCGGTGTCGGCCTTGTCGATTTCGTCGATCAGCAGGACGGTCCTGTTCTTGGCCGTGAAGGCCTGCCCGATCTTACCCATTCTGATGTAGTCTTCGATGTTGCTCACGTCCCGGGACGAATCGCCGAAACGGCTGTCGTTGAGCCGTGTCAGCGTGTCGTACTGGTAGAGGGCATCGATGAGCTTCATGCTCGATTTCACGTTGAGAACAATCAGGGGCATGCCCAGGGCATTGGCTATGGCGTGGGCCAGCATGGTCTTGCCCGTCCCCGGCTCTCCTTTGAGCAGCAGGGGCATTTCCAGCGCCATGGATACGTTGACAATCTGCGCGAGCTCGTCATCGAGGACATACTTGTTGTCCCCTTTAAAGGGTACATGGTCCGTCATCAGGTCACTCCTTGTCTGCGGTCGGCATTGCCGGTTCTTTTTCTCGACAGTTCAGGGCCTGTGAGCATCGGCTCACCTGGCCCGTATTTCTAGGGAGACATCTCTTGTCAACTCCAGCACCCTTTTGGCAGAGGGAAAATCGAGGGACCCGGTGCCGCACGAAGGGGTGATAAGAGACTGGGCCTCGAGCCTTTCACGCTCGATCCCCAGTGCTTCTATCTGACGCACCTGCCCTTTCCACAAGGACACGAGGGAAGCCACCGTTTCCTTTTCGATCTTCTCCCTGGGAGAGGTGGGGACAATCCCCCAGGCCACTATACGCCCTGAGGCCAGGAACCGCTTGAGCGGCTCTTCGTAAAGCACGAAACGGTCAAAAAAGGAGTAGGCGTCGAAACTGACGATGTCTGCGGCCGATTCCAGGACCAAGGACCAGTCCGAATTGGAGCAGATGTGCACACCGGCCAGGCCTCCCGCGGCGTGAACCGCATCCATGATCTCCCCCAGAGACCCCTGGACGGCCTCCCGGGACACGCCGATGTAAGCGGATGACCCAAAGCCTGCAAGGGACGGCTCGTCCAGGAAAATCAACACGGGACTTCCGAAACGCGAGAGCTTCTCCACCTGCCACCGGGCTTTCATCGCCACCAGCTTCACCAAGATGTCGAGCAATCTCTCATCGTAGAAAAGGGCCCGGCCGTGCCCATCGGTCACGCTCGTTCCCAACGTGACCGGCCCGGTTATCTGGCCTTTGACACCCGCGCGACCGCGGTCCGAACCGGCCAGGCGCTTTAGGAGGGTGAAAAACCCCGGAGCCGCTTCCTTGTCGAGCGCAAAACGCGTGCCGTCGCCCACCTCCGGCTCCTCGGCCACCGAAAGGTACTCCTCGTAAAACGCGAGCACCTCCCCTTCGAAAGAAGCAGAGGCCGTGTCGAGATAGTTTCTTCCGTCTCCCTGACGCAGGCCGGGCAAACCGGGCAGGAACTGCACGATCATCCCTTCCTGGGCGCGGGCCGGCAGTTGGATCCACAGCGGGATCTGGGGGGTGCATCGGCAGACAAGCTCCGCGGCTTCCCCGTGGTCCCGTATGGGCAGACTGCCTATGAGCACGGGGAGGCAATCGGCTTGAAACACCGGCTTGTCCATCGTCGTCTCCTGTGATGGGGCTTGCCAAGTCCCGATGGTGCGACGTCTCTTCCCGTCGTTTCCGTCCCTGACCGGACGCCCTCGGCTGGGAGGCTGAAAGAACCGCTTACCATAAAGATCCATCCGAGGCAACGCGGAGAAAGCGGGGGCGGGGAAGTTTCAGACAGCGTCAAAATAACACACGATCAGGCCGGTTACAACTGCCGGGTCGGCGTCCTTCGGGCGGAATTGACATCCATACGGTGCAGGTGCTATTAATGTTGAGTTGATTCAACCTACGGCGTGGACCGCGCGGGAACCGCTCCGGGCAGACGTGGCATGCCTAACGGGCAGACGCGCCGTGTGAACACGGAACCCGGCACCACGGGCACCCTTGCAGCAGCGGGCCGGCGCAACGGGGGTGCGTGGCCGCGCAAAGGAGGAATTTATGATCGGAGGCATAGGGATGCCCGAGTTGATCGTCATCCTGGTGATCGTGCTTGTGGTTTTCGGTGCAGGGAAACTTCCGGAAATCGGCACGGGCATCGGGAAAAGCATCAGGAATTTCAGGCAGGCCACGTCGGGCAACGGCAAGCTGGATGCAGACGCGGATAAGACGGAGCCAGGTCGCCTCGGGGACGCCAAAGACAAGAAAAGCGGCCAATCCTGAGCCTGCCGCGCCTCTTCCCCACGCCCCCCAAAAAGCCCCATGAGTCGGGGAGGGCACACCCTTGACGCCGGCGGCCCCACAGGTCCACGGGCCATCCGCCGCATACTCCCGCATCAGTCGGATGCACCGCCCCCCCCGCCGACATCAGAAGGGAATGTCGTCGTCCTCCACCCCGTAGGAAGGTCCGGGTTCCGTGATGTCCGAAGGGGCCCCCCCAGCCTTGGGCCGCGGTGAGGAGGCCACGGCCGGGGTGTCTCCCCTGGTCCCGAGCATCAGCATCTGGCTGGCCACGATTTCGGTGGTGGAGCGCTTGTTGCCGTCCTTGTCTTCCCAATCCCTGGTCTGAAGACGCCCCTCGATGTAAACCTGCTTGCCTTTTGAAAGGTACTCCCCACAAATCTCGCCCAGTTTTCCGAATGCCACCACACGGTGCCATTCCGTGCGCTGCTCTCTTTCTCCCTCCTTGTTGGAACGGGCCTCGGAGGTGGCCAAAGTAAAATTGGCCACGGCAAGACCTCCGGCCGTGTAGCGGACTTCGGGATCCCGGCCCAGATTGCCTATCAAGATCACCTTGTTCAAACCTGCCATGCACGTCCTCCCGGCTTCAAGGTTGGTTGTCTTTCAGGGTCCCCGAAGCCCACCGGGCCCCCGATGTGTGCTTCTCGCGGTGGACGGTGAGACCGAATCTTGACTCCGCTCCTTTAGTTATAGCCAACCCCGTCGCGTGTCAACCTATTCCCCGGCGCCCCCTCTCCGGGTTTTTCCCTTGATCGAAAGGCCGCCCTTACTTTATAAGATGTCCCCTATGGGCTACGTCTTCGATTTCAAGGACGCCACGTGGTATGATCAATGGTTCTCTTCGCGAGAGCAACAGCTTTTCACCCGGGCCAAGAGGCTCCTGATCGAACGTCTCCTCAAGCCCGTCCGGGGGGAAACCGTGCTCGATATCGGATGCGGAACCGGGGGAGATCTTCTGTATTTTCACGAAAAGGGCCTGGACGCCACGGGCGTGGACCCCTCCCCTTACATGCTCGACAGGGCGAGGGGTCTCCTGGGGCACCGCGCCGAGCTGCACAGGGGGTTCGGGGAGGACCTGCCTTTCGAGGACAACAGCTTCCATATCTGCTCTTTATTTTTCACCCTCGAATTCTGTGAGGATCCCGCCAGCGTGGTGGCGGAGGCATGCCGGGTGGCCCGCAGAAGGATCGTGCTCGGGTGCCTGAACCGGTACGCCCTCGAGGCTGCAGAAAAGCGGATCAGGGGAGTTTTCACGGCCAACATTTACAACAGGGCGCGCTTCTTCGGCGTGTGGGAGCTCAAGCACATGATTCGTGCCGCCGTGGGCGACGTTCCCCTCCAGTGGGCCACCGTGGGCAACCTGCCCGTGGGGTGCATGCGGTACACCGGGTGGATGGGCGGGTCCTCATGGACACTGCGATCCCCATGCGGGGCGTTCATCGCCATGGTGGCGGCCTTGACGCCCCGCTTCAGCACAAGGCCCCTGGAAATCCCATACAAGGCCAAGCAAACGGGAAAACTCGTCGCCGGCTGAAGCTGGGGCCGGCCGGCGCCTGAGGAACCGGCACGAGGAGGCCGGCCTTGATCATCGTTCCGGCCACATCCGACCATGTGCCGAATACCGTCTGTTTTGGTGGGCAGTGCCCACCTACGAAAACCTGACGTAGTGAAAACAGGCCCTTGGGCTCCCATGGACTTGAGTGCATTTTTGTTCCGCCAAAGGCCCGTCGGAAGGATCGACAATTGACCATTTTCGATTGACGATTGAATGAATCGTTCCGCTTTTACAAGGTTTCACGCTGACCGAATTGCTTCAGCCCCACTACAGGATCACGAGATTCGGGACTGCTACACAACAAGACCAGCCGAAACACATACGCCCTCTGCAACCATGAAAAGTGGAGGTTTTCATCATGCCGGTCACCGGCTGAAAGTGCCTTGTGACGAGGAGGTCAGACCATGGAAGCTTTTCTTTACGAGGCCGCGGGAAAAGGAAGAGTCCGTTGCTTCCTTTGCTCGCATCGTTGTGTCATCGCCGACGGGCACCGGGGAATCTGCGCGGTACGCGAAAACCGCGGCGGCACCCTGGAGACCCTTGTCTACGGCAAGCTCATCGCCCGGCACGTGGACCCCATAGAAAAAAAGCCCCTTTTCCACTTCCTTCCAGGCTCTCTCTCTTACTCCATCGCCACCGTGGGGTGCAACTTCAGGTGCCGTTTCTGTCAAAACGCGGACATAGCCCAGATGCCGGCGGACCATCAGGGCATAATCGACGGTGAGCGGTCTTCACCCGAGCAGGTTGTGGAGGCGGCCCTGCGTGCCGGTTGTTCGACGATCGCTTACACCTACACCGAGCCCACGGTATACTTCGAATTCGCCTACGACACGGCCAAACGCGCCCGGGACCGGGGCATCCGCAACGTATTCGTCACCAACGGGTACATGACCCCGGAAGCGCTGGACATGATCGCGCCTTATCTCGACGCGGCCAACGTGGACCTGAAGGCCTTCTCCGACGACTTCTACAAGGAGCAGTGCGGCGCCGTAAGGTCCCATGTCATGGCCACGCTGGTGAAAATGCGCGAGGTCGGGGTTTTCGTGGAGGTGACGACCCTTGTGATTCCCGGCCTCAACGACGACGAGACCGAGCTCAAAGACCTGGCCGCATTTCTCGTAGACTCCCTCGGTCCGGAAACGCCTTGGCACGTGAGCCGGTTTCACCCCACCTACCGGCTCATGGACCGCCCGTCCACCCCCGTGGCCACGCTTCTGCGAGCCCGTGAGATCGGAATGGAGGCCGGCCTGCGCTACGTCTACACGGGGAACATACCGGGGCAGGGAGGCGAAGACACCCTCTGCCACCGATGCCGGACGCCCCTGGTTCAGCGGATGGGCTACCGCATTATCCGGCAACTTTCGGAAGGCGGACGATGCCCCTCCTGCGGCACCGTCGCCTACGGAGTATGGGAATGACGGGATAAGCGGGCCTTCACGGAAGCGGCGTGCGCGCCAAGGCCCTCGGTTTCCGCCAGAAGGATGATGTCCTGGGCATCTTCTTGGAGCGTCTGTCTGGTGTAATGGATCAGGCTGGTCTTTTTCACGAAGGTCTCCACGGAAAGGGCCGAGGCGTAGCGGGCCGTGCCGGCAGTGGGCAGAATATGATTGGGACCTGCCACGAAGTCACCGACCGGTTCGGGGCTGTACGGTCCCAGGAACACGGCCCCGGCGTTGCGAATCTTGCCCACCCAGGCGAAGGGCTCGGCCACGAGCAGTTCCAGGTGCTCGGGTGCGATCCGGTTGGCCAGATCCACTGCCGTGTCCAGATCCGGCACCACGAATATGGCTCCGTGCTTTTCCAGGGCGGCCCGTGCGATCTGCTCCCGGGACAGGACCCTCACCCGGCTTTCCAAAGCGGCGCGGACCTTTCGCGCCAACCGTTTTTCCGTGGTGACGAAGATCGACAGGGAGAGGGGGTCGTGCTCGGCCTGGGAGAGAAGATCCGCGGCCACATGGTCGGAATCCGCGGCTGCGTCGCCCAGCACGAGCACCTCGCTGGGACCTGCGACCATGTCGGTTCCCACCGTGCCGGCCACCAGCTTTTTGGCAATGGTCACGAACACGTTGCCCGGCCCCACGATCACATCCACGCGCGGGACCGTTTCGGTGCCGTAAGCCAGGGCACCGATGCCCCACGCACTTCCCACCTTGAAAACGGCGTCCACTCCCACGTGGCGGGCCGCGGCAAGAAGATAAGGATGGACGGTCCCGTCCTGCCTGGGAGGAGTCGCGATCTGGATCCGTGACACCCCGGCGATCTTGGCAGGGATGCACCCCATGAGCACCGACGAAACCAGGGGCGTGTTGCCGCTCCTTCCCCCGGGCACATAGACTCCGGCGGCGTCCACCGGACGCGTTATCTGTCCCAAAACGGCTCCGGCCCTTTCCACGGTGATCCACGAATTGGGCAGTTGCCGCCGGTGGAATTCGCGGATCCTGGCCGCCGCCCTTTCCATCGCCCCCATGAAACCGGGGTCCACCTGCGCCAGGGCCCTCTCCATTTCCTCGTCGGTGACCCGCAGGTTTCCGGTCTTTAGGGATGGGGCATCAAACTGGTTCACGTACCGCACGAGGGCCCGGTCTTTCTCCTTGCGCACCTGTGCGAGGATCCGGACAACGTCCCTCACGTCGCGGGGGCTGAAGGCGACCCCGCGTCCCGCGATGCGTTCCAACCTGGCGGCGGCCGCAGAAGAGGGATAATAATAGGTTTTCATGGAACGGGTCTGTCCTTTTCGGGGGTGTCGAAAAGAACTCGGAAGTATTCCACGGTCTTGGAGAGCCCCTCTTCGGCAGTGACCTGGACCTGGAAGCCCAGGATCTTTTCGGCAAGGCTGATGTCGGCGTGGGAGTGGCGCACGTCACCGGGACGGGGATCCGTGTAGTGGGCCTCCACGTCTGTTCCCATGATGCTTCTCAGCATATCGAGCAGCGTGTTCAGGGTGAGCCGCTCTCCGCACGCCAGGTTCATCACCTTTCCAGGGGCGCCTTCGGCCTCCATGGCCAGGATGTTGCCGTGCACCACGTTGCGTACGTAAGTGAAATCGCGGGACTGCTCCCCGTCACCGTACACCGCGGGGCGCCGGCCGGTCAGCAGGGCCTTGATGAACCTGGGAATCACTGCGGCGTACTCGGACTCGGGGTCCTGGTGCGGACCGAACACGTTGAAATAGCGCAGGGCGACGGTTTCCAGACCGTACAGGTTGTAAAACACGCGCAGGTAGTTTTCCGCGGTCAGCTTCTGTACAGCATAAGGGGACAAGGGATCCGGCGCAGTGCTCTCTTTGCGGGGAAACCCCGGGGCGTTTCCGTACACGGCCGACGAGGATGCAAAGACCACCCGACGCACCCCGCCATCCCGCGCCGCCACCAGTAGGTTGAGCGTTCCGTCCACGTTGACCCGGTTGGTTCTCAAGGGTTCTTCCACCGAACGGGGAACCGACGGGATGGCCGCCTGGTGGAGCACGTAGTCCACGTTCCGGACAACAGATGCACACAGGTCCGGGTCTCCCACGTCCCCCTCCACGATTTCCAGACGGGCCGCAGCCTCCGCAGCCATGTGGGAAAAGCGGAGGTTTTCCTTCCGGCCCGTGGAAAAATCGTCCACGACGCGCACGGCGTCTCCTCGCCGCAACAGGGCCTGCACCAGGTTCGATCCGATGAACCCCGCCCCCCCGGTAACCAGCACTCGTATCATCGCGCCACACCTCCTTTTCTCGGTGGCGGTTTCATACAGAAGGGCCCCCGTATTGTCAACCGAGGTGCGGCCGCTCTTCACGCCCGCGGATGGTACTTGCGGTGGATTTCCTTGAGGCGTGTGCCCGCCACGTGTGTGTAGATCTGGGTGGTGGCGATGTCCGCATGACCCAGCATTTCCTGCACAGCCCGCAAATCGGCGCCCCCTTCCAGAAGATGGGTGGCGAATGAGTGGCGCAGCGTGTGAGGCGTGATGTTCTTGGTGATGCCCGCCTCGAGGGCGTGCTTTTTCAATAGCTTCCAGAATCCCTGCCTGGTCAGGGGCTTTGCTCCCCTTCCCACGAAAAGGTACCGGCTCGTCTTTCCCTTCAAAAGCGCCGGCCGGGCCGTTTCCAGGTAGGCCCGTATCTTCTCCCTGGCAGGTCCGCCCACCGGCACTACCCGTTCCTTGGCGCCCTTTCCGAGCACCCTGACAAAACCTGCCTCCAGCTCCGCATCGTAAACCCCCACGGAGATCAGCTCCGAAACCCGCAGCCCCGCTGCGTAGAGAAGCTCGAGCATGGCCCGGTCCCGCCGGCCCTCGGGCCGCTTCTCGCCCGGAACCTCCAGCAGCCGCTCGACCTCCTGAACGGAAAGCACGTCGGGGAGCCGCAGGCCCTTCTTGGGAAGGTCCACGAGCCGGGCAGGGTTGTGCTCCAAGACCCGTTCCTGCACGAGGAACCTGAAAAACCCCCTGAGCGACACCAGATGGCGTCCCCTGCTTCCGGGGCCGAGACCTTGGGCATGCAGCGCGATGAGGTGTTTGAGGATAAGGGACGTATCCATCTCCTCGACGCGCTCTATCCCCCCCTTGGCCGCAAATTCGAAAAAGACGGCAAGGTCCCTGCTGTAGGCGGCGAGCGTGTGGGGCGAAAGCCCCTTTTCCACCAGAAGGTGGTTCAGGTACCTGTCCACCAGGATGTCAGCGGTCGTCACGGGAAACCTCCACCCGAACCGGAGCGCACAGCCGGCTCACACCACCAGGACGCTCTCCAGACCATTGAGCACTTCGGCACCGTGCTCGCGCACGACCACCAGGTTCTCCAGGCGCACTCCCCCCCATCCGGGAAGGTAGATCCCGGGCTCCACGGTAAAGACCATGCCCACCTCCAGCACGGACGGCTTCACGGGACTCACCCGTGGGTCTTCGTGCACGGCCAGTCCCACCCCGTGGCCCAGGCCGTGCCCGAACCGCTCTCCGAATCCCCTGGCGGCGATGTGGGCCCTCGCCACACCGTCTATTTCCTGGGTGCTCTTCCCAGGACGAATCGCATCGATGGCCCGCTGCTGCGCCTCACGAACGGTTTCCAGAACCATTCGGAACGTGCCGTCCCCGTTTCCGGGCGCCACGGTGCGCGAAATATCGGAGCAATAACCGTCCAGGCGCGCCCCCCAGTCGAAAAGAAGCGGTTCTCCGGATCGAATGGGCCGATCGGTCGGCACGGCGTGCGGCATGGCGCTGTGAGGGCCTCCGGCGACGATGGTGGGAAAGGCAAGGCTTTGCGCACCCCTTTCGCGCATTTCCTTTTCCATGGCCCATGCGACTTCCTTCTCGGTCATCCCGGGACCGAGACGACCCAGGACCGTCTGGAACACCGATTCGGCCAGGTGCAGGGCGGCCCGTATGGCATCGATTTCCCCTTCGTCCTTGGTGACGCGGCACCCCTCCACCATCCCCTCCCAGGGCACCAGCTCCACACTGCCGCCCTCGGCCGCGATACGCTCCTGCATTTGTCGATGGTCTTTCAGCGAAAGCCGAGCCGCCTCCAGACCCAATTTCCGGACCCCCAACTGCTCCAAGATACCGGGGAGGGAGGAAACAAGACTCTGCTTGTAGCACTGGATTTGAAAATGGGGCGCCTCATGCTCCGCCTGCGTCAGATAACGGGAGTCCGTCGCCAGCAACAGGTGGTCCCCGTTGATGAAAAGGCACCCGGCCGATTCATCGAAATGGGTGTCCTCCCCGGTAAAACCGGAAAGGTATCTCCTGTTTTCCTGGGTCAGCACCAGCAAGGTGTCGAAGGGCGCCTCGGCCAGCCGCCGGCGCACCGCTTCTATTCTCCTTTCGATGACGGTGTCCATTGTCTCTCCTTGTCAAGGGCCGGGTTTGGTTCCATCAGCCTTGTCGGTCGGCCCTTTTCCGGGACAGCTCCTTTGCGAGCTGTCTGAAATCGAGGGCACCACGGCTCGAACGGCTGAAAAACACGACCGGCACCCCTTCCCCTGCGCTTTCGGCGACCGTGGCGTTATTGCGGATCGCCGTTTTGAATACCTTACCCGGAAACCGGGCGTCGTTTTGCAGCCTCTCCATGACCATGCGACCCACTCGGGTGCGAGGATCGTAAAACGTCGCAACGATGCCGAGCAGGGCCAGCTGCGGATTGATCTCCTCCCTCACCATGGACAGGGTGTCCAGCAGATCGTCCAGGGCCGCATAGGAGTAAGGATGGGTTTGACACGGGACGAGCACTTCCCGTGCGAACGCGAAGACGTTGATGGTGAGAAGAGAAAGGGCGGGAGGGGTGTCGAGGAATATGAAGTCGTAGTGGGGACACAGCGGCATCAACCGCTGCAAGCGCAGCTCCCTTCCTTCCACGTCGGCGAGTTCCACCTGGGCCCCGGAAAGGTCCACATGGGAAGGCAGAAGGTGAAGACCCGGCCACCTGGTTTCCACCACGATCCGACTGAGGTCCGGTGCCTCCTGGGCTATGATCACATCGTATACGCTGGAAGCGGCGCCCTCGAGCTCCACCCCAAGACCCCTCGTGGCATTGAACTGGGGATCCACGTCCACCACAAGCACTCTCCTGCCTGCCTCGGACAGGGCCGCGGCCACGTTGAGCGCCACCGCGGTCTTGCCCACACCGCCCTTTTCGTTGGCCACCGCTATGATTCGCGTACCTTTCGCTTCCATCCTCACCGCCTCCTGGGGCTGTCGGGATCGTAAAGCTCCCTGGAATCATTGCATATCTTGTCTCACCATCTCCAACTGGGTGGCGATCCGGTCGCAGGTTCTCTCCATCTGTTCGAGCACCGCCGCAACCCCTTCCTTACCCGTCCGGTCCACCCCGATGAGCTGGAGGGTCTCGGCCGCACCCGAAGTGAACAGTTCAAAGCGGTCCAGGAGCCTGTCGTTGACAAGTGCGGAAACCCTCCCCGCCAGCACGAACAGGTACTGGAACTTGAGGTTTTCCCTGTAATCGGTCAATTCGTGCGCCAGGGACCGCTCGGTCTCCTGCTTCATGCGCCCCACAGCCCTCTGAAGGGCACGTATCTCGGCTTCCTTGCGGCCCCCGCCGGGTCGCTTCAGGAGCTTACCGACCGCCGTCACCAAGTTGTAGAGTCCGAGTCGCAAGACGGCCTCCGTACGGATCCTGGCCGTGTACCGCATGGTGGAGGCGAGGGAGGGGGCCGTCAGCCCCGTGAGCTTGCGCAAGGTATCCATGTCCACGGGCTCCGGGGCCTCCACGGGGCGGTCCTCTAACTCTATGCCCAGCCCCTGCACGGTGCCCGCGTACCTTCTTTCCGCATCACGGACCAGTCGGCTGTAAGGCTGGGCGACGTTTTCGAACATCCGGCCTACCTTTTCCTCCTCCGCACGCAGGAATCGGATGATCTGGGGGTTGATGCTCTCGGTCATGAACCCTTCCAGATCGTGCCTCAACTCGTGGAAAGCCATGTAAAGGAGCGTGGAAAAGGGCACCGGCCCTTCGGCCATTTCGGAGGCCGGTACGAAGGAGAAGCTGCGAACAAACCGACGCAGCTCCTGCATCACCTTGCCGTGGCGCACGTCGAAGAAACGGTCCACATCCTGGCCCAGTTCCCGTCGTCCCTTCTGGAGCACACCTGCCAGAGTGTCCCGAATCATGGACCGAATCTGGACCATGCCTTCCTGCTCACGATGCAGCCCGGCCAGCAGCTCGCGAGCGTGGTCGGTGTCTTTGTCGAGAAGGCCCCGGTGGATGCGCACCCAATTGCGCACCCCCGACACCATGATCCCTAGACGCTCCACGTGGTTCTTCAGAAGCAACGCGAACCGGTCGCGTGTGAGGCGCCGGTGCAGGTAGTGCTCAAACCTTTCCGTCTCCTTCCCGGAAAACTCTCGCAGCGCCGTCTCCGCCTCCCATGCCTGGAACCGGGCCCGTTCCTTTTCCGGCAAGTCCCCTCTTGCCGCTGCGAACAGGTTGTGGAGTGCGGAAAAAGCGAAGACCTCCGGCTCCGGTCGGATGAGGGCTATCTCCTGAGCCGTCTTTTGGACGAGCCGCTGCAAGTCCGCCAGATCGCCGTGTTCGTCGAAATCGCAGTTGATCACGAAAACGACATTCTCGAGAAGCCCCATCTCCCGCATCAACGACAAGAAACGCATGTCCGCCCGGCGCAGGCCGGTCCTGCTGCTCACCACGTACACCACGAGGTGGGTCCTGAGCAGATAATCCTGTATCATGGCAAAGTGCAGGGGATTGGGAGAATCGACCCCCTGACAGTCCGCGATTTCAACATCCGTTTCCAGACGCCCGTCCAGGGGAAGCCTTACCTGCAGATCCTTCAGATAGATCGCGAGTTCCTCGTTTCCCACAAACTCTCTGTAGGCGCGGAAGGATTCCCCCTCGTACACGTATGAACCGAGCTCCGGGCCCATCAGCTCCTTGACCCGGCGGTAGCCGTGAAGATAGGAGCCGATAAGCACGGCGTTGACGTTCCTTGCGTCCTCGGTCACCAGATGCTGGGGCCCGAGGGAGCCAAGGGCCCGGAGGAGCTCTTCACGCTCCCTTTTCACACGGATGTCGAAACGCGTCTCCAATGTCCGGGCCTGTGTCGAGGGAAACAAGACCATGGACCGCCTTATTTCATCGTTCACCTGCTCCCACGTCTTGAAGTCGAGCACGGCGCTCATGCAATCGCCGGCGCGCACCCTCGTGACGATGGACGTGACCACCCCGGCGCCTCGACGCAGGTAGTCCCCCCCCAGCAAGGCATTGATCACCGTGCTCTTACCCGATTTGATGGGGCCCACCACTGCAACCCGCAGCAGACCCTCTGCGAGCTGCTCTTCCAGGGATCCAGCGGCGTTTTCCCATGTCTCGAAGGGACGAGACGTGATGCTGGGGATGGTTCTTGCGGTTTGGAAAAGCGAAAGGGTGTTTCGGTTGATCGCGATGAGTTTGTCTCTGGTGGAATCGTAACCTTTCATCGAGCGTTTAGCACGTTTCTCCGTTTCCAGGGGCCCGTTCCGGTTTCCGACGGCATCGATGATGCCTCGCGGCTCTCGCTCGGCCCCGATTTTTTTCCCACATTGATCGCACTTTCTCGGACGGTTATCAAGTCTTTTGGTGGGTCTTTTGGTGGGCAATGCCCACCCCGGGGAAAACCGCAAATCCGCCTCGATGACCGTTCCGACCAGCCGCCTGTCTTTTTTCGACCCTTGGGAGTGCGGATGTCTCGCCTGCCTTGCGACACGGATGCCGTCAGAATACCCGCGCTCCCGGAAAAGGCAAATCGCCTCCAGTGCCGCCCGGCCGGTTTCCCCTTCATATTTTGCATCGAGCGTGGTATGGGAGATTTGCGACGCAGGGCGCCCGGCATGGGCGCAACACGGGATGCCTATGGAACCTCTCTACGACCAAATCCGCCGACGGGTCGCCGGGATCGCCGCCCACTACCCCATCCCTTCCTTTTACCTGGACTTCACGGAAGAAACCCGTCGCTCCCGTCTCTTTTTCGATACGGACCCTCTGATTGCCCGCCTCCATGCCTACGTGCACAACCGCCTGGAAGACAACTTCGGTCACGGCCTCGATCATGTAACGAAGGTCACCCTCGACGCCGGCACCCTGGTCCTTATCGAGGGGCGACGCACGGGGCATACGGCGGAAGGACAAAATCGGCTGCTTCTCCTCGTGCAATGTGCGGGGTTGCTCCACGACATCAGGCGCAAAGAGAAACAGCATGCCCTAAGGGGAGCCGATGAAGCCCGAGACGTTTTGGGCAGTTACCCTCTTTCTGTCCAGGAAATCGGAGATATCTGTCAGGCCATCCGCAACCACGAGGCTTTCATCAGTCCCCAACCCGTCAACACCCCGGTGGGCCTTCTGCTTTCGGACTGCCTGTACGACGCGGACAAGTTCCGATGGGGTCCGGACAATTTCAAGGAAACGCTCTGGCAGATGGTCTCTTACTCGCGGGCCCCTCTGTCCCGGGTCCTCGACGGATTTCCGAAAGGAATGGAAGCGGTTGCACGGATAAGCTCCACTTTCCGCACCGTCACCGGAAGGAAGTACGGCCCCCAATTCATCGACTTAGGCCTGGCCATGGGCCGGGAGATCTACCGGATGTTGCAGGGGGAATTTGCCGAAGGGCAGGCTGACCAGTGAGATCCCGGAGGCGATTCAGGATTTGTCCGGCTGCCCGGGGGAGTGGAGGCGCAGGTGCTCCACCTTCATGCATCTGTCCATCACCACCTTCAATCCGGCCCCCCGCGCCTTTTCCGCGGCCTCGGGATGGCGCAGCCCCAACTGCATCCACACGGTCCCGGCTCCGACGGCGATGGCCTCGTCCACGATGCCGAGGATGTCCTCCGGTCTTCGGAAGATATCCACAACGTCCACGGGTTCCGGTATGTCCGCCAGCCGCCCGTAGCACTTTTGGCCCAGGATCGTGTCGCACGCCGGATTGACCGGGAAAATACGGTACCCTGCCTCCAGAAGATAGACCCCCACCTTGTTGCTGTCCCTGTCTGCTTTAGGGGAAAGCCCCACGATGGCGATGGTTTTGCTCTTTTTCAGAATGTCCGACACCACGGGGTCCGAGGAGCCGGCCTTTTGGAATGTGTCGCTCATGGTGCAACGTCCTTCTTTCGCCGATAGGGGGTTTTGATCATCGCTGCGGCCGGCCGCAGCGATGATCAAGGCCCCGATGCGCATCAGTTAAGGGTATGGGCGGGCGCCGGCTTGTCGAGGATCCCGCGTATCTTACGGGAAACCTGTATGATGTCGAAAGGCTTCTGGATGAAGCCGTCACAGCCGCGGTTGAGGATCCCGGCGGCCTCTCCGTCAACGCTGTAACCGCTTGACAAGAGGACCTTGACGCCCGGATCCATATCTTTGATCCTGTCGTACGTTTCACCCCCTCCCATCTGGGGCATGATCATGTCCAAGATCACCAGACTCACGTCCTCCCTGTTCTCCTTGTAGCGTTCAATGGCCTCCCGACCGCTTCTGGCTATGAGCACTTTGTACCCCACCTCCTCGAGCATCTTGCCCACATCTACAATCATATCCTCGTCATCCACCAGCAGCAAGGTCTCGGTGCCGTTGAGGGCTTTTTCTGGCAGCTTCGGGGGTTCGGGTGCGATTCGTTTCTCGGTTGCGGGAAGGTACACGTTGAACGTGGTGCCCTCTCCCTTCTCACTGAAAAAATCGATGATGCCCCCGTGGTTCCTGATGATACCGTAAGCGCAGGCGAGTCCGAGGCCCGTTCCCCTACCCATCTCCTTGCTGCTGAAAAAAGGATCGAATATCCTTTGTTTGGTCGCGTCATCCATGCCCACACCCGTATCGGTAACGGAGACCTTCACGTACCTGCCGGCCCTTGCGCCGAAAGGCTTGACGAATTCGTCCTCCAGCGTGGTGTTCTCCGTCTCGAGATACAGGTCGCCACCGGCCGGCATCGCCTGCCAGGCATTGACATAGAAATTGAGCAGCACCTGTTCGATCTGCCCGCGATCGACTTCAACCGGCCAGACTCCTTCCACGTATTTGTGATGGATATTGATCTCCTTCTTGGTATAGCCGAACATCTCGGAGGATTTTCTCAATATCTCGTTTATGTCCGAGGGCTTGACCTCGTACTTGCCGCTTCTGGAAAAACCCAGGAGCTGCCTGGTCAGGTCTGCGCCGCTTTGCACGTATCGCTGTATGTTTCGCAGCTTTTCGTAATGGGGGTGCTCGGAATCCATTTTCAGAAGCATCAGCGTCGTGTTGCCAAGAATCCCCATCAAAATGTTGTTGAAATCATGCGCTATGCCCCCCGCCAGAGTGCCGATGGCCTCCATTTTCTGCGCGTCTCGCAGGGCGTGCTCGAGGTGCTTGCGTTGGGTAATGTCCTCCCCGATGCCCAGGATCCCGATCACGCGGCCCTCTTCGTCCAAACGTGGCGTCAGATTCAGGTTGATCCAGAGCCGTCTTCCCTCTTTCGTCACCTCCCTGACCTTGGTGTTGATGCCTTTTTTCTCTTTCATGATCATCTCCCGCACCCCCTTTATTTCCGTTTGCGTAACGTCATCGGAGTACAGGATGCTTATCTTCTTCTTCCCTACCACCTCTTCGGCACTGTAACCGAATATGTTTGCGGCTCCCTTGTTCCAAAAGAGGATGTTTTCTTTCAGGTCCGTGGAAATGATCGAAATGGAGGACGAACTGTCCAAAATGTTTTTCAAAAACCTGTAAGTCCGTTTGAGCGCCGCCTCGGCCCTTTTCCTTTCCTTGATCTCCTGCTGCAACTGATCGTTGATACGCGTAAGTTCTGTGGTGCGATCTTCCAGACTCCTCAAATGCTCTTCGACCCGGAGATGAAGCTGCGCGTTTTCCAGTGCGAAGCCGATTTCGCCTATCATTATGGAGACCACCCGCTCGTCGTTGGTGTCGAAGACCCTGTCCTGGTCCTTCCCGGAAAGATTCAGCGTGGCTGTCAGGTGCTCCCTGACAAAAACGGGCATGATAAGAAAGGACGGAGCGCCGTACTTGGGGTCGTTCTGCCGGGCAATTCTGGAATCCGTTTCAATGTCCTGGACGAGCAGAGGCTTTCCATGGGTCAGCACATAAGAAGCGATAGAGCCTTTTATGTCGAGGTAAGTGTTCTTCTTCAGCGCGGGCCCCAGCCTTCTGGAGGCCACCACCCGAAAGCGTCCCTTTTCCTTTTCCACAATGTAAACGCTTCCCACGTTGGCGTTGGCCACGGCCATGGACTTTTCCAGGAGCAGGTCCAGCAAGACTTCAATATCCAAACTCTTCGCCGCCTTCTCGATTAGCTCCTTGATTTGAAGGAGATCGAAGACGCTACGTTTCAGTTCGGCGCCCGCTCTTTCGAACTTGTTCACAAGCGTATTGAAAGAGCTGGTGATATCTTGCAGCTCGTCTCTGTCCTTCTGCAAATCCGCCTTCACCACTTCCCCGCCCTGGGCCACCTTCATCAAGGTCGCCACCGAGTAAAACCGATCGAAGATCTGCCGGAGAATGATCAAACCCACAAGGATGAGGATGAGGGTAAAGACGAAGATGAGGGTTTGCGATACGTCAAAGAGGACATTGTTTCCGTAAAAGACGTAAAGAAGAAGGAGAAAAGGGAGCCCGAAAACAAGGGTTTCTATGATGAGCAGCTTGTACCTGAGACCTTTTCCCTCTATGCTCAATTTGTCGTTGTCTATCACGCGCATTGCGTCAGCCCCCTGACCACGATAAGCGGCTCCACACAAGACTCTTCGCCATTTTCCGACTGCGAAGGCGGCGGCGATGACATCCTTCCCTCAAAGGGGGTGACCCGCCTGTGAAGCCCATCCCGGCCCCCATCGCCTCTTGTCCCCCATGCGTCTTGATGTCCGCGCCGCCTCCCCGAGCCGGCGACCACACCCGAGACAGGCTATGCCTGCTTAGGGCTCGCTCAAAAATAACTTCCCATTTTGATGCGCCAATCCATCACGCCTGGCAGTGTTGCTCGTCGGTTAAATGGCCCGCCATTCGCCCTCCTCGCGCCTTGCCATGCGCGCGCCTCGACGCCTGAAAACGGGAACTTATTCTCACGCGAGCCCTTAGACCCGGAAGAAATAAAAGGCCTTGATCGTCGTTCCGGCCAGGGGGGTCCCGTTTTCCAGCAGCATCACGTTGGGAGACGCCGTACCCGCATGCTTGGCTCCGCGCCGGAATTGAGGTTTTCGTAGGGTGGCACCGCCCACCAAAAAGACAGTTTACCGCATTTGATCGGACGTGGTCGGAACGATGATCAAGGCCAAATAAAATGTCCAAGCGCGCGCACATTTGGGTCAGATTTGTTCGATCCGAGAGCCAAAACGCGCAGGAATAGTTGTTCTATTTCGAGCAGTTTTCGATCGAGGACCGGACGAATATGGCCGGAATAGGAGATGCTGAATTGCGGCATTTTATTTTGTCCGGGTCCCTTAAATCTCCCGAGGACCGGGGGCGGTATTCCACCGCTGTTATTTCTTCTTCGCCTCGAGGATGATTTCAGCCGCCCAGCGAGCCGTCTTGCCGGATACGGCGGGGCATTTGTCCACATGCCCGCCCATTTTCTCAAAAGCGGCGTAGTCGTGCTGATTCATAAAATCGAAAGTGCGGCCAAACAGCTTTTGATGAACATCTCGGCAGACAGGGGACCCGTATTCTTCGACAAAGCGATCATAGAGTTTCTTGGCGTATCGAAAGACTCTGAGTTTTGTTTTGCCCTCACTGAACTCCTCGTAGGACCTGCCAAACACCGAGCCGAAGGCCACAAGGCCTCCCACAAGGGCTCCGCAAGTTCCTTGGGTGGACAGCGCCGTCCCGCCGGCGAGGGCGTCCACGGCCTTGACCAAGTGGGGTTCACCGACCTGCAGCGTTTCCAAGATCGCGGAGATGACAGCCTGTGGACAGCTTCCGCGTTCCGCTTCATACCTGAAAGCCAGATCATAGACCCGCTCGAGTATTTCCTCTTTGTCATTCATCGATTTCAACTCCCTGCTATATGGGGTTATGGCCAGCATTTGCAGCGGTACGTATCCCAGAAGCAAAGAGACGTGTCAAGCCGCCGCCGGTCGCAAGGCGCGATCCGGGTGTGCGACATAAACGACGTTCGGGCATTTGACAGGACAGAGGTAGTGAGACTGAAGCTGCCCTTCAGAAAGCGAACTCCTCGTTGTCCACATAAAACCCTCTATCCCGATGGAAGATGCCGAAATGCCGAAGATCCACACCGCCACAGGACCCGTCGACACACGTGACCTAGGCTTTACCCTCATGCACGAACACAGGATCCTCGTGGCCCCCTGCTAGCGCGTCCAGTATCCTTCAGAATGGAATCGGGCTGCGGAGCTTGAGAACGGTGTCACAAAACTCTAGGAGGCCGGAGAGGCGGGCGTCAAGACGCTGGTGGATTGCACGCCCATCCATCTGGGACGCGACCCGCTCTGTTCATCGGCGACGCGGCGGCAGGTTCGGGGGTGCAGATCGTCCTGGCAACAGGGTGTTACTACCAGGTCCCGTTTCATTTCCAATTTCACCCCAGTGCCGAGATGGTGGCCTTGATGGTTCGAGACGTCAAAGAGGGAATCGGCTCCAGTGGCGCCCGTGCAGGCGTGATCAAGTGCCCCACCGAGCCCGGAGTGCACCGGATGAACGAGCGTGTCTTGCGCGCCTCGGCCCGCGCCCACCGGCAGACCGGAGTCCCGATCTGCACCCACACCTTCCCCGAGAACCGAACCGGCCTCGATCAGATCCGGGTGTTTCGTGAGGAGGGGGGGGGGATCTGAATGGGGCAATGGGGATGTCCATGATTTCATCACATTTTCCGTAAAAAGGCATGAAATCATGGAAGTCCCATTATTTGCCCAAAACGTATGTTCCGAACCTCCTGTAACAGATCTGTCCGTCGCATCGGCCACCCCCTCGGCCTCCGATAAACCGAACAGATCACGTGCTGCAAGTCCGGACAATATACGCGCTCCCTACACAACGGGCCTTTCCCGTTGAAAGGAAAGAACCCTTCTGGTACCATTATTTGGTTTTGTCGAGGAGGCTGGCGCTTCCAAACCCCGGCGGGAGTCGCGGGCCGGGCAAACGAAATCCTTCTGATCCAGGCGACGGGAATGGGTGCGGGGCACGTGCTGTCATGAAAGAGTTCTTCAAGGTCACCCCCATAGAGGAAGTGATCGCCCTCGCGGCCACCTTTGGGCGCGTGGGCGAAGAGACCGTTCCCATCGAGGACGCATGGGGTCGGGTACTGGCCGAGGCCGTGCGCTGTGAAGAAAATGTGCCCGACTTCACACGGTCCACCATGGACGGCTATGCCGTGCAGGCGGCATCCACCTTCGGGGCCTCGGAGGCCAATCCGGCCTTGTTGCAGATCGTCGGCTCGGTGGAGATGGGAGTCGTGCCGAGGTTCTCCGTGGGACCGGGAGAAGCCGCGGGTATGCCCACGGGAGGAATGCTCCCGGAAGGGGCCGAAAGCGTGGTGATGATCGAGCACACGGAAGCCCTCGACCCCACCACCGTCGAAGTGTACCGCAGCGTGGCGCCCTTGGCCAACGTGGTGCAACCCGGAGAGGACCTGAAAGAAGGCGATGTCCTCCTGACCCCGGGGACGAGGCTTCGTCCCCAGGACCTTGCCCTCCTCGCCGCCATGGGTAGGCCCACGGTAAAGGTCCACCTGCGCCCACGGGTCGGAATCATCTCCACGGGAGACGAGGTGGCACCGGTGGATGGGCCCCTTCCTCCCGGCAAAATAAGGGACATGAACACGTACGCACTGTGCGGGTTGTGCCGGCAGCACGGGGCCGTTCCGGTCCCCTTCGGCATAGTGGGGGACGATGAGGGGACTCTGCTCACCGCGTGTGAGAAAGCCGTGGAATCGTGCGACACGGTGCTCGTTTCCGGGGGCAGCTCGGTGGGGACCAGGGACCACACCATAGAAGTGCTCCAGCGCTTTCCCGATTCCCGGGTCCTGGTGCACGGAATCTCCATCAGCCCCGGGAAGCCGACCATCCTGGCAGGGGTGGGCCCCAAGGCGGTTTGGGGTCTGCCGGGGCACGTCGTTTCCGCCATGGTGGTTTTCGGGGCCGTGGTCCGCCCTTTTCTGGATCACCTGGCCGGATGTTCCGGCAAGTCGGTCGATCCGTTTTCGGTCACCGCACGCCTGACCAGAAACGTGCCGTCGGTGCAGGGGCGCGTTGATTTCGTCCGGGCACGGGTGCACGAAAAAGAAGGCGCGCTCTGGGCCGATCCCTTGTTCGGAAAGTCCGGACTCATCCGCACCATGGTCCGGGCAGACGGGTTGATCCGGGTCGATATCAACGACGAGGGAATCGCCCAGGGAGCCATGGTACGGGTGTATCCATTCTAACGGCCGCAGGGAGTCTCTATGAGCAAGGAACGTCGGATCTATCTGAAGATGAAGACCCGGGAGGAAGCCAGAAAGATACTTCTTGAGCGATTCGCACGGCTGGGGCCCCTTCCTGCCGAACAGGTCCCCACGCACGAGGCCGTGGGGCGCGTCTTGGCCGAACCTGTATTCGCGCGTCTTTCGTCTCCCAATTATCACGCGGCGGCCATGGACGGGATCGCGGTGAGAGCCCATGACACCTTCGGGGCCAACGAGGCGAACCCCGTGAGGCTTCAGGTGGGTGAAAAGGCTTTTTTCGTCAACACGGGCCACCTGCTGCCCGACGACACGGACGCGGTGATCATGATCGAGCAGGTCCACATCGTAGACGACCGGACGGTCCAGATAGAGGCCGCAGCCTACCCCTGGCAATACGTGCGGAAGATGGGGGAGGACATCGTGGCCACGGAGCTCTTGTTTCCCCAGAATCACCGCGTCAGCCCGAGCTGCATGGGGGCCCTGCTCACGGCAGGCATCTTTTCCCTGCCCGTGAAGCAGAAGCCGCGAGTACTGATCATTCCCACCGGTTCGGAGCTGGTGGAATGGGAGAGCGCGCCGCCTGCCGCCCTGAAGCCGAACCAGGTCCTGGAGACCAATTCCTACGTGCTGGGAGAACTGGCCGGAGAACTGGGCGCCGCATGGAGCCGCCGCGGGGTGATACCGGACGACTTTGAGCGGATTGGCGAGGCGGTGCTCGCGGGGGCAAAGGGCCCGTGGGAGATGGTTCTGGTGACCGCCGGCTCCTCCGCGGGATCCCGAGACCACACGGCCAACGTGATCCAGGAGCTTGGCGAAATCCTCGTACACGGGGTGACCATCATGCCCGGCAAACCGGTCGTCCTCGGGGCCGTGGAGGACAAACCGGTCATCGGCATTCCCGGCTATCCCGTGTCGGCCATTGTGGCCTTCGAGGAATTCGTCCGTCCTCTTCTTTGCCGCATGCTGGGCCAGCTCGAGCCCGAACGTCCCGGCCTGGAGGTGGAGCCCTCCCGCAAGATCCCCTCGCGCCTCGGTCTGGAAGAGCTCATCCGGGTCAAGCTCGGGATGGTGGGCGAGAGAGTGGTGGCAACCCCCCTTCCCAGGGGTGCGGGGTCCATCACCACCCTTACCGAGGCCGATGGCATCCTGCGCATTCCCAACGAAGTGGAAGGGATAAACCCGGGCCAGAAGGTCCGGGCCGAACTGCTGCGGCCCCTGTCCCGGGTCCGGAACAACATAGTGGTGGTGGGAAGCCACGACAACACCCTGGACGTTCTGGCAGACGCGATCAGGAGGTCGGACTACCGCTTCAGCCTTGCTTCGAGCCACGTGGGGAGCATGGGCGGGCTCATGGCCGTCAAGCGCGGCGTTTGCCATCTGGCGGGTTCCCACCTTCTCGATACCGAGGACGGAACCTATAACCTGTCCTACATCCGCAAGTATCTTGCCGAAATCCCCGTTCGCCTGGTGCAGCTCGTTTTCCGGGACCAGGGTCTGATCGTGCCTCGCGGCAATCCAAAGGACATCCGAGGAATCGAGGACCTGGTGCGCGAAGACGTCCTTTTCATGAACCGCCAGGCAGGGTCCGGCACCCGCATCCTCCTCGACTACCGCTTGAGGGCCCTCGGCATCGATCCATCGCGCATCCGCGGGTACGACCGGGAGGAATACACACACATGGCCGTCGCCGTGGCGGTCTTGAGCGGCGCCGCAGACGTGGGCCTGGGCATAATGGCTGCGGCCAGGGCCCTGGACCTCGATTTCGTGCCGGTGGTCACCGAGCAGTACGATCTTGTCATCCCCCAGGAGCATTTCGAGACGGAAAAGATCCGGATACTGATCGACACCATCCGCAGCGAGGACTTCAAGGCCCGTGTCCTTTCTCTCGGAGGGTACCACACGGAGCGCACGGGGGAGATCCTCGCTTAGGGTTTGTCCGGGTCTTTGGACCGGTTCGATCGGGTCCACGCCGACTGCTTCGCCCGGGTGTCGGATGTCGGGCTTGATCATAACTTCGGCCAGCCGGTCGGAGCCGTCTCCCTTCCCTGGGCACCCCGGAGAGGAAAATACCGTCAGGTTCATCCGGTGTTGCCTGGTGCGCCTGGGCGATGGTTCCTCGCTTTTGCCGGGAGCGCGGGCATCCCCCCGCACCCCAAGAGCGGGCGAGACGCCCGCGCTCCCAGGCACCAGCAAACGATCAAGTCCCTTCCTTTGCCTCGAAAGGAAAAATGCTCCTGTCGTGCCTATTGGCCCGGCTCCCGGCAACACCGGATGAGCCAACAGGAATTGCGTGTCAAGGGGAATCCTGCCAGGAAAAACCCGCCGGCAGGAGCCCGTTGCGCGCCTATTTGCCCCCTGCCACCTTCTTCTTCAACTCCTGGTCCAGCCAAATGTAATGGGGAAAATCGTGGTTGTTCATGAGCCCGACCATGGCCTCCCCCTGGTAGCCCCTGACCCACGGCCACCACACCGTGAATTGGGTGCCCCCGGGATATTGGATGAAATAGGCCTGCTCCAGGATGTGGGGGACGAGCTCTCTTATCAGCCGATGCTGCTCCCGAGGGTTGAGCCAGGCGGCCATGATCTGCTTGTGGGCTTCGTTGAATGTCTCGTCGTTGATCATGCTCCAGTTTTGGAGGTTGTCCCGTTGCAGGACCGTCATCACCTCCGGTTGGTACGCCACCACGCCGCTCATATACATCTGATCGTATGTCTTGGCCGATCCGAGGGAGGTATGAACGGCACGCTCCTTGACGTTGATATCCAACTGCACTCCAATGGCGGCCCAGTAAGCTTCGGTGATAGAGAGAAGGTCCACGTGCTCTTGCAGGCACAGCACCTGCGTCTTGAAGCCGTTGGGATATCCCGCCTCGGTCAGGAGCTGTTTTGCCTTTTCCGGATGGTACTCGAACTGCTCCCGGACCACCTGGGGCAATTCCTCCACGGGACGATAAATGTCCATGAATTCGGCTATGGGCCCCACCGGAAAACTCAGTATCCGCCCCGTACCCCCAAAATAGGTGTCGGCAATCTCCTTGTTGTTGATGGCCATGGCAAGGGCCCTGCGAACGCGTACGTCGTCGAAGGGCTTCTTGTCGGTACGCATGAACAACGCCGCAGCGCGACCCTGATAGAACTCGAGGTGTTCCAGCCCGGGGGTGGTCTGCACCAGGCTCTTTCCGTCCTCCCAGGTGATGGCGCCGTTGTAGCCGCCCAACCAATCGAGTTTCTTCGTCCTCAAGGCCGCCAGCCGCGTGGCGATATCCGGTATGATTATGATCTTGAGGCCGTCGAGGTAGGGCAACCGGTTGTCCGGATGGAGGGGGTCCTTGCACCAGTAGTTGGGGTTCCGTTCGAAGGTTATGGCACTGTTGGTCACATAATTTGTCAGGATGAAAGGCCCTGTTCCGACCGCATTCTCCCAATCGTTCATGTCACCGTGCTTTTCCATTACCTCCCTGGGTACGATTTTTACCATGTAGGTGAGGTTTCGGAACACTCTTTCGAACCTGTCGGGCTCGCACTTGACCACCACCGTCCACGCGTCCGGCGCCGTGATGGACTTGATGTACTTACCATAGGCGGCAGCAATATACGCTCCCTTGGTCTCGGACTGTCTCTTGAGCGAGAAAACCACATCTTCGGCCGTCATCTCTCTTCCGTTTACCGGCGGCTTGTTGTGGAAGTGGACGCCCTTGCGTATGTGCCAGACAATGGTCTCCCCGTCCGGAAACTCCCAGCTCTCTGCGATGCTCCCCGCAAGCAGATCCAGGGATGGGTGCAGGACGTACAGAAAACTGGCCTCTCCGGTCCCCTCCGGTCCCATGGCCCAGTTGCCCGTTATCAGGTCGTTGTGCGTGAGATGCAAGGTCCACGCCTGCCCCTGATACCCGAAAACCTCGTCGAAATAGACGGGCGCCGCCGGCTCACCCTGTACGAAGGTGCCCCCGTATCGGGGCTTTTCCACCCATTTTTCCACCACCGTCCCGTCGAGCTTGGTCAGCCGCAATTTCACCTTGTCGTTCCCACCGGTCTGCGCGGCCTTCTGAGCACAGACCGGACCCGCCCATAGGAACAGCGCCGCGACACCAATCAGGGAACACAGAATTTTCCGCACGGCCTTTATCATCTCTTCCTCCTTTCCTTTGGTCACAGAATCCATCCTCTGTCTGCTTGCAGCCAAACTCACAATGATACCTCAACGACCCATGGTTCGGGTCTTTCATGTGAAAACCCCGAGCTGCCCGGTTCTAGGGATTGCCCTTCCCGATCGTCCGGAGCGGCTCGTAAAGTCGACAAAACTTAAC